>Ga0181564_10000051_pt1 | contig 81327 bp, 72 predicted proteins | sample 011ome_24_FD_134512 | JGI IMG/M metagenome (GOLD analysis project Ga0181564, IMG submission 134512) | Coastal salt marsh microbial communities from the Groves Creek Marsh, Skidaway Island, Georgia - 011513CT metaG (megahit assembly) | ecosystem: Environmental > Aquatic > Marine > Intertidal... | reverse complement strand
GGTTGTTAGAGTCGTTCAATACAACGACTCTAACAACCACACCACTAGATTGTCAATAACAGACAATCTAGTGCTATCCACCAAAGATGCTGCGAAATAGAATATTAGTAATCCTACTGGTAGCTTCTTCGATGCCCCAGGCGATATTGCGACGAAGAACCCGCACACTCAGTCGCTTAAGCGTCCCTGGTGCCGGACTAGGTTCGTCAGACGAGCTAGAAGAACCCCCGTTATCCTCTAGTGCCTCGAGCCTCTGAACAGAGTCAACCTGATTCTGATTGAGCGTAGCTTGATTTTTATTCAAGTGCTCTTGGTTAGCCAGGAGTTGTTTCTGATCAGCCTCTAGCTTACTCATCCGTGAGGCCAGCTGCTGTAGCGACTTTGTGTTCGCGGCAGACACATCAAACAGTTGCACGATGGCTGCTGAGTCTTCTTTATCAACTGCCAATCCCTTTGGGGGGGATGATAATGATAGCCCCCCGGCGACAATGATAAAACTAGCCAGCCATTGGGCCTTCTCTTTCAAACTCTTCAGATCCATAAACACCCCCTTAAAATAAATTGATGTATAGATAAAAATCTATACACTTGTATATAGTATATATTGGATAACTTTTAATGTCAACCCTTTTTTTAAGTTTTTTTAAGAAAAATTCTTGTTTTTGTAATTCTACTCTTTGTAATTCTCTTGTTTTTGTAATTCTACTTTTTGTAATTCTACCCCCTAAGGGGTAGAAAGGTTAGCCCCACCCCCGAGGGGGCGGGTCAGTTGAAGGTGAACCTTCTATAAATGGAGATTATCCGTTTACAGCTGGAGCTTCTACGCTAGCCAAATCTAGAGGGAAGTTGTGAGCGTTACGCTCATGCATAACTTCCATACCTAGGTTTGCACGGTTAACGATGTCAGCCCAAGTGTTGATTACACGACCCTGGCTATCAACAACAGATTGGTTGAAGAGTTTATCCTTCAAAACCGAATACACGTGCAAATACTTCTTGTACTTTGTCTCCTTCATCAATTGTTTCCAATGGATCTTTACGAAGACGGTGGCGCAAACAAAGTGTAATAACGCGGAAAATGTCTTCTGGTGTAACTTCCTTGCGCCCTTCAAAAGAAGCAAGAGCTTTTGCGGCACGGTTTGTTACGATATCACCACGAAGTCCATCAACATCTAGCTCACTACATACTTGAGAAATTTGAACACGCAAATCATAATCTAGAGCCACTTCTGGCAAAATCTTACGAGCAGCTGTCAACTTGTCAGTCAGACGGTCTTGAGATTCTTGGTAAGAACTACGGAATACAGCTGGTTGTTCATCAAAAGTAGAACGCTGCTCTACGATTTTAACGCGTAGATCTGGTTCTTTTACTGTTCCAATCTGTGCATGCATACCAAATCGGTCAAGTAGTTGAGGACGCAACTCTCCTTCCTCGGGGTTACCAGACCCAACTAGAATGAAGCGTGCTGGGTGACAAATAGAAATACCTTCACGCTCAACTGTGTTCCAACCAGATGCCGCAGAATCTAGCAATACATCTACCAAGTGATCATCCAAAAGGTTCACTTCGTCAACATATAGGATTCCACGATTTGCTTTTGCTAATAGTCCTGGCTCAAAGGCTTTAACACCTTCAGTCAAAGCTTTTTCAATATCAATTGTTCCGCAAACACGATCCTCAGTAGCACCAAGAGGTAGGTCTACCATGTTAATTTTAGTAGTTTCAACTTCAATTGGTTCATTGCGCTGAACTTTTTCATGAACTTCTTCACTCATTAACTCAGGATCCTTTGGATGAGAGTTAAATGGATCATTAGCTACGACTTCAATTTCCGGCAATAAATCAACTAAGGCACGAACTGTAGTAGATTTTCCTGTACCACGATCTCCCATAATCATTACACCACCGATTTTTGGGTCGATAACATTCAGAATTAAAGCCAGTTTCATTTCTTCCTGACCAACAATTGCTGTAAATGGAAAGACTGGGCGCGCCTGTTCAGTTGTGTTTTCTGTACTCATAAAATTGCAGTATCTTGTAGACAAAAAATTTTCTTATTACAACATGTATCTTACTCTAGGAATGCGACTGCAACAACCCCATTTATTCTATGACTTGACACACTTCTAAGAACTTGTTATCTTACTAGTATGCGGGTGTAGCTCAGTGGTAGAGCGCAGTCCTTCCAAGTCTGATGTCGCGCGTTCGAATCGCGTCACCCGCTTTTTACATAAACAAATACCAAAAGCAACACATCATATTGCGCCAGAGTTTTGTTTTTTGGAAAAAACAAATCCTCGTCACAGGAGAGCACGATACTTCCTGTTTAATATGAAAGTAAATTAGCGTTACTTTTTAAGAAATTGGGCCGAGCTGGATTTGAACCAGCGTAGGCGAAGCCAGCGGATTTACAATCCGCCCCCATTAACCACTCGGGCATCGACCCTTTACCACTTTATATAAGTCGCATCTTTATCATAACATTGTCTTTCATCAAATACAAGTAAATTTCATTAGACATCAATTTTCTTTATCTAATGAAATTTACTTGTAAGAAAGTCTTATGTTTGATTAAATTTCATACTTATTACTATTAGTAGAGAAATCTGAGTCATCATGCGGTTTAATATAAACGACCTGTTGTGTATTTAAATCTAACTGACGAAACATACTTGGACTCATTGTAATACGTACTACCCATCCTTCATATTGTTTAGAAAAGTCTTGTTTCTGATTTTCAAGTTCATCAAAAAATCTACTAGCTTTTTGAACTACAAGACTGATTTTGACTCCTGTTCCACCGTACGAAATACTTTGAATTTGCATGGGGCGCCAAGATGAATCCAATGGATCAGGCAGCACATGAGAAAAATCAAACTGATGTGGTCTTAGATGGAGATATCGTTGTAAAGGTATAGATGTCTCTTTGACATCAACATTGACTGTTGGCTCAGAAGAAACTAATTTAGTAACAGGATCATTTTTAAGCATAGCTAAACTATCAGAACTGATTATCGTAGAACCTTCTCCAGATACATCAGCATTTTCTAGTAGTAAATTCATCAAGACGCCACCATCAGGTTCTGTTTGAGTTTGCTCTGGTTTGTAAGTGGGTTTTACAGCCACATTGCCCATAAAACGTCTTACAAAAGGCGTAGCTGGATTATCATAAACATCTTGTGGTTTACCAATCTGTTCAATACGGCCTTCATTAAAAATGACAAGTTCTGTAGCAATTTCCATTGCTTCTTGTTGGTCATGTGTAACTAAAACTGTTGTAACAGGAATTTTTGTATGTAAAAGTCGTAACCAAGTGCGTAATTCTCGACGTACCTGTGCATCTAGTGCACCAAATGGTTCATCTAACAATAAGACGGTAGGCTCAAGCACTAATGCTCTGGCTAAAGCTACACGCTGACATTGTCCTCCTGAAAGTGACTCAGGGTATCGATCCATGAGTGATTCCAAACGAATCAATTTCAAAAAATCCATGACACGTTCATGGATCTGACTTTTTTGGAATTGTTTATATTTTTTCTGGTGAATTTCTAGTCCAAAGGCAATATTTTCGTAGACTGTCATAGTTTTCACAAGAGCATAACTTTGAAATACAAAGCCAATATTTCGATCTTGTACAGGAGTAAATGTTGCATTCTTACCACACAGCCAAATTGTGCCTTCATCTGGTGGTTCAAAACCTGCAATTATGCGTAATAATGTAGATTTTCCTGAGCCAGATGGCCCTACTAAGGCTACTAGTGACCCACTCTCTACCTCTAAGCTAACGTGGTGTAAAGCACGAAAATTGCCAAAACTCTTTGAGACATTATCAACCAAAATACTCATGCAATTTTTGCTCCTTCAGTACCTGAAAAAATACTTATCTTATGCTTGACATGTACACAAGGATCCAGTATATTAAAGAGTAACAGAGAGGCGGCAACCTTTCTTAAGTTAAAGCTATCAAATAAGCCCCCATCGTCTAGAGGCCTAGGACATCTCCCTTTCACGGAGGTAACGGGGATTCGAATTCCCCTGGGGGTAGCGAGTATAATTACAAAAACTATATATAGTTTTTGTAATTATACTCTTTCCTAGTTCTTCAATTTTTTCCTATGTAAAACTTGAGCCCCCAGAGGCGAACGCCTCTTCAGGGACCCATGGGTGGTCTTAAAGACCACTGCGTCCCCATACAACAAGGGACAGAGAGAAAGTGAACATCACCATAAGAGATGCCCAACCAGCACTAATAATAGCAGCCATATGGATTCCTTTGAGCATATTACTCGATAGAGTAGACAACCTTATTGTATCACAAATTCTAGCCTGAAAGAGTCTAAGGATTAGTTCTTAGGCTGGAGACGTCCAGTAATTTGTAACCAGTTCTGTGCTTCAATATAGTTTGTAGGAGCCAAACGAATTGCTTCTTTCCAATAATCTGCAGCTTTATCAAAAAGCACTTGTGAAATTTGTGGATTTCCAGCTTCAATAGCTTGCTCGCCACGGTAATGATAAATTACTGCAATATTATTTAAGGCTTGGGGAAGAGATGGATTTCGCTCAAGTGCTTGATAATAATACTCAAGTGCTTTTGCATGTTCACCATTGCTGGTATGAATTAAACCAATGTTATACAGAATATAGCTACGGTCATAGGGATCGATCTCTAGTCGCATAGCTTCATAATAATTCTGGAGAGCTTCTGCATATTCTCCTTCAGCCTGAGCAGACATTCCATCACGATAGTAGCTAAATGCTTCTTTTTCACGTTTAGTGGTTGGTAGTACTTTTAACAAAATATCTGCAACTACCGTAAAGGTTTTGTCGATAAAGTTATCATTACGTTGAGATCTTGGCATAGGAGTAGATCCAAAAAATAAAAAAATTAGGCTCCGACCTTCCAGCAATGCTGGCGTCATCAAAGCATCCGTTTGGGACAGGAGGGATTTGAACCCTCGACCTTGCGCTTCGGAGACACACGCTCTCATCCCCTGAGCTACTACCCCTTCAACGGTCTGTTTGGGATAAACTTCACATATATATGTGAGTTTCATCCAACCTTTATAATGTCATTATAGCACGCTTCACTAAGTCAACATCTTGACACTACTGAGCTACCTAGATTATTCTAGTCTTTAAGACTTCAATGCCCATATAACTCAGTGGTAGAGTACTCGCTTGGTAAGTGAGAAGTCACCAGTTCAAATCTGGTTATGGGCTGATATAAAAATTATCCAAAGTGCATCCAGCCGGATTCGAACCGGCGCGACCCAAAAGAGTAAACCGATTATGAGTCGGTTGCCTTCGACCACTAGGCAATGGATGCAGTAAGATTATTATGGGTGCGGGGGAAGGATTTGAACCCTCGACCTCAGGGTTATGAGCCCTGCGAGCTCCCAGACTGCTCTACCCCGCATTGACTTAATGAATTAATGAACTCTATGTATAAATGTACCATATCTGCTGGATGATAGTCAATTTAATACATATTTCAGAGAAGATAAGTCACAAGGACAATGTTCTCTGAAATATGTACATGTAACTTACCAGCTGGCTTTTGTAACGCCTGGCAAAAGACACTGGTGTGCCATTTCGCGAAGTACATGACGAGATAAACCAAAATCACGGTAGTACCCTTTTGGACGCCCTGTCATAACACATCGGTTATGCAAACGAACTGGAGCACTGTTGCGCGGTAGTTTTTGTAGTTTTTGATGGAGTGCCATCTTCTCTGCGAGGCTAGATGCTTGCTGGATTTGTGCCTTCAAAGCCTCACGGGCAGGACGGTGTTTCTTGACCAATGCTGCGCGTTTTACTTCACGCGCGATCATGCTTTTTTTCGCCATGGTTTAGATAAATTAAAAAATAAATTCTCTCACCCTCCAGACTAGCATAAATCTGCATCGTGCCGGAGGGAGATCCTTCCCATCCTGTTAAGGAGTGAGATAGAAAGAAATTAGAACAATCCCAATGTCAAACTAATATCAATTGGTAGTGTTGCACCAATTCCAAGCCAGATTTGTGCAGCTGTTCCAATAATGAAAACAGTCATTGCAACTGGACGACGGAATGGGTTTTGGAACTTGTTAATGCTCTCAATAAATGGAACTGTCAACAAGCCCACAGGAACTGCAGCCATTAGCAATACACCCAAAAGCTTATTTGGAACTGTACGTAGCAACTGGAATACAGGGAAGAAGTACCATTCTGGCAAAATCTCCAATGGAGTTGCAAATGGGTTTGCAGGTTCTCCAATAGCAGCTGGGTCCAAAACACCCAAGCCTACGTTACATGCAATTGTTCCCAAAATTACAACTGGAAACATGTATAGCAAGTCGTTTGGCCAAGCAGGCTCACCATAATAATTATGACCCATGCCTTTTGCTAATTTTGCACGCAATACTGGATCGCTTAGGTCAGGTTTTTTTGTAACACTCATGTAAATATCTCCTGGATGATATAGATGTAAAGACACACTAAATGTGTCATGGCCTTTAAAAGGCTAATTCTTCGTAGTGAGGAATACTACTTCGACACTCTTTAAAGAGGTCCAGAGATTCCTTGCTTACGAATCATCAAGAAGTGCATCAACATGAATACTGCTGTCAACAATGGAAGAACAAAAGTATGAAGACTGTAGAAACGAGTCAAAGTAGACTGTCCTACACTTACGCTTCCACGCAATAGTTCAACCAATGGAGCACCGATTACAGGAATTGCATCTGGTACACCAGTAACAATCTTAACTGCCCAGTATCCTACTTGGTCCCATGGAAGGGAGTAACCAGTAACACCGAAAGAAACAGTAATACTTGCAAGGATTACTCCTGTTACCCAAGTCAATTCACGTGGCTTCTTGAATCCACCAGTCAAGTAAACACGGAATACGTGTAGGTTCATCATCAAAACCATCATACTTGCAGACCAACGGTGGATAGAACGAACCAACCAACCGAAGTTTACATCAGTCATGATGTACTGTACAGATGCGAATGCTTCAGTAACAGTTGGACGGTAGTAGAAAGTCATAGCAAATCCAGTTGCTACTTGAATGATAAAGCAAGTCAAAACAATTCCGCCAAAACAGTAAAAAATGTTTACGTGTGGAGGAACATACTTACTACCGATATCGTCTGCAATCGATTGGATTTCAAGACGCTCTTCGAACCAATCATATACCTTTGACATGCGAAAGACTCCTTAGTCCTAATAAATATTGGCTTCACAGTTGAACGAGATGGATCTATAAAATCCGATCATATATTTAATTGGAGGACAGGCCTCCTAGAGCTAGTATAGCACCAGAATGATAGAAACTTCTTCTCTCTCCTCAGAGTATTGAGGAGAGAGAAACTAATTTATTGATTTACTGAACTGATGCTTTAGCGCCAGCTTCTTCTAGTTGTGTTTTAGATGCTTCAGCAGCATCTTTAGCAACATTTTCTTGAATTGTTTTCGGTGTGGATTCGATCATATCTTTCGCCTCTTTCAAGCCTAGACCTGTTAGAGTACGCACAACCTTAATAATTGCAATACGCTTAGCTGCTGGAACGTCTTCCAACACAACATTAAATTCAGTTTTTTCTGCTGCTGCTTCTCCTCCAGCAGCATCACCGCCGCTAGGCATTGCCATCATCATGCCACCACCAGCAGGTGCAGACGCATCTACGCCAAAAGTTTCTTCAATTTGAGAAACAAGTTCTGCTGCTTCTAGCAAAGTAATTTTCTTTAGTTGCTCAAGGATTTCGTTTGTATTTGTAGACATAGCTATACCTAAATTGTTTGCCCCACCCTCTTCTTGAGAGTGAGAAAAATAAACTCTTCAAACCTATCTAACGTATTAACGCTTCGAGAATTGAGGAGCACGACGAGCCTTTTTAAGGCCATATTTCTTTCTTTCTTTACACAAAGAGTTTCGAGTTAAGAAACCCTCTTGTTTCAGTGGGGCGCGATGCATCACATCAGCTTGGCAAAGTGCACGGGCAACCCCGAGTCTAATTGCTTCCGCTTGACCAGTGAGACCACCTCCCTGTGTAGATACAATCGTATCATATTGTGCCTCAAGTCCAACCATTTCTAGTGGTGCTTGTACAGCAGATAAATAAGCAGGGTTGTAATGAAGATAAACCATGCCTGGCTGGCCATTAATTGTAAGTTGCCCAGTACCAGGCACAAGTCTAACTTGAGCATGGGATGACTTACGTCGTCCCGTTCCTCGACTCCCTTCTGCAATTTTTACAGATTCCACACGGAATACCTCCTAACTAAAAATACAGAGGGACACCTAATTAGAGTTTACGTGCCCTCTTAGATGATTGAATTGGTAGTGACAAATGCAAACGAGTTTCAAGTGCATCGACTACTTCATTGGCAGATTTGTGACCAAAATTTTTGATTTTTAGAAGATCTTCGCGAGAGTATTGCAGTAGATCTCCAATCGTATAAACTTGGGCGCGTTTTAAGCAATTAAATGGACGTGGTGGTAGCTGTAATTCCTCAATTAATAGTTTGAGTAATCCAGCCGTTTCTGGAGAGGATGCCAATCCCCCAGTTTCATTACGTCCTGATGCGCTTATAAGTTCTGCAGTGTCACCAGTGGATGCTCCGCTACGGGCATCATCTGTAGTAGATTCAAGAGCTGGTCGATTACCATCCCCGGATAAAGCAGATACATATGTAAGATCTTTCAGTGGTTCTACAAGCTCCATCATGCGGATTGCGCCTTCATGAATTGCTTGGCGAGGGGAAAGACTGCCATTGGTCCAAACCTCTAATGTGAGGAATTCAAATGCTTCAGAATGAGATCCTTTGGCTTCGACCATGTAATTCACTTGCGTGACTGGCATAAAGACTGCATCAATCACTAAAGTATCAAAATCTGGATTTGGCTCAGAGGTATGTCCAATTGAAGCATCTTGCGGGATACAAGTTTTTTGAAGTCGAATTCCTCTCCCTTGATCAAGGGTTAATTTGATTTCAAGAGAACCTCCTGCTTCCAAACTAACAAGATATTGGTTTGGATCGACTACCTTGACAGATGTATCAAGCTCTAGATCTCCCGCTGTAATTCGAGCGGGACCTTTAGCATGTAAGTAAGCAGTAGAAGGTCCTTCCCAAGGGCTTGCAGGAGATAGAACCACTTCCTTAAGATTCAGAAGGATTTCTAGGACAGATTCTCGTACACCATCCAGTGTAGAAAATTCATGTAAAACTCCTTCAATTTGGGCACTTGTAATTGCAATCCCTGGCAGATCACTTAAGAGAATTCGACGTAGTCCATTTCCCATAGTGACACTTTGCCCTGGTAGCAAAGGACCAATACGAAATCGTCCATAGTGACGATGCGCATGCTCCTCACAGGTTTTCATACATTCAATGTGCGGATGAACCATGGCTTACACCTCCCAATGAATAATAAGGTAGGGTCCCTTTAATTAGATACGGCGTTTCTTTGGAGGACGACACCCATTGTGCGGAACACTAGTACTGTCACGAATGAGTGTAATACTAATTCCAGCAGTCTGTAGCGCACGAATAGCCGCTTCGCGCCCTGATCCAGGACCTCGAACAATAACTGCTGCTTGACGAAGCCCTTGATCCATGGAAGTGCGAAGTGCCTGTTCAGTGGCAGTTTGAGCAGCAAAAGGCGTACCTTTTTTAGCTCCTTTAAATCCACATGCACCCGAAGAAGACCATGCTACAACTCCGCCATTAGGATCTGTAATAGTCACAATTGTGTTATTAAACGTTGCTTGAACGTGGATGACACCTCGGGATGTCTTGCGCTTCACTTTGCGAGATGCAGCGCGTCTTGTTTGTCTTGCCATGCGTGAGCCTCCATTGGGTTCATAGGGAATCAGGAAAAATCCTTATCCTTGGCGTTGTTTATGTTTAGGGTTTGAACAAATGACCATGACTTTTCTGCGTCGACGAATTAGACGACATTTGTCACACATTTTGCGTACAGAAGCACGGACTTTCATGTGAGATTTTTCCTTTACATTAAGTAAGTATCTCGATCTTTTTGTGCTCGTTACACCGATTTAGGTGAACGTAAACGATACACAATTCGACCTTTGGTGAGATCGTAAGGACTCAGTTCGACAAGAACTCGGTCACCTACAAGAATACGAATATAGTTTCTTCGAATTTTGCCAGACAAGTGGGCCATAACTTGAAACCCATTATCAAGCGTCACACGAAAGAAAGCATTTGGGAGAGACTCAGTAACGGTCCCTTCCATTTCAATGAGTGCTTGTTTGACTCGGGACAAAGAAATCTCCTTTGCCTCGAAGGAGGCACTTACCAGATATAGCAGAGAACTTCCCCACCTACACAACGTCCTCGTGCAATACGATCTGTCATGAGTCCTTGAGAAGTGGAAATAATTGCAATCCCCATTCCTCCCAAGACCTGAGGAACCTCTTTATGGTTTACGTAAACACGACACCCTGGACGACTTACGCGTCGTAGGCTAGTGAGGTACGGAGTACGCTCTCGACCACGATACTTTAATCGTAGAGTCAAGAGTCCATTTGGATACTCTTTACAGGATTCAATAAATCCCTCCATTTCTAGTAGACGAGCCATCTCACGATTTAGTTTTGTCATCGGAAGAGAAACTGTCTGCATACCAATGGTGTTGGCATTACGGATACGAGTCAACATGTCGGAGAGTGTATCTTGAACCATGATTAGTTTCCTCCTCCAGTATTGATACGGAATGGCATCCCTAGAGCGCGCAAAAGAGCAAGACTCTCTTGGTCTGTAGAGGCACTAGTCACAATCGAAATATCCATACCTCGAAGACGATCAATTGCATCGTAATCAATTTCAGGGAACATAAGTTGCTCTTCGAGTCCCAAGCTGTAATTACCATGTCCATCAAAACTTTTCGGATTTACACCCTGAAAGTCTCGAATACGTGGCAATGCAAGATTGATCAGACGATCTAGGAATGCATACATGCGTTCTCCACGAAGCGTTACAGATACACCAACTGGCATATCTTCACGGATTTTGAAACCAGCAATAGCTTTTTTAGAACGAGTAACAACTCCGCGTTGTCCAGCAATTTGGCTTAATTCATCCAAACAAGCTTCAACAGCTTGGCTATTTTGGGAAGCATCTCCAACTCCGCGATTGATTACAACTTTTTGAATCAAAGGGACCTGATGAGGATTTGTATATTGGTGCTCTTGTGCGAGACGATCACGCACTGAGTTCAAGTAAAATGTTTTCAGTCTTTGGACCATAATTGTAGAACCATAAAGGATATGCCCCTAAGGGGGCCTTTAGAGAACCTCCGGCGCAAGAGACACGATTTTCGTAAACTTACGATCTCGTAGTTCTCGGGCAATAGGACCAAAAACACGCGTGCCTTTCGGGTTACCCTCTGGATTAATAATGACAGCAGCATTTTCATCAAATCGGATGAGCATCCCGTTGTCGCGTCGGATCGCTTTTTTAGTGCGAACCACAACAGCTCGGACAACATCAGAAGTTTTCAATGGCATATTAGGTACAGCGTCTTTGACAACTGCAATAATGACATCTCCAATACTTGCATACTGGCGTTGATTACCTCCTAATACTCGGATACACATTAGTTTCCGAGCACCACTGTTATCCGCTACGTTTAAATAGGATTGAGCTTGGATCATAGTGTTGGCTTCTCTTTTATATAAAGTCCCATGAGATCTTCATGAGTACATTACGAATGCATAATTATGCTTCGTTAGGTTTAACCAAGAAGCGAGTTTTCATAGGCATTTTGTAGGATGCGATTCGCATTGCTGCACGTGCAACCGTTTCAGGAACGCCAGCAATTTCATAAACGATTCGCTCAGGTTTTACAACTGCTACCCAGTAATCAGGAGCTCCTTTTCCGGATCCCATACGGGTATCAGCTGGACGGATTGTAATGGCTTTATCAGGAAAGATACGAATCCAAACTTTTCCGCCACGTTTTACATAACGTGTAATACAACGACGCCCTGCCTCAATTTGGCGGGAGGTTACCCAAGAGCCTTCTTTTGCTTGGAGAGCAAAGTCACCAAAAGCAATGTAGTGCCCTCGTTGTGCTGTCCCTTTGCGGCGTCCTCGGTGTGGTTTACGAAACTTAGTTCGTTTCGGACTTAACATAGAACTGTATTTCTCCCCATAGTGGACAAATTAAACAGGGGATTTTTCCCCACGGAAAACCCAAACCTTAATTCCCAAAACTCCATAGATAGTTTGGGCAGGTCGGGAACAATAATCAATATCAGCACGTAATGTATGCAAAGGTACACGACCTTCACGAGCCCATTCTGTACGTGCAATCTCTGCACCATTCAGACGGCCAGAAACTTGTACTTTGATACCAGGGATTTTTGCAAAACGTGCTTTTTTTAGTGTTTGACGTACTGCGCGACGGAATGCAACACGTTTTTCTAATTGCTCAGCAATTGCATCTGCAACTAGCTGCGCTTCAGAATCAGGTGTTTCAACGTTTTCAATACGTACACTTAGAGGGCGAGTGCTTCCAAGATGCGCAGTTAGTTCTTCACGTAGAGATTCCAATCCTTCAGACTTACGGCCTACCAGAAGACCTGGACGGGCTGTATGAATTGTAAGCTCTACACGCTCAGCAGTACGAGCAATATCAACATAAGTAATGCCTGCATTAGGTAATTTACGTTTTAGATATTGACGGATACTCTCATCTTCTTGAACAAAAGCTGCATACTGAGAAGGTTTTGCAAACCAAGTTGATCGGTGGTCTTGTGTGATTCCCAAACGGAAACCAAGTGGATGAATTTTTTGTCCCATAGGGTAAGGCTCTCGAATAAATACAACGGTGCCCCCAGGGGGTCGTTAACGGCGTGCTTTTTTATCGGTTCTAACATGGCCACGGAACGTACGAGTTGGAGAAAACTCTCCTAACTTATGTCCAACCATTTGATCCGTAATAAAGACAGGCAGATGTTCGCGTCCATTATGAACAGCGATTGTATGACCAATCATGATCGGCACAATTGTAGAAGCGCGCGACCACGTTTGAATCACTTTCTTTTCACTTTTATTATTGAGAAGCTCAATCTTTTGGAGAAGAGAGCCCGCAACAAAGGGTCCCTTCTTAAGAGAACGTGACATGTTCGATACTCCTCTAGATGCTAGTTAGGTAATAAAATCGAAACAATCCTCGTAATAAAGTTACTCATTACTCATGGAGTATAAGGAGTAAATTACTTACGACGACGAACGATTAATCGGTCGCTATATTTTTTACTAGAACGCGTACGTTGTCCCAGTGCAGGACGTCCCCATGGAGTTACAGGACGACTACGACCAATTGGACAGCGTCCTTCTCCACCTCCATGCGGGTGATCGACAGGGTTCATAACACTTCCGCGCACCTTTGGACGTCGGCCAAGCCAGCGCATACGGCCTGCTTTACCAAGAGTCAAATTAATCGCTTCATTGTTTCCAACTTGCCCAATCGTGGCCCAACAAGTACGAGGAAGAAGACGAACTTCTCCAGATGGCAAACGAAGTGTGACATATGCACCTTCTTTCGCAACCAGTTTAGCCACAGCGCCTGCAGCACGAGCTAGTTGACCACCTTGGTTAGGATGAATTTCAATATTATGAACTTCAGTACCAAGTGGCATATTCATAAGAGGCAACGCATTACCTGTACGGATTGGTGCCTCTGTACTAGCTACAATAGATTCACCCACTTCTAATCCACGTGGATGCAAGATGTAACGCTTAGTACCATCTTGATAATGTAGTAGTGCAATGCGAGCATTACGGTTTGGATCATATTCGATCGTCGCCACACGTGCAGACATATCATATTTTGTACGGCGGAAATCGATTTCACGGTATAGGCGCTTATGCCCACCACCGCGACGACGACTTGTAATAATACCAGCATTATTACGACCTTTAGTACGATGATTAGATTTCGTAAGGGATTTCTCAGGTGTTCCACGGGTGATTTCCGTAAAATCCGAGACAGAACGGTTTCTTGTTCCAGGTGTATAAGCTCTATAGAAACGAATGCCCATAAGTGTAAGAAGAAATCATTTAAGTGTCTGGAAGTAACGCAATCGAATCCCCTTGGCGCAATGTGATAATCGCGCGTTTACCGCGAGATTGATATCCTTGCGACATACCGAGGCGTCGTTTCTTGCGGGGCGGACGATGAGTGTTCACAGACACAACCTTCACATCAAATAATTCTTCAATCATTTGTTTAATGCGAGGTTTAGTCAGACTCGCGTCTACCTCAAAGGTATATTGGTTGTTTTCTAAAAGCCGGATTGCCTTATCGGTCAAGACCGGACATTTCACTAGATCGATCATGATGGTGGTCGACTCACATAGGATGGCACGAGAATAGTATTGCCTAGGAAGCCGAGTCAGGCTCTTAATGGCTTCTATTTACCAGAATAACGACACATAATAGAGCCGTACAGTCCGTTTCTATATTCACAATGTTTAATAAAATATACCCTACAAAGCGATATTTGAAAAAAATTATGTGCTATACTAGAGAGTAGAAGTATACATTTTACATCTAGGAGTATAGCTCAGTGGTAGAGCACTGCCTTGACGTGGCAGGGGCCAGCAGTTCGAACCTGCTTACTCCTAAATTGTTATATGGAGGTTTAATTATGAATCAAAACTACCGTACCGGTGGCAAGCCTCAGAAGAAATTGGTATCACGTGTGTTAAGTTTTAATTATGATTCGCAAATGATTTCACGTGTGGAAACCTATCAAGTTGGCGACAGTACACATACGGAAACTTACACTTATCCAATCTCAGGTGAGATAAAACGCAAAGAATTACCCGCTGTCGAAAGAGAACCAGATCAACAGCTACAAAAAATTCAGAATGAAAGAGAAAAAGAGTTTGAAGAGCTTAAAAGACGCTCTAAGGAGTTGTTTAATCAAGACTATACAATCTTTTTCAAAATGGGTTTTTCTAATTGTTATAATTGGGGTGGGGAAACATTTACCCCTATCAAAAATCGCCTTTTTAAGCAAAAGTTTGGCTCTACTTGTCTTATTTTAAGTAGCACGCAACCAATTACAGATTTGTTTAAATTTCAATATTCGCAAGGCAAAAATCCTTTGTGCCGCGTAGACCTATCACTTGAGGGTGGGCTCAACTTAATCCATATTCCTAATATCAAAGGGTGGCATAAGTAGTTACAAGAAACAGTTGTAGGACACTGTACTTTATGCTAATATAAAGTACAGGTGGCGGGCGTAGCCAAGTGGTAAGGCATTGGATTGTGACTCCAACACTCGCGGGTTCAAACCCCGTCGTTCGCCGTAAAGCTGATGCATCTTTGCACGCGTCTTAATTTACAGGTAAAACACCTCATGGGGGATTTTACGGTCTCCTCTAAGGAAATTCCTATTGTTTTTTGTGATGCTGATCTTAGATGGGTATGAATATGTATTGGTATTTTTCTTAATTGCCAGTGCTGTGCCAGTTTTGGCCTTGAATGCATCTCGATTAGTCCGCCCAAAAAGTGGTGCTGCAGAAAAACGTACAACATACGAATCAGGAATTGAGCCTATGGGAGAATCCTGGGTTCAATTTAATATTCGATATTATTTGTTTGCGTTAGTGTTTGTTCTGTTTGATGTAGAAACTTTGTTCCTATATCCTTGGGCTGTCACATTTCAGCGATTGGGTATCTCCGCATTCTTTGAAGTCCTAATTTTTGTAACAATTTTGTTGTTAGGGCTTGTTTATGCATGGCGCAAAGGAGCTCTAGAATGGTCCTAAATGCACCAAATTCTTCTCAAGAACTATATCCTTTACAGGCACCTGAAGTCACTGAAGATCTAGCAAATAATGTAATTTTGACAACACTTAATGATCTATATAATTGGGCGCGACTTTCAAGTCTGTGGCCTCTTTTATATGGAACTAGTTGTTGTTTTATTGAATTTGCATGTTTGCTAGGGTCTCGATTTGACTTTGACCGTTTTGGACTTGTACCACGTTCAAGTCCTCGTCAAGCAGATCTGATTATTACCGCTGGTACTGTAACAATGAAAATGGCTCCTTCGTTAGTACGTCTCTACGAACAAATGCCAGAACCCAAGTATGTTATTGCTATGGGAGCTTGTACTATTACGGGAGGCATGTTTAGTACAGATTCATACTCTACTGTACGTGGTGTGGATAAGCTTTTGCCTGTAGATGTATACCTACCAGGTTGCCCACCTAAACCAGAAGCTATTATCGATGCAGTTATGAAACTGCGTAAAAAAGTTGCGCAAGAGCAAGTACTAGAACGTGGACAGATTAAACCTGTTCATCGTTACCATACGGTGAACCATTCATTGACACTAGTACCACCTGTATTAACAGGTCAATATCTAGAATCTCCAACACGTCAATCACCGCCGTACGAGTTGGCGAAGACCTTAGAATTTGCTAATACCTTAACAGGAAATGTAGAATCTAAGCTACTAGAAACCGAGCAGTAGATTTATGAGCAAGTTATTGGGAATTAGTTAAGGGTTTTTTACGAAAGGATCTATAAGGTATATAACAAGCCATATAAAACCAAGTAAATTCCCTCAAACCAATCAAGGTATGTGTATTGAAGTGATTACAGGGAAGATTTATAGATTTTCCTTGAGGAAAGTCCGGGCTCCTCTAAAGATCGCTGGCTAATAGCCAGTACCACATTAGTGGTGAGGCAAGTGCCACAGAAATAAACCTCTGTTTAATTAACAGATAAGGGTGCAAAGGCTATCTTAAGAAGCCAGGCTATTGGGAGGGATCCTTAGTCTCGGTATACCCCGATCAGGAGCAAGGCTATGCGCCGCTTGAAAAGACTAGAAATAGTCTTTCTAGATAGATAATCACCACACGACAGAACCCGGCTTACTATACACACCTACCATGTGGCTTGCTCAAGGGTCCGCTCATGGATATACTAATAAAGAGTTGGTGCTTGGGGAGCCCTCGGGTCCCCTAAGATTCTACTAGCCTAGTGTTTTTGTAGTCTGCAAAGACCTAGTCTCAAAAGAAAGGGGCTGCCCCCAAGCTCGAATGAGTTAGATAGAAGGAGTTTGACATGTCTGGTACCACTGGAGAACGTCCGTTTACTGATATTATTACTAGTATTCGTTACTGGGTAATCCATAGCATCACAATCCCTTCTCTATTTGTAGCAGGATGGTTGTTTGTAAGCACAGGTCTTGCATATGATGTGTTTGGCACACCTCGCCCGAATGAGTACTTCACTGAAGAGCGTCAAAGTACTCCTTTGATTACAGATCGCTTTAATGCACTTGATCAAATGGATCAGTTGACAGAGGGACTCTAAACTTATGACAAAGCAATACACTTACCCGATCTTTACGTTCCGTTGGTTGGCAGTTCATGCCCTAGCGGTTCCGACTGTTTTCTTCCTAGGCTCTATTACAGCCATGCAATTCATTCAGCGTTAAGAGGAGGAAACCATGACACGACCAAATCCTAACAAGCAAACTGTTGAATTGAATCGTACTAGCCTTTACTGGGGCTTGCTACTAATCTTCGTTTTGGCAATCTTGTTTTCAAACTACATCTTTAACTAAATTTTTGTTGAAGACCCCATCTAGGGGGAAGGTTAATGTGCTTAAAAGGGACCTCTCAGTAATACTTTTTTATTGAGAGAAAGTCCCATATAGCACATACCTTTGTGCATTAAGATACCTTTGGCTCTTTGGTTTTCCAATCAGAGCCTATATGTAAGACTGGAGAGACTGATGTCAAATACTGGAACAACTGGACGAATCCCATTGTGGCTTGTTGGCGTAGTGGCGGGACTAGCTGCACTTGGATTGGTAGGAATCTTTTTCTACGGATCTTACACAGGGCTAGGTTCTTCCTTGTAAAGGAATGGCGCTGCCCCCCTGGGGGCAACGCCAATTAGATGAGTGGCGTTTAGCCAATCTCTTCTTTTTCGATGTATAGGAACAAAGAAGCCATTGCTACTGCTGGGAATACCAATCCTACAAGTGGTACAAATACAGAAGGAAGAAAAGAAGCCGCCATATTTAACACTCCCTGAACATATATTTCTTGTATATAGACTCATTATACGAGCATTTGAAATCCATAAGGTAGTTTTGTGCGTGGTTAGATCCAAACCCCTCTCGAAACTCCCTAGAGAATCTTTTTAAAGCCTTGACGAACATATTCCTACTGTAGTATCCTTAAGAAAAGGAAGTGCAATGCCTCTGTGGCGGAATTGGTAGACGCGTCTCGCTCAAAATGAGATGCCTATGGTGTGTGGGTTCGAGTCCCACCGGAGGCACGCCCCCTTTACTAATATCAACTAACCATCTTGTGAAGTTATAGCCAAGAGAAGGAATAGGATAAATAGAAAGTACTGATTAGACAGAATTGTCTTTCTGGATATAATTAGTATGTAAAGAACCCTAGGGCGCTAATTCTTTAGAACAAGGAGTGTAGAGAGAATGGAAACCAATATTCTGGGTCTAATCGCAACAGCTTTGTTTATCATTATCCCAACATCTTTCCTATTGATCTTGTATGTAAAAACTGCAAGTGCAGAAGCAGAATAGGAATTCATGCACTGGGGGTGTCTTGACATCCCTAGTGCATGAATTCCTATTCTGTTATCCAATATTGACTTCAATATAATATAAGCTTTCGTGGTGGAATGGTAGACACGCTACCTTGAGGTGGTAGTGCTTTAGGGCATGAGGGTTCAACTCCCTCCGAAAGCATGTTTTCTTATGCTCTTAATAGAGCATAAGAAAAAGATACTAAAAGTTAAATCTGTTACTTACGAGAATAATACTCAACAACTAGTAGCTCGTTAATTTGAAGATTAACCCACTGGCGACTTACTAGACCAGTCACTTCGCCTGCCAATTTATCTTTCTGGAAAGTAAGATGAGGTGGCATTGTGCCAGAAGCAATCATATCTACATAGCTCTCAACCAATTTGCGAGATGCTTTTCGATCACGCACTCCAATGACTTCTTTAGGTTTACAAGCATAACTTGGAATGTCAACAACTTGGTTATTAACAGTTACATGACCATGATTAACCAATTGGCGCGCTGCAACAATCGTTGGAGCCATACCAAGGCGAAAAACTAAGTTATCTAAACGCATTTCCAAGAGTTGCAAAAGCGTCTCACCAGTAGAACCTTTAGTGCGTTTTGCTTGACGTACATAACGAAGAAGCTGACGTTCAGTTAAACCATAGTTGTAACGCAATTTTTGCTTTTCTTGCAAACGAATACCAAATTCAGATGGTTTAGCATCTACAGCGCCATGTTGACCAGGACGTGTTTGATTACGAGCAATTTTACGTGTTAAACCTGGCAATTCTCCTAGGCGTCTTACAATGCGAAGACGAGGACCGCGGTAACGAGACATATGAATTGTTTCTTGTTTAAAATTTTAATAACCAAATTACTCTCCTACCTATAGGAGGTCTTGATATTTAGAATAACATAGAAAAGACTGATAAAAGCCTGCTGTCGGAATTGAACCGACGACCTTCGCTTTACAAGAGCGGAGCTCTACCACTGAGCTAAGCAGGCTTCTCTTTTATTATAACAGATTTTCAATTGGTCACTTGCTCCTCACTTCTACCTAAGCTACACTTAAAGGGAAGAGTAGCTTACGAGACGCATCCGTCACCATATTAGGAGTTAAAACGAACTTATGCTAACCCTTAAGATCTTTGTTTACACAGTTGTTACTTTCTTTGTATCTCTATTCATCTTCGGATTCCTATCTAATGACCCAGGTCGTAACCCAGGTCAGAAGGATCTTTCCTAAGATTTTTACCCCATACGGCTTCGGCCGTATAGGGGGATAAAATCACCTTAGTCTTTAGTCTGAAGATTGAAAAGGATTAATTATCTTGACAGCTTCTTAAAAGCCATGCTATTCTATGACTAGATGCGGATATGGCGTAGAGGTAACGCGAGACCTTGCCAAGGTTTAGTCGCGGGTTCAATTCCCGCTATCCGCTGATACTTAAATATATTTACAAGTTGTTTGTAGCTCAACATATTTAGAGGGGTTAGGAATTGTTCTTGCTCCCCCCACTTTATTAGGGGGAAGAATTTAAAACAATGTAGGTGTTTGTAATACACTCCAACGGATTGCTTCAAAAATACTATTTCCTGCAATTCCTAAAAATAAAGATCCTAATACACAGACTAGAATACTTACTTCTAATGGTTGAACTGCTTCTCGCGCCCATGCACGTACTGGGTACTGTTGTACGGAAAGGGACATTTCTTCAGGTGGTTTAACCAACATGATTTTTACTACAGCTAAATAGTAGTAAATAGAAACGACACTGGTAATCAAACCAATTGTGACTACTGTGTAGAAACCAGATTGCCAACCAGCCCAGAATAAGTATACTTTGCCAAAGAAACCAGCAAGAGGAGGAATACCTCCCAATGATAATAAGCAAATCGTCAAGCATACAGCCAAGAATGGATCCTTATGAAGCAAACCAGCATAATCTTGAATTTGATCAGTTCCTGTACGCAATCCAAATAGGATTACACAAGCAAAAGCACCTAGGTTCATCAAAAGATAAATGAAAAGATATAGAATCATACTCGTATATCCACTTTCATGTTCTGTAAGAAGACCAATTAGCAAAAACCCTGCTTGACCTACAGAAGAATAACCCAGCATACGTTTTACACTAGTTTGCGCTAATGCAATCACATTACCAAGTACCATACTCAATACTGCAAGAACTTCAAAAATTCCATGCCATTCCTCAGTGAGGCCAGGGAATAGACTAGTTACCATACGAATCGTGAGTACAAGACCTGCACCTTTTGATCCTACGGAAAGAAATGCTACTACAGGAGTAGGAGATCCTTGATAAACGTCAGGCGTCCATTGATGAAAGGGTGCAGCAGATAGTTTAAACCCAACTCCAACACTCATCAAAAGCAGGGCAACGCTTGCAGCCAAAGAACCAGTCAAATCAGTTGCAAGTAGTGCATTCGCAACATAATTGAGTTCTACGTGTCCACCAGAAGCACCATATAGCCAAGATACTCCATATAGGAAAATAGAAGAACTTGCACCACCAATTAGTAGATATTTTAGAGCTGCCTCGTTGGAACGTGCATCACGTTTCATATAACCCGTTAACATATAGGATGCTAGTCCGAGTGTCTCCAAAGCAACAAAGATCAACACTAGATCATTTGCTCCTGAAAGCAACATGCCTCCTAATGTAGCGGTCAAAAGTAAAACTACAAATTCTGCAATCGCTTGTCCTGCTTGCTCGACATATTCAAGTGATAAAAGAATACATAGCCCACAAGCAAGCAACAAAAAAGCACGAAATACAAGACTTAAAAGATCGGACTGAAAACTTCCTGAAAATGCCATTGTTTCGCCTAATAAGGCGTGGCTTTGAACTCCCAATAGAAGACTGATAAGTGCAGCACTTAGTCCTCCATATGTTAAAGGAGTAATCCATGTACGTGGTGCCCAATCAACTCCAAGGTCGATCGTGACCACAAGTAAAAGGGTAAGTAGAACAAATCCCTCTGGCGCCAATGTGGCTAAATGCAGGGATGCAATAATTGATTGAAACTCCATCTAGAACCCCTTAATGTTGATTCATCATTCTCTCTGTATACTCCTGCACAGCAATTGATTCAAAGGAATTGTTTGAGTTCCATCGGAATCCTGTTTTGCGTGCAGTCTTAACCAAATTATCTAATTCTTCTTTCTCAAGTTTGCATGGACGTGGATAAGTAGCGGAAAAACGCCATTCTCCTTCAAAGAAGTCAGTTTTAGACATTGATGCCCATGTGCGACGTACTTGTTCCTCTTGAAGAGGTGTCATTTTCCCTTCGAAGCCATAAGGTAAAGTTCCCTTTTGACGCAAAGGAGCGTCTCGATATAAACACAAAATCTCTTTCAAGGCTTCTTTCAAGAGAGCACGAGGAATAATCAAGTCTAATAGACCATGATAGAGAAGATATTCAGATGTCTGAAAATTATCTGGCAATTGCTCTTGAAGAGTTTGTTCAATAACACGTCTTCCAGCAAATCCAATTACTGCTTTTGGTTCAGCAATAATTAAATCTCCTAACATAGCAAAACTAGCTGTAACTCCTCCTGTAGTAGGAGATGTTAGAATCGCCAAATAAAGTAACTTAGCATGTGATTGATGCACGTGGAGAGCGGCAGAGATTTTGGCCATCTGCATTAAGCTTAGGATACCTTCTTGCATACGTGCTCCTCCCGAAGCACACACAATGATGACAGACATCCCTTGACGGGTAGCAGTCTCAATGAGGCGAGTCAGTTTTTCACCTACCACAGATCCCATACTTCCACCCATAAAACGGAAATCCATTACACCGAGTGCGATTGGAATTCCATGCAACATGCCAGTACCAGTCTGAATTGCATCTAAAAGTCCCGTGCGTTTTTGTCCTTCTTGTAATCGAGCGCGATATTTTTTTAGATCATAAAATTCTAATGGATCACAAGGGGATAAGGCTTCGTCAAGAGGACGCCATGTACCTCTATCAATTAACTGACGAATACGTTCCGTACTATTCATCTGCAAATGTGCTCCACACCCCAAACAAACTTGTTTATTTTGCTTAAGATGCTTGATATAGAGAATCACACCACAAAACTCACAACGCGTCCAAAGTCCTTGACTTCCATCCGATCCTGGATGATTATACTTAGGCGCGGTCAAAATTTTAAGCTTTCTTTGGTCTTCAATCCAGGCTAAAATTGACATTTTTGCTTTCCCCTTACCGAGTAAGATACAGTAACATGAAATTTGCACCTTTCATACAATACATCAAATTGCACTCTATAATTCCTTATGTATATTCTTGTTCTTTGCCTTTGGACATTGGTTGCATTTAATATTTATCTCTTAGCTGGATCTTTCGAACTTTATATAATAAATCCACCTTGGGGATGGATTAAAGATGGAATTCAATTATTTGCACTTCATACAAATGGGTATTTTTTAGTCTGTCTAATACTCAATCTCTTGAAAAAACCTTTAGGAGGATTACCAAATTTAACTGCTCAGTTTACCTATCAAATTCTATATGGAACTGAATTTGGATGGGACTGTTTTGTAACTAGTATGATCCTTGAAAATCTAAAGTCAAGACAAAGTAGGGATTTAGATAAAAATGCTACTAGTTCTGAAATTATATTTAATTTATTACAAAAGACTAGTCTCTATGTAATCTGTTTCCATCTAATTGGTGCTTTAAATTTGCCATTAGAACCAATATTGCATAATCTTTTCCCTCACAGTGGACTAAGTTTAATACATGAGAGTATATGGGAATACTTATTTAGTTCTCTCCCAAGAGAATTTATTGAAATATTATCTGCAGTACTGATAGGGTACTGTTTAAGGATATTCCGAAAGGGTTTGGTGGATGGAAAAGTATAATAAGAATATTGAGGGTGGGTTAGGATTGATTCCTCCCACCCTCAAGCCAAGGGACTACGCTACTACGGCGCTCAAAAGACCAACAGTGAAGAGCAAGATGCTCCACAATGTGATTCCTTGAAAAACTAGGCCCTTATTTGCAGTCCAACCCTCTGGTGCCGCAAAGGCAACGGGTACTCCTACAACCAAAAGAAACGAGATAGCAATGAATGCGAAGACTGCCAACTGAAAGATAAAGGTCATACTCTCTCCTCACGAGTTGCAACGACTGTTAGGATCCGAACAATTAATAGAATATAGAAAAAAATATCTACTTTCTAAAATTAATTGATGGACTTTGTTGAGTTTTCGTGTATATTTCTATAGTAACATGTCAAAAACATGAGTGGGAGAAGTGGCAGAGTTGGTCGATTGCATCTGACTTGAAATCAGACGAATCCAAAAGATTCCGGGGGTTCGAATCCCTCCTTCTCCGTAAAGCAAGTGGACAAACAAAATTATATTCTTGACTTGCAGGCCTTGCATATTGTAGGCTTGTAGCAAGTCTATGAATGTTCTGCTTTTGAAGGCCCAGAACATTCGCCTTGCCCTGTTACTTTCAATTTTCACAAAGGATTTAACTTATGCAACCTGGAAATGAATTTTCATATCTTAATCCTGACGACCCACGTTATGATTTTGACCGAATCATCAGATCAATTCAGAAACGCGCTTTCAAAGAGAGCATCGATATCAAGAAATGGATTTTCGAGCCTAGTGATGCAAACCCAGTAGAAGAACAACTCTATACAGAGCTATTCTTTGCACAACAAGAACAACGTTTTCCCCTGCCACTGGAACCATTAAGTCGATTACCACTGGTAAATCCACCGTTGAATACACGTACCTCAGCAGAGGATATTGAAATCACGGAAGAAAGAATTGAAGATGAGTCCGCTGCATTAGCAAAGCTTACACCAACATTACGCACAAACCTAAGAATTCGTTTTGAAACTGAAGATGATTTAGCAAGTGGTCTAGATAAACCACAAACTTCCAAAATCGGATCTCAGCTTAAAAATGCAAGAAATAATGCTGTTATCTCAACGCGTATCAAAGTAGCAGATTTAAGAGAGATTCCTAAAGAAATTGATATGCGAGAAGCATTTCCAGATCTCAATATCTTAAATCGTTTATTTGGATTGGCTTGGGAAGGTCAATACTATCAAGAAGCTTGGTATTTTTGGGCTTATCAAGTTGGAATTCGATATCAGCTCTGGACTGCAACTCATCCACTAAGACTTATCTTAATGATTAGTCTCGATAAAACATTTCGTCGTAAGTTTAAAGAGCTCTGGCAAAATATTTTGCCACGCCTGAAACAAGAATGGAACATTCCAGATGTGCCATACCTATGTAAGAAATGGACGCCTGGAATTCGTTTCTTAACATTAGCAGTATTTGTATTGCCATTCACGTATCCAAATAGACGCACATATTGGCTATCTCCAGGCCAGCAAGGTCTAGTTGCCCAAGAAGAAACGATGGATTGGCAAACATTTCAATTTCGTGAAGCAGCATCTATGTTGGGAGAAGTAAAGAAAGCAGATCTTTGGCCAAATAAATGGTCACTTGAACTCTCTCCAGAATGGCATACCCGACAAGAGCAAACATATTCTGCGGCTTTCTTAGCAGAAGATGATTGGGAAGAAACACCACAAGGTACTTCAAAGGAACTTACCTCCTATCGCGTACAAGCACGTCTTCCAGCTCCAGTCCCAAATTCTGGAATTCATATTGAAAAAACTTTTAACCTGTACCCAGAAGAACTAGATCTTTATTTAGATGAATTGCCAAGAAAACTTGCAGCTCATACAAATAAACAGCACGATCATTCTCAAGAGTCCATTCAGAATAATGATTGGACATCACGAGATTGGGAAGAGAAATTCCCATTTGCTCAATCTCTCTCAAAGGTACGTTATTATGCAGTCCCTGCTAAAGAATTGGGCTTTTCAGACTCTCGGGATGAATCAGCAATCACTTTACACAAAGCATTTGATTCCTTACTTCAGAAAGGTACAGTACAAACATTTCGAGAACTACGTCACAATCTACTTTTAGAGTATCTAGAGTATAGAGGGGCTCTTTTAGGAGAAGATCCGATCTCCGGCCAACTGACAGTTGGGGGGAAAACGCATTATGTACAAAGACGGCATTTTGAAGCTTTTAAGCAAGGCGGCAGAGTCTTCGAAGAAGCAGAATTTCGTAATTTACGTAAAGACCTCAAAAAAATTAATCGTAACAAGAAAAAACTATTACGTAAATTTTTGTTGGCTCCAGTACGTTGGAGTAATAGACGTTCTATTTTATTCAAGAAAGCTGTAAAGCCTGAAAATAGTAAAGACTATATTGCAGCTTTAAAAGAACACAAAAAAGTGTTCGTATCCAGCTCAGAATTAGATGATCTTGTCGATGAAAATCCTCATCAAAGACGTGGCATTTTATATAAGGAATTTCGAACTTGGCTAGATACGGAGCTTCCAAACCTTCTAGATGATCCGGATATGCAAAAACTGCTATTTAAGAATTCTTCTGAAGCTGGACAGCTGTTTACTTATTACTATCAAATGGGTACAAATCGTTTTAAAGGATACCAGGGTAGTGACGAGGATAGTATTATTTTATTTGAGCCATTTGGCAAGCAGAAAAGATATAAACTTAAAGATCGTCTTCCACTTCAACAAGTCGATTTTTCAGTACCATTGGATGAATCGGGTGAATCAGAAAAAATCACCTTTCCAGAATATTATTTTGAAACTGACGAAGAGTCACCCTTCGCGCAAGAAAGTAAGATTTCTGATCCGTCTAGTCTGCGTAGCTATCCTTACGTTCCGATGCGTTATCCGTTGAAAGATCCAAGTGTTAAAAATCTAGCCCCCGATGAGTTTAGACTTCTAAGAGAATCTTGGGAAGAAGAAGTAACGGGACGACCAACTAAATATAATAGCTCTCTATATGGAGAATCTCGACAGTTTGCAGAATCTGAAATTCAGATAGTGGAGCCTGACGATACAAAAAATCCTGCTTCTGCTCTTCCATATAGTTTGCGTAAATCACTAACCTATACAGAGAAAACACCTGCAACTCGCGTTAAGAAAGACATTCAAGATTCGGACATGACATCTTTAACAAGAGAAAAGTTTAATTTTCTTAAAGCATATGTCAAAACGATTCTAGAAGAACCAGAACGATATTCAGTTAAAGCACCACATACACGCAAACAGAAGATTTTTGCAGCTCAAGAGCTTGCTGATGTTCAACTTATGGGACGTACATTTGGAACTAACACACGCTTCTTACGACGTCGTGCAAATTTCAAACCTATGACTCGCTTTCAAAAACTTAAGTATCGTACAAAAAAATTAGTGCGTCGTACAGGTGATACTGCAAGAGCCCGATATGCTACCTACCGTAAAAACGAAGCTGTTTTCAAAGAACGAAAACACTATGATGGGTTATCTAATTTTCAGATTTTAGAGGGCACATATCAAGTACCAGTACAAGTTTTCCAACCTAATCATCTTGCAATTCCGGACAGTTTTTATAAAGCCCGTAAAGCACTGATTGAATTTTGGAACTTGTCTCCAGAGGTCCAAGCTCAACTTGGTCTAGATGGTTTCGAAGATCTAGACCAAGAGACAAGTTCACCAATAGAAATTTTGTCGCAGATGCGCCAAACAGTAAAAATTCTTTCAACTCCTATCCATTCCTTAAAGCCATCATCTGAGTCCAAGATATTGATGACAAACAGCATTGATACACCTCAGGAAAAAGTAGTCTCTACACCTGTTGCAGACTCAACGAATTGGTGGGATTTGGCTACTTCTCATGAAACGGAAGTATCGAAAGATATTTTTAAATGGGTTGCAGAAACCTCTTTAGAATCCAATGGGCAAGTGACTGTGGATAGTTATCACAAAATTATGCCTCGACCTATGTCAGGTCATCAATACCCTGGCTTAACCCCAAGTCGTATCAAAGAGTTACTTGTTTCACGCTATTGGTTCCGTAATAGTTTTGCTATTAAACGAGTTGTAAGAGTTCCTTGGCAATTATTCCCAACAGCTGCTCTGAAGACTACTCTCAAGAGTACCCCACAAGAAGTAGTATCTGACACAAGTGAAGCATCTATTCAAACTCTAATACATACAGATTTGTTAGAAGCTTTGCAACGCATATGGTCTAAAGAAACCTGCCAATTTGAAGGGCAGCAACCAAAAGTTTCGCACAACCATATTCTTAGTCTTGACCATTATAGAGATTGGTTAATTGGGCAAGCGCTTATTCAACCACCTTTGGCGGCATCTAGTAATCGAATTAATGAAAATAATACGTTACTACATACTCATACAAGACCCACTCCGCCTACCCAACCGATTAATTGGCAAGAGGCTTTTTTCCTCGATGATGTTTTAATGCCATTGGGTCGCAAACCTCGCAAAACCATTACTAAAGCCAAACTTAATCGCACGAATGAAGCGGCTTTGGATACAGAAACTCTAATGCAAAAGGCAAACCTGAAAGAGATTCCTACCCATGTATTAGAGGGTAAATATCTTTCCAGTCAACGCAATTTATTTCGTTATCGTCAAATGATGTTGCAAAGATTGATTGGTACTGTGCGTTTAATGAACCGATACAACCAAGCTTGTGACCAGTTTACAGATCATCATAAGCACATGCTGCCACAACTTGCACCATATGATACGTTACCTTATCCATCGGATTCTCCTGAGCTAGTGTTGCAAACAATTGGTACATTGAATGAGTTGAAAAAAGAATTTACCAATCAAATCACGTTCTTGCAAGACTGGTTACAGCAATGCGATGAAATTCTCGCAAAGCCAAGTGCATTCCAGTTGAAAGAAGATTTTAGAGACTTGCATGTATATCGTAGTCTTTCTAAGGCTACTCGTGCTGTTTTAATGGAAGAACGATACCGTACAACGTCTAAACGACCAGAGTGGAGAAACCCTGAGTTGCTAGATTTGGTATCTCTGCGTCAAGGTGAGGAGTCTGAAAGTTATTTAGACGAGAACTTTAACAGAGCAAGAGTCTCTCAAGCAGATAAATTAGAACTTTTGCGGTTTGCTGATTCGCAACAGCAAAATGCTGATCGAATTCTCTTAAATGCCCGTAAGAAATATCAAGAGATTTTAGAACAGTGGAATCAAAAAACTAGACCTGCCTTTGTAGAAGGAAACGAACGTTTGTATATACGTAATGCAAAAGAATCCTTAGTTTCAACTTCTACAAGAATGTATCGCAAGCGTCTTGAAGATCAAATCCTTGACTGTCTTGCAAATAAATTACCTGCTTCTACATTTCAGGCATATGGTGTACGTCTAACCAATACTTTATTATCTAATATTTTATTGGCTATACAGCATGAGAGTAATGTCATTGCAAGTGTCCAACTGAATCCCGAAGCAAACCCAGACCTAAGTTGGCTCTTAAAGAAATTAGATGAATTGAAGCTGGATGATCCTTCTGCTGATACGTTCGAGACTTTATGGGCACAATTTAAAGATGTATCAAACGATTTAGATAAGAATGCATTGTATTTTTCTGATCTAATCACGCGCAAAGCCCATGTAAGACCATCATCAAAACAGATATCTCATCACTACAATGCATCGACTATCCAATTAGGTATAGAGTCTTTAGAAGAAAAAGATAAAGACGAATCCTCAGAACGCCATTTGGATGAACTGACAGAAACTTCTAATCTTCCAACATTTGAAGATCGTTGGGAAGACCTCTCTCAATTAGAAGAGCTAGTTGACCAATTCCATACTCATACAGTATCAATGTTGGGGCTTTTTGAAGGAGCATCTAATAAAGATAAGTCGCGTCAATTTGATGACATACTCAATAGTCAATTCCCAAATATTTCTGATGCTATTAGTCGTAGTCCTGCACAGCATCGTCTTTGGGAACGCTGGTCTTTACAATCAAGTAGCTTTTTGCATCAAACCCATAGCATGGGGAAATCTCTTAGTAACGTAGAAGTTCAAAAGACAGGAATGCAAGGGCCTCTACGTGAAGAGTATCGTCTACATAATCGAACTAATGTGCCACTCTTGTTAGCGCAACCAGATTGGTATGGACTGATGGGGTCACCTGGAATTAGTCCAATTATCAACTGGCATCATACAAACTATGATCGTCATGCTCAATGGGCTGATGTGCGTGCTAAGCGAGGAATTTTCTGGGCAAATAAGAGAGAAGATCTTTATACTGATGAACTTTGGCCTTTCATCGTACAGTTGAAAAGAAATAAATCAAAAAGATTAAAGGAATTAAAGAAATTAAAGAAATATAAAACTTTAAAAAGATTAAAGAAAAAATCAGTTGAGGAGGTTGAATATGACGCGATAAACTCTATCCGTAACATGGCTTTTGAGTCAAATCCATCTCAGATTCCGCCTTTAGATTCCCAGGCGCCAACTTATCTAGGCTTAGATCTTAAAAACATACATAGTCGTGTTTCACTCATCTACAACAAGATTGATGAAGCATCAGAGACTTTACAATTTAAGCAAAGTTTTCAACGTAGACCAGATGAGTCGCTTCCTCACTATAGAGCGCCAGGACTACGAAAAAAAGGACGCAAACCGAAATCTAAGCGCAAGCATAAGTGGAAATTGAAGCCTCCTTCTCTGCGTTCGATTTTAATAGGGCGTCGTACTAATCAACCTCGTTTTGCTAAGAAGCGCTCTGAGATTAGCAAAAAGTTGGATTTGGGTTGGAAGACTCTTGTAAAGATTCCTTATTCGCCCGATGATCAGTCGCGTAACGAGCACTTTGATGACCGCAAGAAAAGAGACTATATGGACGACATCCCTGAGCCTATGAGGTTATATGTGAAGCCCTTAAGTCGTTTTTCAGAGAATGCACGCGAAGAAGACCAAGTTAGTCCACGTAAGAAAGTAGTTCGAATTGTGCAAAAAGCAGAAGTTACGCAGTATCCGGAAACTGGTGAACCAAAAGGATTTGGACGCCACATATCTCAAATGTCATTGCTGCGAATCGGATGGATGATGAAACTAATTCGCCCTATGACTCCAAAGGTGCGTCCTGAATATAAATGGGAAGAATTTACATCTGACATTCCAGTCGAAGAGTTGCGAGATTTGCTTGACGATAGCGCAAAAGGAATTATACCGGCACCAGAAGAGCGCGTTAGACTGCTCAAGCCACGTGTCGCGGTACGAGATCTTATTCTGCGTCACAAACCATGGCGTCAATGGACCATTGAAGAGGAAGCTCACGGACCATTGGAAGTCAGCAAAAATCTAATCTCAGTTTTAAATAGTAGAATCTTGCACCGTATAGAATTCTATTTTGAAACATTTTTAGATAAAGCTGACCCGAATCGATATGATAGATTGCGCGAGATGCGTAGTAAGATTTGTGAATCTATACGCTCTAATCCACCTTATGAAATGATGCTTGATCTTTCTGAAGAGAATGTGCCAAATATTATGTGGCATCGACAGCGTAATCTTCAAAATGAGCTTTTCTTAAATCCTTTAGAAAAATTAACCCTCGATAGATTGTGGAATGACGAACAATTACTCGCGGTCGATGATGAGAATGCATCTGATCCATATAATTTAGGCATTAAGCCATATGTTCGTCAGGCGATTGGTAGTGTTTTCTCTGCAAACAGAGTTGCAAAAGAGTTTCATTACTTTTATTTGATGAGACTCTCTATGTTAGAGCCAGGGGTATGGGTTGGGGCTGATAAGCAAGCATACTATCGTATGTGGCCACATGATCTACAAGTGCAAATTGAGTCTCTGATCTTGGCAATTTATACCACTGAACAGTTCGGCTTTATGGGCTTACAAATAGCCTTATTGCTGGCTAAAGAAATTGCCACTTTGAAGAATATCTTGGGTGCAGTTAGTTGGTCTACATTAGTTCTATTAGGTTTAGTAGACCCAACTCTTATTCGTTCTTATGCACGTAAGAAAGATCGATTCCGTATTAGAGTTTATCGTACTAAGAAACGTCTATCTCAGATGTCTGGTGTAGAAAAACATATGGTGGTCTCAGAGGATGCATTAATTTACTTACAATTGCATCAAATCGGTTTTAGATTATTAGGTTTTCATCATCGATTCCGAGAATCACATTATATTCCTAAAGGTTTTATCATGGGAGGTCCCCCTGGTACAGGAAAAACTTTCTTTGCTCAAGCATTTGCTGGGGATGCTAAAGTTCCGATTGTCACAGTTGGGCCAAGTGACTTGGTGCATTCACGTGTAGGGGTTGTTCTAACACGTCTAAGAGGTACTTTTGCTATGGCTCATCAGGAAGCTCCTTGTGTGCTATTCCTTGATGAGATGGAAGCAATAGGTCGTCAACGAATTGGCATGCCCAAGAGTGGCCTGGGGAAAAGTATGGCAGGGTTAGGTTCTGCTTTATGGGCTGCTGAAGAAAGTGCTTTCGATGGTAAACAATATGTTGACCGTGGAACACCACGTATTGGAGAGCCAACTGACCGTGAAAGCGCAATCATGAATGTTGCAGAGGTCCAACGAAGTAAAGTTGCGCGGGATAGTGGGAAGCTATTGCTAGAATTTATTCTGCAAATTGATAAAATGGATCGCGATAAGGGTGTGGTTTTGATGGGGGCAACAAACTTCCCACAATATCTTGATGCCGCTCTAATGCGACCTGGGCGTTTAGATCGAAGTTTAGAATTTAAACGACCTAATGTGCGTGAACGTCTTATCTTGCTAGATTTCTTAGGCGTGAATCCTATGCGTATGGATATGCCAGTTGGCTATTTCTTGGGTAGAACCCAGGGTTTGAGTCAATCAGATCTTGCCACTATGATGAATGAGGCAAGATTAGAGGCAGTCTACTCTGGATCAACATTTGGTATTGAAATGCTAGAGCTTGTTTATGAGCGTGTTAAAGTACCGCATCTGATTAAGGAACGCCATGCTGAAATTAGCTATGCAAAGCAAAGAGCAAACCCTCATTGGATTTTTCACAATGTCTTCCATGAGGTTGGTCAAGCTATTGTGCATACTTTCTTACCAGAACATGCTCCTATCTTTTTCTTAACCCGTGGTAAGAATCCAACGCCTACCATGATTTTGCCTTTGTCGGACCGACCAATGGCATACTCAGCACCTTTTATTGAAGCATCAATTCAAGGTCATTTGGCAGGTCAGGCTGGACAATTTATTGGGCTTGCTACTCGAAGAGATACGGCTGGATTGCCATCTGTCTTTTTAAAGCACTATAATTTGCGTCTTACAGCAGAAGATATTGAATGTGCTACTGTACTAGCCTACTTCTTGGCAATTCGCTCAGGTATCTACTCAAACCATTTAGATATTATGAATCAGCTCCGCTATGATACTAACGTCGATTTAGATGGACAGATTTTGTCTCCTAGGGTTGCCATGTTGATTGAAGAAGCATGGGCACCTTGGAGAGAGACATGGGGATATCTAGACCTCGATGAAGATCTTTTCCACAGATCTTATCCATATAAGGTGGAAAGATGGATCAGTGTCCATCCTGTGACAGGACAACCGATTGGTAATCAATTCGTAGAATCATATCAGTGGGTAGAGTGGTGTTACAGTCGATCCAGTATTGCAGCAGATGCACGACGCATGGACCATGTCAATCCTTTGTCAGGTACAAGAGATTCAAAATGGAAAGATGTATTATCTTACAATACTGCTTTCATGTTCCGTTTTGAGGGGAATCACGGTGCTTCCACAAATCAGCTATACCGTATCTATAGTGATGTCTATATCACGACATTACTTCGTCTTGGCTATGAGGGCGCCTCATCTCTTATCCAAGAGCGCCTTGAGTTATTCGATTATCTTGCTATGAGTTTGTTATTGAGAAGTAAGATTCGTTCTTTTGAACTTGTCGAATTTATCGAAAATTTTGGTGACACATTGCCAGATAAATCGTTACTTTACGATAAACCAAATATATTCTCCTCAAACCTAGAGCGTAGTATAGCCAAGAGATCTGGTTTTAACTCAGATTTAACTTTCCGTTCAAAGACTGTAAATCTTGAAACATTTACATACAATACTTTTCACCGCAATGGGCGTGAATTATTTCAACAGTATCGTGAGAAAGAGTTTGCACAAATTCGTTTATCTAATGTTCAGACTGCTAATTTAACTCAATTAATTGAAAAGTTTGAACAAGATCAGGTATTGTGTTTGAGTTCTCAAGCACAAAAAGAATCATTTACAAAGCCATCTGTAGTTCCTATGGAAATTACGGATGTCTATTTAGAAGCAGCGCAACTTCAAGTACCAGAAGATATCGCTATTTTGGATGAAAAATTAACTAAGCTTGGTCGCATTTTGTTGCAAATCGAGCAACAAAATCCAAAGGTAGACGCACCAGAACTCATGCTTTTGAAATGTATTTGGCATGAATGGGTTAAAACTTTATGCAACTTACAAGATGGTATTGATAGTACGGATTCCTTGAGATCTGAAATGTTGGAGCTACCAAGCTCATTAAGCCCAGATACTTTGAAGTCTTTATTTTTGACAGAACAAACATTTGGCTTGATTACAGATTTGGATGAGAGTCTTGAAAAACTACGCGAGTTCTATCAGTTAAAAGATTACGAAGATAATGATGTGCGTCTTAGTTTAGCTAAGGTGATTGATAAATTCCCTAATTCAGCCATTCGAGAAGACTTCACTGTAGGTCTGATTCGTGAATGGAAATTCAAATCACAAAATCGCATTACTTTCGATAATCCAGTCTTAAGTCCATTCCTACAGAATTTTGAAGAACCAGCGAATCCATTCTGGTCACGTCTCGCAGATAAAAATGGACCATTTGAGATCTGTGAACAATATGCAGTGCAAGCTGGAATTACTTCAAATGAATGGTATGAAATTTGTGAACAGATTCTTGAGATTCAAAACAATATCCAAGATCTTGTAAAAATGTGGTTCTTGGCACATTTTGGTGCATTACAATTACATCGCGATTGTTTAAACCATTGGCAAGAATTAAATCAATATGACCACCCTACAATTTTTACCGATTTCTTTCATACACCTCGCCGAGGAGATGAAGACTATCAACCACCAAATTAATATTTGAAGAATTCTTATTTTTGTAACTTTTGCGAGTCTCCATAAAAGGAGACTCGCAAAAGTTGACAAATAGTTAGGTTCATGAGACCATAGAGAAAAGGGGATTGTAGTTCAACTGGTTAGAGCACCGCCCTGTCAAGGCGGAAGTTGCGGGTTCGAATCCCGTCAGTCCCGTTTAATGCTAGTAAAACTTTGTATTGTTTTAACAAGGCAATGCTCTAAGTTGAAAGTGATAATCATGGTCTTCTCTTCTTCGGTTTAAAATATAAGTTAAACCGGTACGTTAAGTACTCTTCCATGATATTGATTGCTTTCAACCACGGTCTTTGATCAGGAGAAGTCGAATAGAAAACAAAATTTCTCGTCAGCGTACCCTGCAATAGGATAATGAACATCGAACCAACTTGCACGCCATCTGTATAGTCATCTTGCTCTTCTTTTAGGACGATGAAGCCGTCACTGAATCGAAACCACAATTGGGCATTCGTATTGACAAACGGGATTACACTGCTGGCAATGATAGGTGTACCATCGAACAGATTAGCAAGACATTGTAGGCTATATAACCAAACCCTTGGCCAATCCGTTCGGTCCGTTTGAGAAAACATCGTCAAGATTTGCACAACAGTATCAAATCTTTCTTCTGGCGGAACATCTTGCATAATAGGCAAGGCTATATTATTTAGTAATAACATAGGGTATTCAGACTCCGTACGTCTTCGAAGTGATAATTCTATGCATTTTATGTCTAAGTAGTTAAACACAAAAAGCTGACCGCTTTTGGAAAACGTTTGGATAACACCTAGGCAGAATATCATTTTACCATTTGGCTTTAAATCCTGAGGCCAAGCTTGCTTCGGGAAATTGATATTTACTAGTCCCATAGAGTCGGACAAGCATCGGATCTGAACCCAGGCAGAATCGCTACTAGTCTGCAACGGTCCCACAGTTAAAATTCTCATAGTAGTTGCACCCCTTATTGCAAAAATATAACAACAAAATAACTCTTAATCCATATACTCATTATAGCATACATTTCTAAACTTCTTGCTATTCTCGGAACCCATCTATTAGAATATATATAGGATGCACCGAAATGCTTATATTAAAAACACTTAATATAAAGCTCTAATATACAACTATATAACGGTTTTCCCATACTTTTCAAAAGGAACATTTTTACATGACTCGCGTAAAACGTGGATATGTAGCCCGGAAACGTCGTCAACGAATTCTTAAGAGTAACCAAGGCTTTCGAGGAGCTCAGTCAGTTTTGTTTCGCACAGCTAATCAGAAGTATATGAAATCACTCTGTAATGCGTACCGTGATCGTGGACGTCGTAAGCGTGAATTTCGTCGTCTTTGGATTGTACGTATCAATGCTTCTGTGCGTCCATATGGCTTGAATTACAATCAGTTTATTAGTTCTCTAAAGCGTTCTAAAATTGAGTTAAATCGTAAAATGTTAGCTCAGTTAGCAGTTTTGGATAGCAAAGCATTAGGTGATTTGATCTCTATGCTCTAGGCTAGATGCTTATTTTTCTTCCCCCTTGACTATTCAAAGACCAGGGGGGAGAAATAACCTTACTCTTCTGTATGAACAAAATGTAATAGTCCCAAGATACGTGCTTGTTTAATAGAACGTGTCATGGAGCGCTGTTGTTTAGCAGTCAATCCAGTCATGCGGCGTGGTAAAATTTTACCTTCTTCACTAATAAATTGGCGCAAAAGGTCAACATTTTTGTAATCAATAGTTTCTTTTGTCTGGATAGGGGAAAGGCGACGGCGAGAAAAATTCATCATAGAATTACTAAGTTCCTTGAAATAGTTCGGGAGTCATAGACCGAAAACATCCAGTGTCTGTTCCTTGGGGATTGATCCCTCTTCTTTGTTTTACATTTTACTAATAAAAAGCACTCTTTGACTAGTCCTAAAAATATACATTAACACGCCCTGTAGGACTCGAACCTACGACATCAGGTTTTGGAGACCTGCGTTCTACCAACTGAACTAAGGACGCTTTCGGTTAAGCCTCGGGATGACAGGATTCGAACCTGCGGCATCTGCATCCCAAATGCAGCACTCTACCAAACTGAGTTACATCCCGTGTGTATGAAGCTTGTTTTACCTATTTCTAGGTTAACATGATACCTACGTCTTTGGCTACCCCACTAGATAGGAGTTGGCCGAATTTCTCATTTCGCTTTATCATAGTGGCAAGATAGTGGCTGTCCCGTGGCTCATTTGAGGGGGACAGTTAGCATCCATCAAGAAGGATATTTACTTATGAAAGATTTCACTACCTATTTGTCAACTGCTCCCGTTGTAGCAGCTCTTTGGTTTGGTTTCTTGGCTGGCCTATTGATCGAAGTAAATCGCTTCTATCCAGATGGCCTTGCATTTTCCCTCTAAGAAGATTTTCAAAAATTTTCTACCCTCCCTCTTTTTTTGGGGGGGGAACCATAAATCCCACCTCGTGCGGGCTTAAATTTTTATTCGGAATAACGAAATTTTCATTGACAGTGAGGTTTAGAAGTACGTAGAATTCCTTTCCGGAATGCAGTCTCATTATTTGTTCTATTATACTAACTATGCCTACTATTCAACAGCTTGTACGCAACCAGCGTAAAAAGCTTACAAAAACTACAAAATCCCCTGCCCTCGTGTCTTGCCCACAACGTCGTGGTGTATGTACTCGTGTTTATACAACAACTCCTAAAAAACCGAACTCTGCCCTTCGCAAGGTGGCTCGTGTTCGCTTAAGTTCTGGCTTTGAAGTTAGTGCTTATATCCCTGGCATTGGTCACAATCTTCAAGAGCACTCTATTGTGCTAGTTCGTGGAGGTCGTGTTAAGGACCTTCCTGGTGTACGCTACCACGTAGTACGTGGAACACTTGATGCTGCTGGCGTAAAAGATCGTCAACAGAGTCGCTCAAAGTATGGGGCAAAGCGTCCTAAATCTTAAATCTTAATTATTTTTTCCTAACTATTGGTTATTCTAGTTTATTTAAATATAAATACTTAAATAATAAATACTTAAATAGCTAATTAGTATTTGGAAGAGACTCACAAACAGAGTAAGGAATATATCTATTATGTCTCGTCGTACTACACCCGCGAAGCGCCCCCTTCGCGCTGATCCTATTTACAATAGTCGCCTAGTCACAATGGTGATTCATCGACTTCTCAAAAATGGTAAGAAATCTCTTGCATATCGTATCTTTTATGCTGCTATGAAGCGTATTGAAGAAACTACTCAACGAGATCCTTTGCAGGTCCTTGAAGAAGCAGTTCAAAATGCCATTCCTCTCGTAGAGGTTAAAGCACGTCGTATTGGTGGATCTATTTATCAAGTTCCTATGGAAGTTGACGCAGAGCGTGGCACAGCACTTGCACTTCGTTGGCTATTGTCTGCTGCACGCAGTCGTTCCGGTCGCGATATGGTTACTAACCTTTCTAATGAAATTCTTGATGCATCTAATAAGTTAGGTAATGCAGTTCGTCAACGCGAGGAATCACATCGCATGGCTGAAGCAAATAAAGCTTTTTCTCATTTCCGTTTTTAAGAAGTGTAGAGAATTTTTGTTAATGTTTTGTCTTTTTGCTTGAACAAAAAGACAAAACATTAAAATTAAAAGGGTATCTTAACAAAAATTAAAATGGTATCTTAACAGACCAGTCGTAGAGATAGCGGAGTCGTAAGATTTTGAGAAAAATAAGTTTAGAAATTTAAGGAACGTTGTCAGATGGCACGGGAGAAGTTTGAGCGCAACAAACCGCATGTTAACATTGGTACAATTGGACACGTTGACCACGGTAAAACAACTCTTACTGCGGCAATCACAATGGCAATGTCACTTGCAAGCGGTGGGGCTAACGGGAAAAAATACGAAGATATTGATTCCTCTCCCGAAGAAAAAGCGCGTGGTATTACAATCAACACTGCACACGTAGAGTACGAAACTGAAAACCGTCACTACGCACATGTAGATTGTCCAGGCCACGCCGATTATGTTAAAAACATGATTACTGGAGCTGCTCAAATGGATGGAGCAATTTTGGTTGTATCCGGCGCGGATGGCCCCATGCCTCAAACTAAAGAACATATCCTTTTGGCCAAACAGGTAGGAGTACCCAACATTGTTGTTTTTCTTAACAAGCAAGACCAAGTTGATGACGAGGAACTACTTGAGCTAGTAGAACTTGAAGTTCGTGAAACCTTAAGTAACTATGAGTTCCCAGGAGACGATATTCCAGTTATTGCAGGTTCTGCACTATTGGCACTAGAAGCTTTAACAGAAAATCCTAACACGAAGCCGGGTGAAAATGAATGGGTAGATAAAATCTATGCATTGATGGCTGAGGTAGATGGGTATGTGCCAACACCTGAACGAACTACAGATAAGCCATTCTTGATGGCTGTTGAAGATGTTTTTTCCATTACAGGACGTGGAACAGTTGCAACAGGTCGTGTAGAGCGTGGAGTTGTTAAAGTTGGTGAAACAGTTGAAATGGTTGGTTTGGCAAATACTCGTGAAACAACTGTTACTGGTCTTGAGATGTTCCAAAAGAGTCTTGATTTCAGCCAGGCAGGTGATAACGTAGGTATTTTGCTACGAGGCGTTCAAAAAGAAGATGTACAACGTGGTATGGTTTTGGCAGCACCAAAAACAATTACACCGCATACAGAATTTGAATCTCAAGTCTATATTTTGACGAAAGAAGAGGGAGGTCGTCATACTCCATTCTTCCAAGGTTACCGACCACAATTCTATGTTCGTACAACAGACGTAACAGGTAAAATTGCCTCTTTCCGAGCGGATGATGATTCTACAACTCAAATGGTTATGCCAGGCGACCGTATTAAAATGATGGTTGAATTGATTCAGCCAATTGCCATTGAGAACGGAATGCGTTTTGCAATTCGTGAAGGTGGACGTACGGTAGGTGCAGGGGTTGTAGCTAAAATTATTAAGTAAAAATACAATTATTTTTTAGCCATTCCTATAAGACAATTAATTAGAAAATTATTTCAATTATTTCACTTCTTATTTCTGGCCCTTCTTATAAAGGGCCAGAAAGGTTCTATAACAAATTGGAACCTACCCTAAATTTAGGAGTTTTATTATGCAAACAGATACACTAGTCCGCAGTATTGAAAAAGACCTTCTTAAAACAGATTTACCTACCCTTCGTGTTGGTGACCAGGTCAAGGTAGGTGTCCTAATTCGTGAGGGAGATAAGGAACGTGTACAACCTTATCAAGGCACAATCATTGCTCAACATCGTGCAGGTTTAAACTCTACAATCACTGTTCGTAAGATTTTTCAAGGAATTGGCGTAGAACGTATTTTCCTAATTCACTCTCCTCGAATTAACTTCATTGAACGTATTCGTTCTTCTCGCGTGCGACGCGCGAAGCTTTACTATTTGCGTGAACGTGTTGGTAAGCAAGCTCGTCTTCAAGAGCGCTTTATTCGTGAAGATGAGGCACAATAAGTCTAATAGATTCCAGTTTCATACTATAACTCTTTCCCTTTCAAGGGGGAAGAGAATTAGAACAACTCGGATAGACTTCCTAAGGAGATTATGAATATATGGTGAATTCTTTTGACTCTCAAGGGTCTATGCTTCGCGAAGCGATTGTAGGATCTCGGCGTACCAGTAATTATTGGTGGGCATCTACATTACTTGTAGGAGGTCTTGGATTTTTACTAACAAGTCTTTCAAGTAAATTAGGTACGAATCTTCTTCCCTTCCTATCCGCACAAGAGATTACTTTTATTCCTCAAGGATTAGTCATGGGTTTCTATGGTGCAATGGCATTGTTAATTAGCTTGTATTTATGGCTTACCATCTTATGGAACATTGGTGGAGGGTTTAACGAATTTGATCAACAGAAAGGACAAGTTTGTATTTTTCGTTGGGGGTTCCCTGGGAAAAATCGTCGCATTGAGTTTCGTGCGCCTCTCACTGATGTAGAGGCAATTCGAATTGAGATCCAAGAAGGTGTTAATCCACGTCGTATTCTATACCTTCGTTTAAAGGGTCGAAGAGAATTGCCTCTGACTCGTATTGGTCAACCTTTAACACTGGCTGAGCTCGAAAAACAAGGTGCAGAATTAGCTGGTTTTTTACAAGTGCCTCTCGAAGGACTCTAATTTATGGAGAAACGCTCTCTATGGAACTGGTGGACTGATACGCCTAACCGTTCTCTTGCAATGGCGAGTCAGGCAATTGACCGCATGGAAACCTTACGAGATGAATATTTACGTGCTCGTGGTCCATTGGGAGCGAGGAGTAGCAATACTCTAGAAAGTGCAGAGGACTATTTGGAAGTCCAATTTCGGCAGCTGACTTGGATTGCCCGAATTCGTATGATAGAGTTTCGTGCAAGTCGGGTTTTACCCATTCTTCCATGGGATAAGCTAGAGGGTCTAGGTGGGGCAGATTTATTGATCCAACTCCAAAAGTTGGATCAACGCGTCACAAATCTAGCTGCATGGAGACAGCAATTAGATATTGGCACCCCACCCAAAGAACGTAATCTTAATGACACTCAGACCTCTGCTGTACCTTCAAGTGAAACTCGCAGAACGCTTGCATTTGAAAAGACAGGTCTTGTGCCACGTTCAATTACACGTACCCTTGATAGATTTAGACGTGAACTTTCCCCTTCAACGGAAACTTTGATTATTCAAGAATTTCGTATTTCACGATATCAAATGCTTGCTTCATTGCGTTACTTAGCAAGTCTTGTCATAATTCCTTGGCTTATAAGTTTCACGATGAAGACATATCTTGTATGCCCAATCGCAACTTATTGGTGGAATGAATCACGTGCTGATATTTTTCTGAATTCATATCAACAAGAACGTGCTTTTAGAGAAATGCAGGCATTTCAAGAAACTTTATACTTTGAAATGTTAACTGGTGATCTTCCCGCTCTTGATGCTCCAGAGCTTAGTCATCAACTTCAGCTGAAAGGCCTTGAACTTGCTGAAGTATATAATGAAGATTCTATTCAAGCGATTACAAATCTTGTAGGTGATTTTGTCGCTGTAGGTACTCTTGCAATTTTACTCAGTACTGGCAGTGCTCAAATTGCAGTATTAAAGTCTTTTTTAGATGAATTGCTGTATAGTCTCAGTGATGCAACAAAAGCATTTCTAATTATTCTTTCAACAGATGTCTTTGTCGGTTTTCATTCGCCTCATGGATGGGAAGTACTATTAGAGGTTGGATTACGTCATATTGGCTTACCAGAAAGTCCAAATTTTATTTTTCTATTTGTTGCGACGTTTCCAGTTGTCTTGGATACAGTATTCAAATATTGGATTTTCCGTTATTTGAATCAGATTTCTCCATCTGCTGTTGCCACGTATCGCAATATGAATGAATAAAGGGGCTTCTTTTGGGCGAGCTTTGAAGGTAAGATAAGAAGGAGAAGAAAATTTCTATCCTTCAAGTCATTTCCAACTATGCAACCAATTTGTCTACCAAAGGCGTCGACACTACGACCTGGCCTTTTGGTCGCTCTTGCAGCTCTTGTGGGGCTTTTAAATGCTCCTCTTGAGGCTCAAGCGTACCCTGTTTATGCACAAGAAAACTATGCGAACCCACGTGAAGCAACGGGACGTATTGTTTGTGCAAACTGTCACCTTGCACAAAAGCCAGTTGATATTGAAGTTCCTCAAGCAGTTCTTCCAGATACTGTTTTTGAAGCTGTTGTAAAAATTCCTTACGACCAACAAATCAAGCAAGTTCTTGGTAATGGGAAGAAAGGCCCATTGAATGTAGGTGCAGTATTGATTTTGCCAGAAGGCTTCCAGATTGCTCCTCCGGATCGTATCCCAGAAGAAATGAAGAGCCGTGTTGGTAAGCTTTACTTCCAGCCTTACAGTCCAACTCAAGACAATATTATTGTTGTTGGTCCTGTTCCGGGTAAGAAGTACAGTGAGATGGTATTCCCTATCTTGGCGCCAGACCCTGCAACAAACCCTGATGTTGCTTTTTTGAAGTACCCAATTTACTTGGGTGGAAACCGTGGTCGTGGACAGATCTATCCAAATGGTTCTAAGAGTAACAACACAGTTTACAATGCATCCGCAACAGGAACTATTACAAGTATTACTGTAGGCGATAAAGATGCATCTAACATCACTATCCAAACTGCTGATGGAACTGTAACAGATGTGGTTCCTGCAGGACCAACACTTCTAGTTAAAGAAGGCCAAACTGTTAAAGCAGATCAGCCATTGACAAACAACCCTAACGTAGGTGGTTTTGGTCAAACTGAAACTGAAGTAGTTCTTCAAAATCCAGCTCGTATCCAAGGCTTGCTACTATTCTTCGCATCCGTTGTAGTAGGACAAGTATTCTTGGTATTGAAGAAGAAGCAATTCGAGAAAGTTCAGCTTTCTGAAATGAACTTCTAATAGACTTCATAAAAGTCTTCTAAGTGTTTGATTTCTAGTTCTAGCAGTAAGAACAGGATCTGTTCATGACATCTTCTTTCCTACCTTATAGATCAGTCCGTGCATCATGGAAAGAGATACTTGCGAGCTTTGAAATGCTTGAACGCCAAGAAGCCGCTTATCTTTATCCATGGTTAGGGGAAGTTATACAAGCTTCTGGCTATGTAGCAGCATCACGTTCATTGGAAAGTTTGACCGATTATGCCTCTCAACAGGCAGGTCGTTTACAAGCATTACAGTGGCTTGTTGAAGATTTAAATCTTCCAGGTAATTATCCTCTTGATACCTTAAGAGGCCTTGAGGATATGCAGGAATTTATCGATTCTATGAATCTTTCCATTCTGAAAGGACAAGGCATGTCACTTACGGGGCTTGAGTGGGCCATTCAACATGCGGGTGCAAAGCAAGTAGCATATCGTACACTACTTGCTCCTCTTGCTCATGCAGAGCAAGATCCTCGTTGTATGCGTTTACTTAATCTAATCTTCTATGCAGAAGAACGTGCCTCTCGACAGCTATGTGATCTACAATTAGCTCTTCCCCTACAAGGATTATTTTATGAGGAGGAGACGACATCTTCTCTAACTCAGTGAGGTTGCATCATGTTTACCGTTATTAGTTACTTTGGTTTCCTCGCAGGGGCTCTTGGCTTTACTGTGGTAACCTATCTTGGGTTGCGCGCTATTAAGTTGATCTAACATTCCCTTTTTTCCTTGAAGAAATTCAAGGAAAGGGTTTTCGCTTTTCTTATATGAAAAGCATTATCTCGAATACCTTTTTCTTTACCCTTTGTAGCTTTCTTATAGAACTATGGTTGAACCTCTTCTTTCTGGAATTGTTCTAGGATTAATTCCTGTGAGCATTTCTGGTCTATTTGTAACTGCTTACCTTCAGTACCGTCGTGGTGACCAACTGAATCTCTAGTCCGTTTTTGCCCCTGCGGGGGCAAAAAATATTATTTGGATAACATTTACACTTGAACTCAATAACCGACTTTTGGGAGTATTATCTTTATAAAATTAAAAGAGTGAAAATTTCATTATAGACCTCTATAATAGGAACTATCGTGTAGAAAAAAAAAGTACTCCTCTCAGGGGCGAGTAACTTAAGAATAGATTTGCTTTTGGAGCTAAAATTTTATGACTATCGCAATCGGTAAATCTGATGAAAAGCGTGGTATTTTCGATGACATGGATGACTGGCTACGACGCGACCGTTTTGTATTCTTCGGTTGGTCTGGTCTTTTGTTGTTCCCATGTGCATACTTTGCAGTAGGTGGGTGGTTGACTGGACTTACATTTGTAACTTCTTGGTACACTCACGGATTGGCAAGTTCCTTCTTGGAAGGATGCAACTTCTTGACAGCAGCAGTTTCTACTCCTGCAAACAGCATGGCTCACTCTCTTCTACTCCTTTGGGGTCCTGAAGCTCAAGGTGACTTGACTCGCTGGTTCCAGTTGGGTGGACTATGGTGTTTCGTAGCACTTCACGGTGCTTTTGGTTTGATTGGATTCATGTTGCGTCAATTTGAGATTGCGCGTGCAGTTGGATTGCGTCCATACAACGCAATTGCATTCTCTGCGCCTATCGCTGTTTTCGTTTCTGTATTCTTGATCTACCCATTGGGTCAGTCTGGATGGTTCTTCGCACCAAGCTTTGGTGTTGCAGGAATTTTCCGTTTCATCCTTTTCTTCCAAGGTTTCCACAACTGGACTCTGAACCCTTTCCATATGATGGGTGTTGCTGGAGTTCTAGGTGCTGCATTGCTTTGTGCAATTCACGGTGCAACTGTTGAGAACACTTTGTTTGAAGATGGTGATGGATCTAACACTTTCCGTGCGTTTAACCCGACGCAGGCAGAAGAAACTTACTCCATGGTAACTGCAAACCGTTTCTGGTCTCAGATCTTCGGAATTGCTTTCTCTAACAAGCGTTGGCTTCACTTCTTCATGTTGTTCGTACCTGTTACAGGTCTATGGATGAGTGCAATTGGTGTTGTAGGTCTTGCATTGAACCTTCGTGCATATGACTTCGTTTCTCAGGAAATCCGTGCTGCGGAAGACCCTGAATTCGAAACTTTCTACACTAAGAACATTCTTTTGAACGAAGGTATCCGTGCTTGGATGGCTGCACAGGATCAGCCGCATGAACAGCTTGTATTCCCTGAGGAGGTACTACCACGTGGAAACGCTCTTTAATGGAACTCTTGTCGTAGGTGGCCGTGACCAAGAATCTACTGGATTCGCTTGGTGGGCGGGTAACGCACGACTTATTAACTTGTCCGGAAAGCTGCTTGGTGCACACGTTGCACACGCAGGTTTGATTGTATTTTGGGCGGGAGCAATGAACCTTTTTGAGGTTGCTCACTTCGTTCCAGAAAAGCCAATGTATGAGCAGGGGTTGATTCTTCTTCCTCACCTTGCAGTATTGGGCTACGGTGTAGGTCCAGGTGGAGAAGTATTGGATACTTTTCCGTACTTCGTATCTGGTGTTTTGCACTTGATTTCTTCTGCAGTTCTAGGATTTGGTGGTGTATACCACTCTTTGATTGGACCAGAAACTCTTGAGGAGTCTTTCCCATTCTTCGGATATGTTTGGAAAGATAAGAACAAGATGACGACTATCTTGGGAATTCACTTGATTATCCTTGGATTGGGCGCACTTCTACTTGTACTTAAGGCACGCTACCTTGGTGGTGTATACGATACTTGGGCTCCGGGAGGAGGCGACGTTCGTATTATCACAAATCCAACTGTAAGTCCTGGTGTTATCTTTAGCTATATTCTAAAGTCTCCTTTCGGAGGAGATGGATGGATCGTATCTGTTGATAATATGGAAGACATTATCGGTGGACACCTATGGATTGGTGTTATGTGTGTATTCGGTGGAATCTGGCACATCTTGACTAAGCCATGGGCATGGGCACGTCGTGCATTTGTTTGGTCTGGTGAAGCATACCTATCCTACAGTTTGGCAGCAATCTCTTTGATGGGATTCACTGCTTGTTGTATGGCTTGGTACAATAACACTGCATACCCAAGCGAATTCTTTGGCCCAACTGCAGCTGAAGCATCTCAGGCACAGGCATTTACTTTCTTGGTACGTGACCAGCGTCTAGGAGCGAACATTGCATCTGCACAAGGACCAACTGGTCTTGGTAAGTACCTAATGCGTTCTCCAACTGGAGAAATCATTTTCGGAGGCGAAACTATGCGCTTCTGGGACCTACGTGCACCATGGGTTGAGCCACTACGTGGACCAAACGGATTGGACTTGAACAAGTTGAAGAACGATATCCAGCCTTGGCAGGAGCGTCGTTCCGCTGAGTACATGACTCACGCACCGCTTGGATCTATTAACTCCGTAGGTGGAGTTGCAACTGAGATTAACGCTGTTAACTACGTATCTCCTCGTAGTTGGTTGGCTGCATCTCACTTCATTCTAGGTTTCTTCTTCTTCGTTGCTCACTTGTGGCATGCAGGACGTGCTCGTGCTGCTGCAGCTGGTTTCGAAAAAGGAATTGACCGAGACAGTGAGCCATCTCTATTCATGCGTCCTTTGGACTAAGATTAGATTCGGTTTCATTCTTTCCCCCACTTTCAAAGGTGGGGGGAGTTATTAAAAAAGCTTTTATGGACGTACGAGATTTATGTTTAGTTATCCATCTATACTTTTATCTGTATCCGGCGGGCAAGATTCGATGAGCATTCTCATGCTTGTCTTGCATCTATATAAGCAACAACCTACATGGGTATCTAAAGTAGGAATTTTGCATTGTCAACATGGTTGGACTGAACTAGATTTACAAATTGCAACGCGTCTAAGTAGTATTGCAGATTTACTTGAAATTCCATATTATTGTGTGACCGCTCGAGAGGTTCATAGAGAAGAAGAATCAGCAAGGTTGTGGCGTTATGCATCTGCATCTAGAATTGCCAATGTGCATGGCTATGATATTGTCTTAACGGGCCACACACTAACTGATCGTCTAGAGAGTTTTATATTACATTTAATACGTGGATCAGGTTTAAGGGGTGTTTCAACATTACATTCTTATACTACTGTCAACACACCTATATGGGTAAATTCAACTGATTGCTTTTTATCAAGTTGGGAATGGACAGGAATTGATTTAAGTAGTGGAAGATCTATTTTGCCAGTTGCTTTAGGTAGGCCTGGTCGTTTGCTAGAGCGGGCCACATTAGCAAAATGGACAGATGACTGGAACATGCCACTTCTTGTAGATCCAACACATGATCGTTTAGCATGGTCAAGAAATCGCTTGCGATATGAATTACTTCCATATCTTGCGATGTATTGGAATCCTAATGTAGAAGCACAATTAGAAGATTTTCTTGAAGTTGTAGAACCAGAAATTTACTATTTGGATTCATTACTACAACGAATAGAAGATCTTAGATTGTAGGACCAAATTAGTCATAGTGATCATGTCAATAACCAGAAAGCCATGATTAGGGCTTGACAAGTACCATGTAAAACATGGTATCTTAAGCTGTAAGTTGGGGCGTGGCCAAGTGGTAAGGCAACGGGTTTTGGCCCCGTCATTCAGAGGTTCGAATCCTTTCGCCCCAGACTTAATGAACTTTATTGTAGCACTATTCAAATGAGAGGCTTTTTATTCCAAAAACCACTCTGCTTGCTAAAACTGTATAAGGGGACTAAATGCCAGGAACCAGACTTGAACTGGTGACACGAGGATTTTCAGTCCTCTGCTCTACCGACTGAGCTATCCCGGCAACTTCTTACACTCTTAAATATAACAGATCATAGTGCTGAGTAGCAAGTATTTATGTTAAAAATAATACAACCAAGTCTTTTTAATAAGGAATAAGTATTTATGATGACAGCAGCATGGTCTCCTGTGATCCTTACAGGTCGTATGATTATTAGTATTGGAGTTATTTTTATTGTTGTAAATCAGGGGCCGCAGGGTGAAGGATTGCTACAATCTGTTTACGAAACACGTTTTTTCACCACCTTTCGGGATGCACAATATTTCTTACGAATTGTAACTTGGTCTTCTTTATTTTTATTTATGATTTTCCAAGCACTTTCAACAATCATGATTGGAATGGCTTTTTAAAGAAATTTGGGAGAGGGGCTTCCTTTCAGAAGACACCTCTCCCAGTAGGAATTACAAAATTACAGATTGCCTCGACGTGCTGCGAGCAAAACAATAACAAGTGGACCAGCAGCAACAATAAATAGAAGCGCGGTTAGTTGACCAATTACTAGCAAATCCATGATTCACCTCATCTTGATGATTTGTAGGGTTGTTTCTATTGTACATGACCCATAAGAATACCGAACAATCTCTCTAATAAAACCAAAGTCTAATAGCTTCGGAGAGAGGGGGATTTGAACCCTTTTTTGTTTAAACGAAAACAAGTTTCGAGACCGTCGCAATCGACCACTCTGCCACCTCTCCTATTTTCTTGACTCCTTGTACTCTAGAATTACCAGTTCTATTCTTATGAAGAGTCCAATTCCTTTAGCTAGTTTCAAGTATGGCTTGGTTTTTGTCGCATAGCTTAGGCGGGTAATGAGATTCGTGGCGGCCTTTTGCCTCCTTGAATCTCAAACCCCAAAGCCTATGAGCTTGAGTAACAGCTTGGCTTTGTGAGAGCTCCCTTAGATTGGGAGCTCCACAAGTCTTTTTATCGAAAACTTACTGCTGCTTGCCATACAAATGCGAGCAACAAGAACAATACTGGTACAGCAGGCAAAATATCTACAATTGGGCGAAATGGCAAGTAAGCCTCTGGCAAGGTTGCGAGCAGGATAGATAGAGTAGACATAGAAATCCTCCAAACGGCATTCAGCAAGATACGATCCATTCGTCAAGTAGGAATCGCTAGTGGTCAGATCGATGTATGATCCATCTCTTCTGAAACCATTAATTCCTGCTATCGAACATATCTGTCTATAGTGTACTATAGGATGGTGTGACGCGGTAACTAGAGAGATGACAGTATAGGTAGTCTGTCTACACATTCCAGTACACTCGAAGAGTATGTTAGGATAAGAAAGAAGGGTTGTTAGCTCAGCGGTAGAGTACTCGGCTTTTAACCGACTGGTCCTGGGTTCGAATCCCAGACAACCCATTATTACACTTTGACTTTGCTATATTTAAAGAATATTTTTGGATAATAAAAATCAATTTCCAGTACAACATAAATTTATGTTGTACTTTTGGTTACTGTTTTATTCAGTAACCAAAGATGTATTAACCACCAGCATATTCTTTAGCTGCAAAGAGTGTCTCGCGTGTAATAACTTTGACATTGACCTTGCGTGCATAATCTTCTGTTTTAACTTTAACTTTGTTACGGACAAAACGAGGAATATTCAAGAGTTCTTTTTCTCCATCTGGCGCCCAAGTGAGTCCAGAAGCATTGGCATTTGCATTAAGAGGTTCTGCAATAGTTTTAGTATCATGGCCCCCAAACATTTCAAGCAAATGTTCTTCCATGCCCAAACTAAAGGAGTTATAGACCAAATCAGCAATTTGATTGGCTCCTTCATACCCACAGAATGGTCGATATGCGAGAGGGAAGTTTTGGATATGAACAGGTGCAGAGATAACCCCACATGGGATCCCTAATCGTTTCCCAACATGTCGTTCCATTTGTGTGCCAAAAATCGCGGCAGGTTCAATTCGGGAAATTACTTCTACAACCTTTGTATGGTCATCAGTAATTAAAACCTCCTCTACATATGGATGGACTTGTTGGCGGAACCATTCTGCATCATGTGTACAATACGTACCTGCACATACAACTTGAATACCCATTTCTTGTGACAAAATACGTGTCATGGCTGCGGCATGAGAAGCATCTCCAAAGACAACGGTGCGTCGCCCAGTAAGATTCTGACAGTCAATTGATCTTGAAAACCAAGCCGCCTCTCCTGCTAAATGTGTTTTTTGATACAAATATTCATCTACATGTTGAGTGTCTAGAGATGGATCAATTTGTTTTAGTGCACTAAAAATCTCTCGTACGAATGTTTCTGTTTGTGTCACTCCCATAGGAGTTGTTGATACATAAGGTTGGTCAAATTCTTTTTCAAGATATTGAGCTGTCATAAGACCAATTTCACGATATGGCACAATATTTAACCAAGCATTTGGTAGAGATTGGATTGCGTGTACGTCAGCCCCTTCTGGCAAAACAACATTCATTTCAATCCCAAGATAAAACAAAAGACGTTTAATCTCTCGCAAGTCATGGGAATGATGGAACCCTAAAGTGAAAACTCCAATTAAGTTAACAGTTGGGCGTGCAGTTTTTTTGATAACAAGTTCGTCTTGAGATTGGGCTTTTTGAAGATAGTATTTAACAATTTGTTCTAAGGTACGATCTGCAGCTTGTACTTCATTGAAGCGATAATGGTTTACATCTGCAGCAATTACATCGCCATTAGATCCCATACGCGCTAGGTCTACGAAGTTAGCTAAATCCTCTTGCAAAATACTAGAGGTACACGTAGGTGTAACTACGATAAGATCAGGATTATCTTCTCGGTCTTTGCGTCGTGCTGCTTCAGTAACTTTATCTTTAGTTCCATTACCTAATACGTCACGGTCCACAATAGAGGCTGTAACAGGTGTAAAGTCTCTTTCACGTTCCAACATAGAACGCATTACATGGAAGTAGTCATCTCCCAGAGGGGCGTGCATAATAGCATGAACATTTTTAAAGGAACTTGTTACTCGAAGAGTACCGACATGGGCTGGCCCTGCATACATCCAATAAGCTAGTTGCATTGATCAATCTCCGATGAAAATAGTTTGAGTGTCAGGAACATACAAAAAACTCTTCATGTACTAGACACTCTTACCTCATATCTTATATTGGTTTTGCAAGAAAAATAATTTCATATTGAAAAATAAATTTCGAGTTTTGATTTTTTTATTGTACTACTTAATAATCTTATGTGAATAAATGGTATATGGGGCCTTAGGAGTCTATTTATATGCTCAAAAATAGATATCGAATTTAAGGTCGGTATAGGGAGTAATCGGTGAGATGTCCCCTATGCACTCGTAGAGTGTGCCATACTATCCATAGGAAAGCTTATCTCGAAAATCGTTTGCTGGATTGTTGTGCCAGTCTAGGACTGACCCATGGGGATCCGGCCTTGAGCCGTGGAGCCTAAGCAGCGATTTCATCTTATCTTTGAGTTCTTCTATTAGTACTCAAATAATAGATAAGCAGTTTCTGTGCCTCGTCTGAAGAGAGGAGAATCTCGATGACCATTAGTCCACCGGAGCGAGAGGCCAAGCAGGTGAAGATCCTTGTGGATCGTGATCCTGTAAAAACCTCTTTTGAAAAATGGGCCAAGCCAGGTCATTTCTCTCGCAGTCTTGCGAAGGGACCAATGACAACGACCTGGGTTTGGGATCTACATGCTGATGCGCATGACTTTGATAGTCATACAACTGATCTAGAAGATATTTCTCGTAAAGTCTTTAGTGCACACTTTGGACAATTGGGGATTATTCTAATTTGGTTGAGTGGTATGTATTTCCACGGCGCTCGCTTTTCCAACTATGAAGCTTGGTTGAGCGATCCGACGCATATCAAACCAAGCGCTCAAGTTGTTTGGCCAATTGTTGGTCAAGAAATCTTGAACGGAGATGTAGGGGGCGGATTCCAAGGAGTACAAATTACTTCAGGTTTCTTCCAACTATGGCGTGGAAGCGGAATTACAAGTGAATTGCAACTATATGCAACTGCAATTGGAGGACTTCTTCTAGCAGGTGCAATGTTCTTCGCTGGATGGTTCCACTACCATAAAGCAGCTCCTAAGTTGGAGTGGTTCCAAAATGTGGAATCTATGATGAACCACCACCTAGCTGGTCTTTTGGGACTAGGTTCTTTGGGATGGGCAGGACATCAGATTCACATTGCGTTGCCAGTTAACAAGCTTCTTGATGCAGGGGTAGATCCAAAAGAAATCCCATTGCCTCACGAGTTTATGTTGAACCGTGATTTGATGGCTCAGCTATACCCAAGCTTTGCAAAAGGATTGGCACCATTCTTTACCCTTCAGTGGGGAGAGTATGCTGACTTCTTGACTTTCCGCGGCGGATTGAACCCTGTGACTGGAGGTCTATGGTTGAGCGATACAGCTCACCACCACCTAGCGATTGCAGTTTTGTTCATCGTAGCGGGCCATATGTACCGTACTAACTGGGGTATTGGTCATAGCATGAAGGAAATCCTTGAAGCTCACAAGGGACCATTTACTGGAGAAGGCCATAAGGGACTTTACGAAATCCTAACGACTTCTTGGCATGCACAGTTGGCAATCAACTTGGCATTGTTTGGATCCTTGAGTATTATTGTTGCGCACCATATGTACAGTATGCCTCCATACCCGTACCTAGCAACTGATTATGGAACTCAGCTATCCCTATTTACACACCACGTGTGGATCGGTGGTTTCTGTGTTACCGGAGCAGCAGCACACGCAGCAATCTTCATGGTTCGTGATTATGATCCGACAAATAATTACAATAACTTGTTGGACCGTATGATCCGTCACCGTGATGCAATCATTTCTCACTTGAACTGGGTTTGTATCTTCTTGGGCTTCCACAGCTTCGGACTTTACATTCACAACGACACGATGTCTGCATTGGGTCGTCCTCAAGATATGTTTAGTGATACTGCAATTCAATTGCAGCCTGTATTTGCACAGTGGGTACAAAATACTCACTACTTGGCACCTGGTTTGACTGCACCAAATGCTTTGACAAGCACTAGCCCAAGTTGGGGTGGTGATGTTGTTGCAGTAGGTGGCAAAGTTGCAATGATGCCTATCAGTCTGGGAACAGCTGACTTTATGGTTCACCACATTCATGCATTTACAATTCATGTAACTGTATTGATCCTATTGAAAGGTGTTCTATTTGCACGTAGTTCTCGTTTGATTCCAGATAAAGCAAATCTTGGTTTCCGTTTCCCTTGTGATGGACCGGGACGAGGAGGAACTTGTCAAACATCTGCATGGGACCATGTATTCTTGGGACTATTCTGGATGTACAACTCCCTATCTATTGTAATTTTCCACTTTAGCTGGAAGATGCAATCTGATGTTTGGGGTAACGTAACTGCTAATGGTGTAACACACATTACTGGTGGAAACTTTGCATTGAGTGCAAACACAATTAACGGATGGCTTCGTGACTTCCTATGGGCACAAGCATCTCAAGTTATTCAGTCCTACGGATCTGCATTGTCTGCTTATGGTTTGATGTTCCTTGGAGCACACTTCATTTGGGCATTCAGTCTCATGTTCTTGTTCAGCGGTCGCGGCTACTGGCAAGAGTTGATCGAATCCATTGTATGGGCACATAACAAACTAAAAGTTGCACCGGCGATTCAGCCACGCGCATTGAGTATTACTCAAGGACGTGCTGTCGGCGTAGCTCATTACCTTCTAGGTGGAATTGCGACTACTTGGTCCTTCTTCCTAGCAAGAATCATTGCTGTAGGCTAGTGGCTAGGAGGATTTGAAAACAATTATGGTCACCAAATTTCCAAAATTTAGCCAAGGCCTTGCACAAGACCCAACGACGCGTCGTATTTGGTACGGAATTGCAACGGCTCATGACTTTGAAAGTCATGACGGAATGACAGAAGAAACTCTCTACCAAAAGATTTTTGCGTCCCACTTTGGGCAACTAGCAATTATCTTTTTGTGGACTTCTGGAAACTTGTTCCATGTTGCATGGCAAGGTAACTTTGAAGCATGGGTACAAGACCCATTGCATGTTCGCCCAATCGCACACGCGATTTGGGACCCTCACTTCGGCCAACCAGCCGTAGAAGCGTTCACACGTGGAGGGGCTTCTGGTCCTGTAAACATTGCATACTCTGGCGTGTACCAGTGGTGGTACACAATTGGTATGCGTAGTAATACAGACCTTTACACTGGAGCGCTTTTCTTGTTGGTTGTAGCGTCTGCTTTCTTGTTCGCAGGATGGCTTCACTTACAGCCTAAGTTCCAGCCAAGTCTTTCTTGGTTTAAGAACGCAGAATCTCGCTTGAACCACCACTTGAGTGGACTCTTTGGAGTTAGCTCTTTGGCATGGACTGGTCACTTGGTTCACGTTGCAATCCCTGAGTCTCGTGGTCAACACGTTCGCTGGGATAACTTCTTGACGACTCTTCCACACCCACAAGGTTTGACTCCATTCTTCAATGGACAATGGGCAGCTTATGCTCAAAACCCAGATTCTGCAAGTCATTTGTTTGGTACAAGTGAAGGTGCAGGAACTGCGATTTTGACTTTCTTGGGTGGTTTCCATCCTCAAACTCAAAGTCTATGGTTGACTGATATGGCTCACCACCATTTGGCAATCGCAGTTTTGTTCATTGTGGCAGGTCATATGTACCGAACTAACTTCGGGATTGGTCACAGTATGCGTGAGATCTTGGAAGCACATACGGCTCCATCTGGTCGCCTAGGTGCAGGTCACAAAGGTCTTTACGACACTGTAAATAACTCTCTTCACTTCCAGCTTGGATTGGCATTGGCAAGTGTAGGTGTTATTACGTCCCTTGTAGCTCAACATATGTATGCATTGCCTCCATATGCATTCTTGGCACAAGACTTCACGACAATGGCGGCGCTTTACACGCACCACCAATACATCGCTGGATTCATCATGACAGGTGCATTTGCACACGGTGCGATTTTCTTCATCCGTGATTACGATCCGGAGCAAAATGAAGGGAACGTATTGGCACGCATGCTAGAGCACAAAGAAGCAATCATCTCTCACTTGAGTTGGGTTAGTTTGTTCTTGGGCTTCCATACTCTGGGTCTATATGTTCATAACGATGTTATGCAAGCATTTGGAACTCCTGAGAAGCAAATCTTGATTGAACCTGTGTTTGCACAGTGGATTCAAGCAGCACAAGGAAAGTCTTTGTATGGGTTTGATGTTCTTTTGTCCAGCCCAGACAGTGCCGCTGTAAGTGCAAGCCAATCTATTTGGTTGCCTGGTTGGTTGGATGCAATTAACAGCTCCACAAACTCTTTGTTCTTGACAATTGGTCCTGGTGACTTCTTGGTACACCATGCAATTGCATTGGGACTGCATACAACTACCTTGATTTTGGTTAAGGGAGCTTTGGATGCACGTGGTTCTAAGTTGATGCCGGATAAGAAAGATTTTGGTTACAGCTTCCCTTGTGATGGACCAGGCCGAGGCGGTACTTGTGACATCAGTGCATGGGATGCTTTCTACCTAGCTGTATTCTGGATGTTGAATACAATTGGTTGGACTACTTTCTACTGGCATTGGAAGCATTTGACTCTATGGCAGGGTAACGTTGCTCAATTCAATGAGTCTAGTACTTACTTGATGGGATGGCTACGTGACTACCTATGGTTGAATTCTTCTCAGTTGATCAACGGATATAACCCATTCGGTATGAACAGCTTGTCTGTATGGGCATGGATGTTCCTATTCGGACATTTGATCTGGGCAACTGGATTTATGTTCTTGATCTCTTGGCGTGGATACTGGCAAGAGCTTATTGAAACTCTTGCATGGGCACACGAGCGTACTCCTCTTGCGAACCTAGTTCGTTGGAAGGATAAGCCGGTTGCACTTAGCATTGTTCAAGCTCGATTGGTTGGTTTGGCACACTTCGGTGTCGGCTATGTTTTCACATATGCTGCATTCTTGATCGCTTCTACAAGCGGTAAGTTCGGCTAAATTGCTATTAAGTCTCTCCCCTATAATGGGGGAGAGATCAAGTCATCAGAATTGACTGCCGTGAGATAGCTTGCATGGTAGTAGGTGGATATGATACACTTAGAACAGATTTAGGAGAGATGACCGAGTGGTTGATGGTGCCGACCTGGAACGTCGGTTTTGTGAAAGCAAACGGGGGTTCGAATCCCCCTCTCTCCGAATCAAACCAATCTTGTTCAGGATCACCTCCTAAATACTTTGAAGGATAAATTGGTATACTTAGATTTCTATACCAGGCTTGACATCTGTATATGTTGTATGGTTGACTAGAAGATAAGGAAATTGAATATAGGGCCATAGCTCAGTTGGTAGAGCGCCACCCTTACAAGGTGGATGTCATCGGTTCGAGACCGGTTGGCCCTAAGTGACCAGTGAATGTAAAATCTGTAATAGTTGAAAGTTGAGTATTTGGAATTAAGTGCCGTCTCTTCTCGTATACTGTGCTATCCTAAAGGTAGGACCTAAGAGAAATGCAATTTTTTGTATCTTCTTTAATTAGGTCCGAACAGTAAGAAAGTCAAACAATTTGATTGAGGAAAGTACCTTATGGGTCTACCTTGGTATCGTGTCCACACTGTCGTTTTGAATGATCCGGGCCGTTTGATTGCAGTGCACTTGATGCATACTGCATTGGTTTCTGGATGGGCTGGCTCTATGGCTCTTTATGAGCTATCTGTATTTGATCCATCTGATCCTGTTTTGAACCCAATGTGGCGTCAAGGCATGTTCGTTATCCCATTTATGACTCGTCTTGGAGTTACAAAATCTTGGGGTGGTTGGGGCATCAGCGGAGAAACAGTTACAAATGCTGGTTTCTGGAGTTATGAAGGTGTAGCAGCAGCTCACATCGTTCTTTCTGGTCTTTTGTTCTTGGCAGCAATTTGGCACTGGGTATATTGGGATCTAGAACTTTTCCGTGATCCTCGTACTGGAGATCCTGCTTTGGATTTGCCAAAGATCTTCGGAATTCACTTGTTCCTATCTGGTCTACTATGTTTTGGATTTGGTGCATTCCACGTAACTGGTCTATTTGGGCCTGGTATTTGGGTGTCTGATCCTTATGGTCTAACTGGAAGCGTTGAACCTGTAAGTCCAGCATGGGGTCCAGAAGGATTTGATCCTTTCAACCCAGGTGGTGTTGCAAGTCACCACATTGCAGCAGGAATCCTAGGAATCCTAGCTGGCTTGTTCCACTTGACTGTTCGTCCGCCTCAGCGTCTATACAAAGGTCTTCGTATGGGTAACATCGAGACTGTTTTGTCTAGTAGTATTGCAGCAGTTTTCTGGGCAGCATTCGTTGTTGCAGGAACTATGTGGTATGGATCTGCGGCAACTCCAATCGAACTATTTGGTCCAACTCGTTACCAGTGGGATCAAGGCTACTTCGAGCAAGAGATTGACAAGCGTGTTCAAGCAAGTGTTGCAGGTGGTTCTAACCTATCTGATGCATGGTCTAAAATCCCTGAGAAGCTTGCTTTCTACGATTACATTGGAAACAACCCAGCGAAAGGTGGTTTGTTCCGTTCCGGTCCTATGGACAACGGTGATGGAATCGCTGCAGGTTGGCTAGGTCACCCTGTTTTCACAGATAAAGAAGGTCGTACTTTGACAGTTCGTCGTATGCCTACTTTCTTTGAAACTTTCCCAGTGATTTTAGTTGATAATGATGGTGTTGTTCGTGCGGACATTCCATTCCGTCGTGCTGAATCTAAGTACAGTGTTGAGCAAACAGGTGTAACTGTAAGTTTCTACGGTGGTGAACTTGATGGTGTGACTTTCAATGATCCAACAACTGTTAAGAAGTATGCACGTCGTGCACAGCTTGGATCTGTATTTGAGTTTGATCGTGCCACTCTTCAGTCTGACGGTGTATTCCGTAGCAGTACTCGTGGTTGGTTCACTTTCGGGCACCTTTGCTTTGCACTTTTGTTCTTCTTTGGACATATTTGGCATGGTGCACGTACTATCTTCCGAGATGTATTTGCCGGAATTGACCCAGACCTAGATGAGCAGGTAGAATTCGGTGCGTTCCAAAAGCTTGGAGACGTATCTACTCGACGCCAGACTATCTAATTGGGAAGTTTTTCTTATCCCCCCTAAGAAGCCTCCTGGCTTCTTAAGGGTGATAGGAGAAACTAAGCCCTTTTATGGGCAAGAAAGCCAGTGATTTGTATTCCAATAGAATGGCAGCTTTGTTAGTGTTTCGTATCCATCAATTATATCCATGGAAGCATTAGTTTATACTTTTCTACTTATCAGTACTCTTGGTATCATTTTCTTTTCGATCTTCTTCCGCGAACCACCTCGCATCGTAAAGTAACCAATAGTACCTTCGTCCAGTATCTCTTTTAAGGAGATCTTATATCTCCCATGAACTGTTTAGGTCAAGGGGTGCCCTACAAGAGAGTGATGGGCTGGAAGGGGTTGGCCTTGCAAGGCTTACCCCCCCGGCCATTTAATCTTCGTGCTCTTCAAATGGATCACGAAGCTCTTTGGAGGGAGGACCGAACCCAACATACAGGGAGTATCCTGTGAGGCTCAGCAACAGACACCACACAAAAACAGTGGCTAAAAATGCTGGAGTTTCCATAGGTAATTCATTCACATAACAGGATTATTGGTCAGACCTTATTCGGGTCGAGGACCTGTCCTTTATGATATTACAGAAAGTCAAAAAAAATCTAAGCTTGTGGGCAAAAAACTATGGCTACATCTAAAGTTGGGGCAGCAGCAGATACTGGTAAAGTAACTGCATTGGGAACTGCATTGAAGCCTCTGAACTCTGAGTACGGAAAAGTTGCACCTGGATGGGGAACAACTCCAGTTATGGGTATTTTCATGCTTTTGTTTGCAGTATTCCTAGTTATTATCTTGGAAATCTACAACTCTTCTGTACTTCTTGATGGAGTAGGTATGAGTTGGGAAAGTCTTTCTTAAGTTGTAACTAACTTCTGTCCCCCTTATTAAGGGGGACAAATAACTTCACAGCGATTTTAAATAAGCTAAGGTTGATATTTATTTTGGATTACTTAAAATTTATGTTTTTAGTCTAATTCCTTCAAAACAACCTTATCCCCCATGGGGGGGATAAGAGAAAAGCTTATACGCCTTGTTGAGTTGCGATTTGGTAACGTGCACGTGCACGCTTGAATACCAAGTTCGCTTCAATACGTTCTTTACGGCCTTCAGCACTCTCAAGAGCTTGCTGTGCAGCCAAGAAGCTTGCTTCTGCTTCTTCTGCTTCAATACTAGATGCTTGTTCTGCTTCGTTCACAAGAATAGTTACCTGATTGTCTTTAATAAGTGCAAAACCACCCATCAAAGCAACAGAGCTCCATTCATTTTGTGCACGTACCAACATTACACCAATATCTAACGCAGTAATCAAAGGAGTGTGGTTAGTCAAAACACCCATTTGACCCGTATTAGTTGGGAGGATGATTTCTTCTGCCTGGGCACTCCAAAAGATGCGGTCAGGGGTCATGATACGAACTTGTAGACTCATAGATATCCCCCTTTATGCTTTACCTTGGAGAGTACCTGCCTTTTCAACTGCTTCATCAATGTTTCCAACTAGGTAGAAAGACTGCTCTGGCAAGCTGTCTAGTTCACCAGAAAGAATCATGTTGAATCCTTGAATTGTCTCGGCAAGAGGAACGTACTTTCCAGGAGATCCTGTAAATACTTCTGCTACGAAGAAAGGCTGAGACAAGAAACGCTCTACCTTACGAGCACGTGCAACAACTAGACGGTCTTCCTCAGAAAGCTCATCAAGTCCAAGAATTGCAATAATATCTTGTAGCTCTTTGTAACGCTGAAGAGTTTGCTTAACAGCTTGTGCTGTGTCGTAGTGCTCTGCTCCTAGGATCCATGGCTGTAGCATTGTAGAAGTAGAATCCAATGGGTCTACTGCTGGGTAGATTCCTTTAGATGCCAAGTTACGAGACAATACAGTTGTTGCATCCAAGTGTGCAAAAGTAGTTGCAGGCGCTGGATCAGTCAAGTCATCTGCTGGTACGTAAACTGCTTGGATGGAAGTAATAGATCCATCTTTTGTAGAAGTAATACGCTCTTGTAGACCACCCATCTCAGTTGCAAGAGTTGGCTGGTATCCAACCGCAGAAGGCATACGCCCTAGCAGTGCAGATACTTCAGATCCTGCTTGTACGAAACGGAAGATGTTGTCGATAAACAACAAAACATCTTGGTTGTTTGCGTCGCGGAAGTATTCAGCCATGGTTAAAGCTGTCAATCCAACACGCATACGTGCCCCTGGTGGTTCGTTCATCTGGCCATACACAAGGGCCACCTTAGATTCACCTAGGTTCTTTTCATTGATAACGCCGGATTCACACATCTCCATGTAAAGGTCATTACCTTCACGAGTACGCTCTCCAACACCACCAAATACAGAAACACCACCGTGTGCTTTTGCAATATTGTTGATCAATTCCATGATCAAAACAGTCTTTCCAACACCGGCACCTCCGAATAGACCAATCTTTCCTCCACGACGGTAAGGAGCCAAAAGGTCTACAACTTTAATGCCTGTTTCAAAGATAGCGAGTTTTGTATCAAGCGCAACGAAAGCAGGAGCAGCGCGGTGAATTGGTGAAGAATCCTTTGCGTCAACTGCACCCTTTTCATCAATTGGCTCACCCAAAACGTTAAAGATACGTCCTAGAGTACAAGCTCCTACAGGAACGGCCAAAGCAGTACCTGTATCAGTTGCTTCCATTCCGCGCATAAGACCATCAGTTGCACTCATTGCAATTGCACGTACAACACCATCACCTAGAAGTTGCTGTACTTCACATACAACACTGATTTCTTGGCCTGCTTGGTTCTTGCCATTAATCTTAAGAGAGTTGTAAATATTTGGCATTTTGCCTGGCTCAAAAGCAATATCCATAACTGGACCAATGATCTGAGTGATGCGTCCTACATGCTGAACTTTAACGCCAGCTGTGTATGCTGCAGTCTTTAGGTGAGTCATAATCAAATCTCTTACCTACGTGTTGAAACTCCATATCTAATGGAGAAATATATTCTTTCTGCGGTGCAGATAAAAAATATTTCAATCAATCGAAAGCCTCAATTAATCTATTGATTTTATAATTGGGCTCAGGTAATTGACTATATTAACATGAAGATTGATTAGTTTTTTTTATAAAAATTAATAGAAATATTTATATTAGTTATTTGTGATTAATGTTACAGTAGAGATAGAGATTCGAGATATTGAGAAGCTTTTTTTAAAGAGCACTCATCTCGATCGAGCAGATCACATAATTGTAGAAACTTTCTTGTTTATTTCTACGGAGAAACACATGGGCCAAACTGAAACTCAAGCAAAAGCAGGATTTAAGGCAGGGGTAAAAGATTACCGCCTTACTTACTACACTCCTGACTATCAAGTTAAAGATACTGACATTCTAGCAGCTTTCCGTATGACTCCTCAGCCTGGTGTTCCAGCTGAAGAGTGTGGTGCAGCAGTTGCAGCTGAGTCCTCTACTGGTACTTGGACTACTGTATGGACTGATGGTTTGACTAGCCTAGACCGTTACAAGGGTCGTTGCTACGATCTTGAGCCGGTTGCTGGTGAAGATAACCAGTACATCTGTTACATCGCATACCCGTTGGATCTATTCGAGGAAGGTTCTGTAACTAACTTGTTTACTTCCATCGTTGGTAACGTATTCGGTTTCAAGGCACTACGTGCTCTTCGTCTAGAGGACTTGCGTATCCCTATTGCTTACTCTAAGACTTTCCAAGGTCCTCCTCACGGAATCCAGGTTGAGCGTGATAAGCTAAACAAGTACGGACGTGGTCTTCTAGGTTGTACTATTAAGCCTAAGCTAGGTCTTTCCGCTAAGAACTACGGTCGTGCAGTTTACGAGTGTCTTCGTGGTGGTCTAGACTTCACTAAGGATGACGAGAACGTAAACTCTCAGCCATTCATGCGTTGGCGCGATCGTTTCCTTTTTGTTGCTGAAGCAATCTACAAGTCTCAGTCTGAGACTGGTGAGACTAAGGGTCACTACTTGAACGCTACTGCTGGTACTTGTGAAGAAATGATGAAGCGTGCTGTTTACGCTAAAGAGCTTGGTATGCCGATCATCATGCATGACTACCTAACTGGTGGTTTCACTTCCAACACTAGTTTGGCACACTACTGTCGTGACAACGGTCTATTGCTACACATTCACCGTGCAATGCACGCGGTTATTGACCGTCAGCGTAACCACGGAATCCACTTCCGTGTACTTGCTAAGGCTCTTCGTATGTCTGGTGGTGACCACCTACACTCTGGTACCGTTGTTGGTAAGCTAGAGGGTGAGCGTGAGGTTACTCTAGGTTTCGTTGACTTGATGCGTGACGACTACATCGAGAAAGATCGTAGCCGTGGTATCTACTTCACTCAGGATTGGGCTTCTATGCCTGGTACTATGCCGGTTGCATCCGGTGGTATTCACGTATGGCACATGCCTGCACTTGTAGAGATCTTCGGTGACGATGCATGTCTACAGTTCGGTGGTGGTACTTTGGGTCACCCTTGGGGTAACGCTCCTGGTGCGGCTGCAAACCGTGTTGCTCTTGAGGCTTGTACTCAGGCTCGTAACGAAGGTCGCGACCTAGCACGTGAAGGTGGAGACGTTATTCGTGCTGCTTGTAAGTGGAGCCCTGACTTGGCTGCAGCATGTGAAGTTTGGAAAGAGATTAAGTTTGAATTCGAAACTATCGATAAGCTTTAATTCTGTTTCTCTCCTGGATTTATTGGCTATTCTTTGAATAATCAATACCAAGAGATCTTGCTCCTCTTTTTTGAGGGGAGCAAGATATAAAGGGGTCGTTCTGGTTTCGACACAAAGGAGCAGAAGGTATGGTAGGTCAGTCGAAAGGGGTGTCGACTTTTGTACTCAACGCACATTCTTGTGACATGCTAATCACATTATTCCTTTTACTCGACGAGTTGCTGTAGCAGCTTAATTGGACATAGTATTCCATCGAGTTTAGCGTGACTCATATTTGAGATTAAGATAGGAGCGATCTTTTAGAACGCTAGTAATGCTTTACTATCCAGCTTGATCGGATAGTTCCTGTTGCATGGATCAATCAACTATACTGATGAGCCCCAACCTTAACATTGAACCTATTGTGGACGCGGGTTCGATTCCCGCCGACTCCAGTTGTCAGAAAAGCTTGTTTATGAGCTCCTGTAAGGAGCTCATCAACTAAACATTAAACATCTCTGCTGGTATTGGATTACTATGCGGCTACAAGTTCACCATCGGAACGGCTGTCAGATGGCATTTGTCCACCCCAAGGAGCTTGAGCAGCAACTTGATCTACGATTCCATAAAGTTTGGCTTCTTTAGCTGACATGAAGAAATCTCGATCCATGTCTTCAGCAACTTTTTGCAGGGGTTGATTCGTGCGTTCTGCGAAAATACGACCAACCTGTCGTCGAATTCGTCTAACTTCAGCAGCTTCATGGAATACTTCTGTTGCTTGTCCTTGACTTCCACCTTCTGGTTGGTGGATCATAACTCGGCTATGTGGCAATGCAATTCTTTGCCCCATATCACCTCCAGCCAATACGAAGGATGCCATAGAAGCAGCTAGTCCTAGACAAATCGTAGTAACTTCAGCATTTACATGGTGCATAGTATCGTATACTGAAATTCCACACAGAACCGATCCACCTGGAGAGTTGATATATAAAACTAGTCCCTTGCTTTCATCTTCAGCATTAAGATATAACATAATTCCAACTAATTGATTAGCTAGTTCATCATCAAGCTGCTGTGCAAGAAATAGTAACCGCTCGCGATATAAACGGTTATATAAATCTACCCATTGTGGACTAGATTCACCAGGAATCCTGAAAGGTACTTTTGGAACTCCAATTGGCATAACCACTCCTTGTATTTCTAGTAACAGTGTCAGTCACTCACTAAGTTAATTGTACTGAGTAAGCAAAGTTCAGTCAAGGCGTTGGAGAATTCCAAATTTTTATTTAGAGTCACTATATAATTAGTCCTTGCCACTGGCTGGAAATATTGTTACTATAGAAAAAGATCCATCGTGATGTATCTCTTATTCCTCAATCATGTCAGGCCCCAAAGGGAGCAGCATTCCAAGGAATCGAGAGTCGACGTTGCGATGGGTCCCTTCTATTTGGCTCATCAATATATCTAATGTCAAAAAAGGCGGCACCCAGATTCGAACTGGGGATGAAGGATTTGCAATCCTCTGCCTTACCACTTGGCCATGCCGCCCAACACTCTTTTATTGTAACGAAAATCTAGACAGGAATCTATGCCCCAAGCGGGTTTAGGAGTCCTAAAAAACAATCTTTTCCATGGATTTAATCTTATGATTCGGCTTTATCCTCAAGCAGTTCCATTTCTTCTACCGGATCTTGTCGCTCTTCAAAGAGAAAGTTTTCTTCACTTTCTCTTAGAAGGATTAGCAGATGAGCTCAACCAATTTAATCCTATGACAAGCCCGAAAGGAGATATCGAATTACGTCTTTCTCCAGAAAGATATCAATTAAAACGCCCACGGTATCCAGCGCATGAAGCACCTTGGCGTGCAGTTAATTATAGTGCAGCTCTTTATGTGCCAGCCCAGTTAACAAATTTTCGCACAGGTCAAGTACAGTCTGAGTATATCTTTCTAGGAGATTTACCACTCATGACAGACCGTGGACATTTTATTATCCATGGCTCTGCACGAGTTATTGTGAATCAAATTGTTCGAAGTCCTGGCTTGTACTATAAGGAATTGATTGATCATAAAAGTCGCCGTACTCATGTTGCAAGCTTGATTTCTAATCGAGGGGCATGGGTGCGAATTGAAACTGATCGATATGGAATGATTTGGGCTCGCATGGACAAAGTTAAAAAAATCTCTATGCTGGTCGTATTACAAGCAATGGGGTTTTCTTCAACTCAGATCTTTCAATCCCTTCGACATCCAGAATTTGTCATGAAAGCTTTTAGTCGTCTTTTAGAACGTAAGGCATGGCAACGTAAAAGTGAAGAGTTGCTAGCAGACTCCACCAATCAAGCGCTATTACAACTGATTAATAAGTTATATCCAGATAAACCTCCAACGGTTCGCGGCGCCCGCAAACTCTTATTTGCAAGATTTATGGATCCAAGACGTTATGACTTGGGAGAAATTGGACGTCTACAGTTAAATAAGAAACTGCGTTTGATTGGAGGGTTAGAAGTTAAAACCTTACGACCAGTAGACTTATTAGCTGCTACAGATTATTTGATCAACTTAGAGTATGGCATGGGAGATTTAGATGATATTGATCATTTGAAAAATCGACGCGTAAGATCTTCAGGAGAATTAATTCAAAATCAAGTTCGTGTAGGTATAACACGTCTTGAAAAAATTGTACTAGATCGTCTTAAAGAATCTTCACAAACTCGTAATATCAAATTGACCTCGTTAATGAATCCCAAACCAATGAGTAGTGCATTACGAGAATTTTTTGGTTCCAGTCAATTATCTCAATTCATGGACCAAACAAATCCTCTATCTGAAATTACTCATAAACGTCGTTTGAGTTCATTAGGCCCCGGAGGTATTACGCGCGACCGTGCAGGAATGGCAGTACGAGATATTCATCCAAGTCATTACGGGCGTATCTGTCCTATTGAAACTCCTGAGGGGCCTAACGCAGGTCTGATTGGCTCAATGGCAACTTATGCACGTGTAAATTCAAAAGGCTTCCTTGAAAGTCCTTTCTACCGTGTAGAAGATGGACATATTCAAATCCAAGAGGGGCCTACGTTTTTATCTGCTGAGCAAGAGGATGAATTTCGAGTATCTCCAGGTGATCTATTAATTGAAACACAATTGCCAGACCGAACAATTCCTGTGCGTTATCAACGAGAGTTTTCAATTACACAACCTACAGATGTGCAATATATTGGAGTTGCTCCAACTCAAATGATTTCTGTAGCCACATCTTTAATTCCTTTCTTGGAACATGATGATGCAAACCGTGCACTGATGGGATCTAATATGCAACGCCAAGCAGTTCCTTTGTTGCGCCCTGAGCGCCCTTTAGTAGGGACAGGTTTGGAAGCCCAAGTTGCCTTGGACTCTGGTAGCGTAGTTTGCGCAGATCGGAATGGATACGTTAGTTACGTTGATGGTAATCGTATTGTTTTGCAAAATCCTTTCTCTAATGTAGATGCTTCTCTTTCAGAGACGCAATATATATTAGAGACTTATCATCGCTCTAATCAGGATACATGTATGCACCATAGACCTGTTGTGAAAACAGGTGAATGGGTTGAACGCGGTGATCTATTAGCAGATGGTGCAGCTAGTGTAGGAGGTGAGCTATCTCTTGGGAAAAATATTCTTGTTGCTTATATGCCATGGGAAGGTTACAACTTTGAAGATGCCATTTTGATCAGTGAACGTCTTGTCTATGAAGAGCTTTACACTTCTTTACATATTGAGCGTCATGAAATTGAAACTCGTCAGACTAAATTAGGTAATGAGAGAATTACTCGCGAAGTGCCTGGTACTGGACGGTATCCATTACGTCATTTAGATACAAGAGGTCTTGTCTATCCAGGTGCCTGGGTAGAACCAGGAGATGTATTAGTAGGTAAGGTCACTCCTAAGGAAGATACGGATCTACAACCTGAAGGAAGACTATTACAAGCAATCTTTGGCCATAAAACAAAGGATGTGCGGGATACTTCCTTGCGAGTTCCTACGGGAGTGCATGGACGTGTATTAGATGTACGAATTTTGAAAGGGCAACCAGGAGAACCGCCGGAATCTACTGGCGCTCCTAATGAATGCATTATTCATGTCTATCTGGTACATAAACGCCGGATTCAAGTAGGTGATAAAATGGCAGGCCGACATGGAAACAAAGGTATTGTATCGCGTATTTTGCCACGTCAAGATATGCCTTATTGCCCAGATGGCACACCTGTTGATATGGTTTTAAATCCACTAGGTGTACCATCTCGTATGAATGTGGGTCAAGTTTTCGAATGTCTTTTAGGACTAGCTGGTGTACATCTTGAAGAGCAATTTAAAGTTCGTGCTTTTGATGAAATGTATGAAGAACAAGCATCGCGTGGTTTGGTTTATTCAAAACTCTATGAAGCACGTCAAAAAACTGGTTATAATTGGCTCTTTAACCCAAATCATCCGGGCAAAACTCGTCTATTTGATGGGAGAACTGGTGAACCATTTGATCAACCTGTCACCGTGGGTCAAGCTTATATATTAAAACTTGTCCATTTGGTGGATGAAAAAATTCACGCACGTTCTACTGGTCCATATTCACTCATTACCCAACAACCTTTGGGGGGACGTTCTAAGCATGGTGGTCAACGTCTTGGAGAAATGGAAGTGTGGGCACTAGAAGGTTTTGGTGCTGCATACACTTTACAAGAACTTTTGACTGTGAAATCAGATGATATGCAGGGTCGAAATGAAGCTATGAACGCCATCATTAAAGGCGAACAGATTCCAAGTCCAGGAACGCCTGAATCCTTTAAGGTTTTGATTCGTGAGCTGCAATGCTTATGTCTTGATATTGGAGTCTATGAAATCGATCCAAATCATTATGATGAGGGTCATGAAATCGATATCTATAACATCTTCTAAAGGAGAGATACGGTAATGGCCTTAGCGAAGAATATTGAGTACATTCGAATTCGGTTAGCATCTCCGGAGCGTATCCGAACATGGGGTGCGCAAACCCTTCCAGATGGCACGGTAATTGGAGAGGTTACTAAACCAGAGACAATTAACTACCGTACTTTGAAGCCTGAAATGGATGGTTTATTCTGTGAGCGTATTTTTGGCCCTGTCAAAGATTGGGAGTGTCATTGTGGACGCTACAAAGGACCCACTCCCGCTAAAGATAAACAAGTGATTTGTCCAAATTGTGGGGTAGAAATTACTACTTCACGAGTACGTCGTCAGAGACTTGGTTTTATTGAATTAGCTGCGCCTGTTACACATGTTTGGTATCTCAAAGGGATTCCAAGCTATATGTCCATTTTGTTAAATATGCCACGTAAGTGGGTTGAAAGCATTGTCTATAGTACCGGGTATTTAAAGACGGACTTTTTAAACCCTTGTACGATTCCAATTGCTCCTTGGGATGATTTCCAAGCTAATGATTTAGCAAATTATATGATGGAAGTATCAAGTCGCATGCAATTTGAATATGGTTGGTGGGGAGAATCTCATCTGAATAAACCATTTGAACATGCAATTGCAGGAGAGGCGATTTATAATTTATTGTCTAATTTAGACTTGAATAGCTTGGCGCGTGAAATTCAAGATGAATTTCAAACAATTCAGGATAGAAATCCTTATAGATTTGGTGAAGAAGGTGCAGAATCTGCTGTTGATCCATATGAAAAACGCAAAGCAAAACTGATGCGTCGTTTAAAAGTCGTAAATCATTTTTTACGTACAGGGGCTCATCCGGAATGGATGGTATTACAAGTTTTGCCAGTATTACCACCTGACTTACGTCCTATGGTCCAATTGGATGGAGGTCGATTTGCAACTTCAGATTTAAATGATTTATATCGTCGTGTTATTACTCGTAACAATCGTTTACGTAGGCTATATAGAATTCATGCTCCTGAAATTCTCGTACGTAGTGAAAAGCGTATGCTGCAAGAAGCAGTGGATGCATTGTTAGATAATGGACGTCACGGTAAACCTGTTAAAGGTACAAATAATCGACCTTTAAAATCTCTTTCAGATATTATTCGAGGTAAGCAGGGACGTTTTCGTCAAAACCTTCTAGGTAAACGAGTAGATTATTCAGGTCGTTCTGTAATTGTTGTCGGACCACATTTACAATTACATCAATGTGGATTGCCACGTGAAATGGCGATTGAATTATTTCAACCGTTTGTTATTCATAGACTGATCAAGAGAAAGCTAGCGCAAAATATTCGTTCGGCGAAAAAACTGATTCAGCAAGGAGATCCTTTAATCTGGGAAATATTAGAGCGTGTAATGCGTGGTCACCCAATTCTATTAAACCGTGCGCCAACATTGCACCGTTTAGGAATTCAAGCTTTTGATCCTATCCTTGTCGAAGGACGTGCTATTCATCTACATCCTTTGGTATGTCCAGCTTTTAATGCAGACTTTGATGGTGATCAAATGGCTGTTCATATTCCTCTTTCTGCAGAAGCTCAAGCAGAGGCGCGTCTCTTAATGTTGGCATCAAATAATCTATTATCACCCGCTACAGGACAACCAATTCTAGTTCCAAGCCAAGATATGGTTTTAGGATGTTATTATCTCACAACAGATCCCATTGAGCCCCAAAAAGGCACAGGACAATACTTTTCTAACTTGGATGATGTGATTCGAGCATATCACCAGAGTTATCTCAAGTTGCATACCTCTATTTGGGTTCGCTGGAATGGTACAGTTCAAGCAGCACGCGATAAAGAAGAACCACTAGAAATTCGCATAAATTCTCAGGGGCACACATGGCATATTTATCGATCACTTCAAATTCGTTTTAGCCCAGCAGGAAAACGAGAAGTGCAATATATTCGTACTACACCAGGACGGATTTTATTTAATCAAGTGTTCCAAAAATTTGCTATGGAACCTATCAAGCAGGAGGCATTACTATGATGCAAACATTTTTTTGGAATCGTGCTATTGATAAGGGTGGACTCAAGCGATTAATCGCTTGGTTCTTTACAGAGTATGGGACGATTGCAACCGTTGCCATGCTGGAAGAATTAAAAGATCTTGGATTTCATTATGCAACGGTTGCAGGTATTTCATTAGGAATTGAGGATCTGAGAATTCCTGATAGTAAAAAAGCTTTATTAGGAGAAGCCCAAGAACAGATTGATGCTAGTGAACTTCGATATAGACAAGGTCGTATTACAGAAGTCGAACGTTTTCAACGTGTAATTGACACATGGCATGGAACAAGTGAGCGTCTTAAGGATCGTGTAATTCAAAATTTTTTGGAAACGGATCCTCTAAATCCTGTCTATATCATGGCTTTTTCTGGTGCACGAGGAAATATTTCTCAAGTACGTCAACTGGTTGGAATGCGAGGTTTGATGGCAGACCCTCAAGGACAGATCATCGATCTACCAATCCGTAGTAACTTCCGTGAAGGATTAAATGTTACAGAATATATTATTTCTTGTTATGGAGCCCGTAAGGGGTTAGTAGATACTGCGCTTAGAACTGCTAACTCTGGTTATTTGACACGTCGATTAGTTGATGTTGCTCAAGATGTAATTATTCGCCAGATGGATTGTGCAACAACTAATTCAATTGTCTTAAAACCTTTATTTGAACAAGGCAAACAAATTCTCTCTCTAGAGGATCGTCTAGTAGGTCGTTTATTAGGCAAGACAATTCGTATGGGGCACAAACAGATTGTTGCAAAACGCAATCAAGAAGTTTCTCCATTATTAGCACAAGAAATTGCATCATTACTACCAAAAGGAGTAGCAGTTAGATCACCATTAACCTGTGAAGCAATTCGCTCTATTTGTCAATTTTGCTATGGTTGGAGTCTCGCGCACGGTAGTTTGGTTCACTTAGGTGAAGCAGTAGGTATTATTGCGGCACAATCCATTGGAGAACCAGGTACTCAATTAACCATGCGTACCTTCCATACCGGAGGGGTATTTGCTGGAGATGTACAAGATCAATTACGTGCCCCTCATGATGGACTTGTACAATACCCTGAGCCAATGGATGCATTTGTGATTCGTACACGTCATGGAGATGCTGCACTAGCCACAAAAGAAGCAAGTTCTATGTGGCTTGTACATCCAGATCATGGAACTACTAAGTTAGATCTTCCTAATGCATCTATTTTGTACCCCCGTCAAGGAACATGGGTAAAAGAACAAGATCTTTTGGCAGAGTTTTCTTCATTTGAAAAAGATTCTCAAGAATCAATGAAATCTTCTAAGGATGTTACTTCACGATTACCTGGTGAAGTATATTTTGCAGATCTCGTTGTTGAAGAGCAAATCACTCCAGATAATACTGTGTCACGACGTGCTGAACGTAGTGGTGCTCTATGGGTCTTAGAAGGTCAACTATACCATCCAGCACTTTCTTGCTATTTATTTATTCAACCAGGAGATTGGTTGGAGTCTAGCGCTGTGATGAGCCATCATGAAACGCGTAGTCCTATTGCAGGGTATTTGCGTCATAGCAATTCAGATCAGATTGAAATTCAACAGCCACTTTTTCAGATTCCACTTGCGAATGCTTCAATTACACGTTCTCAAGGACAATTGCGTTATGTAGCTGATCTACCCGTTGGAGATCAAGTCGAATGGCTCGTGCCTTTAGAAACACAACATCAAGAAGTTGATCCAGTCTTTAGGCTTCAGACAGAATTGTACAAAACCCAAGGGCCAGGTCAAGTATATTACACAGGTGATACTTACCCTCCAGAAGCTGGAGAACAAATTCTTTGGGTGCCTGAAGAAATACACCTTTTCGATGCAGAAGGTTGGTCTCTTCATGTACAAGAAGGGGATTATTTACCTCCGGGCGCTCCTGTGGCTTCACGTCACAGTGGTACAGGCGATCCTCATGTTTCCTATACAACACATGGTGGTTGGGTTAGTGCCGTGAATGATTCTTCTTTAAGAATTCATGCTGGATGGATCTATCAAGTAGATAAAGCATCACGTTCCTTAGTACAAGAAGGTTTAGTACGTCCTGGCGACTGGGTTCTTGATGGGGTTGTTTCAGAAGAGAAATATCTCGTAGCTGAATGGGTCAAAAAAGCAGATGGTCTTTTGCTATTGCGTTCTGTAGAAACCTATGCGCTGCATGAACCTGCTCTGTGGAAAGAGCGCTTTATGCAAGGGACAGGGAAACCTCCAAAAGATATGGATATTAAGATTGTCCAGGACTTTCCATACCGACATGGTGATCATATTCTTGATCCTGCGGGTGTGGATCTAGTTTCTCTTTTAGTAGAAATTGAACCTGTTGGCACAAGCGTGCCAGGCTATCTTGAATCTTGTATTGTACCGCCAAGCAAACCGGGTGAACTGCCAGCATGGCAAGTACATCGTGCTGGTAATATGCAAATCATTCCTGCGTGGGCATTAGAACGTAAACTTTCAGAACCTAAAGCCCTGTTTCATCATTTAAATCAAGTTACTCCTGAAACAACCATTGCAGTTACACGAGAACGAAGCCCATATGCTGGCGAATTTCATATGCAAGTTCAGGGACCGAAAGGTATGGAAACATCACTTTTTATTACCCCACAAGACCAAATTCGATGTTCTCTGCCAGGAGCAGCATGGAAAGTAATGGTAGGTGAGCTCTTGGAACCAGGTCAAGAAATTGCCTCTGGATGGCATAGTGAATGGTCTGGCCAAGTGATTTATATGAGTGAATCTGAAATTCTCATTCGTCGTGCGCAACCATATCGAGTATCTGCTCAATCTGTAATTCATGTCCATCATGGTGATTTGCTTCGAGCTAGCCAAAATCTTGTCACTTTGATTTATGAAAAACTCAAAACAGGTGACATTGTACAAGGATTGCCGAAAATTGAAGAAATTCTAGAAGCTCGTGTCACGAAAGGTTTTACTCTAATTACTGATAGTCCCACAGGTCAACTGCAAACACTCTTTAAACAAAATTTAAAAATTTTTGCAGGAGACTCTCAACAAGCTGCTCGTAAAAGTCTTGAAGCCTTGCAACAAAATCTTGTACAAAATGTACAATCAGTTTATCTTTCGCAGGGTGTACAAATTGCTGATAAACATGTGGAAATTATTGTACGTCAAATGACTTGTAAAGTCATGATTGAAGATGGTGGATATACATGTTTATTGCCTGGTGAGATGATTGAATTGCAGCGTATTGAGAAAATGAATTTTCGCAATCCTGTCAAAGCCACATATAGTCCTCTTGTCTTAGGGATCACTAAAGCAGCTTTGGCAACAGAGAGTTTTATTTCTGCAGCAAGTTTCCAAGAGACAACTCGTGTCTTAACGCAAGCTGCTATTGAAGGTAAAACCGATTGGTTGCGCGGTTTGAAAGAGAATGTAATTCTAGGTCGTTTGATTCCAGCTGGTACAGGTTTCCATGCGCAACAACGTTTTCATGGGACAACTCCTTATGATCGTATTCAATGGAGCTTGGACCCACGTGCAGGAGAAAAAGATAATCCTGAGCAAGATGAAAATCTGATCACAGAAATCATTGACCAAAGTCTTCAAGAGGATTATGAAAAAGATTTGAGTGAAACTACGAATGAATCTTCAGAAAAGCCGTAATCCTAAGATGGGATAGATGCTAAGATCAACAAAGCAAGGGGTTATAAACTCCTTAATACACTTAGAAGAAGTGTTAAGAATGATTACTGAAAATATGATGGAGAAATAGATGACTGCACAAATTACTTTGGAAAGCATGCTCGATGTAGGGGTTCATTTTGGGCACCAAGCTCGTAAATGGAATCCGAAAATGGCGCCCTACATTTATGGTGAACGCAATGGAATTCATATTCTAGACATTCTACAAACAGCTATTTGCTTGGAAGAAGTTCGTCAACATTTGCGCGAAAGTGCAAAGCGTGGGGAACACTTGCTAGTCGTAGGAACTCGTAGCCAAGCTTCTGGACCGGCGCAAGCAATTGCAGCACAATGTGAGCATGATGGTGCTCAACAGGTACATTATGTGAATCATCGCTGGTTAGGTGGTATGTTAACAAACTGGTCCACTATTCAAGTTTGTATTCAAAAACTACAGCGTCTTGAAGCAAATGAGAAAAGTGGTCTAGCAACTAATTTGCCTAAGAAAGAAGCTGCTGCTGCAAAGAAGCAATATGCACGTCTTCTTAAATTTCTTGGTGGTGTTAAAGAAATGCCAAAGGTTCCTGAAACAGTTTTAATTGTTGGCCAACCTACAGAGCTTAATGCTGTTCAGGAATGTCGCAAATTAAAGCTTCGTACCATTACATTGCTGGATACTGATTGTGATCCAAGTTTGGCAGATCTAGTTGTGCCAGCAAATGATGATTCTGTTGCTGCAATTGGATTGATTTTGAATCAAATGGCACGCGCAATTCAAGAAGGACAAGCCCTAGCTCGTTAACGATTAGGGGTTATGTTAGCTTCAATAGGCCTCAAATGAGGCCTATCATGCAATGTGCCTTTTCGAGGGGCGTTGCGACAACCTCGATAGGTTGGGTACTATAAAAACAGGGATCTCTCCGTTGTGTTCGACTATTCGGCTATTCATTCCTAAAAGTGGGTAGAAGGATATAGAAAAACTCAAACGAGAGAACGTTGGGCACACCACATCGTTAAGATGCTGGTTTCGGAGTCCCTGTCAAATCATAAACAAGAGGGATAGAATTGGTATGTTTGCAATGAATCCATTGTACGAGCTCTCTTCCGTTGAGGTAGGACAACACTTTTACTGGCAACTTGGTGATTTTCAATTACACGGACAAGTTTTGATGACTTCTTGGGTTGTTATTACTTTGTTGGTTATTTTGACTATTTCTACAACTCGCAAGCTAGAGACTGTCCCAGAGGGAGGTCAAAACTTAGTTGAATATATCTTGGAGTTCATTCGTGACTTGGCCAAGACACAAATCGGAGAAGAAGACTATCAAAAGTGGGTTCCATTCGTTGGAACTATGTTTCTTTTCATCTTTGTATCAAATTGGTCTGGTGCACTTTTGCCATACCGCTTGATTGAACTACCAAATGGTGAGCTTGCAGCTCCTACAAACGATATCAACACAACAGTTGCGTTAGCACTTTTGACTTCTGTTGCGTATTTTTACGCAGGGTTGAGCAAAAAAGGACTTGCGTATTTTGGTCGCTACTTGCAACCAACTCCGGTTCTGTTGCCTATTAACATCCTAGAGGATTTTACTAAGCCTCTTTCCTTGAGCTTCCGATTGTTCGGAAACATCTTGGCAGATGAATTAGTAGTAGCCGTTCTAATCTCTTTAGTACCATTAGTGGTACCAGTACCCATGATGCTCTTGGGGCTCTTTACGAGTGGGATTCAGGCATTGATTTTCGCAACTCTCGCAGGTGCTTACATCGGCGAAGCTCTAGAAGATCACCACTAATAGGCATTCGCACAGGGTTCATCGCATGAAAAGTACTGATCCCTTAATAGGGTAAATACAAAGAGATGAAGGGGGATAAAAAAATCTCTTGTCCGAACCTACCAAAACCTGGTACCCTAAAAGAGATTCATCGAATTGGAGGAAATACTTATGAGTCCATTGGTTTCTGCTGCTTCTGTTGTAGCTGCTGGTCTAGCAGTTGGTCTTGCATCTATTGGTCCTGGTATTGGACAAGGTACTGCTGCTGGACAAGCAGTTGAAGGTATCGCTCGTCAGCCAGAGGCTGAAGGAAAGATCCGTGGTACTTTGTTGTTGAGTCTTGCATTTATGGAAGCCTTGACTATTTACGGTCTTGTAGTAGCTTTGGCTCTTCTTTTCGCAAACCCTTTCGTATCCTAAGATACAAAGTCTAGCCTCCCTCTCTCTCCTTAGAGGGGAGGGCCAGAGGAGATACTAGCATTAAGGGCATCATCATTAACAGTCATGGAGGATGGAAAAGACGTGTGGACGATCTTAGCAGCGAACCCTCCAGGGGAAGGATTTGGGTTTAACGGCGATATTCTAGATACAAACGTTTTGAATCTAGCAGCTGTTATCGGATTCCTCATCTATTTCGGAGGGGAACTTGTAGGTTCTCTCCTGGAGACCCGTAAACAAACAATTCTTAAGAGTCTTCAAGATGCTGAAGAACGCTATCAAGAAGCTCTTGAGAAATTACAACAAGCGCAAGCTGAGTTGGCTTCTGCCGAAAAGAAAGCAGAAGAAATTCGCGCACAGGGTTTGAGCAGTGCTAACGCAGCTGTAGAACAAGTGTTGCAATTGAGCGCGCAAGAAAAGGCGCGTATCGAAGAAACTAAGAATGCTGTTCTTGGCTTGGAAGAAGAAAAAGCTGTTGCGGAAGTATGCCGTGCAGTTGTGAAACTTGCCTTGGATAAGACACAGCAGAAAGTTCAAACTCGTTTGACGCCGGCTTTGAGCCAGCGTGTTACAGACTTGAACATTGGTCTTCTAGGACGTTTGGCATCTAAATAAGCCCAAGTTATCGTCTCTGTAAGAACCTATGCCCAAAAGGGCGCCCCCTAGGGGGCCAACATATTTGAACAAGATCAATCGGAACACTCCATGGTAAAGATTCGTCCAGACGAAATTAGTAGCATTATTCGTAAGCAGATTGAGCAATACAATCAGGAAGTTAAGGTTGTAAACGTCGGAACTGTTCTGAACGTTGGAGACGGAATTGCACGCATCTATGGTCTTGAAAAAGCTATGGCTGGAGAACTTCTTGAGTTTGCAGACGGAACTGTAGGAATCGCTCTAAACTTGGAAGCTGATAACGTTGGTGCCGTTTTGATGGGACCAGGTCGTAACATCCAAGAAGGAAGTTCTGTTAAAGCAACGGGTAAAATTGCTCAAGTACCTGTAGGAGAAGCTTTCTTGGGACGTATCGTAAACGCATTGGCTCGTCCAATTGACGGTAAGGGTGAGATTAAGGCTGACGACAACCGTCTTCTTGAGTCTATGGCTCCTGGTATTATTGCTCGTCGTTCTGTTTACGAACCACTTCAAACTGGTTTGATTGCAGTTGATGCGATGATTCCTATCGGACGAGGTCAGCGTGAGTTGATCATTGGAGACCGCCAAACTGGTAAGACTGCTGTAGCAACTGATACAATCCTGAACCAAAAAGGATCTGGAGTTATTTGTGTTTACGTAGCAATCGGACAAAAGGCATCTTCTGTTGCACAAATCGTTTCTACTTTGGAAGAGCGTGGTGGAATGGACTACACAATCATTGTTGCAGAGAACGCAGATGCTCCAGCAACTCTTCAGTACCTTGCTCCTTACACAGGTGCAGCGTTGGCTGAGTACTTCATGTACACAAACCGTCACACTCTTGTAATCTACGATGACCTTTCTAAGCAAGCGCAAGCTTACCGTGAAATGTCCTTGCTATTGCGTCGTCCACCGGGACGTGAAGCATATCCTGGAGACGTTTTCTACCTTCACTCTCGTCTTTTGGAGCGTGCTGCAAAGCTAAGCACTGCGTTGGGAGAAGGAAGTATGACAGCTCTTCCAATTATTGAAACTCAGGGTGGAGACGTTTCCGCATACATTCCAACAAACGTTATTTCCATTACTGATGGTCAGATCTTCCTATCTGCAGACATCTTTAACTCTGGAATTCGTCCAGCGATCAACGTAGGTATTTCTGTATCTCGTGTTGGATCTGCTGCACAAGTTAAGGCAATGAAGCAAGTTGCAGGTAAGTTGAAGCTTGAGCTTGCTCAGTTCGCTGAACTAGAAGCATTTGCTCAATTTGCATCTGACTTGGATGCTGCAACTCAAGCACAGCTTGCACGTGGTGTACGTCTTCGTGAGCTTTTGAAGCAAGCGCAGTCTGAGCCTCTAACTGTTGCAGAACAAGTTGCAACTATCTACACAGGAATTAATGGATTCCTAGATGATTTGGAGCCAAGTGATGTACGTGCTTACTTGGTTGAGCTACGTAGCTACATCAACTCTAGCAAGCCTAAGTACACAGAAATCATTGAAAGTACTAGTGCTTTCAGTGCAGAAGCAGAAGCTTTGGTTAAAGAAGCAATTGCTGAATCCAAAGAAATCTTCAAGGCTGGTAAGAAGTAATTTACCCTCCTAAAGAGTCAGTGTATCCCTCCTCCTCATAAGAGGGGGGGACCCTTGACAGGTTTAAAAAACTTGTCTATATTAATAACAGCACCTTTTAGTGTACCTAAAGCCTACTTAGCTCAGTTGGCCAGAGCATCTGTCTCATACGCGGATTGTCACTAGTTCGAATCTAGTAGTAGGCATAACTTTAGCAACTTATACATAAGTCTAGTTATTTTGTTTGGAGTGGTGGTTATAAAGAAGAAAACACTTGAACTGGCAAGTAGTACTTTCATAGTGTCTAAAATTAGAATTCGTTAGCAAAGTAAACTCAAGAAGCACTGTCTTGGAATACTTTTGAGTAATGAAAAAGTCAATACACTCTAGAATTATTAAAAATTGTTAAAGGCTCTTGACATGATTAGATAAAGGAGTTTTAATAGTTGAAAATATGTAAATATAGGAGGTACTCAATTAAAAACTCGCAACAAAACAATCTTTTTAAGATGTTTGTTGAAAATGGTGGATTCATATTATCTGGTATTGTTTTTGTTATTGGATGTAGGCTAAGTGGTTTGCAGACAAGTTCTGACACAAGAATTCTTGCCGAGGGACAACAAATTAGAACTTCTAATGCGACTACTGATCGTCGTCGTATTAAGGATCGTAATCAGTTAGTATCTGCAATCGATACTACTACACAAGATGTGTATGTACATCCAGTTCTATGTAAGCGTTCACTGGCAGATCTTTCAACAGAGCTTTCTGTTATTTTGGGTATCCCGACAGAGAGACTTCTAGAAAAGCTGCAGTCTGCTCCGACAGGTATACTTTTACAGCATCAAATTTCTCTTGAGCAATCTAAAGCAATTACAAATCTTTTCGAAGATGGACTTGAGGTTGTATCTCGCCCATGTCGACAATACCCTTACCGTGGTGCTCTTGCAGATGTTACAGGTTATGTTGACATGGACCATAGAGGACAAGCAGGTATTGAACGTACTTATGATACATTCCTGTTTTGTGATGGCCCTAATCTATCTTGGTGGGGTGATGGAAGAGGGCGTATGTTAGGTAAGAAATTTTACGAAGGCGCACTTTTTAAGCCAGAAGAAGATTTATATCTTACAATTGACGCCACACTTAATCAAACTATTGCTGAGTCTTTAGAAGAAGCTCGAAAGAAATTTCAAGCCAAAAGAGTAGGTGCTATTGTGATGGATGTAGATACAGGTGCAATCCTAGCTATGGCCTCTTCTCCTACGTATGATCCCAATGAATATCACAATTTTTCTTTTGAGAAATTTCGTTGTTGGTTAACACATGATTTGGTAGAACCTGGTTCTACGTTTAAACCTGTAAATATAGCAATTGCTCTAGAAGCGAATGCTATTACTCCAACCGATCGTATTGAGGATTCAGGCAGAATTACCGTAGGAACTGAAGAGATTCTAAATGTAGGTGTATCTAAACAAATGCCTGCCATTCCGGTAGAATCTGCTTATCTCACTCCATCATCAATTTTGCAGCGATCCAGTAATGTCGGAATGGTTAAGGCTATGAATAAGCTTTCTCCTGAAGATTACTATGCATGGCTTCAACGCTTACAACTAGGAGGCAACATGGTAAATGTTGATTTTCCTAGTATGCATGTGGATAGCCTACTCAAATCTAAAGAAGAGTTTTGCAACTATCCAATTGAGCCTGCTGTAGCATCTTTTGGGCAAGGATTAAGTATGACAGCCCTTAAATTAGCTCAATTGCATGCAGCTTTAGCTAATGGTGGTTATCTTGTGACTCCTCATATTGTGAATACGCCTCTTCAAACCTCACAAAATAGTTTACAGCATCCAAATACAAAGACAAATTACTCTGATACGCTGTATTTTGGTCATGTTCCAATACCAAGTCGTGAAGGTGGGTGGATTAATACAGATAATGTTCCAATCCATGCCAGAAAGTATGAACGCGTTTTCTCTCCACAAACTACACGTGCTGTATTAAATATGTTAGATTCTGTTGTACTTGATCGTACTGCAACAGGTCATAAAGCTTTTTTACCCGGATATGCAATTGGTGGTAAGACTGGTACAGCTGAAAAAGCAAGTCCTTCGGGTGGATATCATGACAATTTGGTTGTTACAAGTTTTGTTGGATTTTATCCAAGTCGTGCACCTAAATATGTAGCTCTCGTGATGATTGATGAACCAGGAAGACAGTATGGTTTTGCATCTAATACAGCCGCACAACTTACACAACTTATTTTCTCAGAGTTAACTTATCTTCTTCGTGAAGAACCGACTTATCCTCAAATGATTACTCAAGAATGGCTACAAAGTTCTCTTGATAGACAATTGTGGATCTTGCCACCTGAAAAAATTGAGCCTAGTAAAGAAGTTGATAAAAACAAAAATTTCAACAAGGAGGTAAAACGCCGTCGACGTGGTCGTATGTCTAGTAAACGTCTTAGAAAGTTTAAGCAATCTCATAAAAACAATAAATCTAGCTAATAATATTAACTAGGTTATGTTTTTATGTAAAAAATAAGTTAAATTTGGTTGATTTTTTTGTCTTTCGTTCATATACTAGTAAGTAACAGGTTCGTAAGGACTTGGGAAACAATTTACTGTATAAAATCAATTAACTATGACTGCTATTCTAGAACGACGCGAGAGCTCTAGCCTTTGGGGCCAATTCTGTGACTGGATCACTTCTACTGAGAACCGCCTATACATCGGTTGGTTCGGTGTTTTGATGATTCCTTGCCTATTGACTGCTGTATCTGTATTCGTTATCGCTTTCATCGCTGCTCCTCCTGTAGACATCGACGGAATCCGTGAGCCAGTTTCTGGTTCTCTTCTATACGGAAACAACATCATCTCTGGTGCTGTTATCCCTATGAGTAACGCAATCGGTATGCACTTCTACCCAATCTGGGAAGCTGCTTCTCTTGATGAGTGGCTATACAACGGAGGTCCTTACCTTCTAATCGTTTGCCACTTCTTCATCGGAGTATGTTCTTACATGGGTCGTGAGTGGGAGCTAAGCTTCCGTCTAGGTATGCGTCCTTGGATTGCTGTAGCTTACTCTGCACCTGTTGCAGCTGCAACTGCAGTTTTCATCATCTACCCAATCGGACAAGGAAGCTTCTCCGACGGTATGCCTCTAGGTATCTCTGGAACTTTCAACTTCATGATCGTTTTCCAGGCTGAGCACAACATCCTAATGCACCCATTCCATATGCTTGGTGTTGCTGGTGTTTTCGGCGGATCTCTATTTAGCGCTATGCATGGTTCTTTGGTTACTTCCAGCTTGATCCGTGAAACTACTGAGAACGAATCTGCTAACGCAGGTTACAAGTTCGGACAGGAAGAAGAGACTTACAACATCGTTGCAGCTCACGGCTACTTCGGTCGTTTGATCTTCCAGTACGCTTCTTTCAACAACTCTCGTTCTTTGCACTTCTTCTTGGCTGCATGGCCTGTTATCGGTATCTGGTTCACTTCTTTGGGAATCAGTACTATGGCATTCAACCTAAACGGTTTCAACTTCAACCAATCTGTTGTTGATAGCCAGGGTCGTGTAATCAACACTTGGGCTGACATCGTTAACCGTGCAAACCTAGGTATGGAAGTT
>Ga0181564_10000049_pt1 | contig 82284 bp, 71 predicted proteins | sample 011ome_24_FD_134512 | JGI IMG/M metagenome (GOLD analysis project Ga0181564, IMG submission 134512) | Coastal salt marsh microbial communities from the Groves Creek Marsh, Skidaway Island, Georgia - 011513CT metaG (megahit assembly) | ecosystem: Environmental > Aquatic > Marine > Intertidal... | reverse complement strand
GCGTTGAATGGATAGGATTGACCTTTGGTAAAATTATAAAATTAGAAGCCTTGCATTGCAAGGCTTTTTTATGGCATAAAAGTTGTTTCATTTCAAACTCAATTAAAATCCGTATGTTTATGAACATAAACTCAAACACATGAAACTTATATCTGCTCTTATTTTAGGCTCCGTTTTTTTAAGTATGGTCAATTGTAAAACCTCCAAAGAATCGGCAATACAATTCCAATCAACTGCACCTTTAGACATTTCAGCACCTTATTTCAATTCGTGGATTGCAGGAGTTAAAGGCGGTGGCTCAGGAATAAATGTGTTTTTGCCCCTCAAAGAAAATGGAAACATCAGTATTGACAGCCTCCATTTTAGAGGTCTAAAAACTGCGGTAGAAACAAGAGACAAATTACTTATAGGTCGGTTTAAACAGTTCTCCAATCACAAAAAAGACCTTATAATGAGTTCCAACCCAGAGGACGAATACAATAACAAAATGGAGTTAAAACAAGATACGTCTCCTTTTAACCTCCCACAAAATGCCTGTGTCATCAGTTATCAAATCAATGGCAACCGTTTTTATTATAAAATTTCCAACCTTAAAAAAGGCGAAACGATTGCCTATCCTTCCGCAGCGCCAAAAAACCGCTGAACAACAATTATAGATTGTTCGTTAAAATGTGTATTTTTATGGGATAAAATAAGAGAGCCGTGAGCGTCCTAAAAACAGTATACAAACAAACCTTCATTTATGGGCTGGCAACGGTAGTTCCAAGAATGTTAAGCTTTCTTTTGGTGCGTTTGCATACCGATAAATCGGTGCTACAAAACGTCTCGGATTATGGAGATGTGTCTATCGTGTTCGCTTATTTCGTACTCTTTAACGTGCTACTTGCGTATGGAATGGAAACCGCTTTTTTCCGTTTTTTCAATAAAGAATCATCGAAAGCAAACGTTTTAAGCACCGCCACCGTTTCAATTTTGGTGTCCTCTCTAGGGTTTTTAGCACTCGGTCTGCTGTTTAAACAACAGATTGCTGATCTCACACATATCCATGTCAACTACATTAGCCTTGTGGTTTGGATTTTGTTTTTAGATGCCTTGGTCATTATCCCATTTGCCGCTCTCAGAGCCTATGGGAAACCAGTAAAATATACAGTTATTAAACTAACCAACGTCGTTGTCAATCTAGGGCTGAACATCTTTTTACTCCTCTATTTAAAAGCACTGTCTGTAGATAACAGTTTTTGGAATTCCATCTATGTTGACAATTTTGAAGTCAGTTATATTTTCATTGCCAACCTCATTGCGAGTGGGGTTACCTTACTGATTCTTTTGCCATTTTACTTTAAAATCAACTTTAAAGTAGATACAGTACTTTGGAAAAAAATGCTGCAGTATGCTTTGCCAGTCTTGGTGGCTGGGGTGGCCTTCTCCATTAATGAAACCTTTGATCGGGTACTGTTAGAACGTCTTCTTCCGGAGTCCATTGCCAAAACATCTGTTGGGATGTACTCCGCCTGTTACAAGCTCGCTCTGTTTATGATGTTGTTTGCAACCGCCTACCGATTGGGAATTGAACCCTTCTTTTTTAGTCAATCCAAAACCAAGGATGCCACCAAAAACTATGCAAAAACCTTGGAGTTTTTTGTGATATGTGGAGCGCTTATTCTATTGGTCGTCGTAGTTTTTGTCGATGTTTTAAAAATTATTCTCATCCCAAACGAAGCCTATTGGGAGGCGATGAAAGTGGTGCCAATTTTATTACTGGCCTATCTTTTTCTTGGAATATATCACAATCTATCTGTGTGGTACAAAATCACAGACCGCACTAAGTTTGGAGCTTACATTTCGGTTATTGGTGCAGGAATAACTCTTTTGATAAATCTAATGTTTATCGCCTCATTTAATTATATGGCTTCTGCTATGGCAACCTTATCGGCTTATGTTTCCATGACACTGCTCTCGTATTATTTTGGATGTAAACATTATCCAATCCCTTATAATATAAAAAAAATAGGTCTCTATTTAGTTCTTTCCATAGGACTATCAGCCCTATCATTTTATCAATTTAGAGCCCAGTATTTTATAGGGTCTGCTCTTATTGGACTCTTGTTGCTCATTATTTGGAACAATGAAAAAACCACCATCAAACAATTTTTAAAACCTTCCCATGACAATTAAAATTATAAATAAATCCGAACATAAACTTCCTGAATATGAAACAGGCGCCTCTGCAGGAATGGATCTTCGGGCCAATATTTCAGAAGCCGTTATTTTGAAACCCTTAGCACGTGCCATTATTAAAACAGGGTTGTTTATTGAACTCCCCGTAGGGTTTGAAGCACAAGTACGCCCACGAAGTGGTTTGGCAGCAAAACACGGACTCACAGTTTTGAACAGCCCTGGAACTGTGGATTCAGATTACCGCGGTGAAATAGGCGTCATTTTGGTGAACCTATCCAACACCGATTTTAAAATTGAAAATGGTGAACGCATTGCGCAATTGGTCATTGCAAAACACGAACGAGCAACTTGGCTCGAAGTCAATCAACTCAACGAAACCTCCCGAGGAGAAGGGGGGTTTGGAAGTACTGGAAAATAATGAACAAAGTACAACATGGTTTTGTAGCACTTAGCCTCCTAATAAGTTCGTTTGGGACGCAAGCACAAGTTGAGACCGACTCGCTCTTGTCGGCTTCAAATAACAGTACCCATGTCAAATTTCAAAATTATTTTTTTGAAGCATTAAAACAAAAAGCACTCGAAAATTACTCCAAAGCAATCGACGCATTAGTACTTTGTAAGTCGTTAAATCCAACCGAATCGGTTGTTTACCATGAGTTAGGCACCAACTATTTTAAATTGAAACAATTTGAAAACTCAGAATTTAATTTTCAAAAAGCGATTGCCTTAGACGAGGGTAATTTTTGGTACAAAGAAAGTTTGTATCATTTGTATATAGAGCAAAACCGTTTTGAAGATGCGATTTTAGCGCTTAAACCTTTACTGACGCAGCACCCAGACTACAAACAAGACCTAGTGAACCTCTATCTAGAGGCTGGACGCTATGACGATGCGTTAGACGTTTTGGATGATTTAGATAAAACGCTAGGGATAAAGGCCTCTAGAGATAAGATTCGGAACCAACTATATGATTTAAGTGGAGATGAAAACAAGCGTATTCATCATCTTAAAAAACGCCTTGAAGAAACCCCTGAAGACCCCACTAATTTTCTGAATCTCATTTATGCTTACAGCAATTTAGATCAAAAAAAAGAAGCATTTGAGACCGCTGAAGCCTTTTTAGAGCAACATCCAAAATCGCACTTGGTTCATGTAGCCTTGTATAAATTTTATTTAGATGCTCAGGATTATGAAAAGGCAATCACCTCCATGAAAATTGTCACCATAAGTACCGTTGTTTTGCCCAGCCTTAAAGTGAAAGTACTGAACGATTTTATGAATTTTATAACAGAATTTCCAGAATATGAATCTGCATTGTTGGAGGTTACAAATTCGGTCAGTGAAAACACGCCAAGCCGTTCCGATTTAGAATGGGGCGATTATTATTACAATCAAAAGGCCTATTTAAAGGCGATTTCCTCCTATGTAAAAGCATTGGAATTCGACCCCGATAATTTTACAGTCATTAAAAACCTAGCCCTTTTGTACTTAGAAACCAACCAGTTTGAAACGGCCGTACTATTTACGAACAATCAGATGGAATTATACCCTTCTCAACCTCTTTTATATTTAGTCAATGGCACTGCAAACAGACAATTAAATAACTTAGATTTAGCCATTGAAAACCTTTCAATGGGATTGGATTATATTTATGATAATAAAAAATTACAACACGATTTTTATAAGCAACTTAGCACTGCTTTTAGGTTAAAAGGTAATATTGAGGCAGCTCAAACGTTTACTAATAAAGCAATGGCATTAGAAAATAATCAATGACACAAGTGAAAAAAATTATATACAGTACCATTTTTGGACTCCTTTTTTTAGGATGTAAAACCACAAAAACTGTGCAGTCTAATAAGATCTTAGACCCAAAAATGTCCGTGAAGCAAATCGTTAAAAAACACAACAAATCACAATCTGAATTCAACACACTACAAGGCCGACTAAAAGTAGAGTACACTCAAGGCGACCGATCTGAAGCACATACTTTGACACTGCGAATGGAACATGATAAAACCATTTGGATCAATGCATTACTGAATATGGTACGCGTCAAAATCACACCCGATCGCGTGCGTTTTTATAACAAATTAGACAACACCTATTTTGATGGAGATTATACCTTAATCAGTAATTTTTTAGGCACTGAACTTCAGTTTGAAAACCTTCAAAACTTACTCCTAGGAGAAGCTATTTTTGACATCAACCCTAAAGAGTTTAAAAAGAATATTCATCCAAATTCGTATATGCTAACAGCTAAACGAGAAAATCCTCTTTTTGATTTTTTATATTTAATCAACCCTAGCTATTTTAAATTGGACGCTCAATTATTAAGCCAATCATTGAAACAAAACGTCTTAAAAATTCAGTACCGATCCTATCAAAAAGTAGAGGGATTGGTTCTTCCTGAAAGTATGGACATCACTGCCACCAACACGAATGAGCAAACAACTTTAAATTTAAACATAAAATCCGTAAGTTTGAATCAATCTTTACGTTTTCCTTTTAATATTCCAAAAGGATATAAAGCTATTGAATTACAATGAAATTAACCCATACACCTTTTACCTTAACAGTCTTTTTACTCACGTTAATGCTGCATATTAGTAGTTTTTCTCAAAGTAAGAAGCAACAAGAATTAGAAGAGCGACGCCGTGAACTGACCCGTGAAATTCAACAAATTGGCGTATTGTTATTTGAAGGCAAAAAAGAACAAAAATCCGTACTGTCTGTTGTGGAAGACTTGGATTTTAAGATTAAAGTTAGAAAAAACCTCATCAGTATTACCAATCAACAAGCCAATTTATTAACGCGTGAAATCAATAGCAATCAGACCAAAATCTCTAAACTAAGAGTGCGACTCAAATCTTTGAAAGATGATTATGCCAAGATGGTTGTCAAGTCCTACAAGAGTCGAGCCGATCAAAGTAAGCTCATGTTTTTACTCTCGTCCACTAATTTTCAACAGGCTTATAAACGTTTGCAATACATAAAACAATATGCGGATTATCAAAAACTCCAAGCGGCTTTGATTAAAGAAGAAACCATTCAAATGCAGCAACTTAACATTGAACTTATCAAACAAAAAAAGAATAAACAAAAGCTTATTGAAGAAAATAGGATGGCAAAGTCTATTCTTGACCAAGAACGTGCACAGCAAAATGTATTAATAGCCGATATAAAAAACAATCTATCCAAGTTTACAACACAGTTAAAAGCCAAACAACGGGAGTCTAATAAAATCGATAAAGAAATTCGTAAAATTATTCAAGCGGCTATTGCGGCCTCTAATAAAAAAGCAGGGAAATCGTCAAAATCAAAAGTGTTTTCATTGACTCCAGAGCAAAAGATTTTAGCCGCGAATTTCACATCTAACAAAGGGAAACTTCCGTGGCCTGTGACCAATGGTATTGTGAAATTACGCTATGGAAATAACCCATCTCCAATTGATCGGTCGTTAACGATTAAAAGTAACGGAGTCCGTATTGCAACCAACAAAGGAGCCGAGGTTCGTGCAGTGTTTGAAGGCGTTGTACAGGGAATTATGACTCCAAAAAATGGAAACAATACCATCATGGTCAGACATGGAAACTATATTACAGTCTACAAAAACTTATCTAAATTTTATGTCCAAAAAGGGGATAAGGTGAAGACAAAACAAGTCATTGGTGAAGTGATTACGAATAAGGCATCTGGTGAAACCATCCTTAGTTTTGGGATTTATAAAGACAGTGCAACCCAAAATCCTTCACAGTGGATTTACCGTTTATAATCTTTTAACTAAAAAGGGCTTTTAGTTCTGTAGCATCTTGCGCTTTCATTTTCCCTGCCAAAACTAAGCTCAATTGTTTGCGTCTTAAGGCGCCTTCAAAACGTTGAATTTCTTCTTTTGTTTCAGGAACTAATTGTGGGATTTTTACAGGAGTTCCTTTGTCATCTACTGCGACAAATGTAAAAATAGCTTCATTTACTTTTACGGATCTTTTGGTGGTCTTATCATCGACCCAAACATCGATATATACCTCCATTGAGCTTTTAAAAGCACGTGATACCTTAGCTTCAACGGTGACAATACTTCCCAAAGGGACGGAATGTTTAAATGCCACATGATTAACAGATGCAGTTACCACTATTTGCCCAGAATGTCGTTGTGCAGAGATACTAGCAGCGCGATCCATTCGTGCCAAAAGCTCGCCTCCAAAAAGCGTGTGAATTGCATTTGTCTCACTAGGCAAAACCAAGTCAGTCATAATTGTTTTTGAGGCTTGTGGGTGTTTAGTTTTCATAAGTTAATGTATAAGTATGTAAGGTACAGAAGCCTGTACCAAATTGAGCGTTAAAAAATGAAATGAGTTATGGAAGGTCTTTTATCAACAACCATGCGGCACGATCTTGTGACTTTCTAATTTTGAACAACGCTTTTTCTGCTTCTTTTCGAGTCTCATAACTTTCATAGACTACCTGGTGTAATCCGTATCTATTGACACCAATCAAACGCGCACTGAAGCCTAACGCTTTCAGTTGTTGTAATTTTCGTTCGCTATTTGCTTTCACTCTAAATGCTCCAGCAACGATATGAAAATTGCCACTTTGTTTTTTTAAATTCACCATTACAGCAGGTAACGGATTATTAATTACAAAAGTAGCTTCTTGTATTTTAGTGTCTAAGGTAGCATTGGCATTGTTAAGTGCTATACTGTTTTGTTGTTCAATTTGAGAGAGGTATAAGTTAGATCCAATAGAGCCTCCTAAGCCAAGGGTAAGTAGTGCCATGGCTGCATATTTCATGTAGATAGCAGATGTACGTCTTTTAGGAGTCAAAACAACAGTTTGATGAGGTTGTCGTTCCACAGAAGGGGATACAAAAGAAGCCAAGCCAAAAGCTTCGGTCATATAATTCAAACTGTCAGACGGTACAAACAAGAGCTTACCTTCTTCAGAAAATGTTAATTCTCCAATATCATTAAATTTAACCGTATTGCCTTTTTCTAAGCGTGACTTTAACTGAGAAACTTGTTGCTCAATTTTGCGAGTAGCCCCCTCAAAACTTATGTTTTCTAGTTCTGAAATATAGGAAGCCAAAAGGCCATCGTTAGATTGAAGCTGTTCATTAAACGACAGTTGTTTTTGAGGCGGATAAAAATCACTTGTAGCCTCATTAATTCTTGCCGATATAGGATGCGATAAAAACGCTCCAAAGTTAGGGAGTGTTACACATTCGTAGCGGTAAAGTAAATCGCTTATGTACTGACTAATTTGCATAAGTTCAAAGTTAGTTTTTTTTTTGGTAAAAATCAATTAGATTTCCTTACTTTTGATAAGTTTCAGAATTAATTTCAAAACTTACCCTCCCTCAAAATATCTTCCATTGATTTATTTATGCTAACAACACCCCTAATTATAGGAGTGTTTATTGTTTGAGATTATTATCAGTATATCAATTTTGACAACACAAACACGCATCACAAACACTAAATTGCAACTAATCACATTAGGGTTGTTTTTATATTCCAGCTCAATTTATGCGCAGTTACACCACCAAACAATAGGAGCTTTAGGGGGCAGTCAAATAAAATCAAATTATTATGTTTCTCATTCGGTCGGTCAATCGTCGGTTGTGGGAACCTCTCAATTAAATTCAACGCTTATAAGCCAAGGCTATCAACAACTCATTTTTAATGAGTATATATTAGAGCCCGCTTCTAACTTACACGAAGTTAAATTCTATCCGAATCCGTTTTCAACTCACCTAACTTTTGAATTATCACTAGACTATGAAAATATTCAAATCACAATCATAGACATTAATGGGCGAATTGTATTTAGAAACACGAAAAGTTCGGCAAATCAATCCTTAGTATTAAACATTCCTTTCCTTTCAGATAGCGAATACATTATAACCCTGACCGCTCTTAACTTTTATTATCAAACAAAAATCATAAAGAAACTTTGAAACATTTAACACTTACACTAGTAACACTTCTTATTTGGGGAAATGCCTTTACTCAGGAAATTTCTTTAGAAGCAGGTCTTAATTTTAGCTCGTACATCTATAGCAATTCAGCAGGAAATTCTAATGATAATATTAAATCAGATGCTGGACTCTACTCCAGGTTAGGCCTTGGCGCTATTCAATTAGGGCGTCAAAAAATTGGATACGGATTGAGTTTTCAACAATTTAATGCGACAGGTGGAGATGGGTATGAAAACTATAATTGGGCTACAAACTATTTAGGAGCGTTTGTTCAGTATCAAAAGTTTCTTTACAAAAATACTTTAGGAGCAAAACTAAGCCTTGATATCTTGCAATTAGTATCGGGTAAACAGAAAATTGGCGGAGAAACGTTTGACCTCACAAATGAAAAAGAAATTAATGGGACTTGGATTAATCCTAGTGTCGGGTTGTTTGCAACGATAGTCAACTCAAACACCTTTGGATTGGATATAGGTTATAATTTTTCTTACGCAGTTAAACCTGCTGATCAAGGTGCTGAATCACTCTCTTATGCGGCAAATCAAGTGTATTTTAGAGTACATTTAAAATCTCATAAAAAAGAAGTAGCAATTCACGAACATGAGTTCCCTGAATACACTGTACCCGACTCTATTTCAAACAAGCAATCGGAATTAGAACAAGACATTCAAAATTTAAAACTAGAACTCAATTTATTAAAGCAACCCCCAACACCGCTTCCAGAACATACCGTGTTTTTTAATTTAGATTCCTATAAAATTGACAAAGATCAATATGAAAAACTAGAAACACTGGCCAATTATTTAAGAAATAATCCAACAATTATTGCAACTCTTGTTGGCTATGCCGACGATACAACTGGACAAACAGAACATAACCAAACACTCTCTGACAACAGAGCAAAAAGTGTTCAAGAGTTTTTAATTTCTCTGCAAGTAGATCCAAGTCAATGTACTGTAAAAGGAGCAGGAGAAACAAGTCAATTTAATCAAAAAATATACGATTCTAATCGTAGAGTCATTATTAGTTTAACACCAAAAAATTAAACATGAAAAAGACCATCCAAAACGTTAAAATCCTTCTCTTTTTGTGCAGTTTTAATTGTGCTTTAATGTTTGCTCAAGATCAAAGGAATGGTATTAGTTACCAAGCCTTAATCATAAATTCAAGTGAGGTAGAACTTCCAGGAGCCAATCAAAAAAACACCCCTTTGAGAAATCAAAATATATGTCTTCAGTTTTCGCTCATTGATGAAATGGGGAATTATGAATACATAGAACATACCACAACCACAACAGATTCTAATGGGATGGTTAATGTTGTTATTGGGACTGGAAACGCTGTGGGGGGCAGTCCATGGAGTGCTATTGAATGGTCGGCTGCAATGAAATCTCTTAAGGTTGATTTTGATGTGACAGGGCAATGCAACTCATTTCAGGAACTGAGCTTACAACAACTCACTGCGGTTCCGTTTGCATTGTATGCACCGGGATCTGAAATCCCAGGTCCACAAGGAGATCCAGGAGAAGATGGGATCTCTGCCTATGAAGTTTGGTTAGAACTTGGAAATACGGGTGATGAGCAAGCGTTTATAGATGCGTTAAAAGGTGAAGCGGGTGAAGCAGGCGAAGATGGTATTTTAGGAGCGGATGGACTATCTGCTTATGATGTTTGGTTATCCCTTGGAAATACGGGTGATGAGCAAGCGTTTATAGATTCATTAAAAGGAGATCAAGGGGATCCTGGAGAACCAGGAGAAGACATAGACTTGGATTGGCCCGACGGTACAACCCTTGGAGACACACTAACTTGGATTTGGAATGGAACCGAATGGGTTGGCACCATTACAAACACCGATAATAATACGATTATCATCACATCTTCTGCAGGCTCTAACGCTCAAGTAGTGTGTGAAGATGCCGAAATTGACCAAATTAGTTACGCTATTAATATTGATCCAGCAGGGCTTACCGTCAGCGGTTTGCCAAATGGAATAGACTATAATATTGTGGGCAATATCGTGTATATCACAGGAACCATAGATATTGATGTCACCTCGCAAACCACTTTCAATTATGCGGTAACAGTGCCCAACGGCACTATAAACATTGTAGCACAGGGAACCATTATTGTATCCCCAAAAGCATCACTTGAAGTTGTTTCTGGGGAATTGAGTCAAAACTCTTGTATTGGCGAACCCATAAGCCCAATAACATTTCAAATAGATGGGCCATCGCCCAATGCTACAGTTACGGGTCTTCCGCCAGGAATTGAAGCTGTTTTGAGTGGCAATACACTTACCATTTCTGGGACCGCTACTGGCAGTATTGCTTCCGGAAGTATTTACAGCTTTTTAGTAGAAACCAGCTCATTGTCCTGTGAAAACATCTCTATTTCAGGGGCACTAACACTCACGGATTGCTCTTCCTGTTATCCGTCTGTAAATGCAGGTACAGATAATACCATCTGTGCCGGGGAGAGTTATGAGATTCAAAACTCATCTGCAGCCAACTATACAAGTCTTGTATGGACGACCTCTGGAACAGGGACCTTTAACGATACTACAAGTCCGACGCCTACCTATTTTCCTACCAATGCCGATTTTGATAGTGGGTCTATAACACTCACACTCACTGCAGATAATACCAGCTGTACACAACCGCAACAAGTGATAGATACCATGGTCTTGACCCTTTCGGACTGTACGACTATCGATGTGACTTTAGTAAACAACATGCGGTGTACACTCTTTGCTTACAACGTTGAATTTGGAGCAACAATAGAGACCGATAACATTCAAGAAATTCAAAGTGCAGGATTGTGTTACAATCTTACAGGCGGCCCTACAACGGCGGACCTTACTGTTTCTGAAACCAACACAGGTACAGGCTGGTGGGCAGAAACACCACCCACTTTTGAAATGGAATTGACAGGACTTCCCTTAGATGTTCCACTCTTTGTAAGGCCTTATGTGATCACCATTGCTAATGAGGTGGTCTATGGCGATACCATTGAGGTAGTGGCTAATGACCCCAACCTCAACCATATTTTTGACTATACCGAAACGGGGAATTTTCAAATTGACGATTTCCCTGTGGAGACCACTTCCGAAATTACCTTTGTAAACATCACAAACCTATCTAGTTTGTCCTGGACCTCTCCAGGACCTATGAGCCGAAATATCGTAAGAATCAATTTTCCAGTGCTTTTAGAGTTAAATAATTTTCACATACAAAATGAGTTTTCGATAAGAAGAATATTTGCACCCTTGCTGGAAACGATTTCGAACTTTAGGTTAATTAACACCTCAACAATTGAGGTTATATTTTCTGGGCTAACTACATTTAATACTAAAGGCCAAATCCAGAATAACGCAGACCTTTTAAATCTTGATTTCCCTCAACTGCAAACAATCAATATGAATGGTAATAACCTTGAAATTGTAAACAATAATTCCATATCCGTTATTGAATGGGGCGCATTACAAACCATTGTCTATAATGGCACTAGTAGTAGAACATTAAGTATTTGGGAAAATAATAATTTAGAGGAAGTTAGATTTAACAGCTTGATATCTACAGATGCCAGCTTTCGAATTTACAATAACGATAACTTAGAACGTATAGAAGTAAATGCTTTAGTTGATGCCCATCGCCAATTTTATGTTGAAAATAACGACAACTTATTATCCATTACTGCACCACAACTATTTTCTGTAGGGGATTATCTTTTTCAAGGAGAAACATTACATATTTGGGATAACGACCAACTTTCATCTGTTGATTTTTCATCCTTAATGAAAATCTACTCTAGATTGAATGTAAATTATAACAACTCCTTAGACACTTCAACGGCATTTCCCTGCGAGATGTATGTGTTTTACAATGACGGTTTCGACTGCAGCCCAGGAGAAGTTAATGTTATTAACAATCAAAATAACAACTATTGTTTTCAAGACCTCTCTTTAAGAGAAGATCCCGACCTGACAACAACACCCATTACAGCGATTACATCGATTTCTGCGGAAAGCGGCGGTATCATTACTAGCAATTCGTTTGTTAAAGCTCAAGCCAAAGGAGTGTGTTGGAGCACTTCTCCAAACCCGACCGTAGAGGACACCTTCTCAGAAAACGGCAATTGGAATGATGATTATGACTCTTATATTTATAACCTAACGCCAAACACCACCTATTATGTTCGGGCTTATATGCAAGATTGTAATGGCGTATATTACGGGAACGAAATTTCGTTTACTACAACACCATAAAGGCATGGATATAAGCTAGATATTCTTATATTTACACTAAACATTGCCCCCTATGAACCCACCTCAACTGCTTTATGCACTTGCATTGCAGGCTGTACCCCATATTGGCGACATTACAGCCAAAAAACTAATTCAACACTGTGGAAGCCCTGAAGCCATTTTTAAAGAATCCAAAGCAGCCCTTTCAAAAATTGAAGGGATTGGCACACACGCCATCAAGCATATCCATGAATCAAAGTACCTAAAAGCAGCTGAAGACGAGCTCAGTTTTGTAGAACAAAACGCTATTGAAGCCTTATATTTTGAAGATTCCAACTATCCCTTTAAGCTTAAACATTGTATTGATGGTCCCATTGTATTGTTTCAAAAAGGGAACATAAACTGGGATACGCAGCCGATAATTAGTGTGGTAGGCACCCGAAAACTAACAACTTATGGACTTGCACAGTGTAAAAAAATAATAGAAACCCTCGCGGTTTTCAATCCCATTATAGTGTCCGGATTTGCTTATGGTACAGACATTGCCGCACACAAATTTGCTCTCAAACATCAACTGCAAACGGTGGGTTGCATGGCTCAAGGACTTCAACATACCTATCCTAAATCACACCTTAAATATCGAAATCCAATAGAGAACCAAGGCGGGTTTGTCACCGATTTTTGGAGTACAGCGGTAATGGATCCCTCAAATTTTCTAAGACGAAACCGTCTTATTGCAGGACTTAGTGAAGCAACCATTGTTATTGAATCGGCAGAAAAAGGCGGGAGTTTGGCAACGGCTTCAATGGCATTTGGTTACAATAGAGAAGTGTTTGCACTGCCGGGTCGTATAACGGACAGTCAAAGTCAAGGCTGTCTAAATTTGATAAAAACCAAAAATGCACATTTGGTTTCTAATCCAGCTGACATTCCTTATATTTTAAACTGGTCGTTGGAAACTCAACAAAAAGTCGTCCAAAAAAAGGTATTTGTAGAACTCGATTCAGACGAGAAAATCATTTATAACTATTTAAAAAAAGAAAATAAATCAGCTTTAGACGTTATTGCCATTGCCTGTGAAATGCCGACCTCTAAAGTGGCTTATTTGTTATTAAATTTGGAATTAAAAGGCGTTTGTCGCCCTCTGCCCGGAAAAGAATTTGAATTGGTTTAGTAGCCTATTTTTTCTCGAACACGTGCTAAGACCGCATCTGCAACAGTGGCCGCTTTTTTAGCCCCAACCGCCAGTGCTTGATCCACTTCTTCTAAGTTGGACATATAATAGGTGTACCGTGCTCTTTGTTCGGAGAAGCGATCACAAATCACTTCAAACAACGCTTGTTTGGCATGTCCATAGCCATAACCTCCTGCTTCGTAGTTTTGTTTCATCTCTGTTATTTGAGCCTCTGAAGCCACGAGTTTGTAAATGGCAAAACAGTTACAACTCGCCCAGTCTTTAGGGGCTTCTAAAGCAGTGCTATCGGTTTGAATGGACATAATTTGCTTTCGTAACGCCTTATCCGTTTGAAAAATATCAATCACATTGCCTTTGCTCTTGCTCATTTTTTGACCATCAATTCCAGGAATGAGCATATTTTCTTCTTGGATTTTCGCTTTAGGAATTACAAAAACCTCACCGATTTTAGCGTGTACTCTAGAGGCGACATCTCGGGTCATTTCAATATGTTGGAGCTGGTCTTTTCCAACAGGAATAATAGTTGCATCGTACAGTAGGATGTCTGCCGCCATTAACATTGGATAAGTAAACAATCCGCCATTGACATCCTCCAAGCGGTCGGCTTTATCTTTGAAACTGTGTGCCAATTCCAATCTAGAAAATGGAAAAAAGCAACTTAAATACCAAGACAGTTCTGTGACTTGTGGTACATCACTTTGTCTGTAAAACACTGTTTTTTGGATGTCCAAGCCAAATGCCAACCAAGTCGCTGCAGTGGCATAGGTATTTTCACGCAGAGTCTTTGCCTCTTTAATTTGAGTCAGCGAATGCATATCGGCAATAAAAAGGTAAGAATCGTTTTTTGGGTCGTTACTCATTTCAATTGCAGGGATAATCGCACCTAAAATATTTCCGAGGTGCGGAGTGCCTGTACTCTGTACGCCTGTTAAAATTCTTGCCATTTAAAGTTTTATTTGTTCGATTTATAAGCAAAGGTACTTTTTTTGACGCAATCACTCAATATTTTTAGTAGTTTTGAATGTGATTAAAATTATAAAATATCCATTGTGGCTTTTGTATAGAATTTGGTTTTATGTACTCGTCGCTGTCCCTATTATTTTAATGTTCCCATTATTGTTTTTGTCTGTCTTAAAACAAAAATGGTATCCCTATTTTTTCAAACTTGCACGCATTTGGGCCAAGTGTATCCTAATTGGAATGGGGTATTATTGGAACGTGAAACGTGCTCAACCACTCATAAAAGGACAAAGCTATGTGTTTGTAGCCAACCACACCTCTATGACCGACATCATGCTAATGTTGGTAACTTTTAAAAACCATCCCTTTGTATTTATAGGTAAAAAAGAATTGGTTAAAATTCCAATCTTTGGATTTTTTTATAAACGCACCTGTATTTTGGTCGATCGCAGTAGCCCCGAAAGTCGAAAAGCCGTATTTATGCGGGCTCAAAACCGCATCAAACAAGGGTCTAGTATTTGTATTTTTCCAGAAGGGGGAGTCCCAGAGGAGTCTGTTGTTTTAGACCGTTTTAAAGCAGGTGCCTTCCGACTTGCAATTAATCATAAAGTACCTTTAGTACCCATGACATTTTTTGATAATAAAAAGCGACTGTCTTATACTTTTTTTAGTGGAAGTCCTGGGAAAATGCGTGTACAAGTTCATCCAACCCTCCCCACAGAACATTTATCGATTGAGGATACAACAGAGTTTAGTAATGAAGTTTATAACATCATTTTAAATTCTTTAGAAGCAGACTTGAAGGCAAAAAAAATCCCGACGCATCGGGATTTTTAATGAAGGTATGATTTTTTAAGCCTCTACTTTCAAAATTGCTTTTATCTTTTCTTCTAGCTCATCCATCAATTCTGGATTATCTTTAATCATTTGCTTTACAGCATCTCGACCTTGACCGAGTTTTGTGTCTTCATAGCTAAACCATGAACCACTCTTCTTAACGATTTCATGTTCTACAGCCACATCTAAAATTTCACCAACTTTAGAAACACCTTGACCATACATAATGTCAAATTCTGCCAAACGGAATGGTGGTGCAACTTTGTTTTTCACAACCTTTACACGTGTTTTATTTCCTAAAACATTTCCATCACTATCTTTTATTTGTGTAGATCGACGAATGTCTAAACGGACAGAAGCATAAAATTTTAAGGCATTACCCCCTGTAGTTGTTTCAGGATTACCGAACATCACACCAATTTTTTCACGTAATTGATTAATGAAAATCATCGTACAATTTGTTTTACTGATCGATCCTGTTAATTTTCTTAGTGCTTGCGACATTAAACGGGCATGGAGTCCCATTTTAGAATCTCCCATCTCACCTTCAATTTCACTTTTTGGTGTCAGTGCTGCTACAGAATCAATCACAACCATATCAATGGCTCCAGAACGCACCAAATTATCGGCGATTTCAAGTGCTTGCTCACCATTATCTGGCTGAGAAATAATAAGGTTGTCAATGTCAACTCCTAAGTCTTGAGCATAAAAACGATCAAAGGCATGTTCTGCATCAATAAAGGCTGCAATACCACCTGCTTTTTGGGTTTCTGCAATAGCATGTAATGTCAGGGTGGTTTTTCCTGAAGATTCCGGGCCATATATTTCAATAACACGACCTCTAGGGTAGCCTCCAACACCTAGGGCAATATCCAACCCTAAGGACCCTGAAGAGGTAACTTCTACATCCACCACAGGGGCGTCACTCATTCTCATTACGGTGCCTTTTCCGTATGCTTTATCAAGCTTGTCTAGGGTTAGCTTGAGGGCTTTTAATTTTGCATCTTTTTCGCTGCTCATAAGTCTTTTGTATCTAATTCTTTCTTCTTGCTAAAATAAGATTTCTTTTGTTAATTTTGAAAATTTTAACCAACCTTTTTGTAATATTTTCGAAACGCTTTGTATTCACTTTTTTCGAGCGTGTTCTAAAAATTATTACCTTTGTATTTCAATTTAATATAAACTTAAAAATTAGTATAGCATGCAACTGTACAATACATTAAGCAATATTGAAAGAGCGGAGCTTATCCAACAAGCTGGCAAAGAACGCCTGACAATCTCTTTCTACAAGTATTCAAAAATTAGCAACCCCGAGTTGTTAAGAAATCATTTATTTTTATTTTGGGATAGTATAGACGTTCTAGGGCGGATTTATGTTGCTCACGAAGGTATTAATGCACAACTTTCAGTTCCTGCAGATAATTTCGAGACGTTTAAAAGCCATTTAGACACCATTGATTTTCTGGAAAATGTGCGTTTAAACATCGCTATTGAACACGATTTGTTTTCGTTTTTAAAACTTAAAGTCAAAGTGCGTGATAAGATTGTTTCTGACGGTTTAAATGATGCTACTTTTGACCCTTCAGACATTGGCACACACGTTAATGCGTCAGAATTCAATGCACTCATAGAAGATGAAAACACAGTTGTGGTGGACATGCGAAATCATTACGAGAGTGAAATTGGGCATTTTAAAAATGCAGTTACTCCTGACGTAGATACCTTTAGAGAATCTTTGGATTTAATCGAAGAAGATTTGAAAGATCATAAAGAAACTAAAAAATTAGCCATGTATTGTACTGGAGGAATTCGTTGTGAAAAAGCCAGTGCCTATTACAAGCATAAAGGATTCAAAAATGTATATCAACTGGAAGGTGGGATTATTAATTATGCCCGACAAGTTGAAAGTCAATCAATCGAAAATAAATTCATTGGAAAGAATTTTGTATTCGATCAGCGCCGTGCCGAAAAGATATCAGACGATATCATTGCGAACTGTCACCAATGTGGTGCACCTGCAGACATTCATGTAAATTGTGCCAACGACGCCTGCCATTTACTTTTTATTCAATGTGATTCTTGTAAAAAAACGATGGAAAACTGCTGTTCTACAGCTTGTATGGAGGTCAATCGTATGTCGTTTGAAGAGCAAAAAGCACTCCGAAAGGGTCAAGGGAATAGCAATGATATTTTCAAAAAAGGCCGTGCAGATCATTTGCCATACAAGAAAGATCTAAGGAATATCTTTACGACTCTTGCAAAACCATCACAGTCTTAATTTAATAGAACCGTTTAAGTTTTTGTGAGTTCAGAAAATAGCGATCGCCTCATTTTTTAAGTCCTCAAATAATCTTATATTTACGTTTTAGATCATAGAGTTAACGCGCATTTGTAATGCTGTTGCATTGACAAATTCAATATATATAAATTATGGGATGTACGAACTGTTCAACAGGGAAAGACGGGCAGCCAAAAGGCTGTAAAAACAATGGAACATGCGGGACCGATAGCTGCAATAAGCTAACTGTTTTTGATTGGCTTTCAAATATGACACTCCCTAACGGCTCAACCCCTTTTGATTGGGTAGAGGTTCGTTTTAAAAATGGCCGAAAAGTATACTACAAAAACACTGAAAACCTAACCTTAAGTATTGGAGATGTCGTAGCAACTCAAGCTGCTTCAGGACACGATATTGGTATGGTTACACTATCGGGGGAGTTGGTAAAGGTTCAAATGAAACGAAAGAAAATCTCTGAAACTCCCGAAGAAATTTTTAAAATTTACCGAAAAGCCTCTCAAAAAGATATTGATATTTGGATCCAAGCCAGAGACAAGGAAGAAGGAATGAAAGTCAAAGCAAGACAATTTGCAATTGACCTTCGGTTGAAAATGAAAATTTCTGACATTGAATTTCAAGGAGATGCCAGTAAGGCTACGTTCTATTATACAGCCGATGAACGGGTTGATTTTAGAGAACTTATCAAATTATTTGCTAGAGAATTCAGAACCCGAATCGAAATGAAACAAGTAGGTTTGCGACAAGAAGCCGCACGACTTGGGGGAATTGGCTCCTGTGGACGCGAACTTTGTTGTTCTACTTGGTTGACCGATTTTAGATCTGTAAACACCTCTGCAGCACGCTATCAACAACTCTCTTTGAACCCTTTAAAATTAGCAGGACAGTGTGGGAAATTGAAGTGTTGTTTAAACTATGAATTGGACGCATATTTAGATGCTTTAAAAGCATTCCCAAAAACAGAAGTCAAATTAAGAACTGCAAAAGGGACTGCCGTTTGTCAAAAAACAGATATTTTCAAAGGGCATATGTGGTATGCTTACGAAGGCGAATGGATGAATTGGCACAAGTTAACCACAACTCAAGCCAATGAAATTATTGCGATTAATGCGAAAAATGAAAAGGTTGCGAGTTTAGAAGAATATGCAATTGATTTAGTCGAAGATACTAAAGTAGATTTTGAAAACGTTGTGGGTCAAGATAGTTTAACGCGATTTGACACCCCTAAAAATCAAAGACGTAAAAACAACAATCGACGTAAAAACAATAACAATAGAAAGAACAAGAATAACAGAAAATCTAGACCCCAGAACAACAATGCAAAGTAAAACAGTATTTTGGATTCTTCTTTTTGCTTTTGTAGCATTCTCATGTCAGCAAAATAAAGTGTTTGACCGCTACACGTCCATTTCAGATGTCTGGAATAAAAAAGACGTAATTAGCTACCATTTTATAGCCCCTGACACCATAAACCCTTATAATTTAGTTGTCAAATTAAGAACGACTAACGCTTATAAATTTAGTAATTTATTTTTAATCGTTGAATTAGATTATCCAAACGGAAAAGTTACAAAAGACACCCTTGAGTATCTCATGGCAAAACCAAATGGTGAGCTTCTAGGTTCGGGATTTACATCTGTCAAAGAACATAAGCTCAGTTTCAAAGGGTACGATCATCCTTTTATATTTACCGAAGAAGGAACTTATAAGGTACAGATTCAACAAGCAATGCGCCATCGAGGAGAGCCAAATGGGCTTGCTCAACTCGAAGGAATTATTGACGTTGGATTTAGTATTGAATCTCTGACTAAATAGTTATCATGGCAAAAAAGAAAACAGCATCTCTTAATTTTTCAAAACCGATTCGTTGGTTTTGGATGTGTTTTTTAGCAGCTGTTTTTGGAGTAGCCCTCATTTTTCTATCTGCTTCCTTAGGGTTTTTTGGTGAAATGCCAGACACGACTGCTTTAGAAAATCCACGAACAAATTTAGCCACTGAAATCATTTCGTCCGATGGAGAAACACTCGGAAAATTTTACTACAAAGACAATAGAACCCCTGTTGCTTTTAGTAAACTACCCAAACATCTTGTAGAGGCGCTTATTGCAACTGAAGACGTGAGACATTATGAGCATGCAGGGATTGATGCTCGTGGCACCTTAAGAGCCGTTATTAAACTAGGTAAAGGCGGAGGGGCAAGCACCATTTCCCAACAATTAGCCAAACAACTTTTTCATGGAGAAGGCTCTCGAAATACAATTGGTAGAATAACTCAAAAAATAAAAGAATGGGTAATTGCAACGCGTTTGGAACGTCAATACACCAAAGAAGAAATTATTGCCCAATATTTTAATATTTATGATTTTGGAAATAATGCGGACGGCATTCGATCGGCATCCAGAATTTATTTTGGGAAAGAACCAATGGATTTATCAATCAATGAGTCTGCGATGTTAGTAGGCATGTTTAAAAATTCTTCGCTCTATAATCCACGTCCAAAACGAAACCCTGAAGGGACCAAAAACCGTCGAAATGTTGTATTAAGCCAAATGGCTAAATATGGTTTTATTGAGGAAACATTAAAAGATTCATTGCAACAATTACCCTTGGGGCTCAACTATACTCCCGAATCACATCGTGAAGGAATTGCGACCTATTTTAGAGCGTATCTTAGAGAGTTTATGAAAGAATGGGTTAACAATCCTCAAAACAGAAAACCGAATGGAGATAAATATAACATCTACAAAGATGGTCTTAAAATTCACACCACGATTGATTCTCGCATGCAAACTTTTGCAGAAACAGCAACCAAGGAGCACATGTCTAATTTACAAGCAGAGTTTTTTGTTCAAAATACACCAAGACGAAATCGAACGGCCCCCTTTTTGGATTTAGAACCTGAAGAAATCACAGATTTATTAAACACTAGTATGCGCCGTTCTGAGCGTTGGCGTAAAATGAAGTATGATCTTAAAAAATCAAATGCCGAAATTAAAGCCTCGTTTGATAAGCCAGTTGCTATGAAAGTATTTTCTTGGAATGCTAAAAATAATGAAATAGACACCGTTATGACTCCCAGAGATTCTATGCGTTATTACAAGTCTTTTTTAAGATCCGGAATGCTATCGATGGAACCACAGACAGGATTTGTGAAAGCATGGGTTGGAGGCATTAACTACAAACACTTCCAATATGATATGGCAAAGCAAGGGAAACGCCAAGTAGGATCTACTTTTAAACCATTTGTATATGCCGCCGCTATTGATCAACTTCACCTGTCTCCCTGTGACACGTTTCCAAAATCCCAAATTACAATTGAAGCCATGAAACATGGAAACATGAAACCATGGTCTCCAAAAAACTCAGGTGGAAATTATGGAGGATTTGAAACCCTCAAATCGGCTTTGGCAAATTCAAGAAATACTATTACAGCCCGCTTGATGAATGAAATTGGACCTCAACCCGTTATTGATTTAGCACGGAGTTTAGGTGTGGAACAAAACATTCCTGCAGTGCCTTCGATCGCCCTAGGAACCCCCGACTTAAGTGTCTATGAAATGGTAGCCGCATATTCTACTTTTGCAAATCAAGGGGTCTATACCAAGCCTGTTATGGTGACTCAAATAGAAGATAAAAACGGTACAATCCTTTATCAATATGCTCCTGAAACAAAAGATGTTCTGAGTAAAGAAGTAGCCTATGTGAGTGTTAAACTGATGGAAGGTGTAACCCAGTTTGGTTCAGGTCAGCGCTTGCGCCACAATGCCGCTAAAGATCAACTTGTTTATAAAGAAATTGTCACGGGCTATCCTTACGAATTCACAAATCCAATTGCAGGAAAAACAGGAACGACTCAAAACCAAAGTGATGGCTGGTTTATGGGAATGGTCCCAAATTTAGTTACAGGTGTATGGGTTGGTGGAGAAGATCGTGCCACCCATTTTAAAACAATTACGTACGGACAAGGTGCTGCTATGGCACTTCCTATCTGGGCAAATTACATGCGAAGCTGTTATATGTTGGAGGAATTAGGAATTTCAAAAGAAGATTTTATTGCTCCTGAAGACCTCACTATTAAAGTAGAGTGCAAACCCATCGTTGAAGAGGGAGATCCGATTCCCGAAGAGGAAACGCCGATTACGCCAGACATCGATTTCTAACGAAATTATTCAAATAATAAGATTTTTTTTGTACTTTTTTGTCCTAAATTAAAGTCATGATAAATAAACAAGTAGCAGACGTAAAAGAAGCCCTCAATGGCGTCTCCAACGGAATGACCTTAATGCTCGGTGGTTTTGGATTGTGTGGAATTCCCGAAAACACAATCTCTGAACTGGTGGATATGGACGTTAAGGAACTCACCTGTATTTCAAACAATGCTGGAGTTGATGATTTTGGACTTGGACTATTACTTCAAAAGCACCAAATCAAAAAAATGATTTCATCTTATGTTGGTGAAAATGATGAGTTTGAACGTCAAATGCTTTCGGGAGAATTGGATGTAGAACTAATCCCTCAAGGCACTTTAGCCGAACGTTGTCGTGCGGCGCAAGCAGGATTTCCAGCCATTTATACTCCTGCGGGTTATGGAACTGAGGTAGCGGAAGGAAAAGAGACCCGCGAATTTGATGGTAAAATGTATGTTTTAGAAAGGGCATTTAAGGCCGATTTTTCTTTTGTGAAAGCTTGGAAAGGGGATGCCGCAGGAAATTTAATATTTAAAGGAACTGCTAGAAATTTTAATCCAAATATGTGTGGTGCGGCCACAATTACGGTTGCTGAGGTAGAGGAATTAGTACCTGTTGGAGCTCTGGACCCCAATCAAATTCACATCCCTGGAATTTTTGTACAACGTATTTTCCAAGGAAAGGATTACGAAAAACGTATTGAAAAACGAACCCTAAGACAAAAATCATAATCATGTTAGACAAAAATGGGATTGCTAAACGTATCGCACAAGAAGTCCAAAATGGATATTACGTGAATCTTGGTATTGGGATTCCAACGCTTGTTGCCAACTTTGTTCGCGACGATATTGAAGTTGAATTTCAAAGTGAAAATGGTGTTTTGGGAATGGGTCCTTTTCCTTTTGAAGGCGAAGAAGATGCCGATCTTATAAATGCAGGAAAACAAACCATTACTACGCTTGATGGGGCTAGTTTTTTTGATTCCGCTACCAGTTTCTCAATGATTCGAGGTCAGCATGTGCACCTTACAATTTTAGGAGCAATGGAAGTTTCAGAAAATGGGGATATTGCCAATTGGAAAATTCCGGGTTATATGGTTAAAGGCATGGGAGGTGCGATGGACTTGGTTGCCAGCGCCGAAAATATTATCGTTGCCATGATGCATACCAATAAAAAAGGAGAATCAAAACTTTTAAAGCGGTGTTCACTGCCATTGACAGGTGTAGCATGTGTTAAAAAAATTATAACCAATTTAGCTGTTTTAGAGGTTACCAAAGACGGTTTTAAACTCTTAGAACGCGCGCCGGGAATCTCTGTAGAAACCATTCAACAAGCCACAGAAGGCCATCTTATTGTTGAGGGTGTTGTTCCTGAAATGAAATTATAATCCTTTCGGAATTGCATCAATCAGCGCTTTAGTATAGGCTTTTTGAGGGTTGTCATAAATGGCATCTGCTTCACCAAGTTCCTCTATTTTTCCTTTGTTCATCACCATCAACTGATCGGACATAAACTTTACGACGGCCAAATCATGGGATATAAAAATATAGGTAAATCCATAATCTTCTTTCAGCACATTTAATAAATTCAGCACTTGTGCTTGCACCGAAATATCGAGTGCAGATACGGATTCGTCACAAATAATTAATTTTGGTTCTACGGCGATGGTTCTCGCAATACCAATTCGTTGTCGTTGCCCTCCAGAGAATTCGTGAGGATAGCGGTCAAAATGGGAGGGGTCTAAACCTACTTTTTCTAAAATTTCTAGGGTTTTTGTTTTGCGTTCTTTATCAGATGAAAAGAGCCTATGTACTTTCATAGGTTCCATAATTGCTTCTCCTACCGTAAGTCGTGGGTTGAGTGAGGCATAGGGATCCTGAAAGATAATCTGAATTTCTTTTCGCAACGCGCGCAACTCTTTTTTATGGAGGTTTGTAATGTCTTTTCCTTTATAGTTTAGAGTCCCAGCGGTTGCTTTGTTGAGTTGTAAAATGGCTTTTCCTAGGGTTGATTTTCCACAACCAGATTCACCCACCAGACCCATTGTTTCTCCAGAATAGACTTTAAAACTCACAGCATCCACTGCCTTGAAAGCAGTTTTTGTGCCAAAAAAAGAAGGGTTTGAAAAATATATTTTCTCTAGATTAATCACTTCCAACAGTGGTGCTTGACTGTATATTTCTTTATGTTTCTTAACTCTGGTGTTTTTGGAAATGACACTTTTGGAAATGGTATTAGATAAAAAATCACTGATGGTAGGGAGTTGTTTCAATCGTGATTTTAGGGTTGGTCGTGCGCCTATGAGTGCTTTTGTATAGTCTTCCTTAGGAGTTTTAAAAATGGATTTTGTAGGGCCACTTTCAATAATACTTCCTTGATACATTACTAGGATTCGATCTGCAATTTCAGAGACCAAAGCCAAATCATGACTTATAAAAATCACGCTCATTTTGCATTCTTTTTGCAGGGTTTTTAAGAGTGCGATAATGTCTTTTTGAACCGTCACATCAAGCGCTGTAGTTGGTTCATCTGCAATCAGAATATCAGGCTTACAAGCAATTGCCATAGCAATCATGACACGCTGTTGTTGCCCTCCAGATATTTCATGAGGATATTTTTTAAAGGTTTCATGCGGTGTGGGAATTTTCACCTCATTAAATAACTGTATTACCTTGTCTTTCACTTCTTTTTTTGAGAGCGAAGTGTGTTGAAACAAAAGTTCTTCCACTTGTGCTCCACAGGACATTGAAGGGTTCAAAGCACTCATGGGTTCTTGAAAAATCATGCCTATTTTTTGACCTCGAAGCGCCTCCAACTCTTTCTGTGAATAATGAAGGAGATTTTCATTTTTGAATAGAATTTCTCCAGCACTAATCACACTCTTTTTAGGAGGTAACAAGCCCATAATTGCGAGTGATCCTACGGATTTACCACTACCAGATTCGCCTACAATCCCAAGAATTTCATTTGGAAACAAATCGTATGAGATGCCATGCAGTACTTCATTTAAACCCGTATTGGATTTAAAGGCAACGTGCAGATTTTGAATGTTTAAAATAGGTGTTTGCTCCATTGCTTAAATATAAGCAATTTCATCCGTTTCTAATAAGGCTTCTCCACGGAGTCTTAAAATAATTTGTGCTACGGCAATGGTATCTTTTTGGCAATAGGTTACAATCCGGTCGATGTTATTTTCTTCGTAATAGACGCGAAATATTTCACTGCCATCAATATCATCTTTAGGAGATGGAATCCCCAACACACTGGTTAATAGCTTCAAAGAAGTATAATGCTTATAGTCGCCAAATTTCCATAATTCTAGGGTGTCTAGGTGCGGAACTTCCCACGGTTTTTTGCCAAATAAATTCAGCTTCGATGGTAATGGAATGTTGTGTATAATCATTCTTCGTGCGATATAGGGGAAGTCAAATTCTTTTCCATTATGTGCACAGAACAAGTGTTTTGGTCTTGAAAAATGCGTTTCAATAAGGGTTTTAAACTGTAAAAGAAGGCTGTGTTCTTCGCCATAAAATGAGGTGATTCTAAATCGACGTTTGGAGTTTACAAAGGTAAAATAGCCGACAGAAATACAGATAATTTTTCCAAATTCTGCCCAAATCCCTGCACGGTCATAGAACGCTTCTGGACTGTAATCTTCTTTGCGTTGGTATTTTGATTTCTGCTCCCAAAGTAGTTGTTTGTTTTCAGAAAGCTCCGAATAGTGTTCGGTTTCGGGAACCGTTTCAATGTCTAAAAACAGTAGGTTTTCAAGGTTGAGTTTTTGGAGCATGAGATAACATTTTATAAGCTTCTTCGATGTACACTGAAATATCATCCGAAAAAATTTGTGAGCTAGCATTAGGAGATTTCTCATCTCCGAGTCTTACAATAATTACATTATCTGTTGGCTCCACAATTACATATTGTCCCAAATGTCCTCGCATCATAAAAAATGATTTGTCCTCTCGTTTTTGTAGCCACCATCCATAACCATATTGAGGGCTCTCCGAAAATCGAGGTGTTAAGGATTTTGCAATAAATGCAGAATCTAACACTTGTTTACCATTCCATTTCCCATGGTCTTTATAGAGTTTTCCAAAGCGTGCAAAGTCTTTTGCGTTACTCGCAATACAGCAGTAGGCTTTAACGAGGTCATTCTCTTTACTATCCACTTGCCAGAGGGTTTGATTTTCGCTCCCCAAGGGTTTCCAAAAACTTTCTGTAAGATAATCGTATAGTTTTTTTCCTGTTGCTTTTTCTATGACCATTGCCAACAACTGCGTGTCTCCACTCGCATATTTATAAGATTTTCCAGGTTCATTCACGACTTTGAGTCCCAAAATCACGTTTTCTAAATCATCGTCAAAATAGGCACGGGTTGTGATGGAGAGTGGTGAATAATATTTTTCGTCCCAATTGGTCCCTGATGCCATTGATGACAAATCTCCTACGGTCATTTGTGCGGCTAATCCTTCACTAAATTCAGGGAAGAATTCTCCTACAGGCTGGTCTAAACTTTTGATGTATCCATCGCTAATTGCTTTCCCTAAAAGTCCCGACACATAACTTTTGGCCATTGAAAATGAATTGGTTTTGGAATTTTCATCAAATCCGTCATAATAGTTTTCAAACCAGATACTGTCATTTTTGATGATTACATAGGCAATCGTTCCTGTTTTTTTGTTGAAATCACTTAAGACTTCTGTCTCTGGGACGCTGTTAAAATTTTCATGAACAGGCCACGGTTGTGGCACATCATTTTCAATCACTACATTGTCAAATTCTTTATAGTCTTCTAAATAGGCTGTTGTGTACCCTTTGGCATATATAGTGCGGACTGCCTTTAAAAGGTAATCGGTATCTGTGATATAGAGAATTGCGATGAGCACTGTAACGAGAATTAATAGTCGTGTTATGAATTTTTTCATTTGTGTGTGTTTATAACATTGTAAATATAAAATAAATCCGACACCCGATACTTCTTATTTTAGTAAATAAAAAATCCCGCCGTTATAGCTTGGTGCAGCATAAATAACTTTTCTAGAGATTGCAGAATGGTAGCCCACCTCACCCCTAAATAAAAAACAATATTAGCTAATTTTAATCAAAAAAACGAAAGCACTAACGTATTAGTTTTACAACATCTTTAGCAAAATAGCTTGCAATAAGGTCTGCCCCAGCGCGTTTAAAGGCCATTGTTGTTTCTAGCATTGCTTGATCGTGATTGAGCCATCCTTTTTCGCTTGCAGCTTTGATCATGGCATATTCGCCACTCACTTGATAAGCCGCCACAGGCACATCAAATTCGTTTTTAATTTCCCGAAGTATATCTAAATATGCCAAACCTGGCTTCACCATTACAATGTCTGCACCTTCGTCAATGTCCATTTCGGTTTCCCTTAATGCCTCAAAACGGTTGGCGTAATCCATCTGATAGGTTTTTTTGTCTTTTGGAATGTTTTTAGAATCTACAGGAGCAGAATCTAAGGCATCTCTAAAAGGTCCATAAAATGAAGAGGCGTATTTGGCACTGTAGCTCATGATCCCCGCATTAACATAGTCGTTGTCTTCAAAGGCTTCACGAATGCTGAGAATCCGTCCGTCCATCATATCACTAGGCGCCACAAAATCTGCACCTGCCTCAATGTGAGATAAACTCATTCCTGTCAAAATTTCTACGGTAGTATCATTTTGAATAATTCCATTAGAAACAATTCCATCGTGACCATAAATTGAATAAGGATCCAGTGCGACATCTGTCATGACGAGCATTTCCGGACAAACATTTTTGATGGTTTTTACAGCACGTTGCATCAAGCCGTTTGAATTTAAAGCTTCCGTGCCTTTATTATCTTTAAGAATATCGGCTACTTTCACAAAGACGAGCACGGACTTTAATCCTAAACTCCAAAGTAGTTTTACTTCAGATTCAAGAGTGTCCAAACTAAATCTAAAATAGTTGGGCATGGAAGGGATTTCATCCTTGATCCCTTTCCCTTCTACAACAAACAAAGGGACTAAAAAATCATTTGGTGTCAGAACGGTTTCTTTTACCAAGCTACGGATTGATTCATTGGATCGTAAACGTCTATTTCTTTTGATTGGATACATAATTAAACCCAGTTTTTAGGGCTTTTTAACACCCGTATTAATTGTTCTTCTCTACTGTTTGGTTGGGGATGATGGTCATATACCCACTGTACGTGAGGAGGCAAACTCATCAAAATACTTTCTATTCTTCCATTTGTTTTCAACCCAAAAAGGGTGCCTTTGTCATGCACTAAATTAAACTCCACATAACGTCCCCTTCGAATTTCTTGCCAGTTGCGTTCTTCTGGCGTATAGGGTAAATGGATTCGTTTTTCTAAAATAGGAACATAGGCTTCTAAAAAACGATCTCCCACCTCACTTACAAAATTAAACCACTGTTCCATATTCATATCTTCTGTGGCCTTGCAATAATCAAAAAATAGGCCGCCAATTCCTCGTGCTTCGTTTCTATGGCTGTTGTAAAAATAATCATCACAACGGTTCTTATAGGTCGTATAAAAATCAGGATTGTGTGCGTCACAGGCCTTTTTGCAGGTTTGATGAAAATGGGTTGCATCCTCTTCAAACAGATAATAGGGGGTTAAATCTAGTCCGCCGCCAAACCATTGATCGACGATTTCTCCTTCTTTGTTATACATTTCAAAATAGCGCCAATTTGCATGCACTGTGGGTGCCATTGGATTCTTTGGATGCAAGACTAAACTTAGTCCACAAGCAAAAAAATCAACATCACCAACCTTAAAGTAGGCTTGCATTGAGTCAGGCAACTTGCCATGAACACCTGAAATATTAACACCTCCTTTTTCGAAAACCGCTCCATTTTCTATCACTCGGGTACGTCCACCACCACCTTCCGGGCGTTTCCAAATATCTTCTTTGAAAGATGCACTCCCATCAATTTCTTCAAGCTTTGAAGTGATGGTGTCTTGTAAATTTTCGATGTAATTATAAAATAGATCTTTCATTATAATAGATTTAGGGGGTTATGAACGATATTCTTTTACAGCGTCAATAAATGCTTTTGCATGGTCAGTAGGAATGTTTGGTAAAATTCCATGTCCTAGGTTGACAATGTACTTGTCTTTTCCAAATTCATTAATCATTTGGTGTACCATTTTTTTGATTTCAGCAGGGGGGGACAACAATCTAGAAGGGTCAAAATTTCCTTGAAGTGTTATATTTCCACCAGTTAAATATCGAGCATTTCGAGCCGAACAGGTCCAGTCAATTCCAAGAGCCGAAGCATTGGATTTTGCCATCTCACCCAAAGCAAACCAACATCCTTTTCCAAAAGCAATTACAGGGGCATCCTCTTTTAATGCTTCTATAATTTGATTGATATACTGCCATGAAAATTCCTGATAATCTGTTGGAGACAACATCCCACCCCAAGAATCAAATAGTTGAACTGCATTGACACCTGCTTTGACTTTTTCTTTAAGATAAGCAATGGTCGTATCTGTAATTTTTTGTAATAATTGATGTGCTGCCATCGGGTTTGTAAAACAAAACTCCTTAGCTTTATCAAAGTTTTTACTTCCTTGTCCTTGCACACAATAACATAAAATTGTCCAAGGCGAGCCTGCAAAACCGATTAAAGGAATGTCGTTGTTTAACAATTCTTTGGTCGCTTTGATGGCTTGATACACATAATCCAATTCTACGGTCACATCCGGAACAATAACATTGTCAACGTCTCTTTGTGTACGTACAGGGTTTGGTAAATAGGGTCCAAAATTGGGCTTCATTTGAACTTCAATATTCATTGCTTGTGGGATTACCAAAATATCACAAAACAAAATAGCAGCATCCATTCCGTAGCGTCGAATCGGTTGTACTGTAATTTCGCTCGCGAGTTCAGGTGTTCGACAACGGGTAAAAAAATCATACTTTTCACGAATGGCGATAAATTCTGGTAAGTAACGTCCTGCCTGACGCATCATCCAAACAGGGGGACGCTCGACAGTTTCTCCTTTTAGGGCTCTTAAAAATAAATCGTTTTTAATCATAACGTTTAAATATAATTTTGATTCACAAGTTCGATGACGCTTTCTACGGTAGGGATTTTCGCGACACGTACATCTTTAAAATATTTTTTTGCTTCCTTAGCGGTGCTTTCCCCAATACAATATGCGATACAGTCGGGGGTGTTTTTTTGTAAAAAACTTTGAATTGTAGAGGGGCTGTAAAACATAACGCCCTCTATTGAACTCTCTAGTTTAGGGGCTTCTAGTTTTGTGCTATAAGCTTCAATTTCTAGAACTTTAATGTTGTTTTTTTCTAAAATAGTAGGTAAATCATCCATTCGAATGTCACTACAAAAATAGGTCACTTCAGAACCTTCAATAAATTCTACTAGATAATTTGCCAATGCTTTAGCATTTTTTTCAGAGTGTTTGACAGGTCCAATTTTCTGCTCAATCAGGCGTTTGGTGCGTCTGCCAACACAATAAATGGTTTCAAAATTTAGGTCTTCAACAGGGCAGTTATTTAAGAGAGCTTCTACGCCATTTTTGCTAGTGATAACCACATTTTTATGGGCGGCTTTTAAAAACAGCGGCTTGATTCTATTTGTGGCTGTTTTGACAAAGTCAGAACTCTCAACTTTAAGGGTGTTGTTAAATAAATCTTTTTGACCTTGACTTAATAATTTTGAAGAAAAAATAGTGGTTGGAAGCGTTTCTATTGCTGTGGTACCTATCAGTGTTTTGCCTCCACGACTTAAAATAAATTCAACACAATCATCAACAAGGGCATGGTGTTCGCCAAGTTTTGCGGTGCGTTTTGCTTCAATTTTTTTAGTTCCATCTGTGCTTAAAATAATCCCATGGAAATGAACTTCTTCTTCTTTGATATAGGCGAGTGCTCCAATGGGTGCGCTACAGCCACCTTCTAATTTATTTAAAAACTCACGTTCAATTCTTGTAGATATTTCAGTTTCTTCATGGTTAAGCGGCGCACAGGCTTCCACTGCTTCAAGATTCGATTTTAAGGTTGCAATCATCAGCGCCCCTTGTGCTGGTGCCGGAACCATCCATTCCAAATTTACAGAGTTTTCAGGTGTTAGTTCTAGACGCCCCAATCCGGCTGCTGCAAAGATGGCACCATTCCAATCGCTATTTTTTAATTTTTCAAGACGGGTATTTACATTTCCTCTTAAACCTACGATACTATGGGTAGGGTAGCGGTTGAGCCATTGTGCTTTTCTTCGTAAACTTCCGGTTGCAATCACAGCATTTTTTTGAGCTAGAAACTCTTCATTTTTTTTAAAAACAAGTGTATCTCTAATGTTTCCACGTTTCAAAACAGCTGCTTGAACGATCCCTTCTGGCAGCACCGTAGGCACATCTTTTAAGGAATGAACAGCAATATCAATCTCCTCATTTAGCAATGCAATATCTAAAGTGCGTGTAAAAACTCCTGTAATTCCAAGTTCATAAATGGGTTTATTTAAGACCAAGTCCCCTGTAGACTTTACCGGAACCAATACGGTTTCATGCCCTAAATGTTGGAGTTGTGATTGGACGGTTTTTGCTTGCCAAAGCGCAAGAGCACTATCACGTGTACCGATTCGAATAATCTTAGACATGGCTTTTAGAATCTAATTGAAACACCTTTTTGATGAGTTCGAGACTTTCACTTCTAGAGTTTGTTTCGTCCTTTAGATGGTGTGCAAAGTGGTTGGTTATTTTCTGAACTAAATTGGCACTGATTAACTCCGCTTGTGCTTCATTAAATTCATTTGTTTTTTTTCGTTGAGCATCCACTTCAGCAGTAGCAAACACTTCTAATTTTTGTTTGAGTGCTTTGATTGTGGGCGCAAATTTTCGGTTATCTACCCAGGCTTCAAACTCCGTTTGAATGTCACTAATGATACTTTCAGCAATCGGAATATATACCTTTCTTTTCTCTAATGTTTCATCGGTCATTTGAGATAAATGGTCTAAGTGTACCAAGGTGACAAATGGCAGTTCCATCACGTTTTCATTAACGTTTTTAGGAATTGATAAATCAAGAATCAGTAAAGGTTTTTTGTTTTGAATAAGGTGTTTATCAATTGTTGGGTTTTGTGCTCCAGTTGCCACAATTAAAATATCGGTATTCCCGATTTCCTCTTGTAATTGACTGTAATCTTTGACCAGAAGTTTAAATTTCCCTGCGATTTTATCTGCTCTGTCACGTGTACGATTTATAAGCGTAATGTGCTCGTTTTTCGTGTGCTTTATAAGGTTTTCACAAGTGTTTCGTCCAATTTTTCCAGTTCCAAAAAGCAAAATGTTTTTGGAAGAAATTTCATTTACAGTTTTTTTGATATAATGTACAGAAGCAAAAGAGACGGAGGTGGCTCCTGACGACAATTCTGTTTCTGTTTTTATGCGTTTACTAGCTTGAATCACCGCATTAATCAAACGCTCTAAATAGGCGTTAAGTAGTTGGTGTTTTTTAGAAACTTTTGCACTTAGTTTTAGTTGGCTAATAATTTCAAAATCGCCTAAAATCTGACTGTCTAAACCAGCACCAACTTTAAACATATGCTGAATGGCATCACTATTTTTATAGACATATGCCACACTTTGAAAATCCTCAACAGTGCCTTGTGTATTGTCACAAAGTAATTTAATAAGTTCAAAAGGATGTCTAGCAAAACCGTATATTTCAGTGCGGTTACATGTAGAGGTTGCCACTAAACTTTTTATGCCAATAGCTTTGGCTTGAACCAATAAATTTGTTTTAGCAGTTTTGTCTAAACTAAATTCCCCACGCATTTTAGCATCTGCCTTTTTATAGCTGAGGCCAATCACATAGAAATAGGTTTTTTCTGATTTATTGAATTGTTCCATTAATATATTTGGAAATATTTCGTCACAAAAATAATTGCTTTGATTTGTAAAAAATAACGCTAGAAGAACTTTATATGTCGTTTAGAGGTTTGCATGTATTATTTACTTATTTTTGTTCAAATTATTATTTTTGCAGATAAAAATAAAGACAACTAATAATTTTTATTTATAATGAGTCTAAATAAAGACAGCTTCAAAAGTGCGGAATCTCTTTCAAAAAATATCGCTCAAGGATCTTTTTTAGAAACAGCGGTCGAGACTGGATTTATTGTTATGACGTATCAGAACGAAACTTCTGAAGTTCAACTCCTTGAAAAGGAAATAGATAGCTCGTACATTCAATTTCACTTTTGCTTGAAAGGACAGAGTAAGTTTGTGTTTAACAATGGAACTTACAGTCTTAACATTTCTGAAGAAAATTCACTATTACTTTACAACCCCCAAAGAGATTTGCCGATTTATTTAGAGGTTGACCCAAAAACTTGGGTTGTATCGTTATTAATTTCTATTAAAAAATTCCACGGATTATTTTCCCATGAAGCGGATTATATCACATTTTTAAGCGAAGACAATCAAGATAAAAAATATTATAAAGACGGACATATTTCTCCCTCTATGGCCATTGTTTTAAACCAACTTATTAATTACAATTTAAATTCCACCATCAAGTCTTTATACTTTAAAGGGAAAGCGTATGAGTTGTTAAGTTTGTATTTTAATAGGGGTGAAGAAGCAAACATTGAGCAATGTCCTTTTTTGGTTGATGATTCAAATGTTGTTAGAATCAGGCAAGCCAAAGACATTATTATCAACCGTCTTTCGGAGCCTCCTACCTTATCGGCTTTAGCCGTTGAAATTGATTTGAGCCTCAAGAAACTCAAAGAAGGATTTAAGCAAATTTACGGGACAACGGTTTATGGATTTTTATTTGATTATAAAATGGAACTTGCTCGAAAATTATTAGAATCTGGCGCTCATAACGTCAATGAAGTTGGACTTAAAGTAGGCTACAGTACGGCCAGTCATTTTATTTCAGCATTTAAAAAACAATATGGGACCACTCCCAAAAAATACATTCAATCTCTTAATTAACCAATATGAAAGGCGTTTTATTAGTAAACCTCGGGTCTCCAGATAGTCCCACTCCAAAAGATGTTAAAAAATATTTAGGTGAATTTTTGATGGACGAACGCGTAATCGATGTTCCTCTATGGGCACGAACCCTTTTAGTCAAAGGCATTATTTTAAATACACGCCCTAAACAATCGGCAAAAGCGTATAAAAAAATATGGTGGGAAGAAGGGTCTCCATTGATTGTTTTATCCGAACGTTTAGAAAATAAACTTAAAAAAGAAGTCGAATTGCCCGTAGCACTCGCCATGCGTTATGGCAGCATGACTATTAAAAATGGACTTCAAAAATTAGTCGATCAAGGGGTTGATGAGGTTTTAATTGTTCCCTTATATCCACAATATGCAATGGCTACGACCGAAACAATTTTGGTACTCGCTAAAGAATTAAGAGATGCATACTTTCCACAATTGACACTTTCGGACTTACCCCCATTTTACAACAATCCGGAATATATTAAAGTCTTATCCAATACGATTAAAGAATCGTTAAAAGGAAAAACATACGAACATTTATTGTTTTCTTATCACGGAATTCCAGAACGTCACATCCGTAAAAGTGACATCACGAAGTCCCATTGTAAAATTGACAAGTCGTGTTGTGTTACCCCTTCAGAAGCACATGCCTATTGTTATAAACACCAATGTCTTGAAGTCACCCGTTTGGTGGGCGAAGAATTAGGTCTCGAGGATGCGGTCTATTCAACTTCGTTTCAATCGCGTTTAGGATTTGATCCTTGGTTGCAGCCTTACACCGACCGTACAATTGAGCGTTTAGGAAAAGAAGGCACAAAATCCATGGCGATTGCAACTCCCGCTTTTGTAAGTGATTGCCTTGAAACCCTAGAAGAAATTGCAATGGAAGGCGAAGAAATTTTTCACGAAGTAGGGGGTAAAGATTTCACAACCATTCCCTGTTTAAATGACGATCCGGCTTGGGTATCGCTTCTTGCTAAATGGGTTACAGAATGGGCTTCAAAATAATTTAGACTGGATGCAAAAATCTACCTCACAAGACTTTGGCACTGAAACGATTGGTAAACTATTAATCAAACAGGCTGTTCCAGCATCCATTGGAATTTTAGTCATGTCGCTTAATATTTTAGTTGATACAATTTTTGTAGGGCATTGGATTGGTTCGCAAGCCATTGCGGCAATTAATGTGGTACTGCCAGTCTCATTTTTTATTGCTGCTTTGGGAATGTCTATAGGGATTGGAGGATCTTCTATTATTTCTAGAGCACTCGGAGCAAAAGAGGTGCCGAAAGCCTTTAAAACGTTTGGAAATCAAATTACAATGACTTTGTTGTTGACGGTTGTACTTGTGTTTTTTGGGTTGTATTATATTGATGGGATTATACCAACGTTTGGTGGCAAAGGGACTATTTTTGAGCCTGCAAAAATATACTACAGAATTGTACTTTATGGAGTTCCTTTTTTAGCCTTGTCTATGATGGGAAATACGGTGATTAGAGCCGAAGGCAAACCCAAATTCGCGATGTATGCGATGATGATTCCATCGGTTTCAAATTTAGTATTAGATGTCCTTCTAATAAATGTGATGGATTTGGGAATGATGGGTGCAGCTTGGGCTACAACAGGTTCTTATGTACTTTGTTTTTCGTTTATTTTATGGTTTTTTCTTTCCAAAAATTCTGAAATGAAAATTTCATGGCCACATTTTAAACTCCAAAAAAAAATTGTATCAGAAATCAGTAATCTAGGTTCAGTGACCCTATCACGACAAGCCATTGTGAGTATTACCTATTTGTTAATGAACACTATTTTATATGATTTCGGCGGAGAAACATCGGTGACATCCTATGCAATAGTCTCTCGAATGCTAATGTTTGCACTGTTTCCGATTTTTGGAATCACACAAGGTTTTGTTCCCATAGCAGGCTATAATTATGGGGCTCATAATTATGAACGCGTCAAAAAAACCATCCGAATTGCAATTACATATTCGATGGCGTTGGCGTTTCTAATCTTTGTGCTGTTGATTGGGTTCCCAGAACTGATTACGCGCATGTTTACTACAGATCCTTTGGTAATTGAAAAAACACCTGTTGCGATGCGTTGGGTCTTTGCAGCCACTCCCATTATCGCAATTCAGCTGATTGGATCCGCCTATTTTCAGGCCGTAGGGAAAGCAGTACCCGCTCTTTTGTTGACCTTGTCTCGACAAGGGTTTTTCTTTATTCCTCTTATTTTTATACTACCTTTATGGTATGGGGAACTCGGAGTTTGGATGGCGTTTCCAGCCTCAGATGTGTTATCTACTCTAGTCACCGCATTTATTTTATATAGAGAAGTCAAGACTAAATTAATTTCAAAATCATAATTATGGATTCTTATAACTATATTAAATCGCTTCATTTGATTTTTGTAATCACATGGTTTGCTGGGTTATTTTATATTCCTCGTATTTTTATATATCACATTGAATCGTCCCAAAAAGCATCTCCCGACAAAGAAATTTTATCAACACAGATGAAGCTAATGGCAAAACGCTTGTGGTATATTATTACATGGCCCTCTGCAATTTTAGCTATAGTCTTTGGTCTTTGGCTTTTGGTCTTAGCACCCATTTGGCTCGAACAGTCTTGGATGCATGCAAAGTTAGGGTTTGTGGTATTGCTCATTATGTATCACATCAAAACACATCTTATTTTTAAGGAACTTCAAAAAGACCAAATTAAATACTCCTCTAATTTTATGCGTATTTGGAATGAAGGCGCGACGCTCATTCTTTTTGCAGTTGTATTTTTAGTATTATTAAAAAACACCCTCAATATGGCTTATGGAATGTTGGGGCTTGTTGGGTTGGCAATTCTTTTAATGTTCGGAATTAAATTATACAAACGCACACGTTCTGAGTAATCATTAAGTGATGTCCTCGTTTTTTTTTCTATATTTAACAAAAGTCTATTTTTATGGCAAAACGTAAATTGTCTTTAAGCTCTCGTATTTTTATATATATGATTATGTTGGTTGTTGTTGCCTCCATACTTATTGCTGGTGTCACAATTTATCAATATAATGAGCAGTCTCAAGACTACCACCGAATGCGTTTGGAACGAAAGGAGGCACAACTTATTTCGAGTATAAATTATGTTTTAAAAGAAACAACTTGGGAGGTTAAAACAGAGAATCTCCCTCTGATTTTTAAAGATAAAATATATGAGATTGCCAATATTCACAACGTGAATTTTAACCTCTATGATTTAAAGGGCGACCTGATTAAAATGTCGAAACCTAATTTCGATAAAAACACCATTGATACGCGCCTATCAGAGGATATTTTAGATAAACTTAAACAAAGTGTCTCCAAGCGTTTTGTTGAAAAAATCAAACGATTTGGGGAAGATTATAGGTCTTCGTATATGATATTTACTGACAGTAACGCCAAACCCCTTGGCGTATTAAACGTCCCTTATTTTGATGACGATTCTTTGAATTATGGCGAACTTAAAGCATTTTTAATTCGGCTGAGTTATGCGTATATCATCATGATTTTACTGGCTATAGCCTTTGCGTATTTTGTGTCTAAATACATTACAAAATCACTTCAAACGATTCAAGAAAAAATGAAGGAAACGCGCTTGGGAAAACGCAATCAAAAAATAGAACTTAAAGGAGCAAGTTCAGAGATTTCCGCTTTGGTTGAATCCTACAATAATATGATTGATGAATTGGAGGACAGTGTTAAAAAGTTGGCTTCAAGTCAGCGAGAACAAGCCTGGCGCGAAATGGCAAAACAAGTGGCTCATGAAATCAAAAACCCATTGACCCCTATGCGTTTAAGCGTACAAAGTTTTCAGCATAAATTTGACCCACAAGATCCAGATATTCACAAAAAAGTTAATGAATACACCAAGACATTAATCCAACAAATAGATACCATGAGCTCTATTGCATCGGCTTTTTCAGATTTTGCAAAAATGCCTGCTCAAAAACTCGAAGTTTTAAATGTGGTTGAAGTTGTGGAGTTGGCTCTGGAGATTTTTCCAGAAAAAGACCTAAAATTCATTTCAAAAGAGCCTGAAATCATTGCTAATTTTGACCGGTCTCAATTGATTCGAATTATTACCAACTTAGTGAAAAATGCCGTCCAATCCATCCCTAAAGATCGCTCACCTCAGATTAGTATTCACCTGTTTTCTGATGATACAGACGTTATAATTGAGGTTAAGGATAACGGCAGTGGGATTACAAAAGCCATCGAAGACCGAATTTTTGAACCTAAGTTCACAACCAAAACAAGTGGTATGGGACTGGGCTTACCAATGATAAAAAACATGATTGACACGTATAATGGTAGTATTAACTTCTCTTCTATTATAGATGAGGGAAGCCAGTTTACCGTACGTTTCCCTAAATATTTTAAAGATGAAGTATAACATGATTTTAAGTGATTTTAGTGATGGAGTTACCACGATCACAATCAATAGACCCACAAAGTTAAATGCATTAAACAGTGCCACTATTTTTGAATTGCATACGGCTTTAAAGGCTGCTGAATCGGATTTAGACACTAAAGTAATCATCATTACGGGCAGTGGCGAAAAGGCTTTTGTGGCAGGGGCTGATATTAGTGAGTTTGCACATTTTGATCAAACAGAAGGGCGTTCATTGTCTAAAGAAGGTCAGGATTTATTGTTTGATTTTATTGAGAATTTATCCACTCCGGTTATTGCGGCTGTCAATGGATTTGCGCTTGGAGGTGGGTTGGAATTGGCTATGGCTGCACATTTCAGATTGGCGAGTACGAATGCCCGTATGGGTTTGCCAGAAGTATCTCTGGGGTTGATTCCTGGCTATGGAGGAACGCAACGCTTGGCACAGCTCATAGGAAAAGGACGTGCTATGGAAATGATCATGACAGCAACTATGATTGATGGCGAAAAAGCACTCGCTTATGGGCTTGTAAACCATGTAGTACCTCAAGAGGAATTATTGCCAAAGTGTTTTGCTTTAGCAGATAAAATTAAATCAAACTCTTCTTTAGCAATCTCTGCGGCGATCAAAGCAGTTAATGCAAATTTTGCTGATGGGGTGAATGGTTATGACGTTGAAATTTCTGAATTCGGAAAGTGTTTTGATACTGAAGATTTTGAAGAAGGAACGACTGCTTTTTTAGAAAAACGTAAGGCTAAGTTTTCAGGGAAATAAAAAAGCCCAAACAGTTGTTTGAGCTTTCAGTTGTATATCATCAAAAGGTATTGTATTAGTCAGCTAATACAATGATTTTATTAGCATTCATTTCAATAGCACCAGAATCAATGGCAAACCAATAGCCTTTTCCTTTTTTTTCAAAAAATTCTTTATTTGTATCATCGAGAGTAATATCTCCCGCAATTTTTACAGATCCTTTTTTAAGAATCGATACAATTGCGGCGTGATTATTTAGCATTTCAAAATCACCATTCACACCAGGAACAGAGACACTATCTACCTCTCCTTTAAATATGGTTGCTTCTGGAGTTACAATTTCTAAATACATAGTCTATTTTTTAGGCTTCAGCTAACATTTTGTCACCAGCTTCAATTGCTTCTTCAATGGTTCCTTTAAGGTTGAAGGCTGCTTCTGGAAGGCGATCTAACTCACCATCCATGATCATATTAAATCCTTTGATTGTTTCTTTAATATCAACTAACACTCCTTTTAGGCCTGTAAATTGTTCTGCTACGTGGAAGGGTTGTGACAAAAAACGCTGTACACGACGTGCGCGTCCAACAGCCAATTTGTCTTCTTCAGATAATTCTTCCATTCCAAGAATCGCGATGATATCTTGTAATTCTTTATAACGTTGTAACAACTCTTTTACACGTTGTGCACAGTTATAATGCTCATCTCCTAAAATATCAGCTGTCAAAATTCTTGAAGTAGAATCTAAAGGATCTACTGCAGGGTAGATACCAAGTTCTGCAATTTTACGTGATAATACTGTAGTTGCATCTAAGTGTGCAAAGGTTGTTGCTGGTGCAGGATCTGTTAAATCATCTGCAGGGACGTAAACCGCTTGTACAGATGTAATGGATCCTCTTTTAGTTGAGGTAATACGCTCTTGCATGGCTCCCATTTCGGTTGCTAATGTGGGTTGGTATCCTACGGCAGAAGGCATACGCCCTAGAAGTGCGGATACTTCTGAACCGGCTTGTGTGAATCGGAAAATATTATCCACAAAGAATAATACATCTTTTCCTTGACCGTCTCCAGCACCATCACGAAAGTATTCCGCAATTGTCAATCCAGATAAGGCAACACGTGCACGTGCTCCTGGGGGCTCGTTCATTTGTCCAAAAACAAAGGTTGCTTTGGAGTCTTTCATGATTGATTTATCAACCTTTTGAAGATCCCATCCACCTTCTTCCATGGAGTGCATAAAGTCATCACCATATTTTATAATACCAGATTCTAGCATTTCACGAAGTAAATCATTTCCTTCACGGGTACGTTCTCCAACGCCGGCAAATACCGAAAGACCTCCATGACCTTTGGCAATATTGTTAATTAATTCTTGTATCAGTACGGTTTTACCTACACCTGCACCACCAAATAATCCAATTTTACCTCCTTTTGCATAGGGTTCAATTAAATCGATGACTTTGATTCCTGTAAATAAAACTTCAGTAGAAGTCGAAAGTTCTTCAAATTTTGGCGCTTGTCTGTGGATTGGTAATCCAGCTGATCCAGCTTTAGGTAAATCTCCTAACCCATCAATAGCATCTCCAATAACATTAAAAGACGACCATAGACATCGTCCCCTACAGGCACTTGAATTGGTGCGCCAGTGGCATTGACTTCAGTTCCACGACTGAGTCCATCTGAGGAGTCCATAGCGATGGTACGCACAGAATTTTCACCAATATGAGATTGAACTTCAAGGACTAAAATAGACCCATCAGTTCTGTTGATTTCTAAGGAATCGTAAATTTTTGGAAGGTCTGCTCCGGATGCGAATTCGACATCGATCACTGGACCTACAATTTGAGCAACTTTACCTGTAACTTTTGACATTACTTTTATGATTTTAATTTTTTAGCTAAAATGATGCGAAAACGTCGGTTTTCGCGCTGCAAAGATATAGAATAAAATTAAAAAACCCAGAGCAAAGCTCCGGGTTTTTTAGTATAATTTTTGAGGGTTAGATTTTAGAATCCAACTTTAAGTCCTGCATAGTATAAAGAACCAATATTTCCAGATCCTGGGATACTTACGTATTCATCACCTCCAATATTATTTCCTCCAACTTCAATCTTAAGACCATCAAAGCTAGGTACAGTATAGGTTAACTTTGCATCAACAACGGTATTGCTTTTAATGGTCGCATCAATAAATGATGACTCGTAATAATATTCTGAATTATAACGTGCATTGGTCGCAAATGAAAAGTTTTCACCAATTTTGGAAGTTAACCCAAGTTTGACTCTATTTTTAGGAGTATTCCAAGACAATTCGAAATTTGAATTCGCCTCTGGTGAATAATCTAGGTTATTGTATTCGTAAATTAGATTAATAGCGACTTTATCACTTAGTTTCTTAATTGCCTCAATACTTAAACCATAAGTACTAAATGGGACATCCAAGTTAGCATCAACTCCAAATTGAGCGAAAGCCCCATTGCCCATTGCAGTTTGAGTAGCTGCAGCATTGGTTAATCCTAAACCTTCCAATTGACCAACAACGACATCTACAGGCACGTAAACACTGTTAGTACCAATGTAGTTTTCATAGTCACTCCAATAAGCATTAACATCCACTGTAAAGTCTTTACTATTAAATCGGTATCCTATATCAAAAGAGGTTACTTTTTCAGCTTCTACGTAATTCAATGCTTCAGACACAACATTTCCTCCGTTGTCCCAAGCACTTTTATTCAAGGCTGTTTCAAACACTTGATTTCCTGTCCAATTAAAACCACCAAGGGTTGTATTAAACCTATCGATGTTTTGTTTAGTAGACCCTAATAATACTTCTTGTCCGTTGTACAATCCAATGAATTTATCTTGGTTGGTAGGATTTCTGTATCCCACTTGAGCAGAAACTCTTAAGTTTTGGTTATCAGATAGTTTAAATAACAGCCCTAATCTAGGCGTGACATTCGCATCTTCCATTACCTCAACTTTGTCATAACGCAACGAAGCTGTTAATGAAACTGTGTCGTCAAACAAATCTTTTTGCAACTGTCCATAAACTCCAAATTCATTGTATTCAATTGGCGCATCGTAATCTGTATACAAAGTACCATCAGTGTCAAGATTAAAGGCTCTGTACAATCCACCTACCAATACATTGGCAAATTTAATTTTATCTTCAAAATCGTAGTTAGCTTCAAAAGTATAAGCGGTAGAAACATCTTTAATTAAAGCTCCAAGAGGTTCGTACCAATCAAGATCGCCATTTGCAGCTTCTCCCGTGAGAGGGTTATCTATGTCTGTAAAGGATAGGATCGCTGTGTTTGTAGCGTTTTCTAGCGCTTGATTAAAGTTAACACCTAATGCATTTATATTTGATCCATCTGGATTTAGCATTAGCGTATTTGCATAAGCTCTAGCACCAATATGTGACAAAGCATTAACATTGGCAAATAGACCGCTGCCTACAGATGTAGAGCCGCCACCAATGTCTGCAAGGGCAGCACCAAGTCCAGCTCCAAGACTACCTACTCCAGGTCCTCCTGAAAGTCCAGTAAGGTATGCACCCATGTATCCTAATCCCCATCCGCCTTCAATTCCACCATTCATTGCATTGGCAACAGAGGTTCCTAAAGCAGTACTTTGGGTTGTTTTTCCTGCATCTTCATGCGTATAATATAATTGTGCATTAAGACCTCCAGATTTCAATTGCAGTTTGTGCATTTGAACGACAAAGTCTTTGATATTGTAACGAGCATTTCCAGCAGGTAATGGTGCCTCACCAGTACCATACAAAGAACTTAAAGAAATCTCTGTATTGTTGTTTGGACGAAAATAGATCCCTGCGTTACCCTTAAGGTTGTTGGCTTCATTTCCAAACAATTCTTGTTCAGTATACCCTGTTGACATAATGTTGTCCCAATAATCTGGAGCAGCAGCCTGTCCAGCTTGTATTTGAGGGACAAAAGGAGCAAGAGCAGGATCACCATTCGCATATTGCTCAAGTGCACCCCATATATCTTGAGATGTAATCAGTCTTTGACCATATTCATTCACAGCATCAAAATCTGGTGCATTCGGGTCATAGCCCTCTACAATACTTCCATCACCACAGTTAGCACATTCTCTTTTGTGACGTGTGTCTGCTGCAGCCCATTCTGTACCTTCTTTGGCAGATATTGCTACTTTTACCGCCCATTTATCTGAAAGCTTTTTTGCTAAACGAATTCCAAAGTCTGTAAAGCTATTATTTCCACCTGCTTGTTGTTGAGTTGATCCTGATCTTACATACACATTAACCCCTTCGTGATCAAACGGGTTTTTACTTGTGATAGACATAATTCCTTTGTAAGCATCCATTCCATAAAGAGCAGAAGCTGCTCCAGGAAGTAATTCAACACTTTGAACGTCAAGTTCATTAAGACCAATAAGGTTCCCTACCGCAAATCCAAAAACGGGTGCTTGCGTGTTCATTCCGTCAACAAGCGTTACAAAACCTTCGTTATATACAGTTCCAAAACCTCTGGTGTTAACTTGACTAAAAACCAAACCAGTTTGGTTCATTTGAACGCCTTTTACGTTTTGTAGTCCTTCAAAATAATCTGAAGATGGCGTACGTTCAATTTGTTTAAGACTGTATTTTTCAACAGTAACTGGCGATTCAAAAATTCGCTGAGGAACTCTTGATGCAGAAATTACAACCTCATCTAAAAAACTACCTTCTGCTAGAGAAACGGTAATCGTTTGATTGTTAGAAGTAATTTCTTGTGTAGTGGAAGTAAAACCAACACTACTCACTTGAATCGTGAATGGAGGGTTTTCGCTTACACTCAAAGTAAAGTTTCCGTCAAAGTCAGCTACAACCCCATAAGAAGTTCCAACGACAATAATGTTGGCACCAGCTAACGGCATTCCGCTCTCATCATTGACAGTTCCTTTCACTGTTGTTTGTGCAAAAGATGCAATACTGAAAAGTAAGACCAAAGTCTTTAAAATTGTTTTCATAAATTAAATTGTTTAATAATCGTATGGTTATAGTTATATCAAATTTAAGCATTAAAAATTTAATAATTCTTAAATTTAGACACAAATATTATTAATTATAACCTTAGAATGTTTCAAAAAAGGGATGTAATCGAACTTATTTAACTGATAAACAGTATTTTACAAAAAAAACAAGTGACTTACTCTACGGTCACCGATTTAGCAAGGTTTCGAGGTTGATCTACATTTTTGTTTAGCATGACAGCAATATGATATGACAACAATTGTAAAGGAATGGTTGTAAGAAGTGGGGAAAGCAGTTCTAAGGTTTCAGGAACTTCAATCACATGGTCAGCAATGTCTTTAACTTGGACATCCCCTTTGGTGACTACTGCAATAATTTTTCCTTTTCTAGATTTGATTTCTTGAATATTACTCACTACTTTTTCATAATGCCCAAATTTGGTTGCAATGACTGCAATGGGCATGTTTTCATCTATAAGCGCGATAGGTCCATGTTTCATCTCTGCTGCTGGATACCCTTCGGCATGTATGTAAGATATTTCTTTGAGTTTCAGAGCTCCTTCAAGAGCCACAGGAAAATTAAACCCACGGCCTAAGTATAGGAAGTTTTTGGCATCTTTATAGATTTCCGCCACTTCTTTTGAGAGGGCATCTGATTTAAGAGTTGCCGCGACTTTTTCAGGAATGGTCTCCAACTCTACAAGATGTCTTCTAAAGTCAGAACTTGACATAGTACCTTTGGCTTTTGCCAATCGCAATGCAATAAGGGTAAGCACTGTAATTTGTGTGGTAAATGCTTTGGTAGAAGCCACACCAATTTCGGGTCCAGCATGGGTGTAAGCACCTGCATGTGTTTCTCTCGAAATTGAGGATCCTACTACATTACACACTCCAAATACAAAGGCCCCTTTTTCTTTAGCGAGTTTGATTGCGGCTAGTGTATCGGCTGTTTCTCCAGATTGAGAAATGGCGATGACTACATCATTTTTGGAAATCACAGGGTTTCTGTATCGAAATTCTGAAGCATATTCCACCTCTACAGGGATTCGGACGAGGTCTTCAATAATATATTCTGCGACTAATCCTGCATGCCATGATGTTCCACAGGCGATGATAATAATACGGTTGGCATTTAAAAATTTACCCATATTATCTTCAACTCCCGCCATTTTTATAATGCCTTCGTTAGATAACAATCGACCTCTATAAGTGTCTTTAATTGCGTTTGGTTGCTCAAAAATTTCTTTGAGCATAAAATGATCATAACCTCCCTTTTCAATTTGCTCAAGATTTATTTTTAACTCTTGAACGTAGGGACTGACGATTCTATCATCTTTGATATTTCGTACATTTAATGGCTTGTGCAACCTAACAACTGCCATTTCTTCATCCTCTAAATACACCGCATTGTTGGTGTATTCTATAAAAGGAGATGCATCACTGGCTATGAAAAATTCATTTTCGCCAACGCCAATTGCAAGTGGACTTCCCAGTCGAGCCACGACAATTTCATTCGGTTTTTTAATATCAAATACGGCAATAGCATACGCACCTACTACTTGGTTGAGTGCAACTTGAACAGCTTTACCAAGTTTTAAATTGTTATTTTTTTGAATGTCCTCAATCAGGTTTACTAGAACCTCTGTATCGGTATCTGACGAAAATTTATAGCCTCTTTTTATGAGTTCTTTTTTGAGCGCGCCATAATTTTCGATAATTCCATTATGGATAATAACCAAATCACCAGAATTAGAAAAATGAGGATGTGAATTGACATCATTTGGAACTCCGTGAGTTGCCCAACGCGTATGGCCAATTCCTAAATTTCCTATGGGATTGATTTGTTTAGAAACTTTAGCTTCTAAATCGGCAACTTTTCCTTTGGTTTTTGAGAGTTTAATTTCAGAACCATCATAAAGCGCAATTCCGGCACTGTCGTAACCTCTGTATTCTAATCGTTGAAGTCCTTTTAGTATTACTGGATAGGCATCTCGATGGCCAATGTATCCTACAATTCCACACATATGTTATTAATTATTAGGTTCGGTATAATAGATATTGAGTTTGATTCTTTTAGCAGTATTTGGGGAGTTGTTCCCATGAAGAACAACACTTTTGGGAGACAATACAGTTCCGATTGGTGCGCCTTCTATAACAATATTTTCTTCTAAATCAATACTATTTTGGAACCCTCTAGAGGTAATTGCCCCTACATTGGAAGACACCACAAGTCCAAGCTTCACATTTGTGGAATCTCTTATAATGATATTATTTAGATGTTCTGTTAATCTAATTTTATATTTCTTTTGTTCCGTTCCATCAGCATCTGTTTCGGTTGCTAAAGGCACCAAATGTGTGAATTTAGAATCGGAAGAAACTGTATTCGTAGTTTGATCTAAATAGAAGTCCCTTACAGGGATGTTGTTTTCTAAATCGTAGATATAGACTCTGTTGGGAACATCTGTATTCGATTGTGTTTCATCGACATAAAACTCTAAATAGGCTTCGTTTATCAAGCGTTTTACAGTTACCACGCCGTCATTAACCTCTCTAAATTCGTTCAGTTGATCTATTTCAGAATTTCCTTCCTCGTCAGCAAACAATTCCACCACTGCCATTGAACCTTCGCCTCCTTTTAAATAAAGATAGTCGTCTCCTTCTGCATCTGTCGTTGTGTCTTCAATAGTTTGTAATACAGAAGTATTAAAGTCGTTTTCAAAAATATTGACACGATTACCTGTGAAAGTCATTTTATATTCTCCTTGAGCGTTAGTGGTTGTTTCCGCTCCATCATCTGTGGTTGTGGTTTTATCATAGTTATAATACAGGGTCACGCTTGCATCGGATGAAGAAAAGTTGAGTTGCATTAGGTTTCCTTGCTGCGGAGCTGTTGGCTCTACTTTAAAATAAAGACCTCTGAAATACTCATAAAAACTACTGACTGTGTTCAGAACTTCATCGCCTTCCTTAGATAAAATCAAGTCTTCCCAAAATTCTAGGGTAGTAGGGGCTGAGGCACCCTCTTCTACTTCACCTCCAAACAGGTTGAGTCTTAAACTTGGCTGTAATGTAGAGGTGACTTCATCATCACCAGTGTCTTCATTGGTTTCCCATAATTCTATAGATTCGGCCTTAAATAAAAAGTTGGGATCCTGATAAATTAATTCTCCTTCAAGCTCAGTGGCTCCCATTGTTTCGCCTTGCGCCAAAGTTCCGTTGGAATAATAATTTTGAACAGCATCTAAGTCGGCGTTTGGATCAAAGTCTCTAAGAAAATAATTATTTTTAAAAACCGATAGTTTTATAGGTTTTATAGGACTGCTTCCATATAAAGAATCAAGCTCATAGGTTGTTGTATCCTCAGAAGTGCTTGCAGTGCTTGAATAGGGAATTGTTAAGATTACAGAGTCTAACACTGTATTGTCTCCAAAATCAGGTGCTAGCGTTTGGGGGGTTAATTGCCCTACAAAATGAACCTTAGAGTCGCCAAATAAAGGGTCGTAATAGTAGCCTAAAAGATTTTCAAAGAGTCCATTAGATTGAAATGGCGTAATTTTTTTATTGTAAGTTTTTACGGGATATAAACCGTTTTCAATTTCAAAATCTGGAGTTCCTACAATTCCGGTTCCAATTTCGGAAAATTCATTATCACAGGCTTGAATTATAAAAATCAGAGATAAAGAACAAACTGATTTAAATAATACGGATTTAAAATATTTCATATTTAAGGGACAAGTTTTAAGATTTGTGTGTTATAAAATTCGGTATAAGCCTCTGCAAAAGCTTCTGGATATTGGTAATCTAGTACAGGTTTTTCACAATTAGTTAGGTAGGATTCTAAGTCTTCTGGAAGTTCTTGAGACCCCCTTATTAAGCCATCTGAAAAATCAACAGCGACTTTCATTAAGTTCGTATAACTAGGTGTTTTGAGCTTATTGATGTGCGTGTCTTCAATTTCGTCAAACTTAATTTTATCAACCATGTCCATATTAAGGGTTTTGTCAAAACTTTGATTGTAAATAGAAGTTACAATTTTACTTTCTTTGAAAAGCGGTTCGTCTTTGTAGTATTGCTTAAGGTATAAGGGCAATAAAGAAGCGAGCCAACCATGGACATGAATAATGTCGGGAGCCCAATTTAATTTCTTTACAGTTTCTATAACTCCCTTTGCAAAAAATATAGCACGTTCATCATTATCATCAAATAATTCACCATTTTCATCCGTAAATGTTGCCTTACGTTTGAAATATTCTTCATTATCAATAAAATATACTTGAATACGTTCTTTTGGAATCGAAGCTACTTTTATAATTAAAGGCATGTCTAAATCATTGATCACTAAGTTGATTCCCGAAAGGCGAATCACTTCATGCAATTGATGTCTTCGTTCGTTAATGTTTCCATAACGCGGCATGAATATTCGTATCTGCCCTCCTTGTTTGTTCACCATTCTCGGCGCTTCAAAGGACATGGAGGAAATCTCTGTTTCAGGTAAATATGGAACAACCTCGGACGAAACGTATAATATTCTCTTATCTTTCATAAATTAAAAAAGTTTTGGCATTGTCAACAAAAAACACGCAAAAATACAAAATTTTATGCAGATTAGCAGTAATACCTTAAGTTTGCACACTGTTAATTATTTACTAAATGCGAGTTTATACATCTAAAGCTGAGTTAAGTGCCTTTATTTCCAAGCAAAGCACCCCTTCTTTTTCGTTGGGATTTGTGCCAACGATGGGGGCGCTCCATACAGGACATTTGTCTTTAGTCAATACTGCTTTGGCAGAAAACACGCTAGTAGTTGTCAGTATTTTTGTAAATCCTACACAATTCGACAACCCAAATGATTTAAATACATATCCACAAACGTTGACTGAAGATGTTCAGTTATTGGAAACACTTTCCAAATCTACAATTCTGGTCTATGCCCCAACAATTGAGGATGTCTATGGATCCAAAATAAAAGTTGAACATTTTGATTTTGGAGGGTTGGAATCTCAAATGGAAGGCAAGTTTAGAAAAGGTCATTTTGATGGTGTTGGAACGATCGTAAAATGCTTGTTTGAAATTGTGAAACCTAACAAAGCTTATTTTGGTGAAAAAGATTTTCAGCAATTACAAATTATCAAAAAGATGGTTCAGATTACTCAGCTACCAGTAACTATTGTAGGCTGTCCAATTGAGCGCGAGCCCAACGGACTCGCTATGAGTTCACGCAACAGCCGTTTGTCCGATGAAGAAAAAAAATCAGCGGCTCTAATTTATAAAACCCTACAATCCGTTAAAGAAAAATTTAAATCCAAAAAACATTCTGATATCTCTTATTGGGTCACTACCGAATTTAGCAACCACCCTTTGTTTGAATTAGAATATTTTCAAATTTCGGAGTCTAAAAACTTAGTACCCATTCAACAAAAAAAACAAACCAAATACCGTGCATTTATTGCGGTTTTTGTAGGAGATGTCCGATTAATTGACAATATCGCTTTAAATTAATTACCTTTGAAAACTATGCAAATACAAGTCGTAAAATCTAAAATTCATCGCGTAAAGGTCACTGGTGCGGATCTTGATTATATAGGGAGTATTACTATTGATGAAGACTTAATGGATGCTGCCAATATTATTCAAGGCGAAAAAATCCAAGTGGTCAACAATAATAATGGCGAGCGCTTAGATACTTATGTAATTCCAGGCCCTAGAAATTCAGGAGAAATCACCCTCAACGGAGCTGCGGCACACAAAGTCTCTATTGGCGATGTTTTGATCCTAATCACTTATGCTTTTATGGATATAGAAACCGCTAAAACATTCAAACCGTCTTTAGTATTTCCAAATGAAGATACGAATCTATTAAACTAATTTCTTGAACAAGAAACTTAAATCAGCTCTTAAAATTAGCCTTTCACTTTTGTTAGCTGGGCTGTTGGTTTGGTATTCACTTTCCAAAACGTCCATCTCTCAATTGTTAGAATACTTCAAAAATGCAAACTATTTTTGGGTTGGTTTGGGTGTTTTTTTTGGACTGCTTAGTCATTTATCGCGTGCGTACCGCTGGAGATTTCAGTTAGAACCTATGGGTTATAACATTAAGTTAGGAAATAGTATCATGGCTGTTTTTGCAACCTATATTATAAACTACACGATTCCAAGAGCCGGTGAAGTTGCAAGAGCATCTGTGCTTACCAATTACGAAGGCGTCCCTTTTGAAAAAAGCTTTGGTACGATCGTTTCAGAACGTCTCGCAGATATGCTAGTGATGCTAGTCATTATTTCTATGGCGCTTATTTTACAATTTGATGTTATTTTCATACAATTTTCCGAGAAAATTAAGGAGTTACATATTTCTACAAACCAAATTTTGACCTTGGCAATCGCAAGTTCAATTGTAATCGTTTTATTGACACGAATGATTAAAAGAGGGAAATCTAAAGCTGTGATAAAAATTAAATCTGTTTTAAGTGGATTACTTGAAGGGATTACCAGTATTTTAAAAATGAAAAAAAAATGGGCGTTTATTTTTCATACACTTTTTATTTGGGGCATGTATGTTCTGATGTTTTACGTCACTTCTTTTTCTTTAGAAGAAACAAGTCAACTTCCGTTTTCAGCGATTTTAATAGGTTTTATTTTTGCAAGTTTTAGCATTGCAGTAACTAACGGGGGGATAGGATCCTATCCTGAGGCCATAGTTATTGCATTTACACTATTTAATTTTCAAGAAGATCCTAGCAGAGCATTTGGATGGATTATGTGGACGTCTCAAACGCTAATGGTTATTGTCTTGGGCGGATTTTCACTATTCTTTTTACCGATTTATAACAAATTATATTCAAAACAAACTTCAGAATAATATATTTCGTATTCGGTTATTTTCTTAACTTGGCAACACAAACGTTTAACAACTATATATGAAGTTTTTTGTCCTCTCATTCTTGCTATGTTTTAATCTAACGTTAGCTCAGACAGTTTATGAATCGATGGAATCCGAGTTTTTAGGAACCTCTCGTGAATTGAAAATCCAACTTCCTCGAAACTATGAAGAAAATTCGGAAAAATACTATCCTTTAATAGTTGTTTTTGATGGAGATTATCTTTTTGAAGTAGTTGCTGGAAATGTGGATTATTACTCTTACTGGGAGGACATGCCAGAAGCCATTGTGGTAGGGGTCAACCAAGACGGTTCAAGATCAGAAGATTGTTATATTTCAATGGATGATTATTTGCCTTCTAAAACAGGGGCTCAGTTTTATGATTTTATAGAAAATGAACTCCTCAATTTTATGAGCGAAAATTATCGCACCCTCAATTTTAGAGTCGCGATAGGACATGGTAAAACAGCAAATTTCATCAATTATTATTTATTTGAGGACCGTCCTGTTTTTAATGCCTTTGTAGCTTTGAGCCCAAGCTTGTCTTCTGTTATGGAAGAAAATCTCACAAACAGACTTAGCCTTGAAAGTAAGTCTAAAACGTTTTATTATCTCTCGACTGCAGCTTTAGACCTCAAGCGTAATCACAAACAAATTATGGCACTGAACAACAATATTTCTGCCATAGAAAACGAAAACCTCCTTTATGGGTTTGATAATTTTGATGATGCCAATCATTATTCACTTGTAGCACAATCCATTCCAAAAGCATTCCAAAGCATCTTTTTAGTATATCAACCGATTAGCAAGGAAGAATATAAGAATCATATCTTAACTTTAGAAACATCGCCTGTGGATTATCTTATTGAAAAATATGATATGATTGAAACCTTATTTGGAATCAAAAAGCAAATACTCGTTAATGATTTTAGAGCCATTGCGGCTGCAATTCAAAAAACAAAACAATTTGAATATTTTAAAGAGTTAGGCAAAATTGCAAATAAACAACATCCCAACACCGTCCTTGCTAGTTTTTACATCGCTCGGTATTATGAAGAAACAGGCAAGCCAGAAAAAGCAATGGACATCTATAGATCTGCCTACACGCTCGAGGAAGTCGAAGGCTATACAAAAGATGATATGTTCGACAGAGCAGATCAAATCAAACAAGAATACGGACTCTAATGGCTAAAGTTAAAACCACTTTTTTTTGTCAGAGCTGTGGGGCTCAATTTGCCAAATGGCAAGGGCAATGTACCTCTTGTAAATCTTGGAATACAATTACTGAAGAACTCGTCCAAAAACCCGATAAAAATGATTGGAAAACAGGAGTTCAAAGTGCTCCAAACCGGGTCTCAAAACCGTTAAAAATCTCTGAAATTGACACCACCAAAACGGTTCGAATGGACACAGCTGATGGGGAGTTAAACCGCGTTTTAGGGGGCGGCATAGTACCTGGATCTCTTACACTTTTGGGCGGCGAGCCTGGGATAGGAAAAAGCACACTTATGTTGCAAATATCCTTAAAACTTCCTTACAAAACACTTTATGTTTCTGGAGAAGAAAGTCAAAAACAAATCAAATTGCGGGCAGAACGCATTCAGCCCCTGACTGACAGCTGTTACATTTTAACCGAAACAAAAACACAACATATATTTAAGCAAATCGAAGCCCTTCAACCTGATGTGGTAATTATTGATTCGATTCAAACCTTACAAAGTGATTATTTAGAAGCGTCTGCAGGCAGCGTTTCTCAAATCAAAGAATGCACAAGTGAGCTGATTAAATTTGCAAAAGAAACCGCAACACCTGTTATTTTAATAGGGCACATCACTAAAGATGGTTCTATTGCAGGACCAAAAATATTAGAGCATATGGTAGATACCGTTCTTCAGTTTGAAGGCGATCGAAACCATGTGTTTAGAATTTTAAGAGCCCATAAAAACCGTTTTGGATCCACTCATGAAATGGGGATTTATGAAATGTTGGGTTCAGGCCTACGGGAAGTGACCAATCCGTCTGAAATTTTAATTTCCAAAAAAGACGAAGTCCTTTCTGGCAATGCTATTGCAGTGACCCTCGAAGGGGTTCGTCCACTACTAATCGAAGTTCAAGCATTGGTGAGTACTGCAGTGTATGGAACCCCACAGCGTAGTGCAACAGGTTTTAATGCCAAACGCCTCAACATGCTTTTGGCTGTTTTAGAAAAACGGGCAGGTTTTAGACTTGGTGCAAAGGATGTATTTTTAAATATTACAGGGGGAATCAATGTGGATGACCCAGCAATTGATTTGGCGGTTGTGGCGGCGATTTTGTCTTCTAACGATGACGAAGCCCTCGCTAAAAACGTTTGTTTTGCAGGAGAAGTTGGACTTTCTGGTGAAATCCGACCTGTTCAACGGGTGGATCAACGTATTTTGGAAGCAGAAAAATTAGGCTATGAAATTATATTCATTTCCAAACACAATAAAATTGGACTCAAAAACACGGCGATTAAAGTTCAGTTACTCACCAAAATCGAAGATTTGGTTCAGGTTTTAGGCTAGTTAAACCAAAAAAAAACCAGACATCTCTGTCTGGTTTTGTAAGTTTTTAAATGCTACTAACAGTGTTCGTTATACGCATTCATTAAGTTTTCTGCAATTAATTCTGCTGGTCGTCCTTCAATATGATGACGCTCAAGCATGTGTACTAATTCCCCATCTTTAAATAAGGCCATACAAGGCGAACTTGGAGGGAAAGGAATCATATGTGCTCTGGCTTTATCAACGGCTTCTTTATCAACGCCTGCAAACACAGTTACGGTTTGAGCCGGTCGTTTATCATTACTTAAACTCATGATGGCACCGGGACGCGCATTGGCTGCTGCACAACCACAAACCGAGTTGACTACAATTAAAGTCGTGCCAGATTTTGCTAAAGAAGTGTCCACAGCTTCGGCGGTATGTAATTCTTCAAAACCTACTTGCGTTAAATGTTCACGCATGGGTTTTACTAATTCTGCTGGATACATGTATATTTTATTTTTTAATTAAAGCACAAAGATACACATTTGTCGGGCAATTATATTCATTTTTAAAGATGACAAATGTTAAATTGACTATAAATTAGTTCAGAAATCACAGCGGTTGTCAACTGATTCTGTTGTTTTTTTGTAGGTTTGATTTTTAATTTAATTAGGACACGAATATATGGGGTTTTCAAAATGGATAGGAGCGACGATTGGATGGTCATTTGGAGGACCAATTGGGGCAATTATTGGACTGGCAGTGGGAAGTATGTTAGACGCATCTTCTAAAAGTGGCAGCGTTCGTTCTCAAAATCAATCGGTAACACGTTCGGGAGATTTCGAAGTCAGCTTGTTGATCTTGGCATCGATTGTCATCAAAGCAGATGGCAAACAGGACCAGCGAGAATTGGATTTTGTTCGTGCACAATTTGTTCAAATGTATGGCAAAGCACGTGCCAACCAAGCGTTTAATTTATTTAGAGAAATCTCCAAACAAGCCAACATTTCAACTCGTCAAGTCTGTTTGCAAATTCGTCAAATGATGGACCATGCTTCACGCCTTCAACTGGTTCATTTTTTATTTGGGATTGCAAAGTCAGATCATCATGTGGCCGATTCTGAAGTGGAAGCCATTGCGCTTATCGCTTCATATTTAGGAATTAACCCCAAAGATTTTGAGAGTATCAAAGCCATGTTTTATGACAGCTCTGATAGTGCGTATAAAATTTTAGAACTCGACTCAAATGCGACAATTTCCGAAATTAAAAAGGCGTACAGAAAAATGGCTAAAAAATACCATCCCGATAAAGTCTCACACTTAGGAAAGGAGCATCAAAAAGGGGCGGAAGAAAAGTTTAAAAAGGTTCAAGAAGCTTACGAACAACTTCAAAAAGAAAAAAGGATTTAGTAACTTGCGCAAAATTTTATAAAAAAACATGGATCAGATTATTTCTTACCTTAGTAGTATAGACCCCATTTTAGCGGCGCTTTATGCTTCATTATTTACTTGGGTTGTGACGGCTTTAGGGGCCTCTCTTGTGTTTTTTTTCAAAGGAATGAATCGTGGACTATTGGATGGGATGCTCGGATTTACTGGGGGTGTCATGGTCGCAGCAAGTTTTTGGAGTTTATTGGCTCCAAGTATTGAAATGAGTCCAGGAGAAGGGTTTTTTAAAGTGATTCCTGCAGCCATTGGGTTTGGTTTTGGGGCATTATTTCTATTTGGACTTGACAAAGTGCTCCCACATTTGCACATTAATTTTAAAGAAAGTGAAAAAGAAGGCGTCAAATCGCCTTGGCATCGAACCACCTTATTGGTATTGGCAATTACACTCCACAACATCCCAGAAGGGTTGGCTGTTGGTGTCCTCTTTGGAGGTGTCGCTGCAGGAATTCCAGAAGCAACAATTGGGGGTGCTGTAGCATTAGCCCTTGGAATTGGAATCCAAAACTTCCCAGAAGGGCTGGCTGTTTCTATGCCGTTAAGACGTCAAGGAGTGAGTAGGTTTAAAAGTTTTTGGTATGGACAATTGTCGGCTATTGTAGAACCCATTGCAGCTGTAGTAGGCGCCGTTGCGGTGACATTTTTCACCCCTATTTTACCCTATGCTTTAGCATTTGCTGCGGGAGCGATGATTTTTGTAGTGGTTGAAGAAGTAATCCCCGAAACGCAACGCGATAAATATACCGATATTGCAACGCTTGGGTTTATTGGTGGATTTATAGTGATGATGACTTTAGATGTTGCTTTAGGTTAACATCCACAACCGTCGTTGCCACAACCATTGTTTTTCTTTTTGGATTTCCAAAGCTGTTTTCGGAATACATAGGCGAGTGCCAAAATTAATAAGGAAGCAATTATGATTGTTTGAAAGGTATCGTTCATCTTGTACTATTTTAAAAACTGAAATGCAATCAACGCACAAATATAAGCGATGGCCGTCATTCCAATGAGCTGAAGAATCGGCCACTTCCAGCTTTTAGTTTCGCGTTTTACAATTGCTAATGTACTCATACATTGCATGGCAAACGCATAAAATAACAGCAACGAAATTCCCGAAGCTAGTGTGAATACTTTTGTGCCATCTGCATAGGTTTCATTTTGCATTTTGTTTTTAATAGTGTCAATATTTTCGCCTTCATTTGCACTACCTACACTATAAATTGTTGCTAATGTTCCCACAAAGACTTCTCGAGCGGCAAAAGACGCAACCAATCCAATACCAACCTTCCAATCATACCCCAAAGGTTTAATTAGTGGTTCAATTGTTTTTCCAATAATTCCAATATAAGAGTGTTCTAACTTAAAAGCTGCGATTTGATCGTTTCGTTCATAGGAGGTTTGTGTGGTGGGTTCTATATAGGATTCTGCATTGTTAAATTTATCTCCAGGGCCATAAGATGCTAAGACCCAAAGAATAATTGAAATTGCTAAAATGATTTTCCCAGCTTCAAACACAAATGTTTTTGTTTTTTCAATTACTGTAATAATAACATTTTTCAGTAGGGGTAGTTTATAGTTTGGCATTTCTACCACAAAAAATGTTTTATGTCTTGTTCTTAAAACTCTATCAAGGATGTAAGCTGAAAATATAGCCATTCCAAACCCGAGCAGGTACAATGCCATCAGGGTTAGTGCTTGGTAACTCAATCCAATAATAGAACCTTCTGGAATTACCAATGCGATGATGATGAGGTACACAGGCAAACGTGCTGAACAAGTTGTAAACGGGACAACCAATATAGTGATGAGACGTTCTTTCCAGTTTTCGATATTTCGGGTGGCCATGACTGCAGGAATGGCACAAGCTGTCCCAGAAATTAGTGGGACTAAACTTTTTCCACTCAACCCAAATCGCCGCATGATGCGATCCATCAAAAAGACCACACGACTCATATAGCCACTTTCTTCTAATATCGAAATGAATAAAAACAAAAAGGCAATTTGAGGAATAAATATGACGATGCCACCAATCCCCGATACAATCCCTTCCGCCACTAAATCGGTGACCATTCCACCATTAGGAAAGGTATTTTTTACCCATTCAGCTAAGCTCGCAAAAGTAGTGTCGATGAGGTCCATAGGAACTGTTGCCCAATCGTATATTGCCTGGAAAATGGTCAATAAAATCCAGAAAAAGATCACGTATCCCCAAACTTTATGAATTAGTAAACGGTCTAATTTACTTCTTAATCCAGTAGCTTTAGAGTGATCTATGGTTTGTCCTTCCTTTAAAATTGAATTGATAAATTGATAGCGTTTGATGGCTTCTTTTTGCTGCAATCGCTTTAATTCTTGATTTGATTTTGTTTTAAATTTTGAAATATCTAATTCCTGACGTGTGATTTTTCCAAAATTTGCATCTTGAGTAATGACCAACCATAATTTATAAACATCTTGATTTGGAAACGCTTTTTGTAAACTTTCAAAATAAGCCGTGTCAATTGAGCTTGTATCTAAACAGGTTTCTTTAGGAATCGTTTTATAATTTTCGATGAGTTGTTTTAACTCTTGAATGCCATTATTTTTTCGGGTACTTACAAGGGCTATTTTGGTATGAAGTTTTGCTTCTAATAATTCTATGTCTAAGGAAATGCCTTTACGGTTCATTAAATCACTCATGTTAATCACCAAAATAGTGGGGATTTTAAGGTCTTTAATTTGAGTAAAGAGCAGTAAGTTTCGCTTTAGGTTTTCGACATCACTTACAATAATTGCAACGTCGGGGTAGTCTTTATCATTTTTATTAAGTAGTAGTTCAATGACCACATTCTCATCCAAAGAGGAAGCGTTTAGGCTGTAGGTGCCTGGTAGGTCTAAAATATGAGCTTTAACTCCACGTGATAATTTACAGATGCCTTGCTTTTTATCGACCGTAATTCCAGGGTAATTTCCAACCTTTTGATTGAGACCTGTCAAGGCATTAAACACCGATGTTTTTCCAGTGTTTGGATTTCCAATTAGCGCAACGTTTATCTGTTTACTCATTTATTTTTTTGATTATAATCAGAGCGGCAGTTTCTTTTCTAATGGCCAAAAAACTGTCGTTAACATTGAGATACATCGGATCTGCAAAGGGTGCCAATTGAAGTAAATGCACTGTATTTCCTGGAAGGCATCCCATTTCTAATAGCTTTAATGGAATGTCTTCGGATGAGCTGTCGGTAATGGTACCTTTTTCTCCTTTTTTAAGGTCTGCTATGGTCAAGTGTATGCTTATTTAGATTCATTTTAAAGAAGCAAAAGTACTAAAAAGATTAGTTTTTATACGATGCTTTTAAAATTTTTATGTCTTTAAGAAGACGCTCAATTTCTTCGAAATTGGTTCCATCATAAAAACCTCTAATTTGTCGCTTTTTGTCAATTAACATAAAGTTTTCGGTATGAATCATATCATATGGACCACCGTCGCCAGCGTCTTTCACTGCCAGATAGGATTTACGTGCCAGCTCATAAATTTGTTTTTTATCGCCAGTCACTAAATTCCATTTGGAGCTATTGACCAATTTTTTTTTGGCGTAGCGTTTGAGTTGGGCAACGGAATCAATTTTTGGAGTTACCGAATGTGAGAGTAATAGAATTTCAGGATCGGTAATGGTTTGTTTTTGAATTTCGTACATGTGATCAGTCATGATAGGGCATATGGTCTGACAGGATGTAAAGAAAAAGTCTGCGACATAGATTTTATTTTTGTAAAATTCTTGTGTTATTGTGTCTCCATTTTGATTGATCAAGCTAAAATCGGCAATGCGATGGTATTTTTTTTGGTGCTGAATGGTGCTATCCACTAACTCATAATTCACTTGTGCAGGTTGATAGATGGGCAATACTTTGACTGGTTTTAGAATGTTATAAAACAACGTGATAATAATGCATGACAGCACAAAGAGGGTGGTTATGAAGAATTTGTATTTTTTTAAAAAGGCATTCATAGTGGTGTCATTATACTTGCAAAAATACAATACAGAACAGAGAATTTTGAATATATCTTCCTAAAAATGAAGCATCCTAATAAAGTTTTTGTTTCTAAATTGAAAACTTTACATTTGTTCACTTAATCCTACACATACAACATGGAATTTGTTATCAAAATATCACAGTTTTTATTGAGTCTTTCACTATTGATTGTGCTGCATGAATTAGGCCACTTTATTCCGGCTAAATTATTTAAAACGCGCGTCGAGAAGTTTTACCTCTTTTTTGATGTCAAATATTCGTTATTCAAAAAGAAAATTGGCGAGACTGTTTATGGAATCGGCTGGTTGCCTTTGGGGGGCTATGTAAAGATTTCAGGGATGATTGACGAGAGCATGGACACAGAGCAAATGGCACAAGAGCCACAGCCTTGGGAGTTTCGTTCAAAGCCATCTTGGCAACGACTCATCATTATGCTTGGGGGTGTAACGGTGAATTTTATATTGGCGGCAGTGATTTATATTTTCATGGCGTTTTCGTATGGCGATTCGGATATTGATGCGAAAAGCATTAAAGATGGTTATTTAATTACAAATCCCTTACTCATTGAATTGGGATTACAAACAGGCGACAATATTACAGCGATCAACGGTCAAGAGATTGTAAATTATTCGGATTTAAGAAAGAACCTATTGTCGGCACAATTGGTTAGTTTTGAACGTGATGGTGAATCCATGAGTGTCACCTTCCCAGAAGACTTTCTAGGTCGATTAAGCGGTAGTAAAAGCCGATCCTTTTTTGAATTAAGACGTCCCTTTATTGTTAGTAGTATAGCAGAAGGCTCTCTAAATGCGGGTCAAGATTTACAAGAAGGCGATTTGTTGACCAGTATAGACGGCAAATCTTTTAAGTATTTTGATGAATTTGAGGCTTTGGCTTCAGACTATAAAGGACAAACGGTAAGTGCCACTGTTTTAAGAGCTGGAGAAACACTTACTAAAACCCTTCAAATTGATGCCAATGGAAACTTAGGATTAATTAAAGGAGCTAATTATTCTACTATTGAAGCACTAGGGTATTTTAAAGTCGTTGAAAACTCCTATACGTTTGGCGAAAGTATTGGTGTTGGTTTGGACCGTTTTACCTCACAAATATCTTCGTATTGGACGCAATTGAAGCTTATTTTCTCACCAAGTACTGGTGCTTATAAGGGCGTTGGTGGATTTAAAGCCATATTTGATATTTTTCCGGACACTTGGAGCTGGCAATCGTTTTGGGGAATCACCGCTTTTTTATCGATTATGTTAGGGGTGCTCAATTTACTGCCCATCCCTGCTTTGGATGGTGGTCACGTGATGTTTTTACTCTATGAAATGGTGTCGGGACGTAAGCCAAGTGACAAGTTTATGGAGTATGCCCAAACCGCCGGATTCTTTATTTTGATTGCTCTCGTATTGTTTGCGAATGGGAATGATATTTTTAAAGCGGTTTTTGATTAAATAATATTAAATTTCTATTTGTAGAAAATAAAAAATACTATATATTTGCGCTCGCAATAGCAAAAAAACACTCCTCCTTAGCTCAGTTGGTTAGAGCATCTGACTGTTAATCAGAGGGTCCTTAGTTCGAGCCTAAGAGGAGGAGCCAGTTATAAAGCCTTTACAGCAATGTAAGGGCTTTTTTTTATGGCTCTTACTCACTAACCAGTCTCCAAAAGTTACTAAAAACCATCTCCTACTTAATTTCTAAACATCTCAAAGAACAGTCCAAATTTACTAAAAACTGACAGACTTTTGACAGACATTTCTATTCTTTTCGCTTTTAGCCCTTTTCTCAACACGCTTTGTTCCAAAGCTAACAAGCTAATTATTTACTATATTTGAAGTATAAACCAATTTAACTATGAAGAATTTATTTTATTTATTTTTAGCTGTTACAATCTTTTCTTGTAGCAGTGACAGTGATGAAAGCTCAGATACAAATAATAACTCTAATAATTACAAACTCGTTGATACGTATCAATATTCTTATGTGAATAACGACCCCGGCTCAAGTAATTTTGGAAACATTTACGAAGATATTATTTCATATAGCTATGATGGTAATAAATTATTGAATATATCAAATGATGAATTTATTGTCAATTATACATACAACGAGGATAATAAAATATCAGCAGTATATTATCCAGGTGGCGATGTTGCTGAGTTTGAATATGATAATCAGGGTAGAATAAGTATTTTTATTTATACTGATGTAGACGATTATCCCCCAGGGCAGCCAAGTATTAATATTGCTAATTTTGTATATAATCAAGACGGTTCGGTAGTTAAAACTTGGCAAGAAGAAGGTCGAGCAACTTACACTTATTTATTTGACCAAAATGGTAACGTTACTAAAGTTCTCAGTTCTGATGATTGGGACGGAAATGCTGAATTAAATTACACTTACGATAACAAAAACAATCCATTTAAAAATATTTTAGGTAATAGTTTCTTTGTGAATATTTGGTTTAACCCTTTTTAATATATCCGCATTAAATAATAATATTATTACTGCTGAAAATGAAAACAACATTTTCTTTTACACATATGACGATGATGATTATCCAATTAGCTTAAACTCACCCAATGGGTTTGATTATAAGTCCAATATTCAAGCAACAATAACATACACTAACTAAATGAAAAAACTACTCTTACTCTCCGCCTTTCTCATCTTCGCTTGTAGTAGTGATGATGGTTCAGATACAAATGATAATAACTCTAATCAAACCTTTTTAGAAAGATTTGATGGTGTGGTATGGCAATCAGAAGCAACTGAAGTTGATGCCTTTCTCATAATTGATAATGATAATTATTCTACAAAATGGGTTATTAATGGGGATTGTTTAGTATGGTATTTTGATGTTTATAATGAAAATATTGAAAGTGGTTTTAATGTAATTGTAAATGATTATAATCAACTTGTTTTGGACAGGTTTGATGCAGATAATAATATTATAAGTAGAAGTACCACAATTTCTTCAAGCGATGAAAATTCACTAATAGAAACAGTTATATTTTATGTTGACAATACAGAAAGTACAGGTGCTTTTTACAGAACAATATTAACAGACCCTTGTGAATAATGAAAAATAAAGTAAAATACGCAAAATCGTTAGTTATAGCTTCTTTAGTTGTTTCTTTAGGAGCTTTAGGATGGGGTATTTATGAATTAACTAATAATGAGTATTTAATTGGTTTAGGATTTATATTTGCGGGAATTGCTATGAGTTGGAATGATTGGATTAACCTATTTAAAAAGGATTAATGAAAAAACTACTCTTACTCTCCGCTTTATTAATCTTCGCTTGTTCAGATGATGAAGGTAATCCTTGTATCTACGAGCCTACATTATCTACTGAAGCTGTAACAGACATTACAGAAACCTCAGCGACTTTAAATGGCGTTATAAGTATCGTATCAGAGAATTGTGACGTTCCTAATAATACTGAACAAGGGTTTGTCTATTCTACTGAAATACAGCCTACAATAGAAGACACTCAAGTCAATGTTAATGGCACTGAAATTAGTACTACTATTGAGGGTCTTGAACCTAATACTACTTATTACGTTAGGTCGTTTTTAACGAATACTTTAGGCGAGTTTTATAGCAATGAGGTTAGTTTTTCTACTGAAGAAAACGATTTTATTTTTGCTGGTATATGGCGGTTGATTCCATCTGGAAGTTTAGCTTTCATCGTTAACTCAGGTACAGGGGAATATTCAAACCAAGGAAATATGTACCGAATTCCAATAGATTTTAATAATCAATTTGATTGGTCTATTTCAGATGCTACAGCTGAATACGATTGGTTTATAGAAACTATTAATGGACAAAGAATATTAACAGTGTCAGGTGGATTTTATGGGCAAGATGAAATTATAATAGAGAATGAAGGAGATTATTGTAATGAAGAATGGTATTTTTTACCTATAACTGATTCTTGGTTTGAGCGTGTAGATTGTGATTAATTATTGGAGATAGAGATTTCTTACAAGGGGCTGCCCTGTGCAGTCCCGTCTTTATTTACTAACCTTAGTTATTGGTAATTCAGTAGTTTCCTGTGGTATATCTTCAGAAATACGTTGTTCTATGGATTGTTTAGGTAATGAGTGTTATAGAGCTTTGTATTTTAGTTTAATTTTTTGTAAGTTTGATTAAACAAAACTATTTAAATTATTCACAAATGAAAAAATTATTTACAATTACAATGGCATTAGTGGCTTTCACTATTAGTGCCCAAAATGTCACTTTTGGTGCAAAAGCAGGTTTAAACTTTGCAAGTATGGTAGGCGATGATGCAGAAGGCCTTGACGGAAGAACCTCATTTCACTTAGGTGCTACTGCAGAAATTGAAATCTCAGAGTCATTTTCCATTCAACCTGAATTATTGTATTCTGGACAAGGTTATACTGCTGATGGTGATGTTACAGGAAAAGTAGATTATATCAATCTACCTGTAATGGCCAAATTTTATGTTGCAGATGGGTTTAGTGTTGAAGCAGGGCCTCAAATTGGCTTCCTTGCAAGTGCTAAACTAGATGATGATGGAGAAAGTTCAGATATTAAAGACCTTTTAAAATCTACAGACTTTGCTTTGAATTTAGGGGCAGGATACAAGCTTGACTCGGGATTGAATTTTGGTCTTCGTTATTCAATGGGATTTACTGATGTTCCTGATGGAGATTCTGACGGTTTCAAACACAGCGTACTTCAACTTTCTGTAGGATTTAACTTTTAAATCTTATTCATTTTAATATGATTGATAACAATTAGGGAGGGGGTAACCCTCCCTTTTTTAATTACATATAAAATTCCAGTAACCGATATTTGAAGAATTATTGTTATCATTTGTTTCTGAAAGATCATCACTAATACAAGCGAAGATGAGTAAAGTGGAGAATAAGAGTAGTAGTGTTTTTCTTGAGCGTTTAAAAAATAAGTATTTGTGTGGTTAGAGCATCTGACTGTTAATCAGAGGGTCCTTAGTTCGAGCCCAAGAGGAGGAGCAAAAGCTTTACAGAGATGTAGTTTTTTTTTGCGGTTTTCCCAACGGATTTTTATCAAAGTTTATAAGCTGTTTTTTATTTCATTAAAATGAGATGAATTTCGTATATTTACTTGCAATTAACCATTAATATTATAAGAATGAAAAATTTAAAAAAATTAATTTTAGTATTTGTAGGACTTCTTTTTGTGTCTTGCGGAGGGAATCCTAATTACGAAAAAAACGTGGCAACAGCTCAAAAATTATTTGCACTTCATGGGGAAGAAAAACTTGATGAGCAACTTGCTTTAGTTAGTAAAGATCTTAAACTGTACACGCCAATGTATGGTTCTTCGGAACCCTTAGGATATGATGCATATGCATCTATTCTAAAAGGATATCAAGATAACTTTGAGGACATTAAATACAATGCTCAAGCTTGGCTTCCTGGAGTTGATACATTAACTCTCAAACCTGACGGAAGTGTTAGGACCTATGGTACTTGGACAGGAAAAAATTCAACCACTGGCAAAGAGCTTAACCTAAATGGGTATTGGTATTTTAATTTTGATGCCGAAGGAAAAGTCATAGCTCAAGGCGACTTTTTTGATTATGGAGGAATGATGCAGGCTGTTGGAGCTAAAAACCCGGTTTTAGTAACACTGAAAGTTTTGCCAGGAAAAAAACAAGCGATGATAGATCTTCTTAATACTCCTGATGGTTTACAAGCTACAAGAGATTATGATGGATGTCTATCTCTTGAGGCCTTCTTTAATGATGAAACCAATACCTATTACGTTTACGGAGATTGGGCGTCATATGAACATTATCAAAGCTATCTTGACTGGAGATTTAACGGCGATGAGAGCAAAATGGCACAACAAGTAATGGCACTTTGTGTTGGAGGACAAGAAGGATTAACTCCTATATTTCCTAACACAGATTACTCATCATTTAGTAATTAATAATTAAAATCTGTTTGCCTATAAAGAGTCTATTCAAACAAGAAATTGTGTGGTGACTTTTGATGATAGGAGAAGCCAGTTATAAAGCCTTTACAGCAATGTAAGGGTTTTTTTTGCTGTTTTTTCAATGCACTTTGTGCCAAAGCTAATTAGTATTTTTATTATATTTGGATGTTAAACCAATTTAATTAAAATGAAAAAGCTACTCTTGCTTTCTGTATTTTTAATTTTCGCTTGTAGTAATGATGATGAGTCAGATGACAATCCGCTTCCAGTATATACAGTAGAAGGGAGATGGTTGTGGTCTCCAGGTTTTGGTGCGTCAGCGAACACAATGTACGAGTTTTTAAATGGAACAAGGTACACTTATTATTGTGATGATTTTGGGAACGAATGTGACGAGACCTATTGGAATTCATTAGAAATATTAGATGCAATTCCAGGAACTATAACTTATACATTTGAAACTAATATTTTAACAATTGATAGTGTAGAACAAGAAGTTGCATTTGAGTGCGATGGTGGAAAGCTATACTTTGTTTCAGCAAACTATAGCTTGTATAGGATAGGGGTTGACCAAGATTGTAATTAAACCTAAGATTTAAGAGTACAAACTTAGTAGCTGGAGATTAGGTGTCAGAAAATGATAAATGAAAAAGCACTATAATGCGATGCATTGTAGTGCTTTTTTCTTAATTTATTTTAAGGATGTAACTATGGTTTGTTATTCTCCCTTAAGCATTTTTTTAAATGCCTCTAAATCAAATTCATTTCCGTAAAAAAGTGTACTCATTTTCATAATATCAGCAGCAATGAGAACAGCAGTCTTTATTTCATCTTCAGACGCCCCTAATCTTTTTAGCTCTGCAATATGATAAGGAATACAGTACTGGCATTTAACAGCTGCGGAAGTTCCGAGAGCTACTAAATGAGCTTCTTTTTCAGCTATTGCACCTTTTTTGTATAATCCCATTTGAGCTTTAAAATAAGCGTTAGAACTTTTTAGTATGGATGTAGGATAAACAGAGTTAAAAGGGCTCTCCGCTAATATCTCTTTCTTTTCTTTACTTGTAAGTGCAGAGTCTTGAGAAAAGCTAGCTGTATGCATGCCTACAAATAGCAAAATAAATAGTAATTTTTTCATTTTATAAGTTGTTTAATTTTTGATAAAATCAAAGTTACTGAATATATAATAAATTGCAAAACACAATTAAACTCTAAGTGTGTTTAGTTGCTTTAATTCAGCTATTTTCTTAAATACTTACCTTACCAACTCTTTTTCTAACTGTTCTAAAGATTTTCCTTTTGTTTCTGGTAATAATTTTAGGAGCACGAAGAAGCCTATTAAAGCAATTGCTCCAAAGATGAAAAAGGTTAGTGCATTTCCTAAATTTGAAAGTTCCCAAGGGAAAATTAATTGCACCAAAGAACTAATAAGGGAGTTTATAAACGCAATAACGCCGATGGCTAAACCTCTATATTTCAAAGGGAATAACTCGGACAGCAGTACCCACATAACGGGTCCTAGTGAAAAGGCAAAACAGGCAATAAACCCTAGAATTCCGATGAGGACTAAAGTGGCATTTATACGCGTTGCTGCTTCCAAAATAACGCCATCATTTTTTAGATATGTTGCATTGCCTAATGCAGATTTTACAGCGTTTTTAAAATCGATATCATTAGCATATACTTTTTCAGCAAAGGGCATTAATTTTTCCGAATCAGAAAACTCAAACTGTGTAATTTTTTCTTCCGAGAGTTGATAGGTTGCTTGATTAAAACCATACGCACATAACAATAAACTCACCGCAATACCAGCCGTGCCAATTAATAGGAGGGGTCTTCTTCCCATTCGATCAATTAAATAGATGGCAACAAATGTGAAGAGTACCGAAATGGTGCTTAATAATACACCCGACGAAAAGGCCGCATCAGTGCCAATCCCTGTTTGTTTAAAGATAGATGTTGCGTAGAAGTAAACGGCGTTTATCCCTGTAATTTGCTGTAGAACACCTATAATTAACCCAATAACTAATATGAAGCGCAACGATCGTTTTAAGAGGTCCGTTAGTTTTAAATCAGATTTGTCTTTGTCAGCATCGACACTTTTTTCTATAGACGCAACTTCTGTGTGGCCTCTTTCACTTCCGTGAACTGTTATTAAAACTTGTTTTGCATCAGAAATTCGATCTTTTAAATACAGCCACCGTGGGCTTTTTGGTACAAAAAATAAGAATATGAAGTATAAAACAGCTGGAATTAATTCGACTCCTAACATCCACCTCCAAACAGTTTCATCTGTAAGAAAGCCACTGTCTGGGGTGTTGTATTTATTAAAAAAGTAATTGCTTAAAAAGGCTGCGAAAAACCCAAACACAATATTTAATTGTTGAATGGTCACTAATTTACCTCTGTTTTCGGCGGTTGCTATTTCTGCGATGTACATTGGTGCTAACACCAAGGCCGCTCCAAAAGCTAAGCCTCCAATCATTCGTGCGATATAGAGGATCTCATAAGAAGTTGCCGCAGCAGATAACACTGCTGAAATTGCATATAGAAACGCAACAAAAATGAGTAATTTCTTCCTGCCGAAAAGATCGCTTAATCTTCCAGAAAATAGCATCGCAATCATGGCTGCAAATGAGGGTGCGCTCACAACCCAACCAGACTGTATTTCATTTAATTCAAACTCCGGTCCAGCAAAAGACATGACTCCAGAAATAATTCCAGCATCAAACCCAAAAAGGAAGCCTCCAAGGGATACTACAAATGCAATAAAAACTAATTTTTTATTCATGATCTGTTAGATTTAAGATCTTAATTTTTAGTAAATGATGGATTGCATTGCTCGCGGTTCAATTTCTAGAACGGCTTCATTATTATGAACGATTAACTTGTAAGTAATTTTAGTATCAGTTGGGTTCATAACAACAGTAACGATCTTACCATCTTTATTCATAAACGAGGTGCTTTCAATAGTGGTTCTGCTTGTTGTTGTACTCACACGTAGCGCGCCAGGTTTAATGAACTTTGAAAAGTGTCCAATATAGTAATAAGTAGGCGTATATATTAACTCGTCGGTTGTTTTATTTGCATGAATAGGTGCAAAGCAGAAATTTTGAACGTGATTTGGCCCCCCTCTTTCGTCTAAAAGAATATTCCAATCGGTCCATCCGACAACGCCACTATTAAAGTCGTTTATCATGGAGTTTCCATAGCGTTCTGCATTTGGCCAGTGGTACAGTCTTTCTGTATTAAAGCCTTCCTGACAGCCTTCGGTAAACATCATATTTTTTGATGGAAACGATTCATTTATGTTTTTTAGATTATCATATTTAGGCAAGCCTCCAGTCCAAGTTTCATACCAGTGAAACCCAATTCCCCAAGCATATTTAGAAGCCTCAGGATCTTCAAAAATAGTATTCGCTCTATTTGTAATTAAATCTCTATTATGATCCCATACGATAATATTTTTATCGCCCATCCCTGCTTTTTCTAGAGTTGGACCTAAGTAATCTTTTAAGAAATCGCGCTCTTCTTCCGCAGTGTATATACAAGATTCCCAACGTTGGGTAGCCATCGGTTCGTTTTGTATGGTCAAGCCCCAAACAGGAATTCCTTCAGCTTCATAAGCTTCAATAAACTTTACGTAGTAATTGGCCCAGGATTGACGAAATTCTGGAAGTAGTTTTCCTCCTCTAAGCATGTTTTTATTTGTTTTCATAAATGCTGGGGGACTCCATGGACTTGCATAAAATACTAAATTATCATTAATCAATTCAATAGCTCTTTTTATAAAAGGGATTCTTTTTACCTTGTCTTTTTCGATTGAAAATGTTGTAAGCTTTTCATCACCTTCATCAATATAGGTATGACTCCTTAAACCAAAATCGCTGCTATGAATACTTGTTCTTATAATATTATATCCGATACCCTCTTTTCCAAAATAAGATTGAAGCAGTTCATTTTGTGTGTCTGGACTTAAAGTTGAGAAAACTTCTGCTGAAGCATCTGTTATCGCTCCACCAATCCCTAGATATTCTTGAAACGTTTTTTCAGGATTTACAAAAACAGCAATTTCAGTTTCTAAGGGTTGCACCTTTTCTTTAAATGTCTGTTTATTTGTTTTGGTTAATCGCAACTCCGTATCCATAGCTGTGGTATAAACTTGAATCGTTTTGCTTTGATAGTTTTCTGTGTTTGAATTAGTCTCCGTAGTTTTTAATTTATCGACTTTTGCGTCTTTACAAGCTGTAATTAACACCAAAAGACACAATAGTTTATAATATTTAATATTCATAGTTTTCTGTGAATTATTTTCTGTATTCGTGTTTTACCCAATCGACTTCCATGACCCATTCGCCTTCCATTGGGGAATCCGTAATCTTAGCATAGTTTAATATAGCAAACATGGCTTCGGGGTATTTATCTCCTTCGCTTAAGTTGCGGTAAATTTCTTTTCCATCTACTCGATATACTAAATCAGCTTTCTCCCACTCAACAGAGTACTCATGAAATTCGTTTAAATCTGCGTTGAACCCTTTTCGTAAGCTCCACCAATCACCCTTATTGCATTCACCTAAATTTTTAATGGCGCCTGTTGTGAAGCTATTTTTGTGATGATCTCCATGGTGTTCAAAAATATCAATTTCCCCAGAACCTGTCATTGGCCAACAAATAGTTTCATTCGTTTCTTGGACTGGGGGTTCATTATTTTGTGCCCCTAAAATCCACCATGCTGGAAACATACTTGGTTCTCCGTTGGTTCCTAATTTTAATCGAGCCGTCCATTTTCCTTTAATAAATTCTTTTTTGTTTTTTGAAGCGATTCGACCCGCAACATATTGCGTTTCTGGGTGTTGCTTTCCAAACTTATCATAATTATCGCAGCTCTGTTTTTCTCCAATATTAACTACCTTTAGTTTTAAAGTCCCATTACTAACTTCTCTCGTACCAAATTCATTATTAGGGACATAACAATGGGTTTCGTTATTTACCCAAATACGTTGGTCTTGCCAATTATCGGAATTAAAAGTATCGAAATTATCTAAAAAATCTATTTCCCAAACAGCGGCATCAACACTATTTATAGCAGCTTCTTTTTTTTCTTTGTTGCATGATAACAAACAGAATGTTATCAGCGTGAAAATTCCATGTTTTATTTTCATTTGTTCATATTTAATTGACACCAAATTCAAAAATTTGTGAATCAGATGTGTTACCAATTTGATCTGTTGTTACTACTTTCCAATAATAAACTTGCCCAGAAATTACAGTACTATTTATATTCGTATTACTCGTGCTGCCAATTTCAGTAACTGGAGGGTTTACAGTATCAAGATAAATTGTGTAGGATGCTATATCATTATCAATATCAGTTGCTTCCCATTGTAAACTCACGACGCCTTCATTGACATTAGCACCAGATTGAGGGCTAATCGCTTCCGCTGGAAATGGGGGATGGCTTTCTTGAGACAGTCCTGCATTATAAAATTTCCAAACGGTACTTTCTGTGGTTTCTGTTGTGCCACTTGCTAAAGACGTTACGGACCATGAATAGGGTGTCCCTCTTAAAATACGGATCAAAAATTCATTTGAAAGAGTGCTTATATTTCTTGAAGTTCCATCGTTTAAATTTGTAATTTGTAAGATATATGAACTCGCATTAGTGACGTTTTCCCATTGAAATAACACATCTGATTCAGTATCAGAAATTATGTCCCCTTCATTGCATTCAGTATTGTTTTCAGGAAATAGAAGTGTTGCTGCCGTTGGCGGAGCCACGGTATTTACATTTTCCCCTCCTCCATCATCATCACTACTACAAGAAGCGACAATGACGATTAAAAATAAGTATATCGGAATTGTATTGATTAATCTTTTCATTGCTTTACAATTTTATAGTTATGTGTCTTTTCTGTAGTCCTTATCTTTAGAAAGAAAAACCCACTTGCGATGTTTGATACATCAATCTCCAAAATGTTTTGTGTTTGGTCGTATGTTTTAGAGAATATTAATTTCCCCGATACATCGTAAATTTCTACTGGTACAGAAGTTCCGTATGTATCGCTAGTATTGACAAATAATGTATTCTGAACAGGGTTAGGATAGGGTAGAGGCTCATTGTTTAGGACAAACGTTTTTTCATAAATCCCTTGACACTCTTTGTCTGTTCTGATACTTAATTTATTTACTCCCTTAGATAATACTAATTCGACTTCGCTTTCACTCGTAATGAATGTTTCTTCATTTAAGGTAATATAGTACATGTTTCCTCCATTGACAGTTACATTTACTCTTGAGGAATAAGCGACTCTGTCCGCATTAACATCCAGCTCATCTGGCTCAATTACAACGACTGTAAAACACTGTTCATAGTCTGGTTGCCCCTCTAAAGTGATGCATAAGACATAGGTTCCAGCTGATAAATTTTCGAAATTAATATCGGATGTAAAAGTTTCGGTTGTTGCGAAATTTTCACCACTTACAGAAACGGTATAATTATAGTTTGCTACGGCTGATAATGAAATGCTCCCGTTGTTTTGAGATCTACAAGTTTCACTATATACGGATAGGACATAATTATTTGGTGGTAAAGAGAAAATTTCACATCCAGTTACATCTACAATAGCGCCTTCGGGTGTGTTTGGGCAATCGTCATTATCATCTAAGACACCATCGCCATCACTATCTGGATAATCGAACTCCATCCAATTAAAATTAAAGCCACCTGATAAAATTCGCATTCTTAATGTATGAATTCCTTCTTCAATCGTCAAGTTCCCTGCAACTGTTTCCCATGTTTGCCAGCCATTTGTAATCACAGTATTCATAACTATGAGTTCTGTTTCAACAGCGTTTTCATCGACTGAATACAGTCCAATTTGTCCTTGGTTAAATCCAGCGATTCTTAGTTTAATTCCATAAAGCCCTGTTTGTGGGACATAAATAGAATAGTCGGCATAATCTCCAGGATCCGTATAGCCTAAATTTTGACCGCCTCCTTCATCTGATGTGTCTTCTAATCCCATGCCTTCCATCACATCATAATCTTCGACCTGAATAACAGCAGGAATTACGACACGATATGGAGCGATATTGTTGATTGTTAAATCTGTAAACGTATTTAAAGTTTTATTTGATTGGGATTGAATTGTAGTTCCTTCATAACTCACCGTTATCACATCCCCAAAAAGAAAGAAGTCTTCAAGGTTAAGAATAAACAAACGATCTCTTAAAGGGTCCGCCGAAACAGATGTAACCGTTTTTTCTTCCCCGTTAATCAAAACTGTGAATTGATCTGCAGTGGCGTTTAAGGATGCTGCTAAAATAGATTCACTAATTGTAACTTCTAAAGATTTTTCATCATCAGCAGTTTTACCATTTAAAGCGGTTAGTGCCAATGCATCTATGGTTCCTGTAGTTTCAAATTCAATGCTGCTAAAATTTACTGGAATACTGTTATTGATATGTAATTTTAAACTGTGTTGACCTGCTGGTAGAATAATATCTGAAATTTCAAACGTAGAAAATTGTGTCCAACCCCCCGTAGCACTTACAACCTGTGTGGCCGTTACTTCTTGATCGTCTATAGTCAGAAAAAACTCTCCACCAGTTTGTTGTGTTGCAAGTCTTATTTTTGCTTTATAAACGGCTGCTTCACTGATGTTAACAGTGTATTTCATCCATTCCCCTTGTTCTACAAAACCAACATGAAATCCATTACTATTTATATTATCTGTATTTTTTTCGATATCGACACCATCATTCCTATAAGACCATCCGCTATTCCATGCGGTGAAATCTCCAGTTGACAAATTGTAATCGCCAACTACCGTGTCATAGTATGCAAAATTATTTTTTCCTAAATCAAAATCAGACATATGAATTACTCCTGGAATTGCTGATGGGGATCCATTATAAGGAATGGTCTCATCTGTTTGTACTTGTCTGATTAAAGCATCGGGCACGTCTTTTCTAAAGCGACTATTCTCTACCAATAGATTATCGGCGAGTTCCATCATCGAATTAAAAGCTTCTGTAGCGGTTGGCTGCGACCCATTTCCTTGCCAATAGTCTAAAATATCTTGATACCCTGGGTTTATATCCACAGCGTAAGGACTGTCTATATCTCCAATTTTCCGAACGGCCCACCAGGCCCAACCAATGTTATTGTCTTCAAATAAAGAGACAGCATCCGTAAACCAAGTATTGGAATTTTCTCCGGATTCTCCCATCCATAAAGGCACATTTTGTTGTGCTCTAAGTGGTAGAATCCAATCGAGGTCTCCAGGATTATTCGTATTCCAATATTTATGAAAACTATAGACCATGTTATCATCCCAAGGAGGGGTCAATCCACTGTGATCATTAGCATAGGAGTTTCCTTCAATAAATATAATGTGATTAGTATCTACACTTCGAATTCCCGCAGTAATGTCTTCAAAGACTTCTCGTAATAATGTGTTTCCTGGTAAATCCCAATGGGTTTCATTAATAAGGTCATAGCCACCAATCCATTCATTATTTTTATATCGATCTGCTATTCTGGTCCATAAGGCCACAAGCTTATCCCTGTTTTCTTGACTTTCCCACAATGATGGTTTTGTAGGGTCATAATCATTAATTTCTGAACCAGTCCCTTGTCCTCCTGGAGCCGCATGCATATCTAAAATCACATAAATATCATGAGGAGCTGCCCAAGCTAAGACATCATCTATCAATTCAAAACCTGTTTCTATCCAAGTGTTTTCTCCTGCAACAGGTTCTTCTTCGATTGGGAGTGTAAATAGATTGTAATGCATCGGAATCCGAATACTATTGAAGCCCCAAGCGGCTAAAGAATCTACATCGCGTTGTGTAAAATGATTTGCTCGCCATTGAGTGAAAAAGGTTTCGGTATTGCTTTCTCCCATCAAATCGATTAATTTGTCTTTTATTTCATGTTGGGATCCTGCAAACCCAGAGCTTTGCATCATGTAACCTTCCATGATTTGCCAGCCTCCAGGGCCATAGCCTCTTAAAAGCACTTCCTCATTATTTGAATTAACAATTTGCGTTCCTTGAGTACGAAGGCCTTGACTCCAACCTAATGACACTATAAATACCAGGCTTATAAAAAGCACATATTTTCTCATTGAATTATTATTTTTTAAGTTTTAGTATTCTAAGACTGTTCTAAATTATTGTCTTAATAAGGACCAATTGTCTAAAACAATCCCTTCGGTACCCCATTGACCACCACCAGTTCTAAACAGTAGGTAGTATGTACCAGTTGTTGTAATTTCAAATTGTCCAGGGTTACTAGTTTCATCACAACCCCCAGCAACTGCTGGTCCAGAATAGGTTTTTAAATCTCCACATTCCCATGCATTATACGCTTTGAGGACATACTGATCTCCGTTGTAGTCTCCAGTATTTTCAACGGGTTGTGTAGCACCAATATAGACTTCGCCCCAAACGTCATTGATATCCGTATAGGTCATATCCATATCAAATTGATAGACCCCTGGATCCAAGGTTAGTTGGGTATAAATAGCCCAATGTTTCCAATCACTAGGACTTTGTGTTTCTGCAAAGGTCACAACTCCATCTGCGATGGTTACGGATCCGATTCCATTGTCAGTTTCGTATATGTTAATTATTGTCCAACCACTTGAATCGTCAAAACCTCCATTTGTGATAAGATTTGTAAACACAGGCTCTTCTACGGTCACTTCAACCGAAATTTCGTTTGAAACTGCGGCATCATTTGTAGCTGTTAGTGTCACAGTGTAAGTCCCTGCTTCAGCATATGTGTATTCTGGATCTTCTTCTGTTGAGGTACCAGTTCCATCTCCAAAATCCCATGAATAACTTGTGGCATTTGCAGATGTGTTTGTAAACAATGCAGTAAGATTAGAAGTTTCGAATGTGAACCCTGCGGTAGGTGCAGCAGCTGGATCAATTACTGTGACTTCTTTTGTAATTTCAGCCGAACCTGCTTCATTAGTGGCAGTTAATGTTACCATATAAGTACCACCCTCCGTGTAGCTGTAAGTTGGATTTTCTTCAGTTGAGGTGCCAGAACCATCTCCAAAATCCCATGAATAACTTGTGGCATTCGCAGATGTATTGGTAAAGGTTGTTGTAAGATCAGTTGTTTCAAATTCAAAATCTGAAACAACAGCGAGAGCGAAAGAACCAAGGGATCGAACTGTTACATTATCGATTGTGACGCCTTCGGAACCATAGTTTGCTCCCCCACCTCTAATTACTAAATAGGCAGTTCCGGCCGTGGTGAATTCGAATGTTGAACCTGTACCGACACAACTGTAGGCTGCAAAATCGCCATCAAAAGGTTCTCCACCACAACCTTCCCAAGTGTTTAGGGCTAAACGCATTCCGCCATCGGTGTAGTCTTGACCTTCAACAGGAGTTTCCATTCCTACATAGACTTCAAACCAAGAATCTGTTAATGGGCCTCCACTTATATCCATTGAAATTTGATATTCGTTATTTGCTAAAACTTGGATTGGTTGATAAATTCCTACTTGTCCCCAACTGCCACCTGTCCATTTTGCTTCATTATTATCAAATGACACATTGATTCCATCAGAAATAGGCAAAACAATCCATGGATCACTTCCGTTAAATTCTCCATTTTGAATGAGGTTAGGTGCTTCAAAGTCATCGGTAATAACCACTGTTTGAATTGATTCTGCGACACCGCCCTCGGTAAATATTCTAAACCTCACATCATAATCTCCACTGTCAAAGAAAATCTTGCTGGCTTCATACCCTTCTGCAGAGGTGTTATCACCAAAATCCCAATGTGTGTACCAGTTCGCATCATTTGGAGTTGCTGAAAAATATACCTTATTAGGATTTTCAGAATCAAATTCAAATGTAAAAATAGCATCTTCGCTTGTTGGAGGTGCAACAGCCTCTTCGGCATCGTCTGCACATCCGGTAGAAATAAAAATAATTCCTACAATAAAAGTCCAACTTAAAAATTTTATTAGTTTCATATGTTTATTTATTTGGAATTAAAAATTAGTAACCTACGTTTTCTATAAGGTTCGGATTATTGTTAACTCTATTTTGACCTATTGGTAAGTAATAATGACGTTGATCAAAACTCATTGGTAATGCTTCTGCATCAAAAGTTTCATAGGTAAATGTTTCATTTCCTGCGGCATCAATATGTCTAAGTGTTCTTACACCCTCAACCTGAATGCTTAAAGCCTCTGTTGCAATCCGCCATCTTCTCACATCCCAATAACGATGGTCTTCAAAGGCGAGCTCTAATTTTCTTTCGTTACGGATTCTATCTCTTAATTCAGTGCCTGAATACGGCTCTAAACGTAAGTTTTGTTGTAACCCAGCTCTGGTTCTGATAACTTCAATATAGTCTCTTGCAGACGCTTCTATCCCTAATTCAATGGCAGCTTCTGCGGCATTTAAATAGGTTTCTCCCAATCTAAAAATAAGACAATCCTGACCCGAGTAATATTGTGGTACAAACAAAGGTGAATCGCCATCTTCTAAATATTTTCTTACATAGAATCCTGTTTTTGTAGCATCGGGATGAATCCCAAGTCCATCTTTACCAATACCTGTTCCACTGCCAGTATCAATAGATCCGTCACGTTCTGTGCCATACCAAATATGTACCGGCTCCCCTTGAAATATGTCATTATTGGTCAATATGGTACCTTTAAGACGTGGGTCACGATTTTCCCACGGATTATTTTCGTCATAGCCAGAACCGCTTTCGCTAGGTAATAGACCTGTACTCAATACTTCATAACTATCTACAAGTTGTTTTGTTGGAGACATACTTGCTCCCCAATCCAGTCGATAGCTAAAAGGTACATTATGTAAATCATACTCATGTCCCTTTTCAAATGGAATCCAAATTTTAGTAAAGATGGCTTCATCATCTGTTTCGTCTAAAAATAAATTAGCATAATTAGTTGCTGGATCAGAGTATTGATTAAAGAGTGAATATCCACCTTCGGCAATTACAGTTTGTGAAGCACTTAAAGATGTTTGGTAGTAAGCATCCGCATTTGAAGCGGGTATTCCCATCACTCCATCAAGTTGAACTGTGCCGTATTTTGCAATACTCCCTGCGTATAATGCGGCTCTAGATTCCAAAGATTTAGCGGCCCATTTAGAGGCTCTTCCTTTTTGAGAGGCCCATCTATTTGGTAGTAAATCGAATGCTGCTTGTGAATCAGATAAAATCTGATCATACACTTCTTTTTCAGTGTTTCTGCTAGGAAATAATTCCTCTTGTGGGGTTACATCTGGGTTTTGAGGAACGAGAATAATTGGAACACCTCCGTAACGTTTTGCTAAAGCAAAATAACAGTAGGCTCTTAAAAAGTGCATTTCACCGAGTCGGTTGTTACGTTCTTCAACTGTAAGTACAGAGGTAGGAATCTGTTCTAAATTTTCAATGGAGTAATTAATTTTCCAAATTATATCATAGCCCCACCAATCTAGAGGCCAAGTGTTATTTGCAGTACCCCAAATCCCAGGTCTGTATTGGTTTAATAATGCTGTCCAAGTATAGGTGCCTCTAGCCAAGTCTGATATGCCATCGCGTTGACAGCCACCAACATCCCAGAAACTTTCTAAATAGTCCCAAGGCATTCTATCATAAATCTTAAAAAAATAAGTGTCCATTAGCGCTTTATCACTCCAGACATCATTTTCAGTAATACGATCTAATGGTGGTTCGTTTAAAAAGTCATCATCACAAGTAATGAAAGCGAGTGCGAATAGTGCAAAAATTATGTTTATACGTTTCATAGTAATTTTTTTAAAGTGTTATGTTTACACCAAATGTTATAGATTTTGTTTGTGGATAATACCAGCCCACGGAGGACGTATTTTGTGGATCAAATTCTTCTTTGTAATCTTTAATAACAAATAGGTTATATCCTGTTACAAATACCGTCATTTTTTCAAAACCTACATTGTTTTTGAATTTTGGTAAGGTGTAACTAAAATTAATATTTTTGAATCTTAGGTGTTTTCCATTTCTTAACCAAAAATCAGAGTATTTATAGTTGTTGTCGTTGAATCCACCATCAGCTACTCTTGGAAAGGCAGCTCCGGTGTTTTGAGGCGTCCAATAGTCGAGTTGATAACTGTAGCCGTTAAACCCATTTCGTAAAGGGCTTTGTGCCTCACCATCTAAATAAATATCATAGCCTGCAGCTCCAGTTAACAATACAGAAAGGGAAAAGTTTTTGTATTCGGCTCCTAGGTTTAATGAATAATTGATAGCAGGTTTATCACCAACTCCAAATACTTTTTGGTCTTTTACATCAATAATGTTGTCACCATTTAAATCCTGATACCTTACATCTCCAGGTTGCAGACTTGTATTTCCATTACCATCTTGGATTGCCCATTGATCTATTTCATCTTGTGATTGGAATAGCCCCTGAGATATATAGCCTCTTCTCAAATTTGTATAGCCTCCCGTTACTGTAAGGTTGTCTCTCATAAATGGATCTTCTTGATATGTTTCGTCTATAAAAACAGCCCTTTCTCTAGACCTTGAAAAGTTTAGTAAAGCGTTTACTTTCAAATTATCATTTAATTGTTTTCGATAGTTTAATGAAAATTCAAACCCTTCATTTGAAAATTCATATAAATTTTGGTCGGCCACAGCGACCCCCAATGTACTTGGGATGCTAGAGTTGGCTCTAGCAATGACGTTTTCTCTTTTTCTAAAGAAATAATCAAATGATAATGTAAGTGCGTTGTTAAACAAAGAGGTGTCAAAACCGACATCATAAGTGGTATTTTTTTCCCATGTGAGATCAACATTTGCGAGTGCGGTGTTGTCAATAGTTGGAACTGCGGCATCACCAGGTATCCAGAAAAAATTATAATTAAAACCACTTAACCATTGGTATGCGGCAGTTCCATCATATCCAGCGGTTCCTACTGAGGTTCTTAATTTGAATTCTGAAACGGTGTTCTTTAAAGGTTCAAAAAAGGATTCTTCAGAGAGCCTCCAACCTATTGAAGCTGATGGGAATGTTCCCCATTCTTTTCCAGGTGCAAAACGTGATGAGCCATCATGTCTTATTGTAGATTCAAAGAAATATTTTGATTTATAGTCGTAGCTTAATCGCCCTACAAAGCCCAATCGGTTTTCGCGATATTCACCACCATCAGCCCCTTGGTTTTCTAGAGACCCTGCAAAGAGTTGATCGATTAGGGTGGATTGAAAATCTTGTCGTCTTCCATTAAAATATTCTCCTTGTGTTTTTTGAACTTCCATTAATGCCAATGCCGAAACACTATGGTCTCCAAACGTTTGGTCGTAATTAATGGATTCTTGCAAGACGTATTGATTGTTGTAGCTTGTACCTTGCTCAAGAACAGTGTCACTAAAGGAGCCTTCAGGAGTGGCACGAAAGACATCATAATTTCCTGTTTGTCTGTTTAAAGTATAAAGATTGTATGTCTTTCCCCAATCTTTTTGAAATGACGTATCATAAATTAACGAAGCATAGGTTTTTAAGCTTAGCCCAGGGATTTGATTGACATCCCATTTCAGAGAAATCTTAGCATCGAAATTGTTGTTTTTTCTTCGGTAATAGCCAGCATTAAAATCTTTTATTCCTTCAGCAATATGATTTGGACTTACGCTTGGTTTGGCAGGCGTTCCGTCTGGGTAATACGCTAAATCTGTTGGAAGTGCTCTACTTAATTCTCTAAAAATATCATAGGCAGAATAGGCTGGTGCTTCATTCATCTTTCTACGGGCAGCCAGATTAAATGTTAATTGTAAGTTGTCAGTAACCTTTGCATTTAGGTTAGAACGTAAATTGTACTGTTGAAACGATAAGACATCGGCGTTGTAATTGGATCCTTGATCTAAATAACCCGCAGAAACAAAATAGTTCACTTTTTCTGTACCTCCTGTAAGGTTTAAATTGTGGCGTTGTTGAAAACCCCAGTCTTTTATGACCATACTTTTCCAATCGGTATTTGGATAATTAATTGGATCTGCTCCAGATTGAAATAATTGAATTTCAGCTTCTGTATAAGCAGGGGTTTGATTAGAGTTTCTTAGGCCTTCATTTAAAACTTCGCCATATTGAGCAGAGGTTAGAAAATCAGGATAGGAGGTCAGAGACGTATAAGTAAATTGATTGCTATACGTGAGTTCTGGTTTTCCAAACTTCCCTTTTTTTGTCGTAATTAAAACCACTCCATTTCCTCCTTGTACTCCATAAACCGACGCTGCCGCCGCATCTTTCAAAACGGATATACTTTCAATTTCATTCGCTTCTAATTGGTTTAAGTCACCCGGAGCACCATCAACGATTACTAATGCATTACCAAAATTTCTTACTTCAAAGGAGGAGTTACTAAAGCCTGGTTCCCCTGAATTTTGTCTCACAAATAATCCTGAAGCCAATCCCTCTAGACCATTACTTACAGCCGCAACAGGCAATCTCTTTAAGGTTTCCTCATCAATCGTTGACACTGCTGAGGTTAACTTGATTTTTGATTTTGTTCCATAACCTACCACAATTACTTCGTCTAATTCACTTGTATCTTCTTTAAGTATGATAGAGAAAGTTAATTTGTCATTTATTTTTATTTCCTGAGTCAGATATCCTAAATAGGAAACCACAAGAATATCAGCAGGAGAAGCTTCAATAGAAAAATTCCCATCAAAATCTGTTGTTGTTCCTTTAGTGGTGTCTTTGATTAGTATGGTGACACCTGGAATGGGTTGTTTAGTTTCTTCGTCAGCTACATTTCCAGAAACCGAATTCTGAGCCAAACCGATACTCATACAAAGTATGAATCCGAGTGTAAGTAATCTTGTTTTCATAATAATTAAAATCTAGAAGAATCCCTGGCCCAATAATGAAAGCCAGGGATTTTGTGATTAATTTAAATGGTTGGTTAGTGTTTGATCAGTCTTTTAGTTTCCACTCCTAATTCAGTTTTGATTTTAGTGACATATACACCAGGAGTAAGGGTTGTCGCATCAATTGTTGAAGTCATTGTATTTGGTTGTAATGAAATCACTTGTTTTCCAAGGATGTCAAATACCTTTATAGAATCTATACGCACATTGTTCGTAGAAACATTCCAGGAATTGGTTGTTGGGTTTGGATACACAGTGGCTCCACTAATTTTTAAATCGTCAACCCCAAGCGAGGCATACGCGCCAAATACATAGTCATCTACTTGAAAAATGTTAAGGTTTGGATCAACTGTATTATCAAAATTTGTTTGAATATCAAAAAACAAAGCTATTTTGGTGTTATTGGTAGAGCTAAAACTAGAAAAATCAAACAGAAGAGTTTGCCACGCATTTTCAGTCGTATAATTTGCTGTTACAACGTGTGCTGTTCCACCAGTTTCTATCTGTATGGTTATTACGGATGTTCTTGGCCCTTTGACTTTTACTGAAATCCCTCTGTCTCCGCCAGATAAATCTATTCCAGCATTATGTACATATTTTATTTGAGACCACCAATCGTCATTTACACCCGTAGCTGTAGCAACGCCATCCGCTTCACTGTAGTCAAGAAGACTTTCATTTCTTAGTGGGGTTGGTAAACTAAAATCAAAACTAAATTCAGAAATCGGAGTAGAAACGTCGCCTACAAAAATTTCTTGAGTAGAGACACTAGTACCTACAGAACTAGTTGCTGTTAGCGTAACGTTGTATTGCCCCTTAAAAGCATAAGTGTATGTTGGATTTTCAATGCTAGATGTCCCAGAGCCATCACCAAAATCCCAAGAATAACTTGTAGCATTTGTTGAGTTATTAGTAAAAACAGCCTCTAGGTCTGAAGTAGTTGTTGCTGCAGTGAATATTGCTGCAGGTGCTGCTGCTGTAGATGTTAATGACATGTTGTCGATTACAATCCCTGTTGTACCGTAAGTACTCCCCCCAGTTCTAAATAGCAAATAGTACGTGCCAGCCGTAGTAATATTAAACTGTCCAGGGTTAGTATTAGAATCACAACCAGATGCTGCAGCTAAACCATCGTAAGAAGTTATACTGGGGCAGTCCCACGCATTGTAAGCTTTAAGGATTTGTTGGTCACCGTTGTAATCTGAATGTTGTACAGGTTCAGTTGCTCCAATATACACTTCCCCCCACAGGTCGCTTATCCCATTATAAGTCATGTTCATGTTAAATTGGTATGTTCCTACACCTAGAGTCACAGCAGTATAGATCCCCATGTGTTTCCAGTCACCTGCAGATGTTTCATCAAAAGTGGCAACTCCGTCAGCAATTGTTACCGACCCCATTGTGTTGGCTGCTTCGTAATGGTTAACAATTGTCCAACCCGTAGCATCGTCAAAAGTTCCATTTGAAATGAGGTTCTGAGCAAACCCAAAATTGGCTGTCAAACCCAAAATGAATAATAAAGTAATTTTTTTCATAATATTT
>Ga0181564_10000044_pt1 | contig 86150 bp, 112 predicted proteins | sample 011ome_24_FD_134512 | JGI IMG/M metagenome (GOLD analysis project Ga0181564, IMG submission 134512) | Coastal salt marsh microbial communities from the Groves Creek Marsh, Skidaway Island, Georgia - 011513CT metaG (megahit assembly) | ecosystem: Environmental > Aquatic > Marine > Intertidal... | reverse complement strand
GAATATGATGCTGTGTCACCATCATTGAAAGGACTTGAATATGTCCACATACTTCCTGAATCAAATGTATTACTATCAGTTGTTTGTGTGATATAATTTCCAGAATTATCGTATTGTAGATATCGAGTCTGTGGACTAGAACCAGTTTGATTGGATATAATTGGTGTAATCAATATCGGCGCGTTTGGTGTGCTTCCTGTATTACTACCTTTAGTCCATGCAATATTACCTCTTACAGTACCAACCTTGACATTAGCACCGTTCATAAGAGTTAGGTTTCCACTTACATTAGTAATACTAAGATTTGCATCTGCGCTATATAGAGCAACTTTTAATCTGTATGGCGCATCTCCGCCACCATCTGGTGGAGATGTTGTAACGGCAGCAAGCAATCCATTAGTTGGATGAAATGCTTGTTTGTTTTGAATTTCCCATGCATCTACATTATGACTTCCGCTTCTTGTAAATAAATCTGCTGACGGGCCTATATTAATAGTTCCGGCATCCCAATCTACATCAGCAAATTTAATTATACCTCTGCGAGTAGAAGTCGCGCCCTCTTGTCTATATAAGGCGATTCTAGTTGGGGTCGATGGGTCAATTGCAGTGTGTTCCCATTCAAATGTTTCTGATGATGAGGTTTCTATCTCTGGAAAACTGTGATCTAAATTCTGATTTGCAAAATCATAAGTGAATTTTCTTACAGCAGCTTTATTATTTGAATTCTCGAATTTTACATAAAAAGTTAAAACTGTTCCATTAAATCCGCCATGGTCAACAACCATTCTTCCATTTAAACCAATGTTTAACTGTCCATTATTAGTTGTATTACTATATGCAGCCGAACTGTCTGTACCAGTTGTGTTTACAGTAGTTCCTGTAATATTTCCAGTACCTACATTTATATTACCGCCACTTGTGGCTGCTCCAAGATACAGAAATTTGTCTTCATGTGTACCGGCAGGTCCAAAGAATGCATGTTGGTCTCTAAAGTTATTGATAGGTTCTCCCGAAGAAAATGGCGTTCCTTTTGATATTCCCGATCCATTTCTTGAAAATACAACTAACATTGTGCGGTCATTATGTCCAGTGCCGCCAGGGAAAATTAACATTCCTTTTTCTCTGGTGGAATGATGGGCTATCATACCTCTATAGTTCGAATCTCCAATATATCCACTAGTCATTTGAGAATCTATAGCAGTCTGTTGATCGAATGGATAATTTGTAGGTTCAACTACAGTCACAGTTCCATCTGTATTCAACATTACAATATCATTTGTTGCTGCAGTGTTTGTTGATGTATATTCTACAACATTACCGCCGCCAGGACTATTATTTGCAACATAGTTCTGGACAAATGTTTCTGTCGCAAGCCCTGTTAAGTCTGCATTGGCAACTGTTTCAATCCAACCAGTGGCCTTATAAATGTATAGTTTCTGTGTATCTTCTACGAATGCAATGTCACCGACAGTATTTCCTACGGCTGGTAAGTATGTTGCATCACTATAGATATTGACAGATGCAACCAAAGATGTACCATCTGGCGCGATCAGAGTTGCAGTACCAGCAACTTCTTTAATCTTATTCTCAAATGCTGGAGTATTTTCTACATATGTCGATAAGTCTTGTGGAACGAATTTATTTGTTGATGAATCGTATACAAGACACATCTGAGATGTGAGTGTAGGAATAGGACGCAATTCGATAGTCTGTGCATGGCCTTCTTGTGTATGTTGTCCATAAATCAAGTAGTTTCCATTTGCATTGGTTTCTACTGCAAGATCTTTAACACGAATTGTGCCTCGCATCGCACCATGAACTCCACACTGATAATACAATACATCAGGCGCTCCAGCAGGAACTGTAAATGTAATTGTACCGTTATCAGTGCGAGAACCAGTCACGCCGCTTGTATATTCTCCGAAATATGTATTAGATGCAAAATTTGTTCCATTATCTGTTGTAAAGTAGAATGGATGTCCAGAAGCATTGATGTTGATTGTATATGTGCCACCTCTATAGAATGGGCCAATCTCTGGATTGTTTCCCATCGCAGTTCCAGAGAATACATATGCACCTGTTGTAGAACCAACGGTGTATGTAACAGACGGCGCTGTGAGAGTTGGTGGTGTGATTGTAGATGGAACATTTACTGCTAATCTCTCAACACTTGTTGAATTTCCGCCATTGATATCTGGATGACTGTGGTTTACTATAGTTGTAGTTGCCCATGAAACTAGGTTGTCGTTTCCAGCACCTTCAATCCACTTCAATTTAAATGAATGAGATTGCGTCATTGACCCATATTGAGTATTAGCAAAGTTGTTAATTTGATATGTACCCTGCATATACAAAGGCACAACACTCAATGGTGTTTCAGTAATGGTTGTACGAGCATATGGAAGTGCGGATTGTGTCCATGTCCAATCCCAATGTGTTCCATGACCTGCTTCGTCTGCTGATACTTGAATTTCTAGTGTCTCTGGTTGTACTGAGAGATCGAAGTTGAGAATATCATCTGCTGTAAACTGAGTAGTACCAAAGTAGAGAGTGTTGGTGTCTAGATATAAGTCTCTAAATTTATTTGTAGGAGAGCCCAAGTCGTGTGTAGCATCTGTGGCTGGAATAATTGCAGAACCTAATGCCTGCAAATTAGTATCAGACATGAATTTATTAGTAGTTCCTTCAACAATGTCATCGGAAGTTGCAGATGGAGAAAGAGCAGACTGAGAAGAATTTCTTACTTGTTTGATAGCATTTGATAATTTTACCATCTCTTCTGTAGTTGCACCAGAGGAGAGTGCGTTCACTCTAGAGTTTACTGCATTTTCAATATCGCTATCTTCTGTCAATCCTACAGATTTTGCTGCTCTAGAAAGAGAGAGCAGTTGGTCTACTGTCGCAGTTGTAATATCGTTGAGGATTTTTGTGCGAATAGCCTGTATTGAAGTTGTGAGGTTTGTATCTGACATCCTATGAACCTTTTATAATTCTGATTTTCTTTATATTTATACTTTTTCTATTTATGTTTTGACGAAAACTCTAACATACGATTGCTTTTTCTTATCTTTTTTGAAAACACAATATTCTATTTGATTTTTCTGACAAATTTCTATTATTTCTTTGGGCCCCTGCCACTCTTCATCAGTTGCAACTGATTCCGGCTCATTTGCAGAGATTTTTTTGATTTTATTCCATCTATCCACTTCTGCTCCAAATGTAGGAGTTCCTTTATATATTTTTGTTGTCCAAATTTGATCTTTATTGTTTATATAATATCCACGGCCGCCGATGTTCAGGTTGGAAAGTCTATAATCTTCAGGATCTATAGAATCTTTCTGATTTGTGTAGAATCTCTTCTTGTTTGTAAACAAACTCTCTACATCCACCGCATATTTTAGTTCTTCTCTAGGATCATTCTTAAAGACACTAGGTATATTATCAATACCTATTGCTTTTACTAAATTTTGATATCCATGTACAACCAAGCATGTAGAAAACTTACCATCACGACATGAGAATATCAAATCAGTTGCATCCGAATAATCAAAATCCATCATTAAATGATCTTCAAATAAATGTATCATAATGTCTCCGTATGTGTTCCAACTACCGTATATTCATATTCTGTGCCATCAATATTTATTTTTACATATCCACCAGCACCAGTACCACCATCTGTGCCACCATCGGAAGCACCAGCACCACCACTCCCTATAGTAACAGTCATTGTAGTTCCGAAAGGCACTTCTAACAGATAGTTTGCAGGGTTTTCTTGTTTTACGCTCGCCTGCCCACCTTCTCCAGACGGATCTGTATTATAAATTCCTCCAAACTTATTGGTATCGACATTTCCACCGCCTCCACCCCCACCTGCTCCGTAACTTGTAGCAGGTGCATTGCCGCCATTGGCTCTCAACGAACCACCAGCACCACCATCTCCATAATATGAAGAATCTCCAATTCTAGCGGTAGAATAACGATCATTGTCAGTATGATTTGTACTTGCTCTGCCACCAGCGGCACCAGAAGAGGTTATGGAGAAATACGAAACTCCATCCACCGCCATGTCTATGATGGTATCTCCACCATCATCACCATCAGTTATTCCAACTCCATTACCATTATTGCGGCCTGCGCCTCCACCGCCTCCACCGCCTATCAATTCATAAGATACGGGAATTTGTGCAGAAGTTCCATAAAAATCATCAAAGCTTATCTCGTCACCTACCACTGTTGGAACATTAGAGTTCTCTGGGCGCTCTAGTACATGTCCTGTAGCTCTAGTGAATTCGCCAAAGACAACCCTCTGCCAACTTGGAGAGGATGAATTATGTTGTATCTGTATATCCCTAAGTGAAATCGGGCCAGTTGTCTGCAGTGGCATTATGTCATATCCGAAAATGCAGTTATATTACCTCTAGTTTCTATATCTCCAGTGGTTGATAATCGCATCATTAATGTTCCGTTATGAGAAAATAATAATCTATCTGATGCATCTTGAGATATAGTCCAGTCATCCAAACCGAATAAGTCAATACTCCACTTATCCGTGGTTGCATTATATTCCCAAGTTTTTGCTCCAATTGTATGTTTATCACCATTTGCTGGGTTTGATGGAAATTCTGCCATTTATTTCTCCTTTAAATTACTGCTTGCCAATACCAAGTTTCTGGATCACTAGACGATCCATGAACAACATCAATTTCACCACTCGAATTTGCAGTATATATTGCAGAATTCGGTCTGAGTGTTTCTTGGACAAGTACCTGTTTTCCGGCAATATTAGAACCAAGAGAAATTGTTGTGGTTCCTGATGATGCTGCAGTTGTAAATGTGCCTCCTACAATTTGCCCGGCCGCTTGGGTGGATGCATCTGCACCAAAATGCATTGCAACAACTCGCACCGACGAACTTGTTGTTGTAGCAGTTGCATATATATGAACACTAACTGTACTTCCTGTGTTGTTAACCCATTTTACAGTATTTGTGCCAGTTGCCAATAATGTACTGGTGGGATTGGCCCCAGCATAACCGTTTTGATCGTATACAGCCATTGTCTCGCTATTATTGTTTTGCTGATACCCTGCAATCCATGTAACTAAAACTTCCCCATTTTCAATATTGGCTATAGAAGTCAATCCACTAGTAAGACCGGCGGCAATCTGTTTGGGCGCAGCAGCAATACTACTACCCCCACTGTTCAATAGTCCATCGACATCCGTTAATTCATTAATATCTGTATTTAATAGTCCATCGACATCCGTTAATTCATTAATATCTGTATTTAATAGTCCATCCTCATCTGTTAAATCATTGATATCGGATGGTATGGTAACTCCCCCTGTTATAGTTGCAATAGAATCATCCACATATGTTTCTGTTGCATATCCAGTTAAATCAGTTGCAACCGCTGGGTTAAAAGTAAATTGCCCATTGCTATACGATAGAGAACCACCACCAGACGCATTTCCAGTTTGTACTGTAATATCTCCCGCTTCTATAAAGTTTTGAATTGCCGTGTTCATGGCGGTTGTTGTTACATATGCCGATAAATCAACAGCCCCACCACCCCCAGACGCTGGAGTTCCGACAACACCAGTCAACTGAATCCAACTACCACCATCCCACATTAATAGTTCTCCGGCGGTTGCAGTGTCAAACCATAGCTCTCCTGGCTGTGGGTCGTTTGGAGCAGTGTCTCCATATGTTGTAACTGTCAAGTTTGCAATTGTGTCAATAAGTGTTTGATATACCCCTGCATCATCATTTATAGATGCGGCTAGTTCATTTAGTGTATCCAGCGCGGCAGGAGCACCATCAATTAGATTTGATATTGCAGTGTCTACATAGTTTTGAGTTGCAACTCTATTTGCAACTGCACCATTTTCTTTGGTATATATGATACCCCCTGCAGTAATATCACCATTAACTTCAAATGCACCATCTAGTGTGAGTCCACCATCAGAATAAATATCACCATTCTCTTCTATCCTAAATATGGCACTTTCTTTAGATAGTGCAGTCGTAGTTTCATCTTCATTATTGAACAATCCAAAGTAATTTCCATCTTCTGTGTTATTTCTATCCAAGAACATTGCAATCGACTGCAGTGAACTAATTGCAACACTGTTACTTCTATCAGAAAGAAGATCGTAGTCCATATGAATTTTATTAGATGTAGTTCCATTTGTGAAAGAATCTCTTGCCCGTTGATCCAAAAAGTAAAGGTTGTTATTGCCTTCTACTGTTGTGTCAGTGTTGAGATATTTTGTTCTATATACACCATCAGTGTCGTATTGTAAAACATGATTCAATTCCGCATCTAGTGCATCTACATCTGTTATTTGATTAATTCCAATTCTCACGAAATCGCTCCCTACTTGTAGTCTTACTGGAACTGCTCTTGCTTCAATTCCATAGTTGACTTTTAAATCTCTTATTTCCAATTTCGCCGCATCCATATTTGGAACAACTCTCAAATGAGAATTGTCTAAATCGAGCGCAGAAAAATTATAGTTTCCTTGTCTTTTTGCAACATGTCGCTGTAGTATATGATGAGGCATAACCAACACTAAATTTGCATCCATGTTTTCTGTTTCGAGCTTTGTTTGCCCTAATACCTGATAGAACTTATATCTGGTGTTTTCTCTTATTGTTACCTGATTTGATGTAGTTGTAGTAACATCTGGCGCTTTTTTTCTAACTTCATATGCTGTCGCTCCATTTATTGTATATTTTTCTTGCCATCTAGTATATAGAGTTCCATCGGTATCAATAAATTGCGGATTTCCATTCGAATCAGTTCCACTATATTGTAGATTTGTCTGTAGGCCTGCTTTTATTTCTCCATTGTAAATAATTCCCCATGTTACTCCATCAGTTAATTGATCCCATGTGTCAGTGCCACTAGAATATGTTCCATCATTATTTCCTTCTACCCATGCTGTAGTTGGATTTGTTCCATTACCAACTAAAATTCCTGCCAGAGTTGCTCCGATTGCCGTGGTGGTTGTGGTTGTTGTATTCAAGGTTTCTTTAGTGTATACTACATCTTCAATATGCATTCCCAAATCATATGATGTTCCATCCAATCTCTGGTATATGGGCGTTGCAGAATAAACTCTATTTGAAAAAATTACAACACCTCCTACAACAAGAGTCCATGATCCAACAGACGCTCCATTTGCTGCTCCAAATTCATACGAAATATTCTGTAGAACTGCTGGAACTTCTGGATTGTTTGTTGCATTGATGTCAGAATCGGATGGAGATTTGGTGCCCAAAATAGTATTGCCCGAGGAATCTGTATAATTTTCCTTGGATGGGGTGTGAAAAATCCAAACGGTTTCAAAATTCAATGGGTCGGTATAATTTGTAATATTTGTAGCCATTTAAAAAAATATCCATTATTTGTCCTTTTATTTATAATGCTTCTTGACAAGTGATTTCTAATGTAGTATATTGGTACTAATGATTTAAGAAAAGAGATTCTAGATGAAAAACAGTCCTATAAACAAATTGCAACAACTTATGATTATTACTGCAGAAGAATGTGGCGAGTTGACACAAAGATGTAGTAAAATTATTCGCAAATATAATGATATTTCTGAAATCGAAGAAGATCAACGTGTAAAACTTCTAGAAGAACTTGGAGATGTGCAATGTATGATAGAACTAATGGTTGATCACAATATCATAACATATAAAGAATTGGCAGTAAGATCGTGTCATAAGAGAGAAAAGTTAAAAAAATGGAGTCAGTTGGTAGATGGTTAGGTTAGGAAACTTTAAAACACTAGAAGTTATAGACGATGAGTCCGCCCAGCTTTGGGATGATGTGCAGACTGTCTTTCTATCTATCGATGGAGATACGGTAAAGATAATAATAAATCCAGACGAATCTGAGTTCACAGAAGAAATCATAGAATAGGAGAAAGATATGGCAAATAATGTATACTCAATAGTAAATCTTCACAGCGGCAATGAAGAAGTACATACATGGTTTAAAGAATTGGTTGAAAATCTCAGATATCCAGAGGATGAACGACCTCAAGAATATGAACACTATAAACCAATTCACACTACATTCTGGCCAGATGCAGAGGATACAGACACTAGGGGTTGGTATATCGATAATATTGGTGTAAAGTGGTGTCACATACAAGATGCATATGAAACAGAAATCAATACATGTTCTGCATGGGGAATTCCACATGATTTTTATGAGAAATTATCAGAGGAAGCATCGAAGATAGATCCCAATGCAGTGTTCACCGTGACATATGAAGATGAAATGCCAAACTTTTTTGGCAGTTCAGTATATTACCAAGGAGAACAGTTTGATTCGTGTGAATGGGATTCGGATGAATATGAAGGCCAGGGCCTCTGTTTTTATTGGGATGAAGATGAAATGGGTGAAGAAGAACCAGAAGATTGGGAAGCTTCATGGGAAGATATGCACCTTTTGCAACATGAAAATTTACAACAGATGCTTGATGGGTTGATTATCGATGAGAATTGAACCTGATATCAAATTAGACTATAAGAATGTATTAATCAGACCTAAACGCTCTACTCTCACCAGTAGGAAAGAAGTTTCTCTTGTGAGAGAGTTTAATTACAGAAATTACAATGCAGAAAACATCTGTCCACCAGATTTTGAGGGTATACCTATTATTGCCGCAAATATGGATGGAGTAGGCACATTCAAAATGGCAGATAAACTCGCCGAAGGCGAAATAATGACATGCCTCAAAAAAACATACACATCTGCAGAACTCATTAGTTACTTTGATAGTGAAATGTGGGAGAGAAGAGAATATGTTGCTATGTCTATTGGTATTTCTGACTCAGATTTAAATAAGTTCAAAACTGTTTATGACCATGTTGGAAAACAACTTAAATATGTTTGTATTGATGTTGCTAATGGATATACTGAAAGATTTGTAAACTTTATTCAAGAGTTTAGACTTCTTTATGCAGACATTGTAATTATTGCAGGGAATGTTGTTACTGCAGATCAAACACAGGAGTTAATTTTAAATGGAGCCGATATTGTTAAAGTGGGTATTGGGCCTGGCAGTGTTTGTACTACTCGTATCAAAACTGGAGTTGGTTATCCCCAACTCTCGGCAGTCATTGAATGTGCTGATGCTGCCCATGGCCTTGGTGGGCATATCATTGCTGATGGTGGGTGTACATGCTCTGGTGATGTAGCGAAGGCATTCGCTGGTGGTGCTGACTTTGTAATGTTGGGTGGTATGCTTGCCGGACACGATGAAGGTGGTGGTGAAGTAATAAAGAAATATTACAAATCAGATGAAGTTGATATACATGATAATGGAGATCACGTTTCAGTAATAGAAGAAAAAAAGTATGTACAGTTTTATGGTATGAGTAGTAAGGCTGCAAATGATAAACACTTTGGTGGACTTAAAGAATATCGTTCATCCGAAGGCAGAGAAGTCTTAGTACCATATCGTGGAGAGGTGGCAAAAACAATTCAAGATATTCTAGGTGGCATTAGAAGTACTTGTACTTATGTAGGTGCGGATGAGTTAAAAAGACTAAATAAATGTACAACATTTGTCATGTGTCATGACACTCATAATAGGACCTATGAAGGGAGTTAAAATTGAACGAGAAACAATTATCCGCAAGACTTGCAAAAATGTCTGCCATTGCATACGATCAACCAAACATTGCCACTGAAAAATATAAGGCCTTGGGATATGCACAGGTAAAGTATATAGACTATCAGGGAGCACAATGTTATGTTGTTTGGAGTACTTCTACTATTGTAGTATGTTTTAGAGGAACAGAACCTTCTCAGTGGAATGATGTTAAGGCGGATTTACGCGCCTGGCCAGAGAAAGAAGAAACTGGAAGAGTTCACAAGGGATTCAATACTGAAGTGGCAAAAATTATTGATAGAATTGAAATAACCCTACAACAAATGAGAGGCGCAAAGGCGTTGTATCTAACTGGCCATTCTCTTGGTGGTGCAATGGCAACCATTGCAGCCGGAAAATTAGAACATGTAAACTTTCTCTGCACATTTGGTTCTCCTAGAACTGGTTGGGGTCAATATGTAAAGAATATCACATGCCGCCATGTTAGATTTGTAAACAATAATGATATTGTTCCATCAGTTCCACCATCATTCTTGATGTATAAACATCATGGAGAATTGATGTATATAAACTATTACGGTAATATTAGAAAGATGTCTTTTTGGCAGAGAATTAAAGATCAGTGGCGGGGCCGCATGATGGCACTCAAGAAAAAGGCACCATTTGATGGTGTATATGATCATGATATGAAATATTACATCAGATATACAGAAAGAAACGCAAATGATTGAGATGATTTATCAAATGGCATCAGACAGATTATGGATTTATACTGCAATAGTGGGCGCTTTATTTGGTGCGGCATTTCTTGCATATTTTCGCTCTACCCATGCTGGCATTTACTTGTACATGAAATTTGATGAATATCTTGATAAAATCAGAGATTATTTTGGATTGACTTGGTTTAATCAACCAGAAGATGCTTGGAGAAAACAATATCCAAAAATTACTAGTAAGATTGATGAACTAGAGAGGCGAATATTCGAACTGGAAAATCCCAAACCACAATGGGATAAGCGTCCGAATGAAGCGATAAATGAAAAAGGCTAAAAAAAGGGTTGACAAAAGATTGTCAGCCCTTTATACTTTAAGGGTAATGAAAAAGGAAACGAATCAAATGAATACTGATGATAGCACATTTATTTGGGAAGAACTTGCCCGAATCAATCCCACAACCTTTCAATCTCAACATTCTGTTATGGTGCAGTCTGATATGAAAGCATATGCTTTAAAGGCAGGCTTGTGGCCAAATTCAGATTATAAGCGCATTATTCGCAGACATGCAGAAGCGCGTGGTTGGACACAAGAGGGATTCACTGGTATGGAGATTATCCATTAAATTAGCCCTTGACATTGCCCGAATCATATGTTAAAGTGAAGTGTAAAAAGGAGATATATAATGACACAAGTTGCAGTAATTCACACAGCATTCGAAGATACACCAAACACAGTAGCTTTTGTTGAAGTTCCTGATGGAACAAATCATGAAGATGCAATGAGCTATGCATATCGTTGGACTAACAACGTAATGGGTTCTTGGTCGATCAAAGAAGAAGTCTTCTCCAATGGGGAAGAAAACGGTGACTATAATGAGAATGTAACTGTTATGGCACCCCTACCAGTTGATGATCGTGGACAGGAGCGAGGCCTTCGTTCTACATCAGTCGGTGATCAAATGTTGGTTGGTAATACCAAATATGAAGTATCAATGTTTGGGTTTAAAGAAATTTAAGCCCTTGACATTGACTCGTAGATATGCAATAATGAATATGTAATGAGAAAGGTGATTCGACATGATTGACACAATGCAAGAGATTGAGATTCTAGAAAATGTTATCATTGCACTACAAGAGGGTGCGTCTGATGAGAAACGAATGGCGATAACAGATTTAGAACGCATGATGCAACGCAAACAAGTAGAAGTTGCCGAATATGATGCTTGGGTTGATGAACAAGCGGCAATACAGGCATGGATGGAAGGAACCCAGATATAATGTTTACTTACTCAGATGATTGTTTTTCAGATCTCCATAAAGATGTTTATGGATTTCGTCCTCGCGGCATTCTTATGGAAGAGTGGCATGAACGCACTCCAAGACAGAAACAAGAGTTGTGGAATGCTCTTTGCGACGAACTTGAAGAGAACATGAAAGCTGAAAAGGCTGCAGAAGAAGTTGCAGTCGAAGAGTTTGAAGTTCGGGTTCAAGATGTAATTGAATTGGGTGCTGAAAATCGTGAGACTGCGCTTCGTTGGATTGTTGGCTCTGAAACCTTTTACCACAGTCAAGATGTAGAGCATTTTGTGTGGGAACAGGGTATCCTATTTACCGACTATGGTAAACAGTTAGTCAAAGACCTGTGTTCCATCGTTGAATACGAATCTTGGGAGGCAGCCTGATTGTTCACAAATGAATTTGAGTTCGATGCGACTATAACAACAGTAATGGACGAAACAGCTGAACATGAAGATGTTCAGCTTATTATATCTGAAGATGTTGTCTACATCAGACAGTTCAATGACGAAAAGCGTCAAACTACCTACGATTTAATTGCAATGACTCCTAAGATGTTTAAGGATATGGTTACTGCATTGAACCAGACTGAAGGCGTTTTTTCAACTCAGTATAAGAAGGCAACCTAGCCCCGCCTCCCTGATAATTAAATTCGCCCATGTTCCTTAGAACTTCTAGGGTTTTTCTTTGCATGATAGCTTGTATTAGTTCTCCATTCCCCTGCATAACTGTAGGGGGAACTGCTTTTTGTTCTAGATATTCGGTATATGTTCTTTCTGGTTTCATAAGAAAATATTCTAAATCCCAAGTATTCACAAACATAATAAATGTGTCTCTATTTGTATATTGTGCAATCATTTGATATAGTTGTGCTCTAAATCCGTTGGCAGCAAAATAATATGATTGCCATGCGCCTGTGCTTTGTCCTTGCGAATAGATGTCTTGTAATTTCATCTCTCCATCATATTTTGGTAGCCACGGTGCGTGAAATGCGAGAAGTCCACTCACATGATATTCTACGCCGCCCAGAAATGCAAGGGCACATGCAGATATACATGCTGCATTCCTTGGCACCCATACATCCACATTCCAGTTAGAGAACACTGTTCCGACCTTATATGCCTCCGATAATAGGCCGCCAGGCGAATTCATAGATATTATTTTAGTATCTGGATGAGCTGCTAATGCATTGATAAATGCTTCGGATAATCCTGCAACAAAAGATCCTTTAAATTGTAACATTGGGCCCCATGGGGTATCTTGTTCATATCTAATATCATATGGATGATTTTCGTGTGCTGATGTGTTTGTTGTCGTTAGTATTATTGTTAACGCAAACAAGATAGGAATAATTTTAATTAGTTTCATTATATTTCCTTCCAAAGAAATATTTATAATAATTATATAAACTAAATAAAAGACCCACAAATAGAATTGGAGTATAATATGACTTTTTGGAAATGGTGGACTACTGTTGTGATAGTTGCGGTTCTTTGTGCAATCGCCGAATACTATATCAATATTTCGAATTATCTATTAATACAAGATGGTACTAAAATAAGTTTACTGATATTGACTATCCTCATGGCTTGCAGTATCAGTGTTGGAAAACATGCATATAATTTACAGTTTAAGGAAAGCGCTCCTAAGAAAAGTTCAATCGAACCTCTTTGGTATTTTTCTGATGCTGTACTATCTATTGGCATGGTCGGAACATTAGTAGGTTTCTTAATTGTTCTTACATCTACATTCACTAGCATTGAAGGATATACTCCAGAAGAACTTAAAACTGTCATTGGAGAATTGGCATCTGGAATGGGTATTGCTTTAATAACATCATTGACTGGACTACTATCTTCAATTGTTCTTAAATTTCAACTAGTATTGTTGGATAGCGATGGCGGCAATGTATAATGAGAAAATACAGTACAAACTTAGGGTTTGTTGACCTATTATTTAATTTATTAGTCGGATTTGTTAGTTTATTATTGATAGCATTCTTGTTAATCAATCCAATTGCAGATGATGGTAAAATAGACCCAGTGACAGAATTTATAATAAATGTTCAATGGCCAGATAATTCCAGCATTGATATCGATTTATGGGTACAGGGTCCAGAAGGAACTATTGTCAGTTTCAAACAAAAAGATGGCAATTACATGGTATTGGAAAGAGATGACCTTGGTATTAGTAACGATTTTGTAATGATAGATGGAGAACCAAAAATCATTCGCAGAAATATTGAAACGCTCATGATAAATACAATACTAGAGGGTGAATATTTTATCAATGTTCACAACTATAATCACAACAAACCTTTAAAGGATGGAGAAGATTATCCAGTTCCAGTAGAGGTAACTTTAATCAAAATGACACCATTCAGTAGTATATTTACTCTCAAAACCACACTATCATTTAGACAAGAAACTACTATAGCATCATTCTTGGTGAATCGTAATGGGATTGTAAACGATATTAGGACAGATGTTCAGATACCTCTCTATTATAAAGGTATCGCAGAGCATACACCAGAGCCAGTATCACCTACATTTATGAATATATCACCGGCGAATAGAACGAATGAACAGGTGTGGGATGGTGTTCAATGGGGGTTCGGGCCATGATATTTCAAGCAGTTATAGCATTTTGTATCATATTGTGTATTATAATCGCAATATTGATATACTACTCTGAATTAGACTTCACATTGAAACTGGTTTCTCTACCATTTTCTGTATTCTTTTTGTCTGTATTTATCTATTGGGTGTCAGATAATTTAGGAACGCCGGTAGAAGGAACACCTATTGGAGAATTTAAGTACATACATCACACATTGAAAGGAAATGAAACGATATATCTGTGGGTTTATCAGAAAGAAGATCAAAAGCATAGATTATATCAGTTTCCATATACAAGGGATGCGGCAAAGAAACTGGCTGAAGCTGGACAGGACGCGAAGAAAGGCGTTGAGATTTCTGGTGAAATGGCCGAGGGCCCGTCTGGTTCTGGACAACAAATACGAATTGAACTATATCCAACCAGACCAAATATAATAGTGGGGCCCGTTAAAAATTAGAAAAGGGAAATATAATGTTTAGATTTTATACTGAAAAGAAGTGGTTATTATGGAGTTGGATTGGTTCTGCAATAATCTTATCATCACTTTGGGTACAAGTACAAATTGATGTAAAAATAAATGAATGGTTTGGAAAGTTTTACGACATGATCCAAAAAGCATTAGGAGAACCTAATGCAATCACAATCACAGAATATTGGGCTAGTTTGGGTAGTTTTATATACCTTGCCGCAATATATGTTGCAATCGCAGTTGCAATTAGTTTTTTCACCGCACATTTTTTATTCAGATGGCGAACTGCCATGGTAGAATGGTATCATTCTGTATACGACAAGGCCCGTACAATTGAAGGCGCGGCACAGAGGGTACAGGAAGACACAATCAAATTCAGTCGAATTATGGAAAGTCTTGGAACTAGTTTCATAGAATCTATTATGGTATTAGTGCAGTTTGTACCTATTTTACTTGGATTGAGTATAGGAATTCCTGTCTTCTTCTTCGGTGACTGGCAATATGGCCTAGTGACTGGTGCATTAGTTTGGAGCATTGGCGGCACTTTGTTTTTAGTTGGTTTGGGTTGGTTGCTTCGTCTAGTTGGCGTAGAATATGACTTACAGAAGAAAGAAGCAGCATATCGTAAGATCCTTGTTATTGCAGAAGACGATGAAACTGTTCGGCCCAAGACAATTGATGAATTGTTTCAAGATGTTCGCGGCATCCATTTTAAATCATATATAAGATACCTATACTTCAATGTGGGTAGAGTGGCATATCTTCAAGCAAATGTTTTGAGTGCATATGTATTTCTTGCTCCTGCAATAGTCGCCGGCGCTGTCACATTAGGCGTAATGCAACAAATTATTCGGGCATTCGGTAGAGTAGAGGGTTCTATGCAGTATCTATTAAAGGCTTGGCCAACTATTATTGAATTGGCGAGTGTATACAAACGACTAAGAGAATTTGAAAGACAAATTAAAGAGAAATAATAATGGCTAAAAAGAATAAAAAGGTAAAAGAGGAAGAAGTTGAAGTAAAAACTATACTGATTCCAGACACAATCACACAGGTTCCCCCACAGGAACCTGTGCCTCGTGATATGACATTTGAGAAACCGCCAGGCACTGTTCTAAAAGAGAACGGTATTATTTTTATGGATAAACAGTTTAATCAAGAGAACTGTATGCCTTTAGTCAAGATGATTATGGAGTATAATCTGATGCCTGCACCAAAGGCACCACCAATTATACATCTATACATCAATTCGCCCGGCGGAGAAGTTGCATCTGCATTTCACTTAATTGATGTAATTAAACAGTCTAAGATACCAGTATATACATATGGTATGGGCTCTATTGCATCATGTGGTGTGTTGTTGATGATGAGTGGTGAAAAAGGCCATAGATATTTGACACAGAATACAAGTATTATGTCGCACCAGTATAGCTGGGGCTCTGGTGGTAAGGAACACGAACTGTATGCAAAAATCAAACAGTTCGAGATCTCATCTGAGAAACTTATAGATCACTATAAGAAATGCACTGGTAAGAAGAAAGACTACATTAGAAAACATCTTTTACCAGAATCTGACATGTGGATGACACCAGAAGAAGCAATTAAACACGGTATCGCCGATAAAGTCATAGAAACTTATTGACAAAACAGAATCATTAGTGTATATTAAGGAAGTAAATTGAAATGGCACAGGAGTTGACAGAAAAATTATCAGTAATTCTAGCTGAATTGAAACAGGTTATGGAAGAGCGAAAGATGCGAGTTGATGATCTCAGAAGAGAAATTGACGAAATAGAACAGCAAAACGTCGACCTAGAGAAACAAGTTTCGAGTCTGTTAGATTCATTCTAATAAAAAGGGTCGGATGCTACAAGGTGTGGCAGCGGACTGTAACTCCGCCGAGGAAACTCACGCATGGTTCGATTCCATGCCGGCCCACCATAAAATGAGGTAGTAATGAAAGAACCAGTATATGAAAAAGGTTATCCTTCCTTTGAGGCAGTCAATAGGGAAGAACCACAAGAACGATATCACGAATACATGAAACGGCGTATGCGTGAAGAAGATAATAAGACAAATTTTACGCTTACTGTTGAAAAAGATGGAGAGGAATTAGTTTTACCCTTTCCTGTTGAGCTTCTCAATCAAATGGGTTGGGATATTGGCGATACATTGTTATGGGAGAGTACACAAGATGGTTATAGCGTCCGTAAAAAAGAAGACTAAAATTGCAATTGCTCTTGCATTGAATATCGGTATTGCAGCAAGCATGGGTGCAACATACTCTCAGGCATCTGAACCTTTTACACACGAAGACGCTAGAGAGCTAGAATGTATCGCACTGAATATCTATTACGAAACCAGAGGCGTGTCTCTAGCAGACGCTATGGCAGTCTCAGACGTTGTTTTAAATAGAGTATTGAGTACGAAGTATCCCAATACAATGTGTGGAGTAATAAAACAAGGACATAAAAATTCTGATGGTTCTATGAAGAGAAACAAATGTCAATTTTCTTGGTATTGTGATGGCAAATCTGATGTACCAAAAGACATCACATCATGGGAGCGTTCTAGAAAATATGCTAGAGATTTTTATGTCCATGGTGCATATGTTGGCATAACAGAGGGGTCTACCCACTATCATGCGAATTATACTACTCCATATTGGGCTCCATCATTTGATAGAGTTACCAGAATTGGTTCTCATATATTCTACAGAATGAAAGGAAAATAAATAACCATGTCTGGGGAAGGAGTAAACATGTCATTTTCTATCAAAGATATTCCAAAACAATATCATTTTGTGTTGGATGAGATTTGGAGTTGTAACACTGACATGGATTTGTTCATCTATATAAATAGTTGCGGCCCTCAAAAAAAGAGGGTTGCAGAAAATCTTATCGAACTCATAAACTTAGAAATGATAGATAAAAACTTTGAGGCGGCGAGTAAAGCATATCTAGACGATAGATTTCACAATCAGATAAACTCTATATATGGAAAAACCAATGGCACTACAAGTTAGATCGGTATCAGAACCAACATATGAAGAAGATGGAGTTAATTATGGAACTCCAACTAATATGATTGAAAAGATAAAAGAGTTACAGCTCAAAATTGAAGACATGGAAGACGAAATACATCGTCTTACTACTGGATTTAGTAAAAAATGGAACGATGTTGCATATGATGATTTGAAATCGTCAGACTATCTTACTAAATTCGATAAAAAATTCGATGAATATGGATATTATGGAGAAAATAACGGGCCAATAGGAGAACATTCTAATTGTGGCACCGACGATTGTTGCAAACAGTGCTAATATGGATGAGAGAATATCCAGAATTGAGCATAAGACATGGTTAGTTCGTAGAGCCATCAAGAGGTTTTGTTATGAGTATCCCCAATACCATCCAAGAAATAGAACAATTCCAATAGAAGAGTTGGAAAGAATAAAAAGAATGCGGTATGAAGAGAAAAACCCGCAAAAACTGTCTGATAAAGACAAATTGAAATCGTTATTGAAGAAAAAGTGAGATAGATAAGACATTATGGGTAAAAGAAGCGTATTCGAACACAGAAAAAATGATTTTTACCCGACCCCAGAGGCAGCTGTTATGCCTCTCATTCCATTTTTACCAAAAAAATCATTCAAATTCTATGAACCATGTGCCGGTGACGGTAGACTCGTGGAGTTTTTGCATAAATTATCATCTGGTGTCTCTATGGGTCATACAGATATTGAGCCACAATGTGATTGGGTTGGCCAATTAGACGCATTTGATGTACAAGTACCAGATGCAACAGATTTAATTATCACAAATCCGCCTTGGTCTAGGTGGTTACTTCATCCAATGATAGAACATTTCTCCAGACAGAAGCCAACATGGTTTTTGTTTGATGCTGATTGGATTCACACCAAACAGGCAGTGCCTTTTCTACCACTCTGCAGAAAAGTAGTATCAATTGGGCGTGTCAAGTGGATAGAAGACAGTAAACACACTGGAAAAGACAACAGTTGCTGGTATTTGTTCGATAATGATGGAAATGATACCAAATTTTACCCAAATCCTAAGTGGAGATGATATGTTAACAGAATTTGACATAGAAAACTTAGTAGATTTACTCTCAAAATTGTCTACAGACACAAAAGTATACCTTGGATGCGATTCCATCAGGTTTATAGACAAAAAAGGTGTTCGTATGGCCAGATATGCTACTGTTTTGATTGTGCATATGAATGGCAACAGAGGATGTAAGATATTTTCTAACATCTCATATGAAAAAGACTACGATATAAAGAAATCTCGACCAAAAATGAGATTACTGAATGAGGTGAGAAAAGTATGTGAGCTGTATCATCAGGTGATACCGTTTATTGATGAATATGAGGTTGAGGTACATCTTGATATCAACACAGATCCAAAACATGGAAGCAATTGTGTTGCACAAGAGGCAGCTGGTTATGTATTAGGTATGACAGGAATAGAACCAAAACTAAAACCAGAGAGTTGGGCAGCAAGTTTTGGAGCAGATGGAGTCGCAAATGGAAGAGCCAAGTCAACCCACCCCGAATGGGCATACGCAGCAATCCTTTAGTATTAGTGGATGTTGTAATAATCCAAAGATACAACAAATAGAGGGTGCTGTCTATAGTGAAAGTGGATGGAGAATCCCTTACCTCTTGACAGCATGTGATAATTGTGGTAAAATAAAGTCAAGAAGTAATTTTTATGACGCAGAGGAGCGAATATGAGTATGCATATGATTAGAGGTGTACAAGTACATGGGAAATCGAAAAAGAAAAAGTCAAAATCACAATCTCTGAAAAGAGCAGAGGCAGATCATGCAAAATTTCTAAAACGCATGGGTGTCAGTGGTGTTAAGACTGAATATCGATACGATTTACCCAACTACAAATCAGACAGCCGAAATGTCATTCCAACCAGCGATGTGATTTGTGGAAATGGTTCTAAAAAGGACAGGAACATATATAGTGGTGAGCGTCAATTATTAGGTGTTGCTACAATGCACAAATCTAATATGGTTCCTATCTTTGCGGATAAGAAAGAAGACGCAAAAGACATTGCAAGCATGAGGCGTTAATATGACAGACCCATTAGAGTTTCGCAGAAAATATCAAAACATCATCAAGAATTATACCAACAATGTAGACCAATGTGCAGAACAGTGGTTGTTGAGTGGTGAATATGGATGGCTTGCAGCATACTACATGTATGTACATAAAATAGAAGAACTAAAGGATTGGATTGTGAAAAAAGAAAGTGAAATGTCTTGAGTGATGATGACCTTAGAGAATTGATAGAAATGTTTCCAAATCTACCAAATCCACAAAATTATCCAAATAGTTTCTTGTATCATGTACAAATTTACCAGTATTTAAAATCTCTCAGGAACGAGAATAGCAAATAGCTCTTGATATCCACCAACATATTCCCAACTATCACCTTCTGATGCCCAGATTTGTGGCACAGTTCTTGGCTTCTTACCATATCCATGAACTTGCTCATAGTCATTCAACAAATTAGATTTGTTTCTTACGCTCTCGGCGATATCAATTTTCTGTTCGATCTGGATGTTTCTAGTGTCACACAATGCTTCTGCTGATAGACAAAAACTGCAATTAGGTTGTGTATACATTTTTACTTTTTTGATGTTCATGATATTCTCCTAACAATACATTTTATTTATCTTCGGCCCTTGACATCTATTGCTCTATATTATATACTATAAGAGTAACAAGAAAGAAAGTGATTCGAAATGTACTACATCAATCAAATACAAGATCTATTAAATTGTTCACGTTCTTATGCAGAACGTATCTTCGACAATCAAATGTCGCATTTAGACTTGTCAGAGATGTCACAAGAGACTTTCGAACTGGAAGTTTCGATTGCCACAATGCTTGAACCAGATTTCTCACAATCTTTTTGTGAGGCAAATGAAGGAAATCTTTAATATTGCCCTTGACATTGGCAGCCAGTTATGGTACTTTAAGGTGTAACAAGAGAGAAAGTGATTCGTAATGGAAGAAAATATTGATATGTTCGAAGTTGGAATGGGTTTCATACGCCGCTATGCAAACTATACTGCAGTTGGTGAAATCACTTCAATCCACGATGATGCGGATGGAGAGACTCTTATCACTGTTATGTATGATGATGGTGCGATGAAAGTCTACACCGAAAACTGCGTGATGCAAAACCTAGGCCGCCGCATGATTGTGACGGAAGATGTGCTGGTGCGCCCTTTAGAAAAACTAGAAATACTTCAGCAGGACTATTTACAATGAACGATTGGATGGAATCTCTGATCTCCAGTTACTACAATGACTGTGGAGAATTTCTTGATACCCAGACTCAGATAGAAGCTATTCAGACTGGAGTCAATCAATTGCTGTTTCTATCCGAATATGATCTAGTCCAGCATGTAGTACTCTTCTCAGAACAAAAAGAAGAAGTCGCTCAGGAAGCATGGAACCTGATAGAAAGCTTTAAACCATGACAGTTTTTCCTACTCATATTATACAGACATCTGGCCACTGGATGGTAGGAACACAATGGCCATATGCAAAAGGAACCGTCACCATGGAAGAGGGCGGATTTTCTTGTACTTGCAAAAAGAACCCTAGAGTACCATGCAATCATATCAAGAATGTGAAGTTGCGTATCTATGGTACATTTGATGAGCATTATATAGGAGAGTAAATTGAAATATGCTGTAATGATAGACTTTGATGGGAAGTCTGATTATGTGAAGGGCAATGGATTCACATGGAGTGATAGAGATCCAGTTCTCACATTTGATAATAGAACAGATGCAGAAGAATATGCATTTTCTACATGGAACAGTCCAGAAGTGGTAGAGTATCATGGCTGATTATGTTGTATGTACCGCTGTGCAAACTTATAGAACACGATATGTAATTCCAGTGTCTGAATGTGGTGATTGCGATCCAACGACATTCATAAATGATTCTGTGACTTGTCGAGAAGTAGAAGAATTCAGTCAACTTGATACTGGTGAATACATTATCGATACACAAACGATGAATGAGGAGCAAGTATTGGCACTGTTTGATAGTGACAATGATTACTTATCCGAATGGCCAGTAGAACAGAAACTGAAACGAATTCACAATTGGGAATTTGATGGAACATTCTGAGGAAATCCGAAGAAGAATAAAACTCTCTGTTGCCGCATATGCATATGAGGTGCATGATGATTCAGTCATGTCTGATGGAGAGTTTGATCAACAATGTCTTCTGGTAGATACATCTGTTTCCACTGGAAATAGAAAGCTTGACAATTTCTTCAAGAAAAACTTCGATCCATCTACCGGCTCATGGATACATAAACATCCAGAGAAACATAAGCTAGAACATCTTTACCAGACATATTATAAAGATAGGCCCTTGACATAGCATACTACACATGTTATATTAAGGAGTAACAAGAAAGAAAGTGATTCGAAAATGATGATGTATTCAACGATATTAGATGTCTCCCATGAAGTGACACATGAAGAAGTAGTACAGTTTGCTACTGAACATGGTTGTGACTGTGTTTTGTTAGAGGCGGATGGACCTGCTGGAGGAAATCCTGTTTACCGATTTGGTTCTGACAATGAAGATATGATTCTGGAACTCGCAGATCAGCTGACTGGTGGTGGAGGTTATTCCATCATGGGAATTGGAGATCCAATCCCTATGCCTGTGGAGAGTGGAGAATAAAAGATTTGATTATGGAACAGGAAGCGTTTGTATATCTGTGGTATGATGCATCAAATAAGAAGTATTATCTTGGTAAACGCAAAGGAACACCAGATGATGCATATACACATTCATCAAAGTCATCAGATGAGTTTTGTTCCATAGTTCCACATTCAACAAGACCTATAAGCGAAAGGCGAGAGTTTTTTGAGAATATGCCTAAAGGTGTAAGTAGACGCATACTTGCATACGGCACTGATGGAGAGATGTGTGCATTAGAAAATGAACTTCTGATTAATAGAAAGAAACGCTGTTGGGATAGATATTACAATGAGAGCCTAGGTGATCCAAGCTATATAGATCAGTATGGTAAGAACAATCCAAACTTTGAACATGGTATATATGCACTTGATTCTGAGACAATCGCAGAATATGAGAGTATGAAACGTGCCATAAAGTCTTTAGGTACAGAAATTGAAGTATACATGGATATTTTAAAGGATATACGAGATGATATCAAGAAGAGAAATTATGAGGAATATTCAAAAGAAGAGATAGTTAAGTGGAGAGATTTTTATAAAGATAAGGTAAACCAGTTGAAAAGACAGAAGACCATAGCCGCATCTGAACTGTATTACTGGAAGGAAGAATGGACTCAGCAGCTGCTGGCTGCTCGTCGAGAGGAAGAAGAGGGTTATTATATCGTGATTGGCCCTTGACAATTGCTCATTAATATTGTAGTATATTAGAGTGATTCGGAGAAGAAGACCGGCTCATTTACCAAAATAGAACAAATCTACATGTAGTAGTAGAGAAAATTAAAAAAACTCCTTTCCTCATACGTCTGTGCGGAGGGCAGATCACCTAAAAACACGATCTCTAGTGAATATATTCGCCTGTGAAATATCAGTGCCGTGAAACCTAGAGATACTAGTTTCGATCAAACTAGAGTGGCAATGTCAATAAGGCCATGCGGAGAGATTGGAGATACTAGTTAGGCGTATGAGGAAAGGAGTTTTATTGTGAAAGGAATATGTGATGATTCGTAAAGAAGAAATATTCAGAGTAATTCTGTTTGGATTGCTATTAGGTATGGTACTTATACTGGTAGATCCGTTAGAGATTGTATGGAAAGATCTATGAAGAATAGCATAGGTTACATAAGAAAATATAGAGAATATTCTATAGCCTATGATAAGGATGGAAAAATACTTGTGATGACATCTGATAGAAGAATTGCAGAGAGAATTCTGAGAGACTATCAGGAAGAAATTGCACTGGAGAATCAGATACAATCTTAGAAAATTCATGGAGAATTCATGGGGATTGATGGGAAAATATGGTATTCTTAGGGATGTCGTTTTTGCGAATCAGCTGCAGACTCTAGCTTTTGAGACTTCAGCCTGATTTCTTAGAAGTTTACCAAATCTCCAGAGGATTTTCTGAGAAGTCTCGGCGGGCCTGCCGGCAGATAATCTCACGAAATGTTTCAAAATGTTTCTGAGAATTCGCTAAGATTTTTAAATTAATTTGGCAAAAGCCCTTGACGCGGGCCACAAAGCCCTGTATAATCAACTATGTTGATGGATAAGGATAAATATATGAATAACGCTGATACATATTTGAATCAGATTGGAAATGCTACTGCTAACTTAGAGTCTATGAAAGGTGCCTCTGAGGATCATGAAAGGAAACATTTCTTTGAGGTTTTGAACTCTAAGATAATTAGAGATTACTTTGAGAATGATATGGCATGTCCTTGTGATGCTTGTCCTATGGCTAGTTCATGTGCTACTACAGAGAAAGAATGTTCTGCATTCCGTAATTGGAGTACAAAAGGAAAGTATACTGAGGAACAGATACAGAAACATTTGAGAGTGCCCACTACATATTGATTCAATTAAAATAGAATCACGGTGATTTGACTATGATCTTACTATGGAGATACAACATATTGTGTTAGGAAAGAACATGGAAGAACAAGTTAGAGTTGCAGTCTTAGAAGATTGTGTTGGAATGATTAAGAGAGGCATGGCCATAGAGGATGCTCTTGATGTGATTATTAAAAGATATGATGAGAAATTAGAGCTGCTAGTGAATATTATTTGTGATGTCTATGCAGTGGATACTAAAGATATAGGCAGACGCGGCCGAAGTTAGATTAATAGATTTTTCATAGCAACTGAACTCTGAGGAAACTCAGAGTTTTTTTTGTTTTAAATTGGGTATTATTGGGTATGGAATTGGATAATTCTCTTTCGATACCCTAATGTTTTATGAGCAATTATTTATAATTCTCAGAAAGTCTCTAATAATTATCTGATAATATGCTGCTCAAATGGGCAGGTAATTCTATGGCCCCCCTCTGAGACTGGGCCGTATGTTTAAATGAGTGGGTCCCATATTCTGAGATGTCAAGGTGCTATAGCAGCAATCCCCAAGATCCCTAAGAGATTTTCGAAGTATTTTCCAAAAGCATTTTTTAAAAATTTTTTTTTGGGGGGCAAAACTTCTCAGCCCCTTTTCATAAATATCTCTGAGTAGAGTTGGTATTATTCGTTTTTCAATATGTTTTGTATATGGAGAAAACGGAGAAGTAATATGATAGATCCTATCACAGCAATTTCAGCGGCAACTGCTGCATTCAATGGAGTTAAGCAACTTGTGGCTGCAGGGAGAGAAATTGAGGATGTTGTTGGACAATTGGGGAAGTGGTATGGAGCAGCTGCAGATTTGAATCGTGCAGAGAGTCAGAGAAAGAACCCCCCTATTTTTACTAAGTTGTTTATGAGTGGTTCTGTAGAGGAAGAAGCCTTAGCAATCATCACGCATAAGAAGAAATTGGAAGAGCAGGAGAAGCAACTACAAGACATGTTGAATATTAGATTTGGTTTTGGTACATGGAAAGAGATGGTTGAGTTGCGTAGAAAGATAAGAAAAGAAAGAGAAGAAACTTTATACAAGCAACAGGAAAGACGCAAAGCGTTTTTTGAAATTTTGATGGTTTTGTTTATATTATTTTCTGGTGTTGCTATTGTAGGTGGTATTCTCTTTTCTGTAGGACTTGGAGCTGGATGGTGGTAAAATCTATTGACATCTTTGAATATTTCTGTTAGAATGATCTATGTGTAGTTTGAAGGAAGCATATAGATTGTTCTGGATTGTCAAAGGACATATTGCAGAAAGTGATCAGACTGCACTGGACTCTTATGATGGATATTTTAAGAGATTATGGATCGATGGAAGCAATGGAGCTCCTTTATCGGATTATGAAGAAGGATTTGAATTAGCATGGAAGAGAAAATGCAGTGGTATGAATTGACACCAAGAGAGAAGTATGGCATTAATGAAATACTTAATTTTGTGAATATTAAAAAAAAGATTTTAATGAGAATTGATATTAATTGGAAGAGGGGAATGTTTCATGTTTTAGAATCTCCTGACTATTCTTGGCGCTTCCACAGTGAGCCAGAGCGGATGAACCTCTATGATAGGTTTGAAGAATGTCAGTTGGATCATGTAACAGACGGTTATGAAGAATATAGTTTCCATGATTTATTTTCCTTTGAAGAGATTGAAGGGAATGAATATACACAAAGCCTCATCGATGGTTATTTGGATGAGGGTGTCAATCATTTAGATAAACAGGGTTTCTTTGAAAATGACCCTGAGATTTACATTACAGGTGGATTTCTGTTAGAAGAAATTGATCCGCCGTATTAAGAAAGGCAGATCAGTTCTGCCTTCGTGCATTTTGAACCACGGCACTTTCTTGAGATGCCATAGAAAAACCCTTTTGCAGACTCGTAGTCATCAAAGGTCTTTTCGTGGTGGTATTTGCGGTAGAGTGTGTATTTCACAATGTACATGAATTAACCTTTCACTATTAGAAGAATTGAAACAAGGAATGCCACGTTCAGAATAAATGAGGCAGTCGTGATTGTTGCATGGGATGTCAGCATCGCTGAAATTCTGGACATCACTGAGACTGAATAGCCCGCAGCGTATTGAAGTTTTCTAGGAAGATATTGTATCATTTCGAATCACCTTTCTTATTACTCTTATAATGTATCAGACTTATGCAGCAATGTCAACTAAAATCGAGCGAAGATCGCGAGAAGGATGTTTCAGTTTCCGTTCGGCCCGCATTTGAATTTGACGAATGCGCTCAGGTGTCACGATAAACATATGTGCGATTTCGCCGAGACTGTGCTGCCCGACACCGTTCAGTCCGTAGCGCATTCGAATGACACGCTCTTCTCTGGGAGAGAGAGCGAGAAGCGCTTCACGAAGAATGTCTGAGTTGTTCTTAATCATTTCGAATCACCTTTCTTATTACTCTTATAATCTAACTGAAACTGTTGAGAAAGTCAAGGGCAAAAATTAGCGGGTCAGGTCAAGAGAATATGGAAAAGAAAAAGGAGGCGATAAAAGCCCCCTCTTTCGTTTCTAATGCTTTAGCGATCATTTTGTTGACGTTAACAAAATGATCAATTACACTTTATCTAAGTCTATGTCTTTTCCGCAATGTGGGCAACATTGATTACCTACTTCTGCTTTGCACTCACGAAACAATTCACGGAGACTTTTTGCTTCTCGGCTCCATCTTTTCATATTGCCTTTGTTGCGTTCTTCTTTCGGTTTTTTATATTCGTTTTCAATATCTTTAAGTAACCTTTTGAACTTTTGTTCAAATACTGGAATAAATGCGGTGTTAATTGCCATTGTTTGTCTCCATAAGAAGTGATCCTATAATTATTTTATTATATCACAGGATCACTTAAATGTCAATTAAAAATTACCAGTTAGCAACCATTTCTTGTGTTTTTGCTAGTTCTGGATCGGAAACCAAACCATACTCGGCAAGAGGACTATCGGGCCCTGCCATGTCATCAGAAATAAAGAACTCGATATATTCTTTAAGGCCTGGGATTACGTCAATGTGCTCCATTTTTACATAGAACTGCAAAGGACGAGAGATAGGATATTCACCTGATGCAATTGTTTCAGTTGAAGGCGCAACACCATTTACATTTGCAGCATAGATTGAATCTGTATTATTCAACAAGAATGATAGACCAAACACGCCAATACCTTCTGGGTTATTTTTCAAACGATTTAAGGTTTCAGTATAGTCACCATCAATGTCAATGCTTACACCATCAGTGCGAACTTTCATACATTCTTTTTCGGCTTTCTTTTTATCTCCGCCATTCTGTTTAAAGAACATGTCATATGAACCAGCTGCTTTACAACCTGCTACCATAACCTTCTTATCAAACACTTCGCGTGTACCGTGCTTGGTGCCTGGGATGAATGTTTTGATTGGACGATCTGGAAAGTTGGGATCTACTTCTTGCCAATTTTGTGCATTTGATTTATCTGATACTGCTAAGTAGATATGCATAGGTGTAATATTTTCAAACCCTTTAGTTTCTAAACGGCTTGCAAATACGATACCATCATATCCAATACGAACTTCTACAGGTGCGCTTACACCGTTTTCAGCACAACGTGCAATATCCGAATCTTTAATAAGTGAAGATGAGTTTGCAATGTCAATAGTGTTTGCACCAACACCCTCACATAGTTTTTTACGACCAGCACCTGAGCCACCTGACTCAATTACTGGTGTTGGGAAGTCAAAGTTTTCTCCAAAAGCCTCTGCAACAATTGCTGCATAAGGTAGTACTGTTGATGAGCCAGCAACGTGTACTTGATCACGTGCTGCAACTGATGTTGCCGCCAAAGTCATTGCGGCTGCTAATATTAAATTTTTCATGGAATTCCTTTCCTGTTTAGTATCTCAACTAATACGTTTCACTGTAGGTCACTACAACCTACACGAACCTATATATTACATTATTGTAACAAAGGGGTAACATATGTATAAAGGTTTTGTAATAAATGTAAAAAAGAAAAAATAAATCCCTCTTTTGTTTCCTATACGAAATTTTAGCAAGGCCCTTGACACGCAGTCTATTATTTGATAATATATAAGAGTACTCAAAAAGGAAAGTGATTCGTTATGAATTCTCAATTAAAAACTTTTATGGAAACTGTGTGGACTGCCACACAAATCATGGGAAATCCTGTGGTGGATCGTCGTGTCTGCCATGGTGGAACTCCAGACATTCAATTCACTGTTGAACTTTCTGATGGTGAATTTGATTTTGTTTCTGCCTTTGATATGTTCGAAAGTGGAGTGGAGTTCTCATGACACATAAATATAGAGAGCGACACGGCGGCCCATTTGATCGTGGGAGTGCGGATAGTTACTATCTTAGGACTCCCGATCCACATTATTATGTTGGTGCTACATATGCATCTGAACGCATTGGCGTAGAGGATATGACTGAAGATGAAATTGCTGATTACTGGGCTGGTTATGAGCAAAATGAAGACGATGGTTTTCATAAGGAGTATTAATGGCTTGGATTTTACAGAAAAGAATTAATAACGGCGAGTGGTACAGCACTCAATCTTTCATACTTAAATCAGATGCTGAGAAAGCACTCTGGAGAGAAGAAGAACTTTCCGAAACATCATCTGCAGCTATGCGTGGTGATTTGACTTTCTATCGTTTGATCGAAAGTAAGGAATAAATATTAGGAGATTGTAATGGATGGACAATTAGATTTTGACACATATTTAAAAGAAAGAATGTATGACGCAGAGCATAAGCTAAAATACTCTGAAGAAATACTAACCAAAGTTGGTTTGGAAATGAAACATTTTTTGCAAGCAGATTTTTTAACACCATTTGACAGAGAAAGGTGTCATAATTTGATTGCAGACATAGATTCATATTTTAACGATGAATGATTATGTTATAATTGGTATATCAATACTGGTTTTAATAGTTTTTGTATTCGGTATTGAATTTTTGGATGTTTGGTTGCACAATAGAAAAAATAGAAAGAGAAATAATGATTGATTATACTACAGCTGGTTTTTTTGGAACTTTTTTGTTAGTCGCACTATACTTTAGTGGTAAAAAATCGCAAATGGATGGGTATAGGCAGGGTATCGAAGATGCATTAACTAGTGTCGAAGAGGCATTAAATCATGATAAAGAAACAATAGACGGCCTATATGAAAAAATGGCCAAAAATCATGGTATTAGGATCACAATTACCGAAGAATAGACTTGACATTGTGATTAGAATATCGTAAACTATATACGAATCGTAATTATAGGTGAATAAATGGTTGACTTTGAATTTCTAGACATTTCTGGTTCTGGAAAAAATAAAAGAAAACTCGCTGCAAAGGTGTGTTCCTTTGTTAAGTCTCAAATATTTCCTAAAACTCAAAGAGTTTTTCTAAATGTTGAGCTAATTCAAAACTTATCAGGAAAAGAAGGTGTGCTTGGCGATTGTCTTGATGAAGATGATCGGGAGTTCACTGTGCGTGTCGATAGTTTACAAGACGATACAGCTTTTATAAAAACATTGTGCCATGAATTGGTACATGTTAAACAGTACGCAAAGAACGAATTGCGTCAATCTCGATCAGATCGAATGAGTTTCAAAGGTAAAACCTTCTCAACTGATACTGATTATATGAAACGTCCACACGAAAAGGAGGCATACGAGTTAGAAGACGTTCTTGCGTCACAATTTTTACAAATAAATGGAGAATAATATGTCTAGAATGGGAAATTATGTAGTAGAACTACAAGAAAAAGGTCTTTGGGAATTTGATGAGAACAGAGAACCTAATTTTGACGAATATTACGAAGAACAATTTAATAGATTCGACCATTGTGTTACTGATATTATGGAAAATGGCCAAAATACTTGGAGACAAGCAGTTAGGAAGTTATATCAGCAAGAAGAAGACGATTATGAAATGTTTGATTTGACGGCAGACGCATATTGTTATCAAAAATTAGAACATTGGTTATATAAATGGGATTTAGCAGCAGAAAAAATTGATGAAATCTGTAATAAATTCTTTTTTAGCCCTTGACAAATAGAGAATCATACACTATACTGTATGAGTAAGTGAAAAAAACTGAGGAACTTTATATTATGGCTTATATTTCGCAAAAGATGAAAAAAGAACTTGCTCCCGCTATCAAATCGGTTTTGCAAAAGTTTGGTGTGAAGGGTTCGATTGCTATTAACAATCATTCTTCTCTCGTTGTGAATATTAAAGAAGGTGTCTTTGATTTTATTGGTATCGCTAATGAAAAAAACAAAGAAATCTCTGAACGGCGTGGTACACCTTACTACGCGAATGAAGGATATTTTCAAGTGAATACTTATTATCCTGAGACATACGGTGAAGCTTCTCAGTTTTTTGAAGAACTGGTTGCTGCAATGAAAGGTACGATGTGGTATAATAACACTAACGCACAAATTGATTATTTTGATACTGCGTATTATATCGATATTAACGTTGGTAAATGGAACAAACCTTATGTTTGTACTGCAACACAAGAAATGGAGGCCGCATAATGTGGTATGTTGAACGAATCGTAAATTGGCAAACTCAAGAAAAAGAAATGTGGGTGGGATTGACACAAGATCAATCCCGTTCATTACATTCTGAGTTATCTCAAGAACATTTTTCTGGCAATTCTACTGCAATGATTCGGTCTGGAAAAATGGATACTGGATAATGAACCGAATACAAGCAAAAATTTTACCATTGATGGATCAAATTCAATGGATGATGGAAAACAATGAGCATTTAAAGGAACCTGATAAGGTTCTTTCGCTTATGGATAGTGTTAGCATATATTTTGCACATATGAGCGATGAAGATCGTGATTATTTACATGCTGTTCAAGATGTGGTCGAGGAAGGCCGGATATGGAACAAAAATATTTAGCAGATTTATTAGAAATTCGTAGTAATTTCTTAAAATTCTATAGAAAAAGTGAAACACCTGATATACATATAGATATGTCGTTTTTTAAATTGCATAATATCATATCAGAAATAGAAAAGGAGTTCAAAGATGGCAGAAGATCGAGTATCAATGAGAGTTGGTGAATTGTATTCTAGAGGATTGGAATATAATGAGGCCCAAGTTCAATTTTTGAGTGAGTTTTCTACACCAAACTCAGAAGAAAATCAAGAACTTTTTGACAAAGCATGGAGCGATTACGAACATATGCGCTTTTCTGCCTTACAATTCATGAAGGGTTGATTTTGTGAGTATTGAATACCAAGAAGATGGACTTTATAACATTTCTGTAGATACTAGCACAGGAACTGTTATTATTGGAAGTGAAACTTATATTGAAGATGATTTAAAATCGTCCAGATTGTTCGAACTTGCATATATAATGGGTCGGGATCATAAAAAAAGACAAATTGCTAAAGCTTTAAGTGGATAAAAACTATTGACGAATCATATTTTATATGATAAATTATATTAAATAAGAAACAAAACTCCACTTAGCTCAGCTGGATAGAGCAAGTGCCTTCTAAGCACTAGGTCAGAGGTTCGAATCCTCTAGTGGAGGCCAATTAGCCCATTTGGGGCAGAAAGGATGAAAATGAAAACTTTGCCGACCAATGGAATGCCATTTGATATGCATCAAAAAATACAAGCGCAAATTTATGGACATCCTAATGTATATCCAAATAGTGAGCATATTACACCACCTATGAAAAAGGAGCGCATTCGTGTCGTTGAAGCATCTACACGCGCTGACCTCAAGTTGGATCAAACTCGACAAATTGAAGAACGCATGAAAGAAATTCAATCGTTGAGAGAACAGGCAAAAATAAGATATGATGCTTATGGAACAAGTGTTCCAGTTGCTTATACGGAAGGTGAATTTGTAGATATAGAAGTTTAATGCGGATGTCGTATAATGGTAATACCTTAGATTTCCAATCTAAAGCCGAGAGTTCGATTCTCTCCATCCGCTCCAAATAAAAAATCCAAACTCGACGGAGTATGGATTGTAGTGCAAGGAAATGGGGGTAATACAGCCCCTAACTTGGCTCATAGTTGTAGTGACACTGGTAGACTCTGGAGACAGAGAGTGCTAGATTTCAGACCTAACTAGTTTGATATGAGGCTTTTCAGATAGTTTGATCGAGGATGTATCATTCTGGAATTGTGGGTATTCCTAAATCCCACCTACACATTAATAAAGGTCAAGTGTTGTTACCTTGCAATGTCGCAGAAAACACACAAAAGGGTCACTGAACTTAATAAGTGCGCGTGGGATCATGGTTAATCCCACAACCAATAAAATGGGGATATATTATGCGTAGAGGAAACAAACCTGAAGCAGAAGACTACATAAAGGTAAGGTTAGAGTTTCTTCGTGAAGAAAAGAAAAAGAACGATAATCAAACTGCACATTTAGTTTTAGATAAAGCAATTTATGAATTAAATGTTGTTCTCGATCTTTTAGCAAGAAACGGAGTTTAGCGCAGTCTGGTAGCGCATCTGCTTTGGGAGCAGAGGGTCAGAGGTTCGAATCCTCTAACTCCGACCAAAAACATTCCGGCGTAGCTCAGCGGTAGAGCAGTTGACTGTTAATCAATTGGTCGTAGGTTCGATCCCTACCGCCGGAGCCAAGAGAGAAAAAAAGATGTACAAGCCTTTACCAGACTTTTTAACAATTCATAATTCTGATATTGAAGGACTAGGACTGTTTGCATGTAAACCAATTGCAAAGGGTACTGAATTAGGTATGTCTCACTTTCATTGGGGAGAAGAACTAATAAGAACCCCTATAGGCGCATTCTACAACCACTCTAGCGAACCTAACATAGAAAAGGTTAGAAGAGACAGTAGATACTTTATTGTGGCGACCAGAGACATTAGGTCGGGCGAAGAAATAACATGTGAATACACTTTTTATAATATGGAGTAAATAATGAGAAATCAAGTGACAGCAAATAAAGATACATGGAACACTGATAGTGACGGTAACATTCGTTTATCAACTACTAAAAATTTTAAAGAGATGGGAATTCAACAAGCAGACACTTTTGCTGCAATGGAAATTGATGGTAGTGTAGTACTGGTTAAAATTGAAATGACACTTAAATAAGCCCGTCTAGCTCAGTTGGTAGAGCAACTGATTTGTAATCAGTAGGTCGGGAGTTCAAGTCTCTCGACGGGCACCATTTAATATTGGAATTGTAATGACTCAGAAACCTAAACGAAAACGCAGAACTAAAGCAGAAATGGAAGCCGCTCGAGCAGCGACACCGAAGTTTCGTGATATCTTTGACCACTTGGAAGAAGATACTCCAAAGAAATCTACAGTGAAGAAAAAACGCAAGCGCAGAACAAAGGCACAGATAGAAGCCGATAAGAAAAAGGCGCAATCACAGGAAGATGAAAAGTGGACTATTCCACAGAATAAAACTGTGTATTATAACAGCCCACCTAAAACCAAGGGCGCAAAACCAGTTTTAAAAAAATATCCAAAACCAATACCTAAAGCCAAGTTTGATGATTCTTTAATTTATGAAAAATTAGAATTTCCTGGCGGTATGATATATGCAAAAGCAAAAACCAAAGCAGAAAACTTTCATTTGATGTATTGGAATTCTATTGACAAAGACTGGAATATGTTGTATAATGGACGATACAATGATACACCCAAACATTGGAAACATTTTGAAAAAATTAGAGATGATGTTATAGAAAGTAAAAAGGAAACTAAAGATGTCGGAAAACGAAAACGAAGTAGTAGTGGACGAAGCAAAGCGAAGTCAACTAAAGGAAGATCTGTCAAAAAGAAAGTGCCTTGTAAAGTTTGAAAAGGCTGATGGAACTATTCGTGATATGATGTGTACTACAAATCCACGTATGATTCCATATCCTGATAATCCAACTGAGGCAGAAGGTGATATTCCAAAAGAAAAAGATGATAATCTTATTGTAGTTTGGGATTTGGAAAAAGAAGGTTGGCGCTCATTTAGATTTGAACGTCTTCAAAGTTGGGCGAGAGGATTAGGTTAATGGCTAAGAAAAAATCAAGAGATCAATACGTTTCTAAAGGTGAACGTAGAAATGTTGCAAAGGCTGGATGTACCAAACGTGCAAAGGGTACTCTGGAACATGCATTAAGACAGCGCAAAGCGTGGTCAGAAGGTAGGAATGTTGTTTTGACTATCGACAATCCAAACAAGAATGAAACTAATCGTAGGAAGATTAGAATTAATGCTCGCGAAGTCTGGGGTGATCCAAAGAAACAGCGTTCATTTATGATGAAGGATGCCTGATGGTAACTTTCAATATCAAAAACCTTCATAAGAATACAGCCTCTCTGTTTGTTGCAGAGAGGCATTACTCTGCTGTTATGCCCAGATTGACTAAACACTATCTTGGGTTTTTTGATAATGATGTATTAGTTGGTGTGTTGACACTAGGATGGGGAACAAATCCTATGGGAACAATTAAGAAAATGTTTCCAGATTTAACTACAAAAGATTATTTTGAAATTGGTAAGATGTGTATGGACGAATCTATGCCAAGAAACTCAGAGAGTCAGATGTTGTCTCAGACAGTAAAATGGATGAGAAATAATACTCCAGATATAAAATTTCTGTATACTTGGGCAGATGGTATTGTAGGCAAGCCTGGCTATGTCTATCAATCTGCCAATTTTTTACATGGGGGGTTTATATGGAGCGATGTATATGTCACCGACAAAGGCGAGAAAGTTCACTTTAGAACTATACAAAGAAAAATGAAAAAGGAAATGGGCCGTGATGATTTAAAGTATGGGCCAAGGCCAAATGATGAAAAAATGGGCGAGTTGGGTTTTTCTAGAGTGTGGGGAAAACAATTTAGATACATATATCCGATAACCAAAAAAGATAGAAAGTATATGAATAGAAATTCTACTTGTGAATGGGATATGAATTATCCCAAAGATTCGGATCTAGAATGGAAGATTAAACGTCCAGGCGAAACTAGCTATACTATTAGTTCTGAAATGCCTTTTATACATAGTAAGGATGTGGAACATAACAAAAATAATATCGCAAGATATAAAGCAGAAAATAGTTTAGATAATTATTTATAGGAGATGATAATGGATATTGAAGATACTTTTGAAGCAGATTTCGAATTTTCTTATGTAGAAGGCGAAAATGGCCGAGAGGGAATGAGAGTAAGCATGTCAGTTGATGCTTCTGATATGTGCATCGGAGATGTTTTAGAAAGAGTTGAACAATTTTTAATTAGTTCTGGTTATGACTTTATTAAGAGAGGAACATTGCGATTAGATAATCACCACGGCAAGACATTTTCTAGCGAAGATGTTGGCTGGGTTTCTGGAGAAAGAAACGTATTTCCAGAAGATGTTGAAGGAGTAACATCTTTAAAAAAAGTTAGCCAAGAACAAAACATTTTAAAAAGTGTTTTGGAAGAACTAAAACGAAAAGATAATATTGAGATTGCAGAAAGAATGTCTGGTATAGATAGAACTGCAAAGGTAGTTGATCTTGGAAAATATCAAGAAAAGAAAGAAGGAGAAGATATCCTATTTACTGTATCTACAGAATACGAACATATAAGCCCTGGCGGTGAAACTCCAAACTGGAGTGATTATGATGTTAGTGTTACTATTGAAGATATAAGTATGGATTTTTCTAAACATGAATTAGAAGTTGATGAAGATGATAATATTATAGAAACAGAAAAGGATTAAACATGGCATTTAAATTATCAAATAGATCAAGAGTTAAATTAGAAGGTGTCCATCCAGATATGGTCGCAGTCGTAGAACGTGCTATTGAATTGACTTCGGTTGATTTTGGAGTCACATATGGTGTTCGGACGCTCGAAGAACAAGAAAAATTAGTTGCATCTGGGCGTTCTCAAACTATGAAGTCAAAGCACCTAATTCAAGATAGCGGATATTCACATGCAGTTGATGTCGTAGCTTACGATGGATCGGATGTTGTGTGGGAAATTAATGTATATGACGATATTTGTGACGCATTCAAGCAAGCGGCAGAAGAAAAGGGTGTCGCAATTAAATGGGGCGCAGCATGGTCGGAAGGTGATATCCGTTCTTATAAAGGCACAGCAGAAGATGCAATGAATGCATATATTGATTTGCGCCGTTCTCAAAATCGCAGACCATTCATCGATGGCCCACACTTCGAATTAATAGTGTGACAAAAATACCATGTGCATTAAAAAGTTGAAAAACTGTTGACGCATATGGAAAACTGTGTTATAAGTATACTTGTAATTGTTGATACGATTCAACATACATACTGGACTTGGGGGCAGTACCCAACGCCTCCACCATAAATGCACTGCGTCCTGCTGCAACAGGAAGTTTTGCAGAACATAGATGGCCCGTATGGGTGGTCGAAGTTAGTGCATTTATGATGGGGGCGAACTAGGATCGACAGGTGTGTAGAGATGAGAGTAGATTACCGTGTTGGCCTACGTTATTCAGCCACAAACTACAAATGCAAACGATAATTTTGCACCATCTGAGTTTGCTCTAGCAGCATAACCACAGGGGGTTGGTCACTCACCTAGCAACAGAAGTAGTGACATTTTAATTTATAAGAATTTTAACAAAGGAAATACAGAAATGAAAACTCTTATTACAGCAAGTGTTATTGCACTTGGTTTGGCAAGTTCAGCCGCAGCGATTGAATTGGGAAATGGACTATCATTAGACAGCGAATTTAAAGTAGAAAGAAATATGGAAACAGAAACAAATGCTTTGACATTTGAAACTGATTTGACATGGGATTTTGGTATTGCTAATGTAGAAGTTGGCCCAAATATTATGGATCTAGAAGATATTGAATTTACAGGTATGGAGTACCAAGTAACACTACCAGTAACTTCAGTAACTGGTTTGGAAGTATATACAAAAACCACTACAGATGATGAGTGGGGAATGGGTGATATCAGCATTGGTGCATCATTCAGCTTCTAAATAGTTGTAGGGTTGCTCCTCAATCAGCACGCTTCCCCCCATGGTTAGGGGGAAATTTACACAAACACACAGGAGAGAATCATGATTAATGATTGGACAACAAACTACTGGATTGACCATATCCAGACTACAAAGAAAACAATGGTTGACACTTTAGTGAAAGACGAAACTTTGTCTGCACCACTAAAGGCCTTTATTGAAGCCCAAACAACATTCACAAAAGTTGCAGTAAAATCTATGAGTGATTTTGCAAATGCAACTGGTGATGCCTTTGTGAAGGGGATGAAATAATGGCTAATAAAAATCCTTTTGAAATCAGGGCAGATATGCTCAAACTCGCCAAAGACTATATGGATAGTCAATATCATATGAATGTTCAGTTAATGAATGACATGTATGAACAAGGAAATAAAACTTTTGAAGAAGTTCAAGATGCATATAAAATGTACTCTATGGAAGAACTTATGGTCAAGGCTAAAGAATTGTATTCTTTTGTTTCTAACAAAGATTAAAAACTAGCGTGAAACGCAGATGTTAGGCATTAATGTTTCATATATATTAGTATCGTTATGTATTTCTATATTGAGTAATCAAAAACGGAAAAGTATATTTGAATATAAATTTATGCCTAACATCTATAATAGTGAAATGAGGTTATAATGCCACTATACACATTTAGATGTACAAATTGCAATCACGAATATGAACATTCGTGTAAAATTTCTGAAAGAGATGAGGTCCTACAAGGTTCTTGTCCACAATGCTCTCAACCCAAAAAATTAAAACAGATTATCACTAAAGCTCCTATGGTTGCTGATCCTGTCGCCATGGGCGTCACGAAAGTTCCATTAGAGTTCAAGGAAAAGGTTTTAGATAAAGCCTTTGATAAATCTATGGGTAAAACATATAATGAAACTAAGTTTACAAGAGAGGTCGGTTCGTAAGAAGGTATAAGTTCACATGTCTTTTCCCCTAACAGAGTAAGGAGTCTGGCGTGAGCAAAAGATCCAAAAAAAGTAAAATTAATAGAAATAAAAGATTCATCGGTTTAGATAACAGGAGTTCAGATTTAAAAAGAATATATCCAGCAACACCATCTCAACAAGAAGTGTTTAATGCTTTTGAAGATGGCCACCACCTATTTCTACATGGAGTAGCAGGAACAGGAAAAACATTTGTTTCTCTGTATCTTGCTCTGAGGGAATTAATGTCTTCCAGATCTATGTATAGAGAAATACAAATTATAAGAAGTGTAGTTCCAACTAGAGATATGGGATTTTTGCCTGGCACCGAAAAACAAAAAATAGAATCATACGAAGCACCATACAAGACGATAGTGAATGAATTACTAGAATGTGGTACTGCATATGAAAGTCTAAGAAAGAATAACTTAATTAACTTTACTTCAACATCTTTTATACGAGGACAAACTTTTTACGATAGTATAATTATAGTAGATGAATGCCAAAATATGAATTTTCATGAATTAGATTCAGTAATAACCAGAATGGGAGAAAACTGTTTAATATTATTTTGTGGAGATTTCAGACAGTCTGATTTTAGATGGAAAGATGAAAAAGACGGCGTTTTAGATTTTATGAAGATTATTAAAAATATGCCACAATTTGCATTCATTGAATTTGGCCAAGATGATATTGTCAGAAGTGCTTTGGTTAAAGACTATATAATTAATAAGTTGGAATTAGGAATAGCTTAATGGAAACAAATGTCGTAATAGATGCAACAGAATTATTTGGTGCAAAAAAAGAAAGTGGTCATATTGATCTTGATTCTATCAATGATTATTTGGCCAACGGTTCTGAGACTGAACAAATCTGTCATCATGTTATGATCGATGTTATTGATAAACTTACGAATGATTATGAGTTTCCTTTATCTACAGATGAGGGCCTACATGAGGAAATGGCCTTTATGAATATGGTTTTGGAGGCAATTGTGGATAGACAACTAGGAATTGATAATCCATTTTCAGAAGATATGTTTCAATACATAAAACTTCTGAAAATGGGTTTCAAGGAAGAAGAATAATATGAGTTTCTCGGCGCACTTGGAATATATTTTTCATATTACTTGTGCCCAATGTAAGTGTTACTTCACTTATGCAGTAATGAGAAGTAACTTTAAAATTGATAGGGGTAATTGGTATTGCCCAAAATGTGGACAGAAAGGAAGAGTTGAGCTGGAGGATGAAGTTTAACTTAAAATAGGAATTAAAAATGTTTAATCATGTAGATGTTGATTTGCCAACCCATACTCTAAAAAGAGTTACAGAAAATGGCAAAAGATTTTATGAAACACCAGATGGAAATAAATATCCATCGATCACAACTGTTCTCTCACATTTTTCTGCAAAAGGTATTGCAGAGTGGAGAAGGAGAGTTGGTGCAGAAGTTGCAAACAAAATAACAACACAAGCAGCAAGAAGTGGAACTAGTGTCCACCAAATGGCTGAAGACTACCTAAATAATATAGAATGGAAAACAGAAAAGACTATGCCATTTGACATAGAGACTTTTTTGAAAATAAAACCTGTTCTTGATAATCGTGTAGATAATATCTATGCACAAGAAAAACCTATGTACTCCGACCATCTTGGTTTAGCAGGCACTGTAGACTGTGTAGCAGATTTCGATGGTAAGTTGTCAGTAATTGACTTTAAGACTTCTAGGCAACCTATGGTCGGTGATAAGTATGGTAAGTTAGAAAAATATTTTCGTCAAGCTGCAGGATATGCAGTTATGTTTGAAGAGAGATATAAAATGCCTATAAATAGTCTTGTAATTATTGCCGCAATCGCAGATAAGGATGAACCAGAGGTGTTTATCTCAAAGCGTGATACACACATCGGCGACCTGATAAATATGGTAGAAGAATATAAGAATCAATTTTAGGAAAAGAAATGTCTAGAACTATAAGATTAGTAAGCGATAGAATTCGCTTGGGTATTAAAGACCACTTAGGATTGGAATACATTCCATTTTATGGTACTTCTGAAAGAACCTTTGGCATTGGGCGGTTATATGTATTTGGTGTGCAGAGGAAATCCGCAGACAAAAGTAACAAGTATTGGATGCCCGAGAGAACTGCCCAAATGAGCACTGGAGATACTATAATCTCAAAAAGGCTTTCTATCGATCCCGGCACAACAATGAAAATAGAAATAGATTGTAATTATACAGCATCGGATTACATAGATCTTAGAATAGACTTTGACGATGATAGTATAGCAGATATAAATGTCTCCAATCCAAAAGGTATTATAAAGTATACAAATGAAAGTGCGGAGCCACAGACTTTTGTTGCAATTATAACGGCAACTAGAGCGAACAATATATCTATAACTGCCTCTGGTTGGATAGATAGACAAGCACCGATGTGGGGTCATAATGTAGAGTATTCGTCTACTAGTCCGTTTACAAATTATCCTTCGAATAGAATATTGATTGCAGAATGGGAACTCGCCAAGTTTGAAAATGTTACTTGTAATTTTGTTTTTGGACAACAACGCGGCGAAACACAAGCAAATTCAAAAATTCATATTCGTTCAAATGATAGTAAATTCATAATATTTCCATATAGATGGAATCGAAATGGATTTAGTAAAGCAGATATGTTAGTACATTTTGATATGTATAGTCCAGACGGAACTGCATCTGGATTTTTATGTAAAGAAGCAGATTTAAATGAAACATTAAATTCTTAATGTTTTGTATTAGAAACTAACTTAACGAAAGGAGGTAATATGATTACTAAGTTAAAAGATTGGGTTATGGCTCGGAAGAGTGAAAGAACATCTTGGGATGGCGTATTATTAATTGCCATGGGAGTAGTCGTACTAATGGGAAATCCATTTGTCGAACTAGCAGCGTGGGCCGCTATTGCTTGGGGTGCATTGACACTCTGGAAATCCGAATAAACTCTTGACAAAACTTGCGTTATAGCGTATAATCTAATAATATGCGCTATAACGTAAAAGGAGATAGTATGTTAAAGTTAAAAAGTTCAAAAGAGTTTTGTGATGAAATTGAAAAGACTGTAAGCGAAATGAAAATGTCTTACATCGAAACAATAACGCATTATTGCGAGATCAATAAACTAGAAGTAGAAAACGTAACTCCATTGTTGAGTTCGTTTATCAAAGAAAAAATCAAATTTGAAGCAGAGGGATTAAACTTAGTACGCAAGTCTACAGAACGTTTACCCCTATGAGATACATGTCTAGTAGAAAAATAGATGACTTTGAAGCCTTTAAGATTTACTTGGCAATGAAACATCATTTTGCCGATAGACTTGATTATAAAAAGTATGGAACTACAAACACCAAAAAAGAAACCTATCTTAATAGAAAAGATAAAAAAACTTTTGAAGAATTATCTAGAAGATATGATAAGAAATCTTTAGAAGAGTTTTTACTTTCCGTGTTTGTAAATGTGACAGATAAAGGAAACTTAGCAATACATCGTAATGAATATATGCATTCTAAGTATCTTTTAGATTCAGAATCGATTGAAATCCATAAGGCATGGAAGAAACGTATACATAGCATAAAGTATACTTTTAAGTCTGACTGTGAGGTTTTGTTTGCCAAGGCTTCGTCTGGAGATATAGAATTTCCAAATATTTTTAAGTCAGTTGGAAACAATTATCCTTTCATTGTTCAATTGGAACAGAAAGGTGAGATATGTTTAGAAACCCTAGTGATCTTTGAGAAGATTTTTGGTTTCTTGAAACGAGTTAAAATAAACGATACCACCTACTGGCCCGAGTATCGTAAGAAGGTAGAAAAGTACATGTCCTTTTTGGATGTGGAACTTGATTATTATGTTGGAGTCGTAAAGACTCTTTTGATTGAGGATTATTATGAAAATTATGGTAAATATATTTAATTTACTTATTGACACACAACGCATAAAATGTTATATTAGAAACAATACAAAAACGCATACAACGTATATTAGGAGAAAAAAATATGTCTTTTGCATCGCTTAAAAAGAATCGTAACAATTTCAGTAAACTTGCTGAAGAGTTAGAAAAAACATCACAACCACAATCAAATTCATCATCACAAGACGATCGGTTTTGGAAACCAACTATTGATAAGACTGGTAACAGTTATGCAGTAATTCGTTTTCTTCCGCCCACTGATGGTGAAGATTTGCCATGGGTTCGTATCTTTAATCATGGATTTAAAGGCCCAGGCGGATGGTTGATTGATAACTGTCTTACTACTATCGGCAAACCATGTCCTGTCTGCGAAAGTAATACAGAACTATGGGGAACTGGTTCGCAAGAGAATCAAAACCTTGCTCGAGATCGTAAACGTAGATTAAAATATATTTCAAACATCTATGTTGTGAAAGATCCGGCAAATCCAGATAATGATGGAAAAGTATTCCTCTATTCATTTGGTAAAAAAATCTTTGACAAACTGAACGATATTATGCGTCCACAGTTCGAAGATGAAGATCCCATCAACCCATTTGATTTTTGGGAAGGTGCAAACTTCAAGCTGAAGTATCGCACTGTTGATGGTTATGGTAACTATGACAAATCAGAGTTTGATAGAACTAGTGCTTTGTCTGATGATGATGCTGAATTGGAAACAATTTATAATCAGCAACACTCTCTTGAAGAGTTTGTAAGTCCAAATAACTTTAAATCTTATGAACAGATTAAAGAACGTTTGGATCGTGTTCTTGGAGTAACTGCTCCATCAACAAATGCAGACTATGATATGGATGAGTCAACACCGACTCAAACATTTAGTAAACCTTCTTTTAAAGAGAAGGCAGCACCTAGTTATGCTGAGAGTTCTCCAGAACCACAGAGTTCATCTTCTGATGATGATGAAGATGATTCGATTGGTTACTTTGAACGTCTTGCTGAAGAGATGTGATAAATAAAAAGGGTATGCTAGGTAAATATCCCTGATGGCTGAGTTAGACTCGCATTGAAAAGACTAGGTACAATACTAGAGCTGGGGTAGAAAGAAATTTCTACCCCTTTAATTTCTAGAGTTGCATAAAATGCATATCGGGAATACCTATTTTAGATTGCTTAAACCCTTGTTTTTCTGTGATTACATACTATATATTAATGTATAGGATACACACATTTATCACACGAAAGGAAAAAAATGTTAGGGGTATTAATCAATTTATATGGTTCATGGCAAGCTCGTCACGAAGCATCAGTAACAAGAAAACAAACTATCAAAGAACTCTCTAGACTAACCGATAAAGATTTAAATGATATTGGTCTTAGTCGCGGAGATATTAGATATATTGCACAATCTCATTATAGAAATATTATTGAAGAAAATAAAGCAAAAAAAAGAGTGCATACCTATCAAAACGATAATCTGAGAGGGTGGGTATAATGACAGCATTAGTAGCAAACTATGTCTTTTCGCCATTGTCTGGATTGTGGTCGGCACTAGATCGTTATACGCAGACAGTTGGTTATGCGAGAGCGGCAGCGGAGCTCGCAAGAATGGGTATGTACGAGGAAGCCAAGAAATGTATGTTGGAAATAGGGAAAATCCAAAATAATTGAGAAGGAATGAAAATGAATAAAGCTTTAATTTGGACTTTTATTGTAGGTTTTTTAGTAAGTATGTTATATGTCGCAACCGCATCGGCGGAAGGTAATCCAGACAAAGGTAAAAAGGGTTTTAAGAAATGTGCCTCATGTCACAGCATTGACGAAGGCGGAAAGAATAAAACTGGACCTAATCTCTGGAATATCATGCAAAGAGGTACTGCACAAGCAGATTTTAGATATAGTAAAAAGTTTCTGGCGTGGGCAGAAGAAAATCCAGAGTGGACGCCAGAATTGATGGATGCTTGGTTGACTAATTCTAAAAAATTAGTTAAAGGTACAAAGATGAACTTTAAAGAGAAAAAGGAAGCAAAACGTGCAGACATTATTGCGTATCTACAGACTATGGGCGAACCCACAGAAGAGTAATGGGGTCTTGCATAGATCTCACACCACTAATTATGAAGATTTGTGTATGTAATGAAGGAATTATAAAATGAGCGAACAAACAAATTATTGTACAACCAAAGACTTGGGCAAAGCTTTTCTAGTTATCGCATTTATGATTATAGGTGTTCCAATTTTAGCACTTATGGCGATGGTAGGACTTGAAGACTATGCCCAATACTGCAATCAAAGTTGGTTGCCATGTTTTGGTATTAACCTATGACACCTAGAGAACAGGCCCAACAAGAGGCAGAAAAAACTTTTGATGCATTTATGATATGGAGTAAAAGAGTTGCCCTATGGTCAGTTTTCTTTTTATTAGTTGTTGTAGTTGGATGCAACTCTGGTGTTCATGATGGACAGACATATCCTGGCTACAATGGAGAACAATACGACCCAACCATATAAGTTTTAATATGCGCCAATTCCAGCATGTATATTTCTGATAGACAAATCAGTATGTCTTACTTCTGGTTTTGGTATATTTGTTGTGCTGTTATTATTTACTACATTGGTTGAATTGTTTGTAGTCGGGGCAACAACTACATTAGCAGCAGCTGCAGACGCTTGATTATCTAATGCATTTCCATTCACTGCATTTGCAACTTGAAGTTTTTGCTCTGCCTGTGTAGATGCAACATTTTGTATAGAATTATTAATATTAGTATCGGTTGGTTCTGGAGTAATTTCCGCCAGCCGATTTTTTTTGATTTCTATATTTCTTTTCAGTTCACCCATTCTTCTTCTGTCGCCACGATTTTGTCTGCTCTTATTGGATAGTGTTTCTAACTCACCTTCCATATCTGTGATTTCTGAACTTATATTACTTCTTTCTACTTCTGAAGTATCTTTGTTGTGTTTCTCAATATTATCATCCGTACCAGTTACCAGTTCTTTTGCCATTTTAGTCAATGCGGCAGTTCTTTCCTTAAATATTTCTGGTTTAGTGATTCCATCACTTTCAAATGGAAATCTATTATCCTCTGTTCCATACATATCATTGTAAGTGTCTCTGACCATGAGCGGAATGTCTACTGCAGCTGAAATTGGGCCCGGCACTAATATGCCGCCTGCCTCGGCAGCAGCACCCACAAAATCACCACGAAATAATCTTCCTAATGCAAACCCTGCTCCTGCAATCATCCCAACGGCTGGAATCGCTTTCGCGGCCATCATTGCTCCCCTTTTTGTCAAAATAGTTTTTGCAAGTTTTTTATTAATTGCACCAGCAGCAGACTTGACAGGGGTTGCTGTATTTGATGCAACGGCGCTGGTAGCCGCAACAGCAGTTTTAGTTTTTTTAGATATTAGTTCTTTTGCTTTATCCAATCCACCAGATCCAGATCTTGGTTTGGCAGATTTGGGTGTGTCTACATCGTTACTTGGTGTGAGTGCTGTAGTCGCTCCTACTGCTGTTGCAGCTGCAGCTCCACCAAGTAATAATTTTGGATTTACTTTTTTTATATTTCTTTTTGCGAAGTCGAATATTCTTCCAAATCTTCCTCTGGGTTTTGCTTTTCTTGCATCTATTGATGGAGCACGTTCTGGTGTAATAGTATCCATTGCGGTAGATAATCCCATGAGTGCTGGAATTGCTGTCATTAAACCTTTAAATCCACCTTTTTTAAATACTTTAAACGCAGCTGCCAGACCACCTAGGGCAGCAACTCCACCACCTATATCACCAACGGTATCTAATAAACTTCCTTCATTACCAGCGCTCTTATCGCCTGAAATACCTAAGCCACCAGCACCCATTGCCTGCATTGCTTTAAGTTGTGCCTTTTCAATCTCAAGTGTCTTTTTTCTTTCTCTTCTCAATTCTCTTGCTTCTTCTATTTCTAGAGAAGTAGGATTTCCATCATTATCTTTCATCCACTGCAAAAGGTCTCTAATTTCTTCTAAGTATGCTTGATTTGGCCCCAACTTTTCATCAATATCTAATAGTGCATTGGTATCCGTTTCAGTTGTTTCTGGCGAACTTATATTATCATTAGAGTTCTCTGTAGGACTTTCTGGTTTAGATATTTCAGTTTCAATTTCATATTTTCTTTTCAGATCTTCTATTGCATCTAATTCTGCTTTTTTCGCATCGTTTGAAAGTTTTTCGTTTTTAGCTGTCCTGATAATATTATCTTTTACTTCATCGATTATAGTTTGTTCGGAAACACCTCTGGATTTTGCTTCTTCTTGAATCTTTTTCTGGTCCATATTAGAACGAGAAATAGCATCTTCATTAGATATTTGGGTTCTTAAAATCTCAAATTCTTTTTTCTCGATTTCAGTTTCTTGTTTTATTCTCTCTATTCTCTGATTTTCTTCTTCTTTGGCAGCTGCGCGTCTTTCTCTAAATTGTTTTACGCGATCTCCAAGAAAACTGGCACCAAGAGCTAGAATAGGACTTTGAGAAAGTGCTCCAGTTAACATTCCGCCAACACCATCTAATCCAGATTTAACTGCATTGGATGTTAATTCCCCAACACTTTTTTTGAAGTTTGCATTTTCTTTTATACTTGCCTGAGAACTTTTTAGAATATCTTCAAGTATCTTTCTTTCAGTATTTGATACAGTATCCATTTCATCTAAAGATGATGATAGTGCAGTGATTTTATCCCTACTCTGTTTAAATTCTTTTACTGACACTCCAGATTGTTCTTCAAAAATAGAAGCAATTTCTGTGAGAGCCTGTCTTGCACCAGCAGACTGCAATGATGCGCTTGCATTCTTTACAGACTTTGCTAGTTCTTCTTGATTTTGTTTTATCAGTTTTTCTGTTACTGGTGCAAGATCTGCCATTTATTTGCCTTTAGTATATGCTTGTGCGCCAAAGAATGCTGCAACTAGTGCTGCAACTGACACAAAATATGTTGGTGCCATATCACCTAATATTTTTGCTGCATTATCTAATTCAACAAAATCTGCAATTACTACCGCAAACGGATATAACAACATGCCTGCCAATGCAAACCATGCCATGGATCTAATTTGATCTTCTTTTTTATCTTCATTTTCAATTTTCAACATTCTTTCGTGTCTCGCCAATTCATCATTGCTTATAACATTATCTCCATTCGCATCTGCATTATTTAATACGCTGTCTGTTTCGAGTGTTTTGGTCATGTTATAGTTCCTTATTGATTTTTAAGTTGTTCTTTTCTTCTTTTTTCTTCTTCTAAATAACCAATCAATAAATTAAGATATACTTCTCTTTCCCAAGGAATCATATCATTCAACTCAGTTAAACTATATTTATGGTGGTGCATTAACGCAAAATTATTCCTATACAAAGACGCCAGGGATTCATGATTTAAGCTTAGGAAAAAAAATCGGAAATACCCCTCACTTTCATTTCTTTTTTAAAGCCACACTTTGAACAGGTGATATTTACATCACAAGTTGTTTCTGGCATGTTTTCAAAAAATTCATTAATTTTCTCAAATTGATTCTGTGTCAAATTCTCAATAAAATCTTTCACATCTTGACTGGTATAGTCAGATACATTATGCATTTCGTCAGAGTCTTTTATGAACTCTATACAATTAGCAATCAATTCAACTAAATCATCATATGATTCTGCATCCACCAATTGATTCATCAAAGAAAAATCTGGATATTTCATTAAAATTGAAATATCATCTGTTAAAACTATTTCGTTTGAGTGTTCTTGTGTCATATTTTCAATCTTAGTATCGTCTAAGTTTAAAAGAAAAGGTATTTGACAATCCCCTGCCCCATCTTCCTTATCTGCACAATTTTCTCTTTTATAGTTTAGCTGTATAATATTTCCAACTGATTTTGATCTCAATTGAATGAAAATATATTCGATATCAAATGTTGATAATCTATCTACATCGATGTCTTGTAAAATACAATTTCTTATAATCTGTTTAACAGCATCAATTTTTTCTTCTGATGTATCTCCTTCTTGTGCCATCAGAAGAATCTTTTCTTCTTTTACTAAGAATGGTCTGAATTTTAGTTTCTTCTTAGTTGATGGTAATGTCAATTCATACGTGGGTGTATCAATTCTTGGTAACATAATTATTCCTCATAAATTAATATTATAATACTTCTGTTTATTTATCTCTTAATAATAGCTTCCATTAGCAGCCTGCCACTGTTTTGAGTCGGTTTCTATATATTTTCTATATGACATTGTTATCTGACATTGTGCTACATCTTCGTTTGCGTATGCTAACGCAACCTCTCCAATCGATAGTGGAAATGCCTCCATGAAATGGTAGTATGCTGTTCTATTATCCTGTTCATCAAAAACTGACAAATATATTGATCCCTTATATTCATTTAAATATCTTATTTTATGATTATCATAATCCACAATATAATGCATCCAGTTTTCCATAGATTTTCTCTCGCGCAAATCTTTACTGAGATACATGCTAAAAGTTAATTGGTCATATGTCGTAGAATATGGGGCCTGTCTTACTGGGCCATATACTTTGGTTTCTGTAGTTGCAATTGATTTACTTGGTATGTTGACAGATGCTATTCTATATGTTAGAGATCTGCTTAGGCCAGGCGACAAACCATTTACTGCAGTTGGCACTATGAACATCATTTCATAGCGATTTGCTCTGGAAAATCCAGTGCTATTAATTTCGGAAACAAAATCAGTTATACTTCCCATTTTAATCCTATCTTCTTGCAGAATCTGACCAAACTTTGGACGCAGCTGCTTTTCTAAATTTTTGTACTGGTAAAAATAATGCAACATCCCATTCGTTTGCATCTATCTTCACAAAATTACCTTTAACATGTCCATATAGATATTTTTTTACACATGGTTTTATCATGTTATATTTAGACAAACCTTTTAGGATATTATAAGAAATTGCCAATTTTGTTTTCTCATCATAGTTTCTGCCTTGGACTGTCTTATCTAATGCGTTCATAATTGCAATTCTATTTCTTGGAGATACATAATGCAAATTAATTCCTACAAATCCTTTAGATGTTCTTTCTATCACAAATATGAGAGGAAACTCATCATAGTATGGTAGTTTTTTTGCAAATTTCGGATCGTAGTTGTAACAATACATGTGTCCAACTTGTAGTCCGCCAGCCTTTCTATCAGAATCTGATAGAAGCGCATTTCTACTAATTCTAGTTTCTCTTACCTTTTTTCTAAACCATTCTCTGGCTGCATTGGTATTTGGTTGTATTCCTCTTTGTGCAAGTCTTGCTAAGAGTGGTGCGAAGTTTGCCATATTATCTTCCTAACTGATCTTCTGTCATAATTTTAAATTCCCATCTTCTGTCTTTACAAAATTCATTTGCAGCTTTCCATTTTGCTTCATTTACTGACCATGTTTTCATTTCACTTAAATATCTAGGTGTAATTTTTTGTTTCTTTTTTGGTGGTTTGGTTTCTCTTTTTGGTTTCACTTCTACTACAACTGTCTGTGTTGAATCGTTTCTTTTCACCTTTATCAAAAAATCTGGATAATATCTGTGCATCTTTCTATCGATTGGAGATAAATAGGGTATTACGAGCTCTTCACTTGACCAAACAAGGACTTCTGGATTATCGTCACAGTATTTCATAAACCTTCTTTCCCACATGGATTGATAAACAATATTTTTAACATTGCCTACATATTTTTGTGGGTGTTTTGGGTTGTATTTTCCTTTATATGTAAATCTTCTCATTTCAATCAAAAAAACCTTTATAAATATATTTAACTATTTAGGAGAATTTTTAATATGGCAGGTTACACCTATCCAATTGAATCTGGCCCAAACGCCGGAGATCATTTATTGTTTACTGCATATTCGGGGCGAGTTGCTGGATATACAAAAGTTAAATCCAGAGATGACCAACCTTCACAGGAAGTAGTCGGTACTGTTCAGTTGTTTCTTCCAGAAAATATTAAAAATACAACAAAACAAAATTTTCAAAATACTAACGATGGTACTGCGCTGTCGGGAATTGCAAATATCTTCGAACAGGGAAACGCCGACAATCCACCAGAAATGTCTGGGTTATTAAAAACAATAAAAGGAATTACTGGAGGCGCAGGAGATGCACTAACTGCTAGTCTTGGTGCCGGTGGAGAATCCGCAACACTTGCTGCACAAGCATTAGGTAGATCGACAGCAGCTGCAAATAGACATACTTTGTATCAGGGCCCAGAATATAGAAGTTTTTCTTATGCGTATAATTTAATGCCAAAGTCAGAAAAAGAATCGGATGTACTTACCAACATAATAGAATTTTTTAGAATGAATATGTCTCCAGAATTGTCTGGAAACGCTGGTAACTTTTTTACTCCGCCAAATTACTTTGAATTAAAATATATGATAGATGGCGTAGAATCTAAACACTTAAATAAAATAAAACCATGTGTATTAACTGACTTTGATGTTGAATTTGGGGGAAATGGTTCGTTTGGAATGTTTGCATCTAGTGGAGCTCCATCGGTTGTAAACCTGAGTATGACTTTCCAAGAAGTACAATTGATAACCAGAAGTGATGTAAAGGCAGGATATTAATATGTTTGATAGATTAAACAATATAAAATATGACATAAACCTTAACGGACAATCTAGAGAGGTAAAGAATATTTTTAAATATTCTTATGTAATGCAAGAATATAAAAGCAATCCGCTTTCTACTTTCGACCATACAGTCAGTGATACCGAAACTCCAGAAAAAATTGCATACAATTACTACAAAGATTCTAAATTGTCTTGGATTGTTTTGTTGGTGAATGATATAAAGGATAGATATTTGGAGTGGCCAAGAACAGAAACAGAGCTCATCAATTCAATAAAGAAAACTTATAATCCAGAAATTCTTCCATATTTCAATTTGAAGAGAAAAAATGCAATTCCTCAAAAAGAAAATAATGAATTGGATAAGGATTCTCTACAACAAAGAAGTGCTAGAACTGTTGGACAACTTGCTAAGGTCGATGGAGATTTTTATATTTGGAATGGTAGAGAAATACAAGAGAACCAGAATAATTTCTTAACTTCTTGGGATAAACTTACATCGGATGATAAGATAATAGCATTGGACATTTCAAAAAAACTTCCAATATGGTATATTTCTGTTGACGATACTCATAAGATTTCAAATAGTTCTTATGCAAATCTCGATATACAAAAAAAGAAACAATATAAATTGTATTCAGTTTGGGATAATACTTTTGATAATAATGAAAAGAATAGAAGAATAAAACTATTACGCGCAGATTTGATTAATGATTTTTTGAAAGATTGGGAAGAGGCTTCTAAATAATGTCTGATTTTACTAAACTAGGAGATTATGAGTTATCTAAATTAGAAATAACTTCTCATAATGGATTTAAACAAAGTGTGATAACGCTTGCTTCTTCTATTCAAATATATGAAGATTTATTTTCCTCTAGTATTACAGCAAGAATTACTATATTAGACGATACTGGTTTAATGAACTATTTGCCAGTTATAGGACAGGAAAAGGTCGATATCCAGTTTAAAACACGCGGCGGCGATACTCAAATTTCTCTTAATATGGTAATACATAAAATATCATCAGTTTCTAATGAAAATTTAGCACAAAGTTATAATTTAGAATTGGTTACTGAAGACATGATCTCTAATTTTGAAACCAGAATATCTGAACACTTTGAGGGAAGTGCTACTGAAATAGCTCAAAAATGTTTTGAAAGAATTAATTCATCTAAGACATTTGATGTTGAACCAAGTGATGATAGATACGATCAAGAAACTGGAATTATAATTCCTAATATGACTCCTATGCGAGCAATAAATTTTCTGTGTGACAGAGCATATTCAGAATCATATAAAAGCTCATCCTATGTATTTTTTGAAACAACAAAAGGTTATAAATTGAAATCTATAGAATCTATGGCACAAGGCGAAAAGAGAAATGAGTTCTTTTTAGGAGATTTGAAAAATACTGGATCTGGAGCTCCTGATGCTTTTTTAGATCCAAATTCGGAAAACAAAAAAGTAATAACATATTCTTTCAATTCAAACTTTTCTGTTTTAGATAATATTGCAAAGGGTATGTATGTCGGAAACCTCACTACGGTAGATATGGTTACAAGAAATGCAAAAACCTTTACTCATTCATATTGGGATGACTCTACAGACTATCAGTATATGAATGATGGGCCTATCCAAGATGTAAGCGGGCAGGGGAGACAGTATCGCCCAGAATCCTATTATCTCCTTCCAGAAGTCGAATTAACTGCTGGTAAACCGCTATACAACCAAGAGAAGATATTTTTAAGTAGAATGTTTTATAAACAATTGATGGAAAATATTAAATGCACAATTACAGTGTATGGAGATAGTGATTTAGTTACTGGTGATTGTCTTGAATTAAATGTTCCCTTGTTTAGTTCAACCGATCCAGATAAAAAGGACGAATATTATAGCGGAAAATATATAATATTTGCATTGAGACATAGAATACAGGGTGGGAGATATATCATGGATTTAGAATTAGTAAAAGATTCATTCAACGAAGCTTTGCCATCTCCTGTTCCGCAACTTGTTGGGCCGGGCGGCTATGGTGGAGGCGGTAGATAATGGATTTTTTTAGTGGTAAAGAAGGATTAGTTTGGTGGCAAGGAATTGTGGAAGATGTAAACGATCCTGAAGCGTTAGGTAGAGTTAGAGTTAGAATCTTTGGATTTCATAACGAAGACAAGTCATTATTACCAACAGTAAAGCTTCCTTGGGCCTCTCCGATAATGCCTATCACCTCTGCCGCAATTGCTGGTGTAGGACAATCTCCGACTGGTGCATTGCCAGGCGCATGGGTTATGGGGTTCTTTAGAGATGGACAATCCGGCCAAGACCCTATCATATGGGGAACAGTATATGGACGGCCGAACGAAACCTCTACAGGGGCCGATGATGGTTCATATCCATCTACGGAAGAGAGGGTGCCGGGCGCATCTACGACTAACGAGACTGATGTTAACAGACTTGCTCAGGGCGTTCCTCCAGATACTGGTTCTTCTGGAACCGCCGTAGATTCTTCTGGGCCAGATGATGGTGGGCATGGTAAGCATTACAGCGAAGATGTAGATCAATCTGGAACATCTTCAGACGAAGAAAACAGAAAACGCATATCTAAAGTTACAACTAAAAATGGTAAGAGTGCATGGGTGGCCACAGTATTCAAGGACAATTTTCAAGGTTTCATTAATGAATTAGAAAAGACGCCATCTCCAAATCATCCTAATGGATATACTATTTACAGTATTGGTGGTTATGTTTATAGAAAATCTGCAGCTGGAAATGGTAAGTGGAGTTATCATGCATCGGGTGCGTCGATAGATATTAATCCAGCGGAAAATCCTTATAGTGATAGATTTATCACTGACATGCCATCAAACACATCTGCAATTGCTAAGAAATATGGTCTGGGTTGGGGTGGTGACTGGAGCTCTAAAAAAGATACGATGCATTTCAGTATGGCAAGTGGAGAGCGCGGCACAGTTCGTTTAAAGCGTAATGGTATTGTTCCTGATGCAAGTGGAAATCAAAGTGCAATTGTTGGCAACTCAGCACCAATTACTGGTTCTACATATTCAACTCCATCGGGAACTGGTGCAAAAACACAACCCAAACCCACATTAGATGTTAGCGATTGGAACGAAAAAACATCATATGCAGTTGGAGACTTGGTTAAGGGCCCAAAGTTACCAGAAGGACAAAACTCAGTAGGAGGCCCGCCATTCACATTGAAAACTGGTATTATTTCTTCTGCTGCCTCTCTGGGTATATCTGCAACAGATTTAGCAACAGTGATATCATATGAAACAGGTGGTACTTTTGATCCACGCAAGAAAGGCCCAACTACTCAATGGGGGCAGCATAGAGGACTGATACAATTTGGAGAACCGCAAGCCAGACAATATGGAGTAAATTTTTCTACAGAACAGACTGCATTAGATTCCCAACTTGGGCCCAATGGTGCTGTTGTAAAATATCTCAGAAGTGCTGGTGTTAGATCTGGCATGGGAAGGTTGGAAGTTTATTCTGCAATCAATGCTGGTGGTGTTGGAGAAAAATATTATGGTAGAACTGATGCGAATAATGGTGGTGCTGCCGGAACAGTTAGAGATAAAGTAAATAATCAAATGGCCGGACATGAAGTAAATGCCAATAGACTTCTTAAAGGTGCTGGAGAATCTACTTTCATAGAACAAAAAGTTTATATTGCAAAAAAAGCAGGAACTTCTGGAACTGATGGCGGTCCTAGAACTTCTAATTTAACAGATGGTACGGTATTGTGGGAAATTGCCCCCGATAGTGTTCAAGAGTCTTCTGTGAACGCACAGAAGGATGCTGCAGAGGCAGCTGCTGCAACCACTACAGATGGTTATACAACAAACGCAAAGGGTTCTGGTGCGTCTGGAATCGCCACTGAAGATAAACCATATTCAGTGCAACAAAAAGAAAAGACTAGAGATAAAACTGACTTATTCGAAGAACCAGAAAATCCATACGCGGCGAAATATCCCCACAATAAAGTATTATTTACAGAGTCTGGTCATGTCCAAGAGTTTGATGATACGCCCGGGGCTGAAAGAATTAATGTAATGCATAAAACTGGAACTTTTCAAGAAATGCATCCAGATGGTAGTATGGTCACTAAGATAGTAAAAGACAATTATGAAATTGTTTTTGGTGATAATAATATTTATGTAAAAGGAAACCTAAATATTGTTGTAGATAAAGATGTCAATATTAATGTTACTGGTGCAGTGGATGCTAAAATAGGAAAAACTCTAGATACCGAATCTGGTGGAAATACTACGATTAAAGCCCCAAAAATTGATTTAAATCCATAGGAAGAAAAATGACACTAGTAACTAATAAAGATTTTGATTTAAAATTTACCAGAATGTCTTCTGGAGATATAAAGATTAAAAAGGATATTCCCGAGCAAAATAAATTCCCTGCAATTGAACAGAGTCTTGTGAATATTTTACTAACCAATAAAGGCGAAAAACCTTTCTTTCAGAATTTTGGTGGTAATATGTACGGAAATCTTTTTGAATTGATATCAGATATTGAATATATGTCCATTCCAGACGAAATAAATATAAAAGAAACTATAAGATTGACTATAGCAGAATATGAACCTAGAGTTGTGGTTACAGATGTTCAATTTATTGGTGATGGAAAAAACAGATATGGAAAAGGTTCTGTGACTAGGGCAATTGATAATAATCAGTTGAATATTGAAATTAAATATAAAGTACCACCGGCAACACAAGTATTTGACTATACTTTAAAAGTAAAAAGAGTAAGATAGATGGCAAAAAACATTAATATATCTGAATTAGATTTTGAGGCTATAAAATCCTCTATAAAAGATTATATGAAATCGGATGAAACTTTTAAAGATTATAACTTTGAAGGTTCTGCACTAGATACTCTTACAGATATCTTAGGATATAATACATATTATAACTCATTCTATTTGAATATGATGGCAAATGAAATGTTTTTAGACACTGCCAGAATTAGAGACAATGTGGTATCCAAAGCAAAATTGCTCGGATATACTCCAACCTCTACAAGATCTGCAAAGGCGACATTATCATCAGTTTTTATGATTGAGAATAGAATCGGAGATAAATCAAATACTAAGTTTGCAAATATTAAAATCGATAGTAATTTTGTATTTAAATTATCAGTTGATGGAGTTGACTATAGATTTGTGCCATCAGTTTCGAGGGTAGTCAACCGTTCACAAGATCCAATTGATATTGGAAATGGACAGTTTAGACACATTTACGAAATATTTGACCTTGAAGTAATCCAAGGTAGTTTAGTAACTGAAAGTTATATTGTAGATACTTCTGATGTAAACCAAAGATTTTTGATATCAAATCCAAATGTCGATACTTCAACATTGAAAGTTTTTGTTAAAGAAAATAAATTTAGTGATTTCATAGAAGAGTATACATTAAATGATGATACGATGTCATTGACTGATGTTTCCACTAGATATTTTTTACAAGAATCTGTTGATGGTAATTATGAGGTTTTGTTTGGAGATGGAGTTCTTGGAAAAAATCTAGTATCTGGAAATGAACTTACTATTAGATATATTACTTCGGCAGGCGCTGCAGTAAATGGACTTACTGGTCAGATGACAATGTTGGGAAAAGATGTTCCTGATAATATACGAGCAGCAACTCCTACTGTTTTTCCAAATAATTTATCTATAATTGGCAGAACTTATGGCGGTTCTGATAAAGAGAGTATAGAATCAATTAAATTTTATGCACCAAGAACTTTTGAAGGACAAAATCGTGCAGTAACTTCTAGAGATTACATGACAATTATTCCAAAAATTTATCCACAAACAGCTTCAATGAATGTTTGGGGTGGTGAAGATAATGACCCTCCACAATATGGTAGAATATTTATTTCTATTAAACCAAATAGTGGATTATATTTGTCTGAGCAAGAAAAAGTTTCTGTAAAAAATTCTTTAGTTAAAAATTATTCTGTTTTAGGACTTACTCCAGATATTGTTGATCCAGATTTTATTAAATTAAAAATTAATACTCAAGTAAAATATGATAATGAATCTACTTTATTAGATAATGCAGATTTGACAGCTGCTGTTAAAAATTCTATCGTAGATTATAATAGTAAATTTTTGAATGATTTTAACAGTTATTTTAGATATTCACAATTCTTAGCCAAAATTGACCAAACTGATGAGAGTATTACCAATAACTTAACTACAATTATAATGATAAACGAACAATCCGCTACAGTAAATACATCAAGTAAATATTCTTTTAATTTTAGTAATAATATTTCTCCGAATTCCATATACTCAAACGCATTTTATGTTTCTGGAAACGAACTTCCATTTTATATAGACGATAATGGCCTTGGAAGTATTAGAATGTATAACATAAATAATTTTGGAACAAGGATTTATGCATTAAATTCTATCGGTACTGTAAATTACACAACAGGATTGGTTGATATTCCAGACTTAAATATTACAGGAATTTTGGGTGGTGATATGATAGGAGTTGCATGTACTCCAGCATCAAATGATATTTTTCCTGTAAGAAATCAAATAATTTATATTGATATGGATGAACTGGAAGTTAATCTTATTGAAGATACAGACGAATTCAATGAAAACTATGACATCTCAACACAAAGGGTCGTGGTTTCTAGAAATGTTTCTACTTCTTACAATACAAACTCTGCTTCTATATCCAGTGGAAGCAGTGGCTCAATAACTAGAGTATATGGTGATAGTTCTCAAACATCTGCCGGATCGAGCGGATCAAGCTCCAGTAGTGGTAATGGTTACTAAAAATGCAAGAAAATATTAAAAACATATCAGCCTACATTAGAGAACAACTTCCTTTCTATATTTCTAGTGATGAAGAATATGGTAAGTTTGTTAAGTTTTTAGAACTTTATTATGAGTGGATGGCTAAAGAAAGTAATGTATCACAAGTTACTAATAAAATCGTAGATTATACTGACCTAGATCAAACTCTTGATTTATTCGTTTCAATGTTTAAAAGTGAACTTGCTGATAGTTTTCCAAATATTACAAGAATAAAAGGTTTACAGTTTTCAGATGAAAATGTAGAAGCAGATACTCAATCTTTAACTGAAACTACATCTGATCAGCACTTTTTTGCAGATGGAAATAACCATACTTTTAAATTAAATTATTTCAGTCCTATATATTATCTTGGCAATCCAAATGACGATAGTTCTGTTGTTGATATTAGAGTTTTTTCTAATGCAGCTGGGTCTGCCAGAGGAACAGGAACTACTTTAGATGCAATTGTAGAACATCTCACCGATCCTGAACTACAGTCTGGTGGGGCATTGGGCAGTTATGTTGAGTTAGTAGAAAATGTTGATTATATTTTAGATAATAATCAAATAAAATTCATAGACAGTAATGGTGATCCACAAAAACCAACTAGTAACGACTTAATAAAAGTTAGATTTTATATCCAGTCTTTGTTGGCAACAACTGCTACTGCAGACACAGAAGATGCTGTAAAGAAAATTGTTAGTGATGCTTCAGTTAAAAAAACCAGCTACACAAATCAGAAGAATTTTTTAAAGTTTATGAAAGAGTTCTACCAATCAAAAGGTACAGAACCATCTTTTAAGTTTTTATTTCGTGCTATATTTAATGAAGATATTGATATTTACTACCCCAAAACAAATATATTTAAGTTGAGTAATAATGTTTGGGATTCTAATAAAAGTCTTAGAGCAATTCCATATACTAGAAGTGTTCCTACGGATCCGAAAATCGAAACTCCATATAAAGTCGTTGGAAAAACTTCCAATGCAGAAGGTATTGTAGAATACTATAAAGATTTTAAATTGGGAAATAATTCAGTTAGAGAATATTTTATAACTAATATTATCGGAGAATTCTCTAGCAAAGAAAAAATTGAAATTTTTCAAACAAATAATACGAGTTATGAAGAAGAGTTGTATGAATGTGTCGTTGGATTTGAAATAACAAACCCAGGCACAGACTATCCAAGAAATCGAGGGTTGACTCCATATATTTCAGACGCCGGTTCTGGTACAGGATTTTCTGCTCTTATAGAACATACAACCCCTGGCCACATAGAAGAAATTGAAATTGTTGGTTCTGGTGAAGGATATATTACTGGAGAACAGATCGAATTTGCAGATATTGGTACATTAGGTTCTGGTGGACTTGGAGAAGTTACTAATATAAGTTCAACTACAACAAATTATGAAGTTATATTTAATCAAAACCCTGAGTCTTTAGAATATCCTATGACTGTTTTTGATATTTCTTTGAGCGGAGATATATATCCAGCAAATTCAACAAACACTATAGTTTCTATAGAAAATATAGATACAAAATATGATGATGTTTTCATTCTATATGATTATGAAGCATTTCTTGGAACCGATCAAATCTTATTTAGAAATGACAAACAATATCAAGGTTATTTTTTAGATAAAAAGGCAAATGCACTTTCATATAGACACAAATCTTCAATGATGCCTGTGGAATTTCCTTTGGGAAATATTGTCAATATAAATCAAGGCGATCTAACAGAAACAAGAGTTAGACAAGATTTAGATTTATCAATTACATCAGTGGGTGCGGATGGAGAGATTACTGGAGTGTCAGTAATAAATACTACAGCTGATACCACTTCTATATTCCCTGCAACAGTAGACCTGCAGAGACAAGACGCAGTATTAAATAATGGATTAGGATTTGGTGCGAATTTTGATGTTGTAATTACAAATAATATTATCAGCAATATCAGCCTTTCATCCACAGACAATTCTCAATTATATTCAGTCAATGATGTTGTTAAAATATCTGGTAGCGATTTTGCTCCACTGGGCGAAGATATTACTCACGATGTATTTGTAAAAATTACTGCAGTAACTGGTGGAGTTGTTGTTACTGATATTGATGATACGCAATATACTACAACATCTGAAAATGGTACTGGTGCTGTTTGGGATATAGACACAACGCAGGCAACATATCCAAAACTTATTTCTGTTCTTTTGAGTGACGCAGATTCAAATAACAACCCATCTCCGACTACAGGATATGTAGTGGGCGATACCTTTACAATCCCAGGCACTTTAATTGGCGGAAGCACTCCAGAGCATGATTTGGTGATACAGGTGACAGAAGTTGACGATAGTGGTAGAATTAATGATTTCGACACAATCGGCCGCCCTCAAGGTGGACAGATATCTACATTCCAATTAATGGATCCAGCCAAGGCAATGCCAAATTCTGTAAATTCTTACTTTTCTCCAGCATATTCTATAGATGTATCTGGTGGTTCTGGTTTGAGATTTTCTGTAAACAAGATTGGCAATTCATATGAAACAGTTGATCCGTTTGGCAAAGACAGAGGAAGCAATTATGTGGTTGGTTCTGTTATAACTGTTTTAGGTTCGGAACTAGGTGGTGTTGATGGCACTAATGATTTGTCGATACGAATTGATGAAACTGTAGACGGAAATGTTAATGGATCATTTGTTTCTGGACAAGTCCGAAAGTTGTCTGTGCTGAACGGAACTGCTGCAAACTCAGACAGTTATTTGAATTTAAATGTATTGAACGGTAAGGGTAACGGGGCAAAATTCGATGTATCGATAAACTCTGGAAACTTTTCTGCAGTAGTTTCTCCTAGTTTTGCTGGTTTTGGATATGAAGTAGGTCAAACTTTAACTATTTCTGGACAAAGATTGGGATATCAGTGGATTAAAGATAATTTTGTAGCCGGATTATCTAGAGTGGGTGATAACGCACTATTCACAGATTTTGGCTATACGAGAACTAATGATATTGATGCAATACTGGATGAAAAATTAACTTCTGGAGAATTGACACTGGACTTTTGGTATTTTAGAAAATCCATATCAGTTACTGATCTATCATCGCCAGGCGGAACTTTATTCTCTTTTAATGTTGAAGATACTGGAGAACAGAAATCAATTCTTTGGCAACGCCCAGACGGAACATTATTATTGGAAGATGGTAACGGAAATCAATTAACTTCTGCCCAATTGGAATTTGGAAAGTGGCATCATATCGCTATTCATTTCTCGAATGTCAGTACTACATTATATGTAGATGGTAAAAAAGAAGACACAATTTCAAGTGTTAATATGTTACAGTATTCATCTGGAACTAACTTTTATGTCGGCGCAAGACAAGAAGTGAGTGCAGATTATGTTATGTTCGATTATACTCTAGGTTTCTTTGGTAGTATGAGATTTACCAAAGGACAGAGATATGAAGAACAGCCAATAAATGGAGATGGAGATATCTTAATTGAAGATAGAGGTACAGAAAATCCAATAAGTGGCAATGGATTGAATCCTGTTCACGTAAATCCTGTTCCTAGTTATAGAACTATAAGAAATTCTACACAACAACAAAATACTTTTACGGCAGATCAGGGTCAGACCATATTTGCTCTCGAATATGATGCATCTCTTCAAGTTAATATATTAGTTAATGATGTATCAACTTCAAACTTTACTGCGACAGATGGTGAGCAGATAATTTTTGATAGTGGACTATCTGAAGGAGATATAGTGAAAGTTTCTTCATATTCTAATATTGAAGATGATATTGAATATATTATATACGACAACACAAACGCAGCTGCTGGTAATAAGATTTCATTGCGGCATGCTGATGCTACTGGAATATATTCTACATACAACTTACCAGATGGATATTCGTTAAGAGTTAAATATTCCGCGAGGCCTCCAGCAGGAATTTCTGGAACTAGACTTATAAGCAAAGGTGCTAATTACATTAGACAGCCATATGGTTATGTGAAGAATAAAACTCTAAGTTATTCTTCGCAGGGAGATGGAGCATTTTTCAAAGGTGTGGGAAGTTCTATCGGTGGAATTAGTAAGGTAAAGATATTTGAAAGTGATATCCAAGATGAATATGATGGCTTTGGAGTAGGATATGACACAGCACCTACAATAGATCTTTCAAGTATAGGTAATGGAGATGCACAAGTAACAGTCAAGACGGGCCCTCTTTGTGTAAGAGAGGGTGCATATATAAACGACCAAGGTTTCTTATCCGATAATAATAGAATTACGGATAGTTATTTATGGCAAGATTATTCTTATGTTATCAAAGTCGGGAGATATATCGATGAATGGAGAAAGATAGTTAAAAAGGTTCTGCATCCAGCTGGCATGATGATGTTCGGAGAATATTCTATAACCGCAACGGCGGGCGTGAGAAAAACTACAAACTCTGCATGGAGTCAGCTGATCTATGAGATTATAAAAAATATTAATCTTAAAGTAAAAAATATGGATGGTTTAGGAAGATGGACTTATGGACACTCCGAAGTTCAAGATACAAACAATTTAAATTCTCATGGAATACGAGTTACATATGATAACAGACAGCCATCAATCGATAGTGTGATTGATGGATTATATGCTGGTGTTGGAACTGGTGAAATATCTGATGATACTATTGGAAGTGCATCTGTTGATACCGGCTCGGGTAGATATGCACTTTTAGATGGCTCAAGTGTAGATGCACTGGACTGGAATTTGGTAGAAAAAATTGCATTGAATTATAAAGATGCATTTGGAACAGATAATGCAAACTATTATGAATCTGAAATTATTGGAAATAACTTTACCGTATATGATACTTCAGATGCAAGTATTACAAGTGATGAATGGTTGAATACTCGCCCTTGGGGTAAATATGAAGTCACTTCAGTAGAATTTGATGATGATGCCGAAGATAGATATGTCATTCTTAATGTTAAGTACTTACGCCATTATAAGACTATGCCAAATTTATCTCCAGAAAATAGAGTGGAGTTCAGATGGGATAACATCTTTAGAGGAAATGTTGATAGACAACCAAATCATTGGATAGGTTCTACGGCAGATGGTGCCAATCCAAGAGATGAAAAAATGATCATAAATATTTCTGGAAGATATAACAATAATAAAGAAGGAGATGTTCCAACTCTACACACGACTTACCGTTCATTAGAAAGATTTAAGTTTTACTTTACTGCATTTTTTCCTTGGCAAAACCTTTCTCCATATTTGTTCAGTCCACAAGCAGAAATGTACACATCTCCGTGGCTAAATAGAAGAAAATTAATACAAGGCAATAATTTGACACATGTTGCAAGAAGACCAACACAATATAATATGTGGTATTTCTTACCAGTAGAAGTAAACGGTGATGATGAATGGATTGCGAATACAGATGGAACAGATCATAAATGGACGAATACTAGAATATCAGAAATAACTGAAAAAACGGATAGAAAATACAGAGCAGTACTAGATGCACATGTAGATTTAAATCCTGTTTATTTGGTCATGAGCGAAGAAGAACCAAATTCTAGTACAAGAAAGAGAATGGGCCCAACTAACTTATCTGTTGAAAGGGCAAAGTTTAACGAAAAGGTACAGATGTTGGATTATAATGTTGACAGAATAGATTTTGATGAAAATGAACTATATTTAAATAATTTTGGGAAGTACGCAGTTCCTGGCGGACTACATAATAAATCTAATTTTGCATCGGAATCCAATATTGTAACATACAATTCATCTCCTTCTAGTATAGAGGAATTAAATATTATAATAAGTTCTACTTTAGTTGATTAAAAAGATTATAAATAGTACAAACTTACAAAGATTCAAAAGGTAAAAACATGGCAGCAATTATCACAAATAAATTGAGAATTTTTAACGCTCAAGAATTTTTGCAATCAATAAATCGTTCAGCCCCAGTTTGGAATACTAACCAATCATATAGTGCTGGCGATTCGGTTGTAAACAATAGAAATCTCTTTGTCGCAGTGGCTACAGGTACATCAGCGACAACTGGAACCGGCCCTACACCATCTTCATTGACTGATGGTACGGTTACATGGATACATCAAGGTCTGGCAGTGTACAATAATTTGTATATGTCAGTTGCAAAACATACTCCATGGACTAATGATGCAAATCCACCAACTCCGCAAGATTCTATTGGCTATGGTTATAGCGTGAACGCAGATACTATCGCAATGAAAAAAGTAAACTATGCAGATATGACTCTTGCAATTCCAAGAATTAATTGGACTTCTGGTAGAGTTTATACTATGTTCGAGCACGATTCCCCAGAGGAAATCATTCCAAACAATTATGTTGTAACAGATTCTGGAAATCAATATAATGTATATAAATGTATTAATAACAGAGCATATGTAGATGATTCTGTAGGTGTGCAAACTGTTGCATCTACTGTTAAACCTACTTCAACCTCTACTACCGAATTTCAAGAAACTTCTGATGGATATGTTTGGAAGTACATGTATTCAATTGAACTGTCGGATGCATTAAAGTTTTTAACAAAAGATTATATTCCAGTTGATACAATTTTATATGAGCCAGTGGATGTTTCCAGCGCAGAATATGTACAATGGCAAATTCAACAAAATGCTGCCGGAGTAGATGGCGAAATTGAGTGGATCAAAATCGAACCAAATGAAGTGGGTGGCGCTGTATCTGGGGGGTCTGGATATCACCCGAATATTAATAAAACTGGTATAGCATTAACAGGAAATACTTTATCAATTCCTAATATATCTAATACATCTCTTGATTACACAAAATATTTTGTAATCGATTTGGAAAATAATGAACAGTTTGAAATCACACAGTGGACAGTAAATGGAACCACAGCGACAGCAACAGTCAATGGTTCATTTACTGGTGGCACAGATAGAAATATCATCATTGCGCCCGGCGTTTCAGTTGCCGGTAATGGTGCAGGGTTCAGCGCATATGGTATTGTTACTATTGATAAAATTTCTAGCATGGTAATCACTGCTAAAGGTGCAAACTGGAGCGCAGTAGATTCTGCAACCATCGATACTTCTAATGTGCCCGCTGTGGATAGCAATGGAAATCCAAATGTGAATGCATGTAAAGTGAAACCGATTATTTCTCCAGATTACGGCCATGGATATAATGCAATAGAAGAACTGGCTGGGTATTATGTTATGATTTCTATGCGGTTGGAATATGATGAACAATCGACTAGAGACAATAGCTTAGGAAATTCTGAAACTAAAGTTATGTTCCCTGTTTCTGGTGATGAGGCTCAGTTCAGACAAATCGCAATTGTGGCCGATCCTCAAGAGGCAACCACTGATAATCCACCAGCAACTGAAGAATCTTACAGAGGACCAAAACACCCAGATTTTGGAACTGCCGACGAAGAACCATTTGATATCTTAACTGGTTCTGGTAAGGTACTTTATACAGAAAATAGACAGCCAGTGGCTAGAGCAATCGACCAGATCGAAGATATCAAAGTTGTCTTTGAATTTTAATTAAATTGAGAGAAAGAAAATATGGCCTTAAATCTTAATGTCACCCCCTATTTTGATGATTTTGACGTAAATAAGGGTTATCTAAAAATACTATTCAAGCCCGGCAATTCTGTTCAGGCGAGAGAGATGACCCAACTGCAAAGTATTTTGCAAGGGCAAATATCAAATTTATCAGACCATTTCTTCAAAGAAGGAGCAATGGTAATTCCTGGCCAGGCCGCGTTAGACTTAAAGGCAAATTACGTCAAAGTGTCTCTCAATGGAACACTTTCTACTGCTAATGGTTTTGTGGGAAAGATAGTACAGGGTAAAAGCACAGGTATACGCGCCTTGGTTGTCAATTATTCTGATGAAGTTGATTTGAATAATGACGATGTTATTGATGGTGATAACGATGAGTTTACAACACTATACTTGAAGTATTTAGACGGTACAACTTCTGGTTCTACAACATTTAGTGACGGAACAACAGTAAACATACTAGATGGTGGTACGGCATCATTTACTGTAAATGGAGAAACTGTAACAATTTCTGAAGGACAGACTTCTACTTTTGTTGAGGGGGAAGAACTCGTTGCAACAACAACTGATGGAGTTAATCTAGTTTGTACAGTTCAAACATCTTCAACTGTACAAAATCCAATTGGAATCGGATCGCAAGCGTTTATCGAAGAGGGTGTGTACTACATCAATGGAAATTTGGTAAGAGTTGCATCTCAGAGTTTAATTCTTGACAAATACTCAAACACACCATCATATAAAATTGGTTTGGAAATATCAGAATCTGTAGTTAATTACAATGACGATCCAAGCCTTTTAGATAATTCATTAGGAACAACTAACTATAATTCTCCTGGCGCTGATAGATATAAAGTTCAGTTAACTCTTGCTAAGAGAGATTACGATGCAATCGACACTACAAATTTTGTTGAATTGATTGCAGTCAGAAATGGATTTGTTAGTAATTATGTTTCTTCTACAGATTATTCTGTATTGATGAAAACACTAGCTAGAAGAACATATGACGAGTCTGGTGATTATACAGTTCGTCCATTTAAATTAGATATTAGAGAATATTTCAAGGAAAATAATAACGGCGGCGTATATACGATGTCGGATTTAGTTTTTGAAACTGAGGTAGCAGCCAAAGATTTTGCACTGCAAAATTTTCCAGATGATTTGGGGATGGTTGTTAATGGCGAAGGACAAGCCCATACAATTTCCACTATAGATTTAACTACATATTCAGAACAAACTTTAGATAACACTGGATTGTTATACTATCCTGGCCAGACCCATGAAAATCTTTTAGATGCGATTAGAGATAAACTAGCGGTAGGGGTGGAAGCCGGTAAAGCATATGTAAGAGGATATGAGATTGAAAGAAAACCATCTTCAAATCAATCTAAGTATGTAATATTTGATAAATCTAGAAATAACTATCAAATCAATAATAAGTACATGCCCGTGAACTTAGGCGCGTTCATATATGTTACAGATACTAAAGGGTTGTTTAAAATTGATGAATCAGTCAACCTTGTAAATGTACATTCGTCACAAAGCGGATCTAATCAATTTATTAACATAGATTCTAATATAGATTCTGGTGAAGCAGATTATCTACACACAATAACATATGACCCAACTTCTGTATTTTTCCAAGGTGGTGGAACAGCTCTAGGAACAAACATTTATGGTGCTGATGTTATTGCAACCGCAAAAGTAAAAGCTGTAGAATATTTTTCAGAGTCTTCCAATAGTGCAAGATTAAACAATTATCTACAATCTAATTACAGACCAACAGATGATATTGAACAATCAAAAGAATCTGCGATTTATAAAGTATATCTATATGATATTGAATATGAAATGAATCCTAGAACATCACAACCATACACAATGATTGACGCAAGGTCTATTGTGAGCGAAACAACGGTTTCCAACTCTGGTTCTGAAATATATGAAAATGGTGGAAATATTCTGACACAATTAGAATTAACTGAAGTGCAGGGTGGATTTACTCCTAAGAGTTTAATATTCGACAGATATAATGTAAACTTTAGAGGTATTAATTATTACTATAATAATATAACCAATACTATGCTGATTAAACCTTTAAACTCTGGAAATATTGCTGCAGGAGCAGAAGGTTCTGGAGTATTACCATCTGCCTCATTTACAACAAATGAACTTATCAGCGAAGCAATACCTTCTACAGACACATCTACCACAAACGCATCTTCATGGAATAATTCACAAACAGCAGACAATGGTAATGTTCTGGCCAGAATTTTTAGTAAATCTGTCTTACATAACACTAGCGGATCTAGTTTAGTAGATACTGGAAAAAAATGGGTACGGACTGCAAGAAACATAAATGAACTGACAGGTGTTTCATCAATCGACACTCAATATTCAGTTATTAAGCAATTCAATTCAGTTTCATTTCCTACTGGTACTGTTACTCTAATTGCCACAGAGGCAGATACATATTTTGAAAATATTCCATCATTATATAGCATATTCTCTAGTGCAAATTCAAGCGATACTGTTGGACTTGTTGGATACATACAAAACCTATCGTTTTCTGCAGACTTGAGAACGGTTTCTTTTGATGTAACAGGTACTGGTGCTATTACTTCTGGATTTACTGCACTAGTTCCCATGAAAAAGACTAATGCAAAAGAAAAAACAAAAACTCTAGTAAAAAATCATATCGAACTTCCATTAAGTCTTGTTGGAATCGAAGGGTCTGCGATCAATTCTGCCAATTATGACAATACTGTTGGTGCTGTTAATGACACAACCAGTTCATATGATGCAGATGTATTGGGAATCAATAGTAGTGCATCTACTGGAACTGTCAATCCTAGTTTTTCTGTTGGCGCGAATGCTGATGTTAGTATGAGTTTATCCAACTTACAACTACAGAACGCAGATGTTAGAGAATTGATAAAATTATATGACACATGTAATGTAAATAATGTTGCATATAGAACTGGAGTTGTTTCAGATAACAAAAAATTCATTCATGAAATGACTGCAGCAGATTTTGAATTTGCATTTAAGGCCTATGAATTTTATGAACAAACTGGACAGTCTCCATTTAATGTAAATTTAGACAACTCTGTAACAACTTCTCTTACGGAATTGGCATTATTGCTTGTTGTCGATGGAATTCAAAATCCATTTATTACAGAAATCAATAATGCTTGGACTAATGGAAATTTGATTACAAATCCTACAGAAGTTCCTGTTAAACTTAATGATATCACAGACAGATATGATTTATTCGACGGCCAAAAACCATCCATCATACAATTGGGAGAATTGGATCTTAAGCCAGGAAGTCTTCCTTGTGGTGGTAGACCAATAGCAATATATTCATACTATAACCATGGAGTTGGAGATTATGCATCTGTAGATTCATATGTTGATGGATATGCAAGTATTGGATATTATGGTTCTGATAGACTTTCAGATGTCTTAGATTTCCGTCCTGTTGCCAGCTATGTACAAACTACAGGATATCCATTTGGAAGAGGTATGATTTCTTCAGCAACGGATTATCCGATTGATGGTACTGCAGTTAGTGCCGATCTCAGAGTTTACCTTGCGAGAAAAGATAAACTATTCATGGACAAACTCGGAAGAGTTAGATTGAAATATGGTTCACCAGCAGAAAATCCATCGATGCCTGAAGATCCATCAGAGGGTATGGTATTATATGAATTAGAATCTGATCCGTATACTGTCGGGCCCAAGGCGGTTGCAACTAAGATGCGCGATAATAAACGGTATACAATGCGTGATATCGGTAAGTTAGAAAAAAGAATTGAAAATCTAGAATACTATACATCTCTGAATATGTTAGAAAAAGATACAATGGATTTAGCAGTAAGAGATGAAAATGGAAACGATAGATTTAAAAATGGATTTATTGTAGATAGGTTTGTAGACCATACAGTCGGCAATGTATTTGATCCAGATTACAAAGTCTCTATCAGCAAAACTGAAGGTGTTCTGCGCCCATTCTTCTCAGAAAAATTGGTGAATATGACATTAGATGCAAGAAGTTCTAGTGGTTATGCTATCAAAGAACAAAAAATCCATTTGCCATATACTAGTGAATATTTAATTACTCAAGAAAAATCTTCTAAAACAGTGAATGTTAACCCATTTGCAATTTTCACATTTAGAGGAAGCATTTCTATGTTCCCTTCAACCGACGAATGGAAAGAAACAAAGCAGGCCCCAGATATTGTTACAGATAGAAGAGAACAATATGATAATATCTTTGGAGCTCTTTTGCCACAAGATGGTGTAATGGGAACCATGTGGAATGGTTGGGAAGAAAATTGGACAGGTAGGGATGATTCTTCTGTATCTTCTACTAGAAGAGTAAATAGAAGTAATGCTACTGCAAGTGTTGTTACTCCTATTGTTTCCTCTGCTGGTTTGGTGAGACAAGAAACTACAACCATCACTACAACTACTCTGACAGGACAAAAAACTAGAACTGGTACAGAGCAATTAGTTTCTATGCGAGATGATAGAGAGAGTGTTGGAACTAGGACTGTAAGCACAGAAATTATACCTTTTATCAGAGCCAGAGATGTATATTTCAGTGGAGAGAAATTAAAACCAAACACAAAACTATATCAATATTTTGATGGAGTAGATGTTTCTGAGTTTTGTAAAACAACCGTAAAACTTACTACTACTGATACTCCAGCTGCAACTGCAACATGGAGAAGAGAAAATCCAAGCTTGGTTAGAGATAATCTGGGGCAGGTGTTCATCCGTGGCGGAACAACCAATACCGAGGCAAGAATTTATGATATAAATTATCTTGCTGCCAGAAGTTTGCGATTGCATTTACAGTCAAATGCAGATTCCCTTGGGTTTTCCGAAGGAGAGACTATATTTATCATATATCCAGACCCAGATCAGGGAACTGGTGAAAGAAGTAGAAATATTGGAACATGGAAAGCTTCAGGGATTGTTTCTGGAAGCGATTCTATAATTTCAGACTCTTCTGGATTTGTTTCTGGTATCTTCTCTATTCCAAATTCAGACAATATTAAATTCAAAACTGGTGAAAGAATCTTTAAGATGTCTGACCAGCCTAATAATTCACAGGACACCGATACTGAAGCTCAGACAACTTATGTTGCATCTGGTACAATCGAAACGGTTGCAGATCAAATTATTCTCACTAGGCTTCCAGACTTCTCTACTAGAGAGGTTAGTGATTCTGAGGCAATTACAGATACGAGTATAAACACGACAGTTACTGCAGGCGGGTGGTATGATCCTCTTGCACAAACTATCATGATCAATCAAGATGGTGGATGCTTTATTACTGCAGTCGAATTATTTTTCTCAACTAAAGATGCCACAAAACCAGTAACAGTTCAGTTAAGACAAACTGTTAATGGATATCCTGGCCCTAAAATATTAGGACAGTCTATTGTGTATCCAGAAAATGTTGCAGTTTCTGATGATGGTACTCTTCCGACATCTTTTGTTTTCCCATCACCAATATATGTACAAGATGAAACAGAATATTGTATCGTAATTATGGCAGATACGCAGGGCTATAGATGTCATGTAGCAAGAATGGGAGAAGATTCTTTAGATGGTAGTGGTAAGATATCACAACAACCATATGCTGGTGTTTTCTTCAAGTCTCAGAACGCATCTACATGGACTGCAGACCAAATGGAAGATTTGAAGTTTAGAGTTTCTCGAGCAAAGTTTGACACAAATACTCAAGCAGAAATATATCTACAAAATAATGAAAGAGATGATAATGGAAATGATCTATGGGCAGAAAAGCTCAATAGAAACTCTTTAAAAGTTTTCAATGGAGACACGAAAGTAACATTTTCTATATCAGATAGCGGCGGCATGATTGCAACTAAATTTTGGCAATCAAATGGATATAATTATGTTACTTTGAAAAATTTCTTTGGAACCTATGGAGTATTTCCTTCAGAATCATTCAATGGAACGCATTTGGTTACAGATACAACATATAATAGTTTTACAATTGATTTGAGAAATCCTTTTTATCCAATTGGTAGCTCTACATCTCAAGTTGCATATAATGGTAGTGTCTTGCCAACTACGGATGATTTATTCACTCCAAAATCTAATACGGCATCACCTCCAACAGTTTCTTCAAACTTTAAGTATGATTTAATCAAACCAATTATACAAAATATAGAATTACCAAAAACTTCGATGACATTTGGTATGAGAGGATTGAGTGGAACATCACAAGATTCTACTCAAGTTCCTGGCATAAAAGATCCAATTTATTCTGGATTTATTCCAAATACAAATTATGAATTGACATCTCCAAAGATGGTTGCAACATATTTTAATGAAAACGAATTCAATACAGATTCTTCACCTATAGATAAGAAATCTTTGGTATTTAGAGTAGGAATGAGAACAGAGGTTGACAATTTATCTCCCATCATCGACACACAACGTATGAGTGCAATCCTGATATCAAATCAAACTAACAGTCCTGCTGATGTAGCAGATGGAGTTATTGGACATGTTAATACTGGATTTGTTGATGAAACTTCTGCAGCTGGTGGTTCTGTTGCGACTAAATATATGACAAGAGAAGTCACATTAGACCAACCAGCAACATCTCTGAGAGTGTTAGCATCAGTGAATAGACAGGATGGATGTGATGTTGATTTTTATTATAGAGTGAAAACATCAGAAGATCAATTATTTTCTAAACTTTCATATACATTGATGAGTCGTCCTGCTGCATATAACATTGCATCAACAGGCCCAGAAGATTATAAAGAATTTGATTTTGATTTGAGAGGATTGTCAGAATTTACATCTGTTTCTATCAAAATTGTTTTGAAAACAAATAATTCTTCTATTGTACCAAAAGTAAAAGATTTTAGAGTAATTGCATTGGCGAGTTAAATGACAAACAGACATATTGTAAAAGAGAATAAAACATTGCAGAGAGATATGCATTCGAAGGCTATAATAAATACTGATAACAATGCATACAGAGATTATATGAATAAGATGCACTCTATCAAAAGAAGAGATGAAGAAATAAAAGACCTGAAATCTGAAATGGATGAGATTAAAAAAATATTAAACGTAATATTGGAGAGAATTTAAATGGCAGTAGAATATCCAACACTTGTCAGTGTAATACAAACAGATACATTCGAAGAGTGGAGAGTTAAAACCAACTCTATGATTGCACATACTGAGGCAGCTGCCCAGAATGTAGGAAATTTGAATTTTCTTAACACTGATGGACAATCAACAATAGTAGATGCAATCAATGAAGTAGATACTCATACAGATACCAATACCGCAAATATTGGGCCAATGACAGAAATTGATGGTAAGATTATAAGATCTACCATCGTAGATACTTTGAACGCTGCGGTAGCATATCACGAAAAATATACTACAGATGCAGTAGCTGCTGAAGCATTAATTAGATTGACTAAAGACAATGCATTACAATCAGAATTAGATCAAACGCAAACAACATTAGGGTTTGCAGCAAACGGAACGGTATCTTTTCCAACTGGAGCAACTTATATCAATACATCAAGTACCGTGATGCAAGCATTAAACGCTTTGGACGCTGGTTTAAAAGATGAATCCGACATGGTAGATACTCTTAGAGCTACTATCGGAACTAATGCAAATGGCACATTTAATTATAATGGAGATAATGTCAATTATATTTCAGCAACCAATGGGAATGCTGTCGTAAAAACAAATCTTATTGAATTGGATAACCAAGTAAAAGTAAACAGTGATAATATTGTCGTAAATGTGAATTCTATTGACACTATCAATACAAAAGTTGAAAATATTCTAGATTCAGTAGGATTAAACTCACAAGGTATTCTTGCTGCAGACTTATCAAATGATTATGCCGTTGGTACTGAAGTTAAATACAATATTAAATTGTTGGATGATAAAATAAAATCTTTGGATACTAAATTAGAAACTGATATCGATACACAAATTGCATCTCTTGTCACAGATATTGCAACTAAAGAAGATAAAGTAACCATTGGCAATTTATCAGCACTAGACGGTAATATTGGAGATATTTCTAATATTGTTGCAGCGATAAATTCTTTATATTCATTACTAGCTCCATTACTTGCCGGCGCAGATTCGACTCCATTTGTTAGAAGAAGTGGAGATACAATGACAGGAACACTATCTATCAATGGTGGAGATTTGGAAGTCAATGGTTCTCAGAATAATGCAATTAGAAGTTCTGGTGATGTTTGTGCATATGTACAATTTTAACATTTAATAAAAGAGTATTTCGATGACAATACCTAAGACGGGCAGAGTAACATTAGCACAAATCCAAGGCGAATTTAGGGCAGGAAGTAATTCAGCTCCACACTGTATTAGTGAATATTATAGAGATGGTGTAAATGTTCCTGACATAGTTGAAAACAATGGAGTTCCAACAGGAGGAACTATTTGTTTTAGCGATTTCTATGGTTCGAGTGATCAAGTTCGCCCTAATAGCGTTACACTGCCTCCAATTGATGTTGACGATTTTTGGCAAGAAACTGCTCAAGTAAATAATTGGACAGACATTCAAGATAATTGGAGACAACATGTAACACGCATCAACGATAGACATGCTGTTGCAGTTGATATTCGTTCCCCTGCGGCATTAGTTGAGGTTTGGAGTGGAAATGCAACAAGAGGTGTTGAGGTTAATCTAGAAACAGAAGTTGGTGCTAGTAGTAATTTTGAAAAACTTCTAAGAAATACTCAAGAAAATAAAGATTACTTTGAATTTGGTGAATGGTCTTTAACAATTCCTGCTAAGTTTACAAGATTTAGAATTGTTGCAACAGCTGGCGGTGGTTCTGGAAGTGTCCAGAAAACTGAATTGAGCGGCGACTTTTTATTAGATACGACATTGCCTGCTACAGAAGAATCTGGATATAAGGGTGGAGATGTAAGAATTATTTCAGAAAATGGAACTGTCGAATTATATGGAGCGCCCGGCGGCCAAGATCCAGATGGAGTTCCAGATACACAAATAGTTCCAGAACAGGGTCAACATACTGTTATAAATGATGGAACGGTGACAGGAGATTTCGTAAAAATAACTCCAACTGAAGTCGACCATCCAGCAATCACATCCGAAACTGATTTTACATTACAAGGTAACATGAAACATACCATCACCATTGTAGGTGGCGGCGGTGGTGGTGGATCCGGCGGTGATGACTGGAAAGGACAGGGCACAGCGGGTACGGCAGGAACTGGAACTATAGTACAATGGAATAGTAATACTAAAACTGCAACCGGCGGCTCTGGGGGCCGCGGGGGTAAGAGAGGAAAGGCCTCTGGGGGTTCTCCGACATTGTTCGAAAATGCAAGTTATAGACCAAATGGACAAAAAGGTGAGAACAGTTCAGTTGGAACTGGAGGGGCTGGAGGGGTAAAACTGGCAAGTAGTATCCATGGAAAGCCTGGCGGAAATGGTGGAATAGCAGCTGGCGGCGGCGGTGGTTCTGGTGCTGTAAATTGGCGCACTGGTTATGGCGGTGAAGGTGGTAAAGCAGGCGCTTCAAACACATTTGTAGTAGATCTGACGGGAAAATCTAGTGTCACCTTAAATGTAACTCAAGTCGGCCAAGGCGGGGCCGGGGGCCCAAAAGATGGTGGTTCGACCCAAGCGGGAGCTGGTGGTAAAGGTGGAAATGGATATGTAAAAGTAAAATCTCAAATGGCATCTAATAAAAACTTTAATGTACAGTTTTATTGGAACAACGCAGTTAAAGGAAGTTTCTTTTCGAATCGCCATGCTGGATCTAATAAACACGAACTAGAAACTACTAATTGGCAGTACGAAACGCAAAGTCAAATATCAACCGAAAACGGAATACGATATTATGCCGTATTAAGAACCCCTATTGTCGCAGATTCTGAGAGTTCTGATAATCCTTCGCTATCAAACGATCCAAATTGGACGGTTGCGCGTAGTGATATAATGAAAGTTGTGGGTGGAGAAAAAACAGAAAAGAGTGCAGCAAAAAGACTTGCAGAATTTCCAGACGAGGCAGTATATTCTGACCAATTCGATTTAAGTGGTAATGTGCTTTCAGATTTTGGAGTAGGAAAACATCCGATCAATATGTTCTTTAGAGGGCCAGAAGCGCAGGGTAAAGTTCATAGCGCTGATGGTAGTGTTGGTAAAGGTGGAGATTCTATATATGGCTTGGGAACAGGTGCAGCAGAAGAATATCCAAACCTTTCTGGGCCTTCGGGAACCCCTGCATTTGGTGCTGGTGGTGGGCCAGGCCAACATGGTGGTAGAGGAAGCAATTCTTTAGGTTGGACAAATACATATGGGGGATATGCTGCTGCGACTGCATATCTTGGAGATTTTGAAACTGCGCCAGGCGAAATTATTACTATTAAGGTTCCTCAAGGGGGCAAAGCTTCTAGGAATGAATATACAGATGTGTTTAATAACGAAGGTGAAAGATTTGTATCTAAGTCAGATAGAGGCGGTGATGGAATTGTGCAGATATATGGACAACACGGCCCATCATTCTCTATGATGTCTCATGCTGGTATAGTTTTAATGGATGATACAGGAAGAGTATTAAAATCTCTAGTCACCAATGGAGTTTCGGATAAGGGTACAAATACAAATTTACCTAATAGGACTAATAAATTGAGTGTTTTATTGCCTGGCTCAGACGACCCAGAAAATCCTAGAAGATACTATATTGGATATACTGCAAGAATTAAAAAGAATGGAAAATTCCAAACAAAAATGGGATTTAAGTCGCCTGGGGCAACTATTAATATCACACCAAATTATGTAGATACTGCAAACGAATTGCCAGTGCAATCATTATACCACGAACCTGATTGGCATTCTGCAGATGAGATTGCAATTGGAACAAAGGGTGTGCGAGATGGCCCAGACTTAGAAGATGTTCCTAATTGGTTCATCAGAAAATGTAATGTTAAATTTGATATTTCAGATTCAGGAAGTACTGCACATCAGTTAGTATTTAAAAAAGTTGCATCATCTGATGCAGAGGTCGGGCCACAAGAGCTTGCTATTAAATCGGGTTCTGGTGATTTAACAGTTGAAGTTGGATATGATGAGATATATAAACTAGTAACTTCTGGAATTGGAATTAGTCCAAATAAAACAGTGACTGTTAAAACTAGATCAAAAGACGGAAAACTTCAAGTTGGACATGACAATTTTAGTTCTATAAAACTTTCAGCAACTGCTTTTAGTTCCAGCAATTCTTCAGAGAGACATGGAAACTTTTATGTTCAAGACGGAATTACATATTGGAGCTGCTCTAAAGAAACTTCAAGTGGAACTACAGAAGGAACATCAGCATCTTTTGCAGTTGCAGTACCTACTCCAGTTACTCCAGTTGTCCGTCCATCAAATAATGATAATGATGGTGGGGGAAGTTCTGGTTCATTTTATTCACATTATGAACCTTCTACTGGCACAACAACTACTTTCTCAACAGGAATGACTCACGCACAGATTCAAGATCTTCGCGCACAGCAACCAGATGGCGTTTTCAGTAATAATACAGGGGTCGGGAACACTGGACCAATACGAGATGACAATATAAACGACAGCGGTGGGGGTAATGTGTCCAGTCAAAGTAGCGGCGGTGGGTGTTTCTTGACTACTGCTGTAGTAGAAATGCGAGGTGAGGCAGATGATGGAACTACTCTCAACACATTGCGTATATACAGAGATAATTTCTTGTTGAAAAATTATCCTAATGAAATTGAAGAATACTACAACATAGCTCCTAAAATCGTCGCGGCAATTCCAAAGACTCATAATGTGTGGAATTGGATTGGAGAACAAATTGACCTATCTATTTCTCATATAAATAGACAAGAAGATGAAAAAGCATATCTAACATATAAGAATATGGTTAGAGTTTTGGAAAATGATTGGCTAAAAGATTTGGAAAAGGAATAGGTAATGGCGCAAAGATTTGTAGACCCATCGACACTCACTAGTTATGGTATGTCGAGGCAAAGAAGTTCTTTCACTACACTACAAGGTGCTGGCGAGATATCCAGTGGCGAAGTTGTGTCTGGTGGCGCAATGATGGCACTGGCCCAAGATTTAACTTCAAGTTGGACGATGTATAATGGAAATCCTATAGCTGGAAATGAACTTGTCGATAGTACAATCGCAAATCCTGTTACATATATTAATAAGCAATTTTTTACACAAGTTTCTTTAAATCGCCCATCCACATCTAATGGAGCAGGTTCTGGGCCATATTCTGGAGTTGCTAATTTTAGTCAAAAAAATGCAGGAATCGATCCAGAACAACATGTTATGGTATTTGAATCATCTGATGATATTCTTCCAAAAAGTGGAGCAGTAGCAAGAGGTATTGACCAGAATTATAGAATTAGGTTTGAACTTGATTTGCGCCCTAGATTGTATTATGATATTGCTGGTAATACTGGAGATAAAGAATTTTCTCAAGAGTTATATCAATTAAATCTTAGAATGTCTGCTCGAGGCGGAACACAATATTCAACAGGCAATACAATTGATGAGACAACATTTGTGCCTGACCAATATCATCCTGGCTATACTTTTAACGGAATATTATCTGCTGGTTGGGAAAATAGTTCGGGAATCCCAAATCCAATGTATGGATGGTTAAAGGTAAATGCTGGAACATCATCTCAAATTTTAAATGATGGTAGTATCACATCTCCACAACTATCTTCTGACGGAATCATAACATTAGAAAATGGAGCCACAGTCGATACTTCAGTCGTGAGAAATCCTGGCGAAATGGTAGATTTAACCTTCGAAGATATTGTAATTTCTGCAGACCCTGCAAATAGTGGGCCTTATTATGTATATGGAACCGAAACAGATACAAACACATATGGAACTGTACCGGCGTTTTATTACCCTCTTTATCTTGACCAAACTGCTGCAAATACAAGAGATATCGCAAATGGTGGTTCGGGTTCATCTACAACATTTACTTTTTCTGAATATCCACTAGCAACATTTTATATGCCAACAACAGGACGAAGCACTGCACAAGCTACTGCGCCTGCAGATGTTTCTAATTATACCAAATATATTAATAATCGTTCTATAAGATTCAGAAATAAGAGAAAAGGTGGTGGATGGTTCAAGAGATATCCAAAAACTGATCCAACACTAGAAGGAACATATCCGTTTTCATATAGACTTACGATGACAGAAAGAGGATTAATTCTTTATATGTATGATGATGCTGCTGGAGATCAAGCAGATGATTATGCATGGTTTGTACTGCAAAGAACTGTAAACAATGAAACTGGATTACCTAGAAACGATGAAGGTTCTAAATTTCCTGTCCATTGTTTATATTCATGTTCTAGAGAATCTTCATATTCTAGTGATGCTGGAGTTTATTTTTCTAGTCAGGCTGCAAATTTACAGACTGCTGCTGATCAAATAGATACAATATTTGACGATCAGGGAAACTCATATCATATAAACTCAGTAGATAATGCAAGAACTTTTTATATTTTAAGCCCTCATGATAGAGAAGATTATTTGGGTGATGAGGCAGCTGCCAAAAATATTTGGAGATTTGTTGTTAGAGAATTTGATATTTTAAAACCTTCTGATGTTCATAAGTTTGCAACAAGACATCAAATAGATAGTAATGCAATTATAAATCCACTCGAACAATTATCCATCACAGATGAAAATAGATTTGTAATCACATTCCCAACTGGATTGACAACGCAGAGATTTATGTATCCAAAAGAAGAAACAGATTTAATTTGCTTCTCTTCTGCCGAGGTGGTTGCAGAGAGCAGCAACATTCCTATGACAACATATCTATATGATGGCGTAAACAATGATAAGAGAAGATATCAAGGAATGCGTTCAACTGCTGCATTTGGTAATGGTATGCGTATAATGGTTTTAGTAAATGGCCAGTACATTTTTAATTCAGACACGAATATAGATTCAAATGATCCAGTTGGTTCTGGAACATAATAAAAAATAAACAAATAAAGACTAATTTTTTTTTATAAATATAAAGAAAAATACACAAAGGAGATTTTAATGCCTATTGCCAGTGGATTTAGTGTTCAGAGAAATGACATTGTTGATGTCATTCATAGATCACAGAAAGAAATACATAATGCCAATTCCGGCACAGATACATATTTGTTGAGATCTAAACCAGATTTCACAGATAAGACTTGGGATTGGGATATCAGATTGGGTGGCGTGAGACTGTTTTTGGACAGAACCCAAGGTAAAAACATACTAAAAAATAATTTGACTGCAGGATTTACTGAAATTCAAGAGTGGGCTGCAAACTCATATGAAGAAGGCTCGATTTTAGCAGGAGAAGGGAGCATAAAATATGTTTCTGGTATCGGTGAATTTGGTGCCTTAGTGTTTAGCGAAACAGCAAAACCTATCACCGGCGAAACTTTAAACATTAATTATATTGAGGCAATGGAAAAATTTACTGGTAATGATGGTGGATTATTTTTTCAATTAGCTCACGACTTGTGTATTCATCCATTCGAAACTCCAGAAATCTTCAGATCAAAATTCTCTAATAATACTGACTTTGTTGCAGCAAGTCCAACTGGCGATCAAGAAATAAACGAAGGAGATTATGTAGGAGAAGGATTTAAAAATACAGTTTCGGTAAGATATAACCACGATTTTGGCAATGACGGTTCTACAGTACTCCCAACACAAAGACAGGCAGATCAGTTGTGGAAAGTTGTTACTGAACATCGGGAAACTGCTACAAAAGATATGAGTGGCGCAGTTGCTGGAACTGGGTTTTCGGCGATTGATCCGGCCGATGATGCCACATACATCACTTTAATGGATGATTTTCCATTGATTGAAGGTGATTTAGGTAGTGGTGAATTTAGAGTATCTTTGAATGGTAGAGTTTTACCAAAAGATGATTATGTAGTATCCAGCGATGTTGCTACAAGAACATCAACTTTTAAATTAAAGAGAGATCCTTCTACTGCTCCTATGACATGGATTACTGACATGGCAGCTATAAATCTTGTTATTGCATATCATTGGGGAAAAACAATTGATGTTCCATATGGAGCTCTAGTGGGACCAAAAGGTTTGGGCCCAGATCAGCCTGGCACAAATTCTTGGCCAAAAATAGATTCTCTTGGTGGAAATACTATTTGGGATTATAGCACTCCACAACTCGCAGCAGATGGCGTTACAGGATTAAATGGATTTGTTATATGGCCACAGATTAGCGGAACACCAAACATCACAGCTGCTCAAAGCGTATCGGGAAGCGATATTGAATTACCAACAGATGCAAGAAAAGCTGCATTATCTACAATATCAGAAGGTGATGTATTTAATTTAACATTCCAAGAGAATGATGAGTTTGCAACACCTTTTAGATTGATTCATCCAATGCCTGCAAGCAATCATTTAGATGATGTGAAGGCTGCGCTTAGAAGAATCACAAATAATTTTCTGGTAGAATCTGAAAAGGGTGTGGATTTATTATCAGATAGTAATTTAAATTTCTTAAATAGTCTATCTCCAGCAGCATCAAGAAAACCACAGAAATGGAGAATTCGTTTTGATTGGTTAGAAAATAGCAATGAAATTAAAGTTAATGTTGCGACAGATTACCAATTAAAAGACGATATGTCCATAACACAACCACAGGGTAGAGATGGTATCAAATCTCCAGTTTATAGAGAGCCAGGAGAATTGTGTGACGTATATAAAGAACCGGCTATTGGTAAGGGCGCAAATTTATCTATAAGTACTGCAAAATCTCAGTGGTTTAGAAGACCTCAAGTAGTTGATGAGATTACGCAAACTTATCCTATGTCATATAGAATAACTTGTACCGATCATGGTATGGGTTTGTTTTTATATGGCCAAGGTGCAGTAGATCAAGATGATGACTATGCATGGTTTATTGTGCAGAGACATGTTGACCAGACAACAGGACAACCAGAATTTACTGAGAAAGCCCCAGTTCACTGTGTGTATTCTCCGGCGAAGCGCCCTGTTGATATCAGTTCTATAAGTAATTACTATTCGACTGACGATTTAGCAGATTTGTCTCCTGCTGCGCCGGTGTCGAATTCATTGGGAACTATTTTCAGGACAGAAGGCCCGACTGTATGGATTGATAAGAGTAAATCTATATTTAATGGATTGGTAAATGCTATCGACTTCAATAGTTTTGGATATGCGGCTGGTGCATCTGGATATGGGTCTGGTGTATATAATACGGATGTAAAATCAGATCTTTACAGAGGTATTACCGGCGCACAGGGTTCTGCGTCTGAAACTCTTTGGTCACAAACTGTATATGTGATATATTTAGATCCAAATTCTGTTGGTGCGCTCGAACTTATTCCTGGCATGTTTATTGCCGAGAGCACAGGATCGGGATCAAATACTCAATACAACGGAGGCCGCGTTGTGAGTTGGAATAATGTGTCTGGCGAATTGACATTTACTTCATCTGCAGATCCGTCTACAGGATTTAACGCTCTAAGTGCAGGCGATCCAATTCTGATTGGAACTAGTGCAACAGGAAATGTAACATCAAACAACGATTTTACTCAAACGGCCGGATCAACTGCGTCAATCGCGGACCTGCCAGGCAGTTCCAGCGATATGATTATGTCTAGAACAAGAGTACCAACTGATTTGGCAATCACTGGATTTAATAGTCTTCCACGAAGAAGAGCAACAGCATTCACTATGGGTGCATCTAATTCACCAAATGCTCTTGACCGCGATCCCGCCGCACCTGATGGATTGTTCGAAATTTCAATTGATGGAAATGAACAAACTGCAACTACAGCTCCGATTGCGAGTTGGGTTCAGCAAAATGATATGGCTCCATCACCATCTAGAAATGTAGTTTTCCCAGAAAACTTCTTAGATAGAATTTCAACATTTGCTAAAGCATCGGCGTCAGGAACTGGCGTTGACCCTGTGCCAGATGCGATTTCTATATCCGACTACACCGAAGGCGATTCTGCACTGTTAGATATTTTATATAATGCACAGCAGAATAATGCTGCAAAGGTAATGGAATCTATGGTTGTTACTTTAGATGATGTGGAAGTTAGAAGAGATAACGCCGCATATGTTCTAACATATGATGATTGGGTAGTCAATGGAGATCCAACTACTGCAGGTAGATTCTTGGAAATGCTCGAGGCAGCAGGAGTAGAAACTTTAGGTTCGAACTTCAGATTGCCAGCAGAGGATGCTACAGTTGTACCTAATTTGTTAGGAGAATCTTCAGCAGGAACTATTGACAATAATATAGTAAACTCTGCAACTGGAAGAGCATTTTTCTTAGACAAAGATGCAGGAAGCTATACTATCACAACAAGCAATCTTACTAAATCTTCGAATAAACCAGCATATACTAGGCTATTGCCTGGCGATATAGTATGGACAGATGGAGATAGTACAGTTCAGGAATATATTTACGATTTCATGAATAAAACTTTAGTATTTAAACATGCACCAAGAGCTATGTCTAACTTCTCTATTTCATTAGTTAACTATACATCTTCGAATCCATCTCAAAATACATATATAATTTCTACACCAGAAGATAGAAATTTTCCTGAGACAAATATGAATGAAGTTAAAACTATCAACAGATTTATTGTTCGTGAGCAGGATGTTTTAAAACCATGGGATTATCATGTATCAGCAACAATGCATGAAATAGACTCTCATGCTATCATTAATCCACAAGAACAGTTATCAATTACACAAGACAGAAATTTTGTTTTCTCCTTCCCAACTCAAATCACATCTCAAAGATTTTATTATCCTCAAAGTGAATTAGATTTGATTTGTGTTTCTTCAGCAGACTTCTCTACACAAGCAGGACATGTTGAAATTAACAAATATGGAGATAGTGATGGTATCAATGGGCCTGCAGGGGGTTTTGGTAATGGAGAATATATTCCAACTACCACTCCAGCAATGGCAGCAAATCAAACAACTAGATATGCTGGACATAATGGGCCTGACCAAACAAAATATATTTGGAGAAAAGATGCCAGAAAATATGAAGGTATGGTTTCAACTCTTCCAGATGGAAATGGTATGAGAATTTTCATGCAAGTAACAGGATCTAGTATTAGATATAGTGATGTTACTGAAGGAAAGGCTCCAGGCTCGGTACTTGGTGAATAATTTACAAAGAAAAGTTTTTATAAATAAAAAGAAAACAAAATTATAATACATCTAAAGGAGATCAATAAATGACTACTTCATTATCTACAGAATTTATGTCAGGTGGATTCTCTATTCAGAGAAATGAAATGGTTTCGATGCAACAACAGAAGCATCAACAGAAATTTCAATTTTTGAATAGTTTTAATCAAACATTCACGAGGCTAAGCCGCCCTGCTCAAGGAGAATTTGATAGAATTTCTCCATATTCTCTATCTTCACAAAGAAGACAGTTTATTGGTGGAACAGTTACCACAGTAACTTCACCACTAACACAGACATATAGGAACGGAAACCAACCAGCATCCTTGGGTGGTTTCACCTACACAAATACTGGCGGTATCGAATCCATCTCAGTATTATCTGGTGGTTTAGGTTATGCTCCATCCACAGAATTCAATGTCACGATTAGGGGTGGACAACCAGCAACTGGTACATTTAAACAGGCGACTGCAACTGCTACTACTGACGGTAGTGGACGAGTAGTTTCTGTAGATGTTGCTGTTTCTGGACAAGGATATGATCCTTCTACTATTCCTACAACTGCAGTTGTTGATGAGTCTCCGGCGAAAAATCAATTTTTTGTCTCCTTTTACGATGGCGTTGGAGCTGTAACTGGTGTAGAAACAGATTCTGGAACTGCTGGACATCGTGGTGGTGTATATTTAGTTACTCCAACTTCTGTTGCAGTAGGAAATGATCCAGACGGTGTTGCAAATGCTTCTTCTGGTACTGGTGGATCTTTTCAAGTGTTTATCGATGCAGCAGGAAATGTAACTAAAGTTGTTCCTTTGACCTTTGGCCAAGACTATCTGATAGGAAATGAAATTACAATTTCAGAAGCACAATTGGGCAATATTGGTGGTTCTGCTCCAGATCTAGTTATTAAAGTAAGTTCAGTTGTTGATGCAGAACAACTTGCATTAGACTACGGAACAGTGACTTGGAGAAGTGAATCTTTTTCAGTCGGAGATACAGTCGTATTAGAATATTTCGTAGATACTATTAAAGACCCTAAAGCACAAAATGGTGTTTTAAGAACACTTGCAACAGACTTATGTTTACATCCATACGGAAACTACTATAGTTCTGCATGGACATCTGTGCAACAGCAGAACGCAACATTGACATGGGCAGCTGCCCCTACTGTCGGTTCCGGCGCTGCAGATGGAACTTTTACATTAACAGATATTTCTGGAAAAACCTTAGTTGGTGATTTTGACAATGCTACAGCCGCAAATCCAGTCGCTGGAGGTTTGTCTTCTGCCGATGTTGGTAAACGCATTATTGAACCTAATGGTAAAGGTGCCGCACTAATTTCTTCTGTCGATGAAGTTACTGGTGTTGTTACTGTAAAATTAGATAGTGCAACGGAAGATACAATAGATGTAAATGCTTTTGATAGTGCAACTAAAACAGTATATGTAAAGGGTGAATGGAGACTTGCAATTAATAAGTCTGATTTCGAATCCCAGCCATATAATATCATATATCCATTCCAAGATGCAGATTCGTCAGAACCAATTCCAATTGCTGTAAATGGACAACAAGACCATAGAGCAGTAAAAGATTGTCTTAATAGAATTGGTGATATGTTTATTGTCGAATCTGAAAAAGCGACAGACCTCTTATCATCAAAAGCTGATGTAAACTCTGCGACAGTTGCCATTCCATCAACGGTTTCATTAACTCAACCAGTCAAGGATGCGCGTAAACCTCAAAAATGGAGAATGCGTTTCTTCTATGACCGTAGAGATGAGTATCTTTATGTTAATATCGCAACTGCACTACAAATCAAAGATAATGGAGATTTGACAAAAGGACAGGGTCGTGACGGTATTAAACAGGCGGTATTTAGACAGCCTGGCGAACTTAGTGAAATCTATTATAACTTCTCTAACGATACAAACAAAGCAAAATCTGGTTGGTTCCGTAGACAAGGTAAAACAACAGATGATATCGAAAGTGGTTATCCACTCGCATATCGTTTGACATGTACTGACCATGGTACTGGATTATTCTTGTTTGACCAAGCATCAGTAGATCAAGATGATGACTATGCATGGTTTGTTGTACAGAGACATGTTAACAATGTATCAGGTAGAATTGAATTTGAAGATGGTAAATCACCAGTCCATTGTTTATATTCTCCATCAACTCGCCCAGAAGAAACATCAAACTATAATGTTGGTTTCTTTGCAGAGGTGAGCGAAGACTTTGATACTGCAACAGGACAAACTACAATTACATCAAAAGCTTTGGACGAATTGCAAGTATTTGATGTGAATGGAAGACAGCTGAAGGCAGGCCTTCCAGTAGAACAGTCTATTTTAACAGACTCAAATCCAATTGAAGTTATTCAACAAGCATATCAAGGTGGGCCAGGATATAAAAATACATCAGCAACAGCGGGTATTCCGTTGACTGATGCTGGCAGCCTCGGAACGAACTCAACTACTGGATATACAGTTATTAACGATCAGGCAACACTGCCATCACTCATT
>Ga0181564_10000025_pt1 | contig 103504 bp, 84 predicted proteins | sample 011ome_24_FD_134512 | JGI IMG/M metagenome (GOLD analysis project Ga0181564, IMG submission 134512) | Coastal salt marsh microbial communities from the Groves Creek Marsh, Skidaway Island, Georgia - 011513CT metaG (megahit assembly) | ecosystem: Environmental > Aquatic > Marine > Intertidal... | reverse complement strand
TGGTTAGAGCATCTGACTCATAATCAGAGGGTCCTTGGTTCGAGCCCAAGTGGGACCACCCTGAAAACCCTTCTTTATTGAGGGGTTTTTTGTGGCTCTAAACCAGTTGTGAAAAGCAAACTGTTTTACTTCAATACTTAGAACTCCCAAATTAAAGATATATCACTCTTGTATCAAAAATTAAAATTATTACTTTTGAAGAAACCAATTTAATATAATGAAAAAACTACTCTTACTCTCGGCTTTATTCATCTTCGCTTGTGGTTATGAGCAAACCTTTGAAATTACAGATGGTCAAAGTATGTGTATGATTGGTAAGGGAAAGGGGCAAGATGCAACTATCAATCCCTACGCAAATAAAGATTACTCATATGCCTTAATAGAAAATATTGGTTCTGTTGATTTTCAAGTTAGAATAGAATCAATTGAAAAAGATTTAAAACAATTTTTAATAAACCCCAATGATAAAAGGGTGGTTAAGCTATATAGAAATACTATTTTATATATAGACGCTTTAACATTAGAAAAGGTAGAGGCAAAAATAAACTACACACTTCATGAGGATGAGCTTCAGCTAATACCTCCAACAACTAACTAAATGAAAAGAATATTTATACTTACTGCCTTTTTCATCTTCGCTACAATATAACGCATGAATAACATCTATTGCGTTGCTTAATAAATTTTATAGCCTGTCCAATAGAATTGTGTGGCAACGGGTAGGCATTTACTTTATGAGATAAATCACTTGCGATTTGCAAATAATTTTTTAACTTTAATGAAAATACTAAACTTAAAAAATTATGACTATTAAAACAGGATGTGTTGGGTTTCATATTTCATTTTGTGTTCCAAATGAAAACACCAAAAGAATGGATGATTTTTTTGAAACTCACGAAACGTTTATGAGAGACACTCACTTTATTGAAGGAGACAATGAGCCTTTAGTTCTTTGTTATGCTGTATTTAAAGCTCCTGAACTTAATAATCCACTAGATCCCTCTAGTGGTGAAACAGGAAATACACTCTATGGAATAACCGAAATCTATAACGGCCCTGAGGGAGCACAAGCCCATATGGCACTAGGTCAACAAAGAGAAAAAATGTTTTCCGATTTAATTGACCTTACAAACCAATATTGTGTGGCAGGAATTCTGGGATCGCCAGTTGTAAGAGCTATGAGATAAGCATAGGCATCTTTTCATCTTACAACTTCTAAAAAAAAGACGACGTTTTCATTACAAAAACGCATTATCAAGTTTTAAAACTTGATAATGCGTTTTACTGTTGTAGTCGTTTCTGTACTTACGCGTATTAAATAAACTCCCTCATTAAACGACGTTACATCTATTTCATTAACATCGAAAGCTGTCATGACGCGCTGACCGAGTATTGAGTACACTTCAATGTCATAACTTCCTGAATTTCCTTTAATATAAAGCGTGTTTTTAGCAGGGTTTGGATACAGTACAATCGAATTAGAATCCACGTCTTCAATTGAAAGTCCAGGACTATTGACTGCATTTGGACTTCCATTGTCATTGATACAACTCCAGTTTTCTGCTAATGTATTGTCTAAATCTGGAGTTATTAATTCCAATGTGTTTCCGGTTTCATCTGCACAAGTTGGCCATGGGGCTATGGAATCATAGTACACATCATCCATGAGTTTACTTTCGGAGTTGTATACTCTAACGGCATCCGTTCCTCCAAATCCAAAACCTAATTCTCCCATATAAGGCGTGCTTGGAAATGCACTACTAAAAGCAGCGGCGTCTTTGACGATGACCAAAAATCCATTTCCTGCTATTTGTGTTCCTTCTGGGATTACAAATATATGCGTGTTGTTGTCGTCTCTAATTTGCCAATTTGAAATGTCAACAGCAGCAGATTTTGGGTTGTACAATTCAATCCAATCCCCTGGATTAAATGAAAGACTTGATCTGTAATTAATCTCGTTAATTACCAATCCTTCGACTTCAACAGGAACACCTGCTTCATAGGAACAAATTTCTGCACTGTCTATTACAACGACGTTATAATCGCCTACAGCTAGGTTGTTAAATACATTATCTAAAACAAAGGTTTGACCCCCGTCAATACTATATTGATAAGGACCAACTCCTGAAGTTGGAGTAATGACAATAGATCCATTTGTTGAAACAACAGATGAGACTGCAGTCGCTTCGATATCGACTGAGGTAAAGTTACAGGATTCTACTGAAACGGTTTCCTCAAATGAGCAAAGCCCCGCAGCTCCTAAAACAACTACGTTGTAATCCGCTGGTGCCAAATTATCGAATGTATTAGAATCCGTAAATGTTTCTCCTCCATCAATACTGTACTGATATGAACTCAGCCCAGAATTCGTGTTAATTGTAATAACACCATCATTGGCAGAAGATGAGGTTGCGTGTGATATGTTGATATCCGCTGTAATCTCACATTCAGATTCATCAAGACAAAATACTTCTTTTACGAAGTTGTCAAATTCACCATCATTTGTAAGTATTGTATTCCCTGATGCGTCTATGATTTGAAAATTTCCTTCGCCATAGCCACAGCAAATTCCATCTCCGTATGAATCGTAAAAATAAAGAGTAAAGCAAGAGCTATAATTCACACAAATGTCTTCCGAATAAAACTCAGTACCATTGCTTAAAGAACCCGTGTTTATGATTTGATTGGCTTCATCAACAAGTTTCCAAGAAGTTTCCTGAGGATAATTATCCGCATTGATAATCAGTGTAATCGTATCATAATTTGAATCGAGGGTTGTTGTTGTGGAAGCTGAATTGTTAGTTCCGTCTCCATCTGATTGGGTGTTTACGTTTAATACGTTTAGTGTGATGGTATTGTTTTCTTGAAGGTTGTTGTCAATCATTATTGTAACTGTTGCTTGCTCCAAAAATGGGATGTCAACAGCAGCATTGACCATCTCTACGACTGAACCATTAACGACGACCTCAATTTGCACGTCGGTAATAGTAGTGTAGCCTAGGTTGGCAATGCTTGCACTAACTTCAACCACATCATCACAAAGAACCGATACTTCCCCAATTGAAAGTGCGGCATCTAGCACGTGAACTTTACTTAAAACTACGTTTAAAGTGTCGTTGTTTTCGTATTCATCATCTGGATGACTCACAATTGCTGTGACACTATATTCTCCAATAGCTGAAAAATCTTGTGGCACTGTAAATTGAAAATCAGCTTCAGTAAAAGGTTCAATTGTTTGGGAAATTGTAATTGTTTCCATCGATTGACCGTCCACGACCAACTCGATATCAAAATTACTCATCGGATTTAACCCTTGATTGGCAATTGTGATTGTTACAAGTTCATTGCTTCCAAGGTTAGAGGAAGATTGCGGCTCTGTAATTGCTGTAATACCCAAATCATTATCGCCATTAATATTTGCCCAGAATGAAACCCATGGTCTTGCTTGTTTAATTACCAACTGATCTTGTGCTGTTACTTTATATTCGATGTCTATTCCAAAGTCATCGGCTCCTACAACATCATAGAGCACTGCAAATCCATCATGAATAACCGTAAGGAACTCTCTCATTTGATCGATATAAACTTGATCCATTACCAACTCCCCTGGGTTTACTAAATTAGAGAGTCTTAAAACGAGGTAACCGCCTCCTTGTGTAGGGTCTTCATACAATAAAAGTTCTTCTGGGACCGAGTTCGGATCAGGGTTTGTAATCAACGATTCTCCCACTTGGGTGTTTAAATAAAAGGTGTCTTCTGTTTCGTAAATAGGATCAATACTAATTCCTACCCCATTGGATTGTTCGTCTTGAAAATTGGGGTGACATAAGATTCCCATCGCGGCTACAAAGTGATCTACGCGATAAAAATCTCTTTCTTCATAGGCTCTAAAATTCCACATGCTGGCATACACCTGTTTGATTGATTTTGAAATATGCCCTTCATCCAGGTGTTGGGTTTTAGAAGTATATAGGCCTGCACCACTAAATCCAGGTAAATCCTCATTATTAGTGCTGGATCGGCATCTCACGGCTGTTCCTTCAGGAAAATCATCATGCATGGCTTGTAGGTCATCCATCATCCATTGCGGCATTGGAGCATCTTTAATGGCTCTTCTAAAATCTCTTAGACGATCAATTCGAAAGTTTAAATCCGTTTGGAAGCTAGGATTATCAATCATGACTTGTGCCTCTTGATAAAAATTGTTGAACTGCATAAATTGGTCATAGTAGTAAAATGGAATTCCAAAACCATCGGGAATCGTTCCAGATGGAAGATCAAATGTTCTCATGGTAGCAACGTTAGAACACTTTGCGCCAAATGCCGTAGACATTTCGAATTCAATAGCGTCTAAGGGCATGATTTCTGTGATGGTTAAATCTCGGATTGGAATTTGTGGTTCTGTTGGTCTGAGGTCTTCATACCAGTTATTCACTTCAGTCAAAGTGGCTTCACGAATTTCATACTGCTCGTTTTCTACCTTGTAATAAATATAACCTCCTAGCAGGTTTGCTATGGCGTCATTCGATAAAGGATCAGCGATATAGGCATTCGGAACATTGTCTTGAATCGCTCTTAAGTTGACGTGCGACAAAGGAGTTTGTATAACAGAGGTTATGATTCCTCCTACTCTAGGCAATGAATTTGGTAAGGCATCATAGAGAACAATATCTCTACTTCCTGGAGTTTCATTTAAGTCTGTCATGTGTTTAAAAAACCCATAGCCTTCCGCTTCATGAAAAGGGATGTAATTGATTTCAGCAAAAACATCGGATTCTAAAACAACCTCAACTCGAGTCCCAACAAAATCATCCGCATAATTATTGAGATGGTCGTTTTCATCAGATTGCCCTATAAAGTGGTTCATATTATTTTGAAGAAAAGGCATGCTTGCTGCCAATAATTCAAAGGTTCTTTGAGTCTCTTCAAAATTATAGGCATTTCCAAAGGAAAAGTTGAATGAATAACTCCCAATAGTTCCGTTTGGAAGGATATCGTTAGGGTTAAAAACAATCTCCCCAGAGCCATCATCGCCTGTGACAGAGGCCCCAATTCCACCCCAAAAGCTTGCATGAATGGTATAGGTGTTGCTATTAATAAAATAGACCTGTGGTTGAGCGGTATCTCTATTTAGTATCCCAAACTTCACATACAATTGATCATCAAGAAATGGCGCCCAGCCTACATTGTTCACCGTTGCTAACTCCATAAAGGTTTCAGCGTCCGGAATTGAAGTTGATCCATCAATTAGGTCAATGGGTGCTGCATAATTAAAAGGCGAATCTGTAGGCATATTATAAAATTCGGTAATATCGTCTATACCATCTCCATCGTAATCATCAGGGGCTGAAACATCGTGTTGTGTAATCGAATAGTTTTCTAATGGATATGCTGCTAACGATTCAGAAATTACCATGGTTCCATCGACACCAATTGTCATTGAAACGGCCCAATTATACGAAGTGTTGTGCTGTGCATGAAGCACATAATATTTCCCTGCTTGAGCTTGAATTGATAATTGTACTTGTCCAAGACCATTCACAGAATAATTGTCGATTGTTACGGGTTGGGCATTACAAAAATTATAAATAAATATTAAACAAATAAGTGATAATAAATTATTCTTAGCCATTAAAAAAAGTGTTGGTTAATACAATTCTAAAGTCATAAATATACAAATGTTTAACATTTAACTAAAACATCTTTGATTAATTAGGTTCTGAAAATCAAAATTATAAACCAATTTAAGAAGTAAATTAGGGAATCGAGTGTTTTGAAAAAAATGAAAAAAAAGGGCTTTAATGAATATTTTGTTTAACTATTTGCATAAAACACATAACAAAATTAATGATTATGCATGTTTAATCATTGCATTCAAAAGCTGTATGTAATAAATGAAGCTGACCGCTATTTTTATAAATTATTACTTTATAAACTCGGTTATAAATATCCAAATCAAATGCCCCAATCTTTTCACCAACCAAAAGACCTGCTAAAACGCCTGTTGTATTGCTATGTCCTACAACGAGTGCGTTTTGTTTGTTGCCCATCAAAGATTTGGAAAAATCTTCAAGTTCTTGAGGGTTGTACTCATTAACCTTTAATCCTTTGGACATGGCTGTTGGGAGTGCTGTATTTTTGGTTCGGATATAGTTAGAACTGTATATAACATCCAGATCTACATCTTTAAGAAAATTACTTAGATTCTCTGATCTATGCTCTCCACATTTAGAAAGTGGAGGGTCTGAATGATGATTCGTTGTTAATTCTTTTTCTGAATGTCTCACTAAATATATTGTAAAGAGTTCGCTGTTTTTCTGTGCACCACACGATTGAAAGCCAAAAACCATTAAAATTATTGTGATATATATTTTCATCTTTCTTTCGTTTTTTTTGCTCTACCATTTTTTTGCATTTGATAAAGTTAATAAAAAGTAAACTGAATTGTTTTGGGTTTAGCTATTTAAACCGCTTGAGCTAGTTTGTTATGTGATAAAATCTCATTTTTTTAAGAAAATCTTTAATACATATGTTAAAACTTTATAGATTTAGTAACATTTGTTTATTTAATCTTCCTTATTTTTACATAAAAAACAATGAGAGATTTTATTGAAACCTATTATCCTATTATACTTGCGTTCATTTCATTTTTGATGTCTGTTACACTTTGGTTCACTGGAAACAAACTAGAGGGGATTTTTGTAGGAATTTGGGTTCCGTCGATTTTATCGCTTTCCATTGCCATTAGACAAAGAAGAAAAAAATGAATTTACTTATATTTATTTTCGGGTTTATCATATTTATAGTGTACGTCTATTTTTTGTTAACGATTATTTCGAGACAACACAAAATACAACGGAATGAACATCAAAATGCATACGACACGATTGACATGGACGGCATCGGGAATCAAGGTAGGTTTCCTATTGACAAATCTAAGGAAAAATAAAGCTGAAACTACAAACTACAGCAACGATAAACTTGCCGTTGATTAAAAATCTAGAGTTGTTGGCTTGGATTTAAACCAACGAATTGTAAAGAATTATAAAATTTAGTACCGTGTATAAAATGGCTGGAAACATCTGAATAATGCTGTCCTTTATTTTAATTCTTACAAAAACAGCAATAACCATCATAAACGTTAATAAAAAGGACGCCACAGTAAGCAATATGGGATTGAGGATGCCAACAAGTAAACCAATTGCTCCTAATAGTTGTAAACAACCGAGCAAAATCCGTTGGTTTTTATAGCCCCAACGGGCATATTCGGATAGCATTCGCTTTGAAAAAAAAGAGCTTATCCCATAAAAAATAAACGAAATCGCCGAAAACAAAAGGATAAGTAAGTTTAAATCCATTCTCTATAACAATCCATAATTAAAAGCAGCAATAAATAAGCATAGGATTAAGAGAACAAAAGAGGGAATGAATTTTACAAAAGGGTTTTTTACTTTCACATGAAAATATTGAGCGCTTAGCATTAAAAATGCCATTAATAGCGATGATGGAACTAAAAATTCTGGATACCAAATTCCTAGTATCAAAACAGTTGCCAATGCAATTTTTGATGCACCAACTGCATTTCTTACCAAACTAGACAAATCATATTGTTTAAATTCTAAAACAATATTATCATATCTAAAAACCCACACAATAACTACAGATATTGAAACAATAAGCTGTGCTAAAATTGAAAGATTTTCCATAAATGTTGATTTTAATATTATGCTAAATGTATGAATAAAATATTAAATAAATGCAATCATTAACATGTGTCTCCTGTAAATCTAACTAAAGATCAATTAAATTGATGGCTGTTGATGATGCTAGACTTGAATACTGGAGTTATTCCGTTTCTATATATGTTTCTATAAACGTTGAAATCTTTGTGGTGGTGTCTAACAAATTTGCGCCTTCCCAGCCATGACCTTCGTCTGGATAAAAGTGAAACTCATGGGTGACTCCTAGTGTCGTAAGCTGTGCATCCATGTCTACGCCTTGTGAGGTTGGAACTAAGGGGTCCATGCCGCCATAAAACAGCTGTGTTGGTGGAGAAGTTGCGGTAGCTCTATGATAAGGACTTGCAGATTCTAAAAATTCAACAGAGGGGTTTCCAAATAATTGAAAAACTGGCTGATAAAGAGGATTGTCATAATAATTAGGATCTGTAAAATTGGTTGGGCCAACAATACTGCAAACCATGTCAACTTGGTTATTAGTATCATATGCATAACTCCATAATAGTGATAAATGAGCTCCCGCACTCACACCAATAAACCCAATATCATCACTAATAATAAGGGATGTTTTATTGGTAGAAAGGTAATCAACCACCGCTGAAATATCCTCCGTTTGCATTGGGACTGGCGGGTTATTAACCCCAGCCAAGGTATAATTCATATTTATAATTCCCACATCTGGGTGAAGTGTTGAAATGAACAACTTGATCGTATTCATGTCCGATTTATCTCCAGAAAACCAACTGCCACCGTGAATCAAAATGAGTGTTTTAGTAGAAGCCGTTCTGTTTTCAGGGAGGTAAATATCAAACACTTGATTTTCATCCGGACCATAAGATACATTTAAAGCTTCATAAGCTTCCACCACTTCTGGCTCTGTTGTTGGAGTTTGTTCGTCTGGATTGTCTTTGGAACACCCTAAATAGAGCACTAAAAACATGGCCCATAAAACACATTTTATGATTGGCTTCATATCAACAATTTATATAATGGGTATTAAAAAATAACTACTAAATGTAATTTTATATTATTTAAAAATATAAAAGTTAAAAGGAAAAACAGCTTTGGCATGCCCATTTTTTTGAGAATCTTCTTCATTGTATTTAAAAAAATAGTAGAGCGTCACAACAGGTTTCCCTATAAAGAACAAAAACTTAATTGGAATTTAACAAGAAAAAAATTGTGTTAAATTGCAAATTAATTATATTTGTTTGTCCTAAAGCTATTATAATAAACCTATTATAATAAACCTTTTATGAATCCTATCCTAGAAAGTTTAGTCAATATTTTTTGTTTCATTTTTATCTTAGTCGCAGCATATGGAGCAATAAAAAGAATCCGTGGTTTGTTTCTTTATGGAATTTGTTTTTTTGGCACAAGTCCAATAATCGGAGAAGGAATAGTTTATGCACAAGATAATAATATAGTACATTTGTTTATCATCGTAATGTTTTTGGGGCAAGTGATTCTCACGCTTCCAATAAACACTTCCTTCGACGAAAAAAACAAGGCTGCAATGGCTCTGAGCAATAGAATCGGATGTGCTATTTTAGTTATAAATCTGTTCCAAGGGTATATGATTTTAAGCAAGTCCCTTGATCTCCCTCAGCAATTTGGCGTTATGCATTTAGTTGTTGCCTTAATTATGATTTATACTGTTTTAAGACCGGAAAAAGATAAAATCTGGACCTAATATTATAAGCACAAAAAAAACCCACTCAATAAGAGTGGGCTTTTTTTTGATAAGATTGAAAAACTTAGGCCTTTTTAACAAAAGGGAGTCCTGTTTTTTCGTTTTCTACAATCTTTTTTCCAGCAGGAAGATCGCATGAATTACTACGCTCATCTTTTGCGAAATAATAGATAGTTTGCTCTCTACCACCTTTAAGAATTACATCTTTAGTGTGTAAAAAATACGTCTTTCCTTTACTATTTTTGAATGAATATCCCATAATATATATTTATTTTAGTCTAAATTACAAAAATTAGTTTGTTCTTTCCAAAAAAAATATCAGATAAATGCTCTTTTTTTTAAGAACTAGTACAAATTGTTAATAAAGTGGGTGATTTTTGAGTGAATCTGCTGTAAATACAGGGGTAATTCACTAAAATCCCAAGGATGATGACTTCCAAACACATGATTTGCGCCTTTTAGTACAACCAACTGACCTCCTGGATGCCATTTATGCAGTGCAAAAGCTTCTTTTAAATCCACACTTGTGTCTGCATCTCCATGAATAATTAAATGAGGTACTTTTAAACTTTTAGCAGCTAGCTGAATTGTAAGTCTAGACGCATTCGCCATAAAGTCCTCATAGAACTGGTAATAATGTGGCATTTGTTGTTTGGTACGCCCATTCATAACAAATCGTACACCTGTCGATTTCCAAGCATCAAGATCCGACCCTTTGGGAAATCTAGATTTAAAGTCCGAAACTCCTGCAAGACTTACAAGTTTTTTAACACGGGAATCCTCTGCTGCTTTTAGAGTGACTATTCCACCGCCCCGACTGTGACCTACTAAAGTAATGTTAGACACATTAATATTAGAGTGTTTTGCATAGGTGGTTTCAACCCAATCTAATACTTGATTCAAATCGTCTAATTCCTTTGTATAGTTATTATGACCAAAAGCTTCAAGGTCTGGGAAATCAATTGGCTGCTCAATAGTTCCGCCATTATGAGAAAAATTAAATTTCAGCACAGCAATCCCCGATGCCGCAAACGTCTTTGCAAATAAATTCCAAGCCCCCCAGTCCTTAAACCCTTTATACCCATGACAAAAAATGAGTAATGGCGCATGCTCTACAGTGTTATTATAAAAGACATCCAGTAGAATCGGCAAACGATGCGGACCTTTAATGACTTTGTTTATTTCTTGAATGACCATCTAAACCTCTTTTTCGGTAATATCAATATCGGGATTAAAAAGCTCAAGAATGAGTGTTTTGAGTTCATACTCATAACGCACCAAAAGATCGGAGGACAACACGGTTGTTTTTTGAGCATACGACCCTGGCTTGTCTTTCTTGGCAAACTTTAGCAATCCTGATTTTAGATTTTTAAAAGATATGATTCCCGCTTCTACAGGCGTGGTAAAAGGCGTTTGGGCATTTAACATATACGCATAGGTCATAATTTGAAAACTTTTACTGTGTGCTTTGTAGTCGTTTGTAATATCGTCCCAATTTACCAATTCCATTTCAGATTGAGATACCTGAGACGTTTTGTAATCTATAATTCTACGAGTGCCATTACACATATCAATACGATCAATGGTTCCGATCAGTTGAATCGGAGTCTGAAGTTCAGGAATATCAATGGCAACAGCCATTTTGGATTCAATCGCCTCAATTATAATTTCATCTCCTTTATTTATACATGCCAATTCATAGGATAAAAAATTTGAAATATATCGTTTGGCAATTTCAAAACTAATAAGATTAAGTCCCTGAGAGATATCACCTTGCTTATAAATCTTATTAAAATAATGGGCAACTGTGCTGTCAATTTTGGGTTTTAGTTCTGTAAGCATTGACGGCTGCAATACCTGCCCAATAAAAGGTTTGTAAAAAGCTTCTAATGTATTATGGATAATACTTCCAAATGTATTTGCAGCAACCGTTTCTTCTAAAGTTATATCCTCTTTTACACCCAATAGTTTCTGGTTATAAAAATCCATTGGATTCCGAATGTATTGGCTCAATGATGAAGGGGAAAACCCTTTAGCAGCGACACTTTTGAGTTTTGAAATGATTTCAGGCGTCTTCTTTACAGTTAATGCATGTGAGGTGATTTGCGGCGTTTCTGGAATTACTATTTTATGATCTAAAGCATGATGTGCTTCAAACTCTAGTTGGGTTATAAAACGACTGCGTTCACCGCCACTTAATACATCAGGTTCTGTGTTATAAATAATATGCGCATTCTTAGCACGTTGAAGCAATCGATAAAAATGATAGGTGTAAACAGCGTCTTTTTCTTTGTAGGTAGGAAGCCCGTTTTCAATTTTAACATCAAAGGGAATGAATGAATTATTTGTTTTACCTGCCGGGAGAACCCCTTCATTTACAGAGACAATTATCACCGTTTCAAAATCTAAAACACGAGACTCTAACATTCCCATGATCTGTAATCCTTTTAATGGCTGCCCTTTAAAATCCAACGTTTCAAGGCTTAATAGTTCTTTATAAATGCTTTGTAAAACTTTGATATTTATGATGTAGCTATAGCGTGTATTGAGGCGTTGTAGGTGGTTAAAAATTTCAGAGAACCGATATAAATATTCTAAAGCTAAGAGGTGCTTGTTTTTAGATTTGTTATAATGGTCTTTAAGTTTAAAAATAAGCGATAAAACACTTTCGATTGCATTCGTGGGTTGGTCGTTCCAAGTCTCAAACAAAAGTTCTAAATTTTCTTTATGATTAGGAGCAATGGCAATGATTTGATCTTTGGAGAGGCTTATTAGATTTTGCTGTTTGATTGTTGTCATGATTAATTGAGCGGCATCTTGATCTTCAGTTTGAAACAAGGGGCGCACAAATTGATGTGATAATACACCTATCACATCTTGATAATAATATAAGGGAGAGGGGTCTTTATGAAGTTGGAACCATTGATCAATAAAAGCTGAAAAAGGAATTTGCTTTAAAGGTAATCCCATAGTAATATTGATATCTTCTATAGAGCTTGGTATTGAATTCAATATCGGAATTAGTAGCGCTTCATTTCCTAAAACTAGGGCAGTGTTTTGAAGTTTATTTTCTGTGTATAATTGCTGTAATAATGCCCCTACATACTTAACTTGACCTATGTTTTTTGGGGTTCCAATGACAGAGATGTTTTTGGCTTTGGTATAATAATTAGAAACCCAATTAAAAGGATGTGATTTAAAATGGCTCCAACTTTTTTGATGTTGTCTTATAAAATAGCCTGCATCGTGTTGAGGAGAATCTAGAAATATTTGGTCAATATCCCAATAAATTTTTGCTTTGTCTTGTTGTAAGAACTCCTGAATAATCGTTGACTCAGATGCATTCAAAGCATTAAACCCTAAAAAGATATGGGACTTGTCTTGATGGTTTTGAATATATAGTTCTAAATTTTCTACGGCCTCCCTATAAATTAAACCTTGATATCCCACTCCTTTTTGAAGAAGATGCTCCGTAAATTTTTTATAATAGGTCTGTATCTTTTTCCAAAAAGATAAATAGCCTTTAATTAGTGGTGTGGTGTTTGGATCTAAAGACCAGTGGTTGATTTCTTGAATTGCGGACAGGTATTCAAAAATTTGATTCTGAGGAATTAGATAGCGATCAATTTCATTAAAATCTTGAAGCACAACGGGAGCCCATTTTGAAAAACGATCAAATGAATCTCTTTCATTTAGTGGGGTAAGCTCTAAATAAACTTCATAAAACTCAAAGATTAGTTCGGTATTACTAAGAAGCCTTAGTTGAGATAATTCTTCTATAAACGTTTCAATAGCACTTATTTGGGGTAAAAACCCCGTTGTTTTATTTAATTTAGACCATTCCATCTTGAGAAATATCCCAGCCCGTTTGTTAGGGAGAATGAGGCTGAGTTTGGAGACATCTTTCGAATGGGTTTCCAAATCTTTTAGGACGTCATAAATAAAACTTGTCATGTTATAAAAATAAAAAAACGCTTCGCAATAGCGAAGCGTTTTAAGCTTTTTATTATGAAATAGTAAAAACTATTCCGCCAATTTTACTTCTACACGTCTGTTAGCAGATCTTCCTGCTTCAGTCATGTTCGATTCAATTGGTTTGTTTTCACCAAAACCAATCGAGTTTAACCTATCTGCTGCAATACCATTTTCGACTAAATAATCTACAACTTTTTCAGCTCTTCTTTCTGAAAGTAATTGGTTGAAGTTATTGTTAGTACCTGTACTGTCTGTATGACCTTCTACAACAAAGCTAGCTTTTGGATACTCTTTTAAGATTGCAGTAATTGCTTTTAGAGTTGGATAAGCATCTTCTTTAAAGCTTGATTTTCCAAGTGCAAAATTAATAGTTCTAGAGTAGTTGATGAGTTCGTTTTGTTCTTCTTCTGAAGGGAAAACAACTTCAGGACAACCATTGTTTGCAACAGTTCCTGCTTCCGTAGGACAGTTATCATCTTTATCTAATACGCCATCGCTGTCGCCATCTTTCCAAGGACATCCATTGTTAGCAACTGGACCTGCCTCATTTGGACATTCATCCTGAGCATTTGCTAAACCATCTGCATCGGCATCTGGACATCCTGCTAAGGATTTTAAACCTGCTTCATTTGGACATGTGTCGTTGTTGTCAGATACACCATCTCCGTCTGTATCAGGACATCCATTGAACTCAGCTAAACCAGCTAATTCTGGACATGTGTCTTTTGAATCTTCAATTCCATCTCCGTCTGAATCAGGACATCCATTGAATTCTTCTAACCCAGGAACTTCTGGACAAAGATCATGTTTATCATATATGCCGTCACCATCTGTATCAGTTCCACCAAAATTGAAAGCAACTCCTACAGAATGTTGGAAATGTTTTGTTAAGTAGTCTTTAAAAGAATGCTTGTATGTTGACTGCGCTGTGATTCCAAAATTGTCAGAAAACCAATACGCCAAACCAACGGTTCCATTTAAAGTTCCAGCTCCAATTAAAGCACCAGAATCTCCAGAAGTAGATGTTGGGGTGTAAGGTCCTTTTTCGATCCAAGTATATCCACCACCAACTCCAACAAATGGCTCTAGTTTTTTAGTGTTTAATAAACCGGAAAGGCTATATTTTACATTTCCATCAACTGCATAATACATTAAGTTATTTACAGAAACTGGAGTTCCATCCTCAGTTTGTCCCCATTTATCAAGTCTGTTGATAGATGCCGAAATACCTACTGAGAAACCCTCATCTATGTATTTTTGTAGTGTAATTAAAGAGACTGAAGGAAGAATGCTCCAGTTGTCTTCCACGTTATAAAATTCTTGGAAATAATCTCCTTGAGGAGCGTCTTCACCGACAGGAAATACATCTACAGCATTTACACCTATTGTGATTTGCCATGGGTTATTTTCGTCTTGTGCATTTACATTACCAATCGCAAACACTAGTAATGTTGTGAGAATTAATCTGTTAAGATTTTTCATGAGTGATGTTTTTAATTTATTTGACTAATTAGGTGCAAAAATAAGGCGTTAATTCTATAAAACAAATATTCTACACAAAAAAAACAATATTAATTTCAAAGGGCTACAGGTTAACGAAATTTGAATTTAAAAGTGTCTTAACGCTAATACACTTTAACCTGTAAACTGGCGTTTATATACACGATTATTTTTTTGGTAACCTTATATCCCATTTCCTCAATAATTTTCGAATAATTTTCGAGTTGAGCTTCGTATTTGTCGTAAGAGTCACCTGTTTTATAATCAATAATTACGGCTGTGGAGTCTTTGAAAACAACCAACCGATCTGGAATAATGATTTTTCCACTGGAAGTCATAATTTCTCTTTCGTTATAAACCTCTAAGTCTGAACTAAAATAGGGTGCTAACAATGGGTGGCCAACAATCGCCTCTAAGGTCTTTAAAAGTGCGTCGCTTTGAGCTGATGATATCACACCTGCATTAAAAAAATCATTCAACGTAATTTCAATGTCGTCTTTGGTATAAATTTTTGACATTAGTAAATGAACCAAATTCCCTCTCTCAAGTGCTTCTTTTTGTACAGTATCCCATAGGTATCCCGCATTTGTTGCCATTGATACATTGAGATGTTCCTTTGGAGTTGATATAAATTTACTCTGATATACTGTCGGATATTTGGCGGGGTTTGGAGTTTCTATGCTTTGGAGCTTTCCAAGCTCATATTCCAACTTTCCGTCTTTCCAACGTCCTGATGATTTTAAATAATTAATTAAAAGTCCGGAATATGTTTTAAGATTTTCAGCTCCATTTTTGGCAACCGCTGCATTTCCAACAATATATAATTGCTCAACTGCCCTAGTGAGCGCTACGTACAACAGGTTAATGTTGTCAAGCTCCAATTTTGATTGGTGGTCCTTAAAAATGGCAGCGCCTTCCGTTCCAAATGCTTCAAAATCTTTGTTATAATTCAATAAAAAATGTGAAAAAGGAGCAAAAGAAGCATCCATTGGCATCCATTCTTTAGGCTCCAATTCTTTATAAATATCCAATTCTGCAAATGGAAAAATAACAACTGGGAACTCCAGTCCTTTAGATTTATGAATCGTCATAATTTGAACGGCATTTATTCCTTTTGGAGTGACGACACTTAAAGTGTCCTTTTTTAGATTGTAGTGATCTATAAATTGACGGACACTCGATGTTGTTTTTTGAGTGAATTCAATTACAAAATCTAGGAAAAACTGAATGTAAGCATTCGAGGTTTTTACAAGTTGAAAACTACTAATTATATACTCTACAGATTCATATACAGAAAGTTGTAATGCTGTTCTAAGATTGAAATTTAGTCCTAAGGGTTGCAGCGCTCGAAAAAAAGCCACACGATTTAAAGGGATACACTTTAAACGAAATAAGTGTGGATCCCCTACATCGGTATGGGATGCAACATAATTGATCACCTCGAGTTTGGCTTGTATATTAGAAGGTTCATGCATATATTCCAATACGTTCATAATATGATTTACTTCTGGTGACTGTGCCACTAAAAGAGTTTCACTCGAGACAATATCAATTTTAGATTGGCTTAATAAATTTGCCACAGCAACTCCTTCTTTTCGTTTTCGAACCAACACACAAATATCTTTCATGGCTGCATCCTCGCTTGAATCCAAATAAGATCGAATAATTTTTAATACTTTTTCTGCATATAAAAGTGATTTATCTGCGCCCTTTTCAAACTCCAAAAAGGAAATATTCACATACCCCTTCTTGTTTTTAAATTCTAATTGAGAAGCTGACTGGTATAGTGCCTTGTAGGTGTCATTTGAGAAAACAACCGTTGATAGGTGTTTAAAAAATTTGTTGTTAAAATCAACCACCTGACTGCAACTTCTATAATTTGTTGGAAGTTTAGAAAGTGTCGCTTCAAAAGGAAATGTAGTCGCATTGTTATATAAATTGATAAACTGCTCTGACTTCCCACCTCTCCATCGATAAATTGCTTGTTTGGCATCTCCTACCAACATAGAACTCCCGTTTTCTTGCGCCAATGTGTTTATTATTAAGGGAGTCAAATTTTCCCATTGTAATTCGGAAGTATCTTGAAACTCATCAATAAAAAAATGATTAAATTTTTCACCGATACGTTCATAAATATAAGGTGCTGGCTGATCTTTTATTTGCTGACTTATGATGGTATTAAATTCAGAAATCATCAATAAATTTTCTTCGTCTTTGATCGTTTTTAGTTCTTGATGAATCAAATTCAAAACCGAAAGTGGTGTGGTGTTCTTTCTAATATTATTTAAATACCGAATACGATAAACGGATTCTTTGGTTTTTTGAAATACCGCTACAAGTTGGGGGCGTAGCCTATCAATAGCGGCGGTAACACTAGGGGAGGCTTTTTTGGTGTACAACGCGGTGGTTTCTATGGATTGTTGCCATTGGGCTGTAAAACTAAGATCAAATTTTTTGGATCTTAATGCCTTAAAATGTTTTGGTAAGGACCCTCTTGTAAAATCTGAAAATTCAATACCACTGGCTGAAATCAACTCTAAAATCTGGGTGGACAACGCAACAATCTGTAGTTCTGTTTCGCGAATCTCTTTTATTAAGGTTGATTTCAGGGTGCCAAAATCTTGTAACGTACATTGAGAAAGTTCTTCTAGATAAAGCGCATCTGATTCTCTTGTTAAAAGCTTGGCTGTTTTGGCTAAATCTAAAGCAATGTTCCAACTTTTATCATCGTCTGCTTTTTCAATCGCAAACTCAACCAACACTTTTGTGAGTTCCTTATTTTTTCCAGCTTTGGACAGTAAACGACTGACCGCTTTTTTTAGTAAAAAATCTGTGTCTAATTCAACCTCAAAATTCATGGGGAGTTTTAAATCGAATGCAAAAGTGCGAATCAATTTTTGAGTAAACTTATCAATTGTAGAAATGTCAAAGGCTGCATAATTATGCAGTATTTTACTGAGAAGTTGGTTGGATTTATGGTGAATTTCTTTTGGCGAAAGACCTAACTCTTTAACAACTTGTTCAAATAAGGCATCTGATTGTGTTAAGATAGACGGTGCAGCAAATGTCATTAGCGCTTCTATAACTCGCGTTTTCATTTCATCCACAGCCTTGTTTGTAAAGGTAATTGCTAAAATATGGCGATGAGGTAAAAACTCTTTGGAAGTCAAAACTATTTTTAAATAGTCTTTGACCAAGGTAAATGTTTTACCACTTCCTGCCGATGCATTATAGATGTTGAATGTTGATGCGTTCACTAAATAAAATTTATACCAAAATAAACAATCTTAATTACATATGCCTATAATTATTATTTGAATATTGTAACTTTGGAATTATTATTTAAACATTTAAAAACAAATTTTTATGGCTTTTGAATTACCAAAATTAAATTATGCTTATGATGCTCTCGAACCGAATATTGATGCACGAACAATGGAAATCCACCATTCAAAACATCATAACGGCTATACAAACAATCTAAACGCTGCAATTGCTGGCACGGATTTAGAAAACAAATCAATTGAAACAATCCTTGAAAACTTGGACATGTCTAATAAGGCTGTCCGAAATAACGGTGGTGGATTTTACAACCATTCGCTGTTTTGGGAAGTTATGAATCCCGTAGGAAAAGAAGACCTTTCGGGCGAACTCAAAGATGCTATTCTTGCTGCTTATGGTTCTTTTGAGGGTTTTAAAACCGCTTTCAGTAAAGCTGCTGCAACGCAGTTTGGATCTGGATGGGCTTGGTTGTGTGTCCATAAAGGTGGAAAAGTTGAGGTGTGTTCTACACCAAATCAAGACAACCCATTAATGCCAGGTGTGTCCTGTGGAGGAACTCCAATTTTAGGCCTAGATGTATGGGAACATGCCTATTACTTGAACTACCAAAACCGTCGTCCAGATTATATTGAAGCGTTCTTTAATGTGATTAATTGGAAAGAGGTTGAAACACGTTTTGCTGCTGCAAAATAAGAGTTAAAAAAATGTGGAAAATAAAAAAGGTGAACTTGCGTTCACCTTTTTTGCCCCAAATCTACCATGAACTTAACCTACTTATGTTATGGTGATCCAAATATATAAGTTTAATGAGTAGTAAAAATTTATTTTAGATAAACTGCATATTTACTAGACAAACTGCACTTTTTATCAGTAAGCTCTCTCATTATTTTCTTCAAAAAAGTTTATGAATGCCCTATTTACTACTCGATTACCTCCGGGGGTCGGGTAATTTCCTGTGAAATACCAATCTCCTAAATTTTTCGGACAGGCTTTATGTAAATTCTCTATAGATTGAAATATGATTTTAACCTCAGCATTGATTCCATCTTCACTCAATAACTCTGCAATTTTGTCCGACACTTGTTGAGGTGTAAATGGTGCATAAATTTCTTTTACAAAATTTTGAACCTTCGAGTCTTCTAAATTTTCTTGGGCTTTACATCGTGTATAAATCTCTTCGACAATATGATACATGTCAGCATCTTTTAACAGAGACAGTGCGGCTCTAAACGCAACCAACCCTTCGAGGTTTGCCATATCAATTCCATAACAATCTGGATAGCGAATTTGAGGCGCTGAAGACACCACCACAATTCGTTTTGGCGTTAAACGATCCAACATCTTCAGAATACTTTTCTTTAGGGTTGTGCCTCGAACGATGCTATCATCAATAATAACAAGGTTATCTTCTGGCTTAATAACGCCATAAGTAACATCGTACACATGCGCTACCAAATCATCACGGCTACTATCTTCTGTGATAAAGGTTCTTAACTTGACATCTTTAATAGCAATTTTTTCGACACGTGTATGTTCCGAAAGTATCTGTGTTACTTTTTCCGCAGAAAGAGAGCGTTTTCCTTTTAAAATTTGTTCAGTTTTCGTTTTATTCAAATACTCTTCAACATTTTCAATCATCCCAAAAAACGATGTTTCTGCTGTATTAGGAATGTATGAAAAAACGGTATTTTTAATATCATAATCTACATGCTTCAAAACTTCAGGAACAATCAGTTTTCCGAGTAATTTTCGTTCTTGATAAATTTCGGCATCACTTCCTCTGGAAAAATAAATACGTTCAAACGAACAAGCCTTGCGCTCTAAAGGTTCTAAAATTTTGTTTATGGATGTTTCTCCTGATTTTTTTGTAATAATCGCACTTCCAGGGGGTAACTCGTGAACTTCATCATAGTTAACATTAAAAACTGTTTGAATCACTGGACGCTCGGAAGCGACAACGACAACTTCATCATCCATGTAGTAATAGGCTGGTCGGATGCCCGATGGATCTCTTAAAACAAAAGAATCTCCATGCCCTAAAAGCCCCGCCATAGCATAACCACCGTCCCAACTTTTAGCCGCTTTGGTTAATATTTTTTTAAGGTTTAAACGCTCCGCAATCAAGGGTGAACATTCCATTTTATTATAGCCTTCCTTTTTGAGCTTTTTATAAAGTTTTGAAACCGAATCATCCAGAAAATGTCCAATTTTCTCCATAATGGTAATGGTATCTGTATACTCTTTAGGGTGCTGTCCAATCTTAACAAGATTTTTAAATAAGCTTTTAACATTCGTCATGTTAAAATTTCCTGCTAAAATCAAATTTCGATGCATCCAATTGTTCTGCCTCAAAAAGGGGTGTACGCTTTCAACACTGTTTTTGCCAAATGTACCATAACGGACATGACCCAGCATGACCTCTCCTAAATACGGCACTGCTTTTTTTTGTGCCTCCGCATCATTCGTCAATTCTGGATGCTCTGCCAATACATCATTAATTCGATTATTAATCTGAGCAAAAATATCTTGAATGGGCTGTTGCGCAACCGAACGCACACGACTTATATAGCGCTCTCCAGGTTGCATGTCTAATTTAATACTTGCAAAACCTGCACCGTCTTGACCACGGTTGTGTTGCTTTTCCATTATGAGATACATCTTATTGATTCCATAAAAAGCTGTTCCATATTTCTTTTTATAAAACTCTAATGGTTTTAAAAGTCTAATGTGTGCAATTCCACATTCGTGTTTTATAGCATCGCTCATTTTCGTTTCCTAATTATATATTAAATAAAAAACGCACCAAATTGGCGCGTTTAATTATATTGTTAACTCTATTTCAAATCTTGTTAGATCTTTAAAAGCTTTGAGGCGTGTGTGCACCTCTTCGGGGTGTAAAGACTCCAAACGTTCTGTGCCAAATTTCTCAACACAAAACGATGCAAGCGTGGACCCATAAATAACCGCTTTTTTCATGTTCTCGAAAGATATGTTTTCTGTCTGGGCTAAAAACCCTGCAAATCCTCCTGCAAAAGTATCGCCTGCTCCAGTAGGGTCAAAAACAGATTCTAATGGGAGAGCCGGTGCAAAAAATACATTGGTTCTATTGAATAGTAATGCTCCATGTTCTCCTTTTTTGATGACCACATACTCGGGGCCCATCTCATGTATTTTTCTTGCCGCAGTTACTAAAGAGTATTCTCCTGTTAATTGGCGGGCTTCTTCGTCGTTAATAGTAATCACATTCACCCGCTTAATAACTTCTAAAAGGTCATTCAGTGCATGGTCCATCCAAAAATTCATCGTGTCTAAAATAACCAATGTAGAGGCGTCTGACATTTGATCTAAAACACTAGATTGTACAATCGGGTGTAAATTTCCTAAAACCAAAATTTTCGCATCTTTATAAGCTTCAGGAACTATCGGTTGAAAGTTTTCTAATACGTTAAGTTCGGTTGCCAACGTATCCCGTGTATTCATATCGTTGTGATAGCGTCCACTCCAAAAAAAGGTCTTCCCTTCTTTTTCTATTTTGATACTTGAAATATCGATATCTCTCTCAAGAAAAAGATCTAAATAATCCTGAGGAAAATCACCGCCCACTACGGAAACAATCGCGCTATCAACTTCAAATTGCGAGGCAGAAAGCCCTATGTAGGAAGCCGATCCGCCAAGAATTTTGTCAGTCTTTCCAAAAGGAGTTTCAACAGCATCAAATGCGACGGTTCCAACAATTACCAATTTACTCATAGGATATTTTAAAATTTTAAAGAGCAAAGTTACGTATTTTTTAGTCCTTATAAAACAATAAACTACGCTCTAATGACTTAATTTATTTACGCCCAAAATCGGCAGGAATTTCGCCCCAAGCCTTGGTTTCCCATTTGACAATAGTGGTGGTATAAGTGTTGTTTGTTAGCCATAAAACAGCTCGATCTACAAGAGTAAATAAAGCCGTATTCGCGGCAGTGCGTTGCAGTTTGGTGTTGCATTGTTTTTTTTTAACCCAGCTCATGGCAGTCCTTGAATCTGTATAAAGAATTCGATCGCTGTTATTTTGTTTTAAAAATGCCAAACCATGTACAAGGGCTAAAAACTCCCCCACATTGTTTGTTCCTTGTTGGTATGGGCCTTTGCGAAATAATTCTTTTTTGGACTGAGTATCAACTCCTCGGTATTCCATTATGCCTGGGTTGCCACTAGAAGCGGCATCCACTGCAATAGAATTGTAATTCGGCTGACCAATAAGTTTCAATCGGGTTTCGGACAAAGCACTCGAAAATTTTTTGCTCTTGCCAATGTAATCTTTATAATTTCCTTTCAGTGCTGTTTTTGCTAATTCAAATGTTGGAAATGATTTGTATTGTGCTCCTTCAAAATTTACGATTTGTGATTTACAATCATCCCAGGTTTCAAAAACTCCCGTACGATGTCCTTTCCAAACCGTATAATATTTTTTTTTTGGTTTAGCCATTTTTAGAAAGTATCTGTTGAACAATTTCCGGGAAGTATCTCATTTCTAATTCATGAATTTTAGCAGCAACATCACTAGGAGTGTCTTTGGCGGTAATGGTACATTTTGCTTGAAAAATAATCGCCCCCTCGTCGTAATGCTCGTTCACATAATGAATTGTAATCCCCGATTCCGTCTCCCTGTTTTCAACCACAGCTTCGTGCACATACATCCCATACATGCCTTTTCCGCCATATTTTGGTAATAAGGCGGGGTGTACATTCACCACTTTGTTTTCATAGTTTTCTAATAAATGTTCCGGAAATTTCCATAAAAACCCAGCTAATACAATTAAGTCAAGGTCTTTTAAATTTTCAATTGCCCAATTAGAATCGTTCAGTTGGTGTTTATTAAACACCAGGCTTTGAACCCCCAACTTCTTGGCACGCTCTAAAACTAAGGCGTTTGGATTGTTTGAAAGAACCAAAACTACTTCAGCTTTCTTGTTATTTTGAAAATATGTAATGATATTTTCGGCATTCGATCCAGATCCAGAAGCAAAAATTGCAATTCGTTTCATTAAAAATTTTTTTGGGTGGGGATTGTTCAACAAAAAAAAGAATAATAATCCACATTGAGAAGTAAAACACTAACACATCGTCGATTTTAACACAAATAAGTGCACATTTTTAAACTAATTATGTTTTTTAATATAAAGTTTTTTACTTTTGCATCCTAATTTAAACTTAAAATTAAAGATTATGTCAGACATTGCATCAAGAGTAAAAGCGATTATCGTGGACAAATTGGGCGTTGATGAAAACGAAGTAGTAACAGAAGCTAGCTTCACAAACGACCTAGGCGCAGATTCGTTAGATACTGTAGAGCTAATAATGGAATTTGAAAAAGAATTTGACATTCAAATCCCAGATGATCAAGCAGAAAACATTGCTACTGTAGGTCAGGCTGTTTCATATATTGAAACTGCAAAATAATACCTTTTAATTTTTTATGGAACTAAAGCGCGTTGTAGTAACAGGCTTGGGAGCTTTGACTCCCATAGGCAATAACAAAGACGCTTATTGGGAAGCCCTAATAAGTGGTACTAGTGGTTGTGCTCCTGTAACTTATTTTGATACCGAACATTTCAAAACAAAATTTGCTTGTGAATTAAAAAATTTCGATGTAACGGACTTCTTAAATCGTAAAGAAGCCCGAAAAATGGATCGGTTTGCGCAATATGCTATGGTAGCTTCTGACGAAGCTATCATAGATGCCAAACTAGATTTAGACAACTTAAACAAATTTAGAGTAGGTGTTATTTGGGGTGCTGGAATTGGCGGAATTGAAACCTTCCAAAACGAGGTAATGAACTTTGCCAATGGAAATGGAACCCCTAGATTTAATCCCTTTTTTATTCCTAAAATGATTGCAGATATTGCGCCTGGTAATATTTCTATCAAACATGGATTTATGGGGCCAAATTATACAACCGTATCTGCTTGTGCGTCCTCAGCTAATGCTATTTTTGACGCTTTAAATTTAATTCGTCTTGGACACTGTGACGTTATTGTTACTGGCGGAAGTGAAGCAACTGTAAACGAATCAGGAATGGGTGGGTTTAATGCAATGCATGCGTTATCTACAAGAAATGAAAGCCCAGAAACAGCTTCGAGGCCTTTTGATGCCACCAGAGATGGTTTTGTATTGGGCGAAGGAGCAGGAGCACTTGTTTTAGAGGATTATGACCACGCCAAGGCTAGAGGAGCTAAAATCTATGCAGAACTAATCGGAGGTGGACTCTCATCAGATGCCTACCACATGACAGCACCACATCCTGACGGAGTTGGCGTTATTGCAGTGATGAAAAACTGTTTGGAAAATGCAGGAATTAAACCAGAAGATGTCGATGCGATTAATACTCATGGAACTTCTACACCATTGGGAGATGTCGCTGAATTAAAAGCAATCTCAGAAGTTTTTGGAGCACATGCCAAAAACATAAATATAAATTCTACGAAATCCATGACTGGACACTTACTTGGTGCCGCTGGAGCAATTGAAGCTATTTCTGCTATTTTATCGATAGAGCATGGCATCGTTCCTCCAACAATCAACCACGTTACTCCAGATGAAAACATTGACCCAGAATTAAACCTTACCCTAAACAAGGCTCAAAAACGAGATGTTAAAATCGTGATGAGTAATACGTTTGGTTTTGGTGGTCATAACGCTTGTGTTGTGTTTAAGAAATTAGATTAACCTCTATTGATTTCTTTTCGAAACATATTCAAACCAAATTCTCCTAATAACACTTCATTAAAGGCTTCTTTAAGCCAAATTGTTGGATACACTCCTAAAAAATTATATTACTATATAAAAGCCTTTACACACGGCTCAACCAATCAAAAAGATTCTTTTGGAAACTCAATAAGCTATGAACGCTTAGAATATGTTGGGGATGCTGTATTAAGTGCTGTCATCGCTCATTATCTCTTTGAAAAAGTTCTTGATGGCAACGAAGGATATTTAACAAAAATGCGTTCAAAAATTGTCAGCAGAGAACATCTTAACGAAATCGGAAAAGAACTGGGGCTTTCATCTTTTTTACGTACAAAAATTCCCATCAGTCAGTTTGGGGATAACATTCATGGGAATTTGTTGGAATCCTTAATTGGAGCTGTTTTTTTGGATAAAGGATATGCCGTTTGTGAAAAATTTATTTACAAAAGGGTCATTACCCCTCATGTGGACATTGATCTTTTGGAAGGAAAAGTAATCAGCTACAAAAGCCTTATTATTGAATGGTGTCAAAAAGAAAAGAAACATTTTAATTTTGAAAACCAGAAAGATGCGGGACAAGACATTCTTCAACATTTTTCTGTAAAACTTCTTATTGACGGAAAAACTATTGCAAAAGCTCGCGCAACTTCTAAAAAGAAAGCAGAGGAAAAAGTCTCAAAACGCGCTTATTTTGCGTTGCAAGGAAAGATTGATAAGTCCTATTAATCAAAAACTCAGAAAAACTATAACGTTTTCGTAACAATTTAACTCTAAGAAGCATCAATACGAAGTCAATTATTGTGTGAATATCTTATATTTACAAAATGTTTATTAAGACACATGGCAGTACACAAACTTCTTGTTGATGATTTTGAAGATGCAAATTACTCGCTATTGGCTATCCATAGCGATATTGAAGACTATCGGTTGGCATACTTTTTAAACCAAAATTTGGCAATACGGTTGGTGCGCACAAAAGAAGATTTAGATTTCACAAATTCGACTGCTTCTTTTTCTGTTTTTGAATGGAATGATAACGCTTTACAAACATCGTGGCATCTCATTAAAAACAATTGCCTTGTAGAAAATAGTGTGCCTATTTCGACCGGCTTATTTGCAGAAAGTAACGATCATGCATGGACTGTACATTCCTTATTATCTGATCACGCTTCAGTTGATTATTTTTTAAAAATTGACAACGGTGGTGGAATTATAAATGAAAAAGAAGTCCTAAATACGATTCAAAATATATCCAAAATATCCACAGCTTATCGTGTGGATGTTTTACAACTAAAATCAAAAGAACATTTAATATTTAATTAATGTCACATAAAAGAAAAAAAACAAAAATAGTCGCGACTCTAGGCCCAGCAATAAGTTCAAAGGAAATGCTCCTAAAAATGGTTGCTGCTGGAGTTAATGTGTTTAGAATTAATTTTTCACATGCAGACTATGAAGATGTAAAAACTCGTATCAAAAACATTCGAGAGATCAATGAGGAACATGGTTACAATGCTTGCATTTTAGCAGATTTACAAGGACCTAAACTCCGTGTAGGCGTCATGAAAGATGATGTGGTTGTAAACCCAGGGGATGAAATTATATTTGCTACAGGCGAACGTTTTGAAGGTACTAAAGAACGCGTTTATATGACCTATGAACGTTTTCCTTTAGACACAAAACCAGGCGAACGTATTTTATTGGATGATGGGAAACTTCTTTTTGAAGTCATTTCTAGTAACCAAAAAGATGAGGTAAAGGCCAAAGTCATTCAAGGAGGTCCTTTGAAGTCAAAAAAAGGGGTTAACTTACCTAACACTGATATCTCACAGCCAGCACTTACCGAAAAAGATAAAGAAGATGCGATATTTGCAATTTCTCAAGAAGTGGATTGGATGGCACTTTCGTTTGTAAGACACCCCGAAGATTTAATGGAGTTGCAAGACTTAATCACTGAACTCAGTCCTTCTAAAATTCCAATTATCGCCAAAATAGAAAAACCAGAGGCGGTAGAAAATATTGATAAAATTGTGGCGTATTGTGATGGATTAATGGTTGCCAGAGGCGATTTGGGAGTTGAAATTCCAGCGCATCAAGTCCCCTTAATTCAAAAACAATTGGTTCTAAAAGCCAAGCAAGCGCGTATCCCAGTCATTATTGCGACCCAAATGATGGAGTCCATGATTAACAGCCTTACGCCTTCGCGTGCTGAAGTTAATGACGTTGCCAACTCGGTAATGGATGGTGCAGATGCCGTCATGCTTTCTGGTGAAACTTCTGTTGGACAATACCCTGTTCAAGTGATTGAAAAAATGTCAGATATTATAAAAACTGTCGAAAGTTCAGAGTTAATTAATGTGCCTCAGAATCCACCGCACATTCGCACAAAGCGTTACATTACAAAGTCTATTTGCTATCATGCCGCAAATATGGCTAATGAAATTAACGCACGTGCCATTTCAACCTTAACAAACAGTGGATATACTGCTTTTCAGATTTCGGCTTGGCGTCCTGATGCTCATATTCTTGTGTTTTCATCGAACAAACGAATTATTTCTCAGTTGAATTTGCTGTGGGGAGTTCGTGCCTTTCATTATGACAAATTTTCGTCTACGGACCAAACGATTAATGATGTGAATGAAATTGCTTTTAATAAGGGATACGTTGAAAAAGACGATATGGTCATTAGTTTGGCGGCTATGCCAATGAAAGAAAAAGGGATGGTTAATACACTAAGAGTTACTGAAGTAAAGGACTACTCAAAAAAGTAAGTTGAGACTCCATATAAGAACTATCTAAACTAAAAACTGAAATAAATCAGGTTTTTCGTTTAGGTAGTCTCCATAAAAATTATATTCTTTCATTTTTGCAATCAAGGGCTCTAAATCGTGTTGAGATTTTAGCTCAATTCCCACCACTGCAACATCATTTTCTCTATTCACCTTTTTGGTGTATTCAAAGTGTGCGATGTCATCATTCGGTCCTAATATATCAACTACAAACTCTCGCAAAGCACCCGCACGTTGAGGGAACGTAACTATAAAGTAATGTTTTAGGTTTGAGTAGAGTAAAGCACGTTCTTTAATCTCCGCAGTTCGTGTAATATCATTATTGCCGCCGCTGATAATACACACTACATTTTTTCCTTTTATTTCGTCTTTATATTCTTCCAAAGCAGATACACTTAATGCACCAGCGGGTTCGGCTATAATCGCTTCCTTATTATATAAATCTAAGATCGTTTGACACGCATTACCTTCATGAATCGTAATCATATCATGAAGGTTGCTCTTACAAATCGTAAAGTTTTTATCTCCAACACGCTTGACTGCTGCGCCATCTACAAAATTATCAATCGCTTCTAATTCTACAACTTCTCCTTTTTGAAACGCCATTTTCATGGAAGGAGCTCCTTCTGGCTCCACACCAATGATTTTAGTGTTTGGAGATAACTGTTTAAAAACCGTGGACAGCCCCGAGGCAAGTCCGCCTCCACCAACGGCTACAAATATATAATCAATGGGAGTCCCTGTTTGGTGGATCAATTCCAAGCCTAATGTTGCCTGACCCTCTATAACTTTTTCGTCGTTGAAAGGGTGTATGAATGTTTTCTGGCGTTCTGTACAATCTTTTACAGCGGCATTGTATGCATCGTCAAAACTGTCACCTATCAGAATGATTTTGACAAAGTGTTCCCCAAACATTTTGGCCCGCTCAATTTTTTGATTCGGGGTGGTGGACGGCATAAAAATAGTCCCCTGTATCTTTAATAGTTTACAGGACAATGCAACTCCCTGAGCGTGATTTCCTGCACTTGCACATACCACTCCGTTAGCAGCTTCTTGTTCAGTTAAAGAAGACATTTTATTATAAGCGCCTCTAATTTTATAGGATCGAACAACTTGCAAATCTTCGCGTTTAAAACTAATGTTACAATCGTACGTTGATGAATACTGCATGTTGGGGGTCAAAGGCGTAATATTGGCTACACCTTCTAGTTTTTTTGCAGCAGCTTCGACTGCTTCAATTGTTGGAAAATAAGGAGTCGTGTCGGACATTCGTTTTAGGCGTCTGTTTTTATAACTTTCATTGCGGTCATAGAGGCTCTTAATTTTGCTCCTACGACTTCTACTGGGTGATTTCTAATAATCGCATTAATTCTAATTAATTCTTGATTATCAACTCCGTTCTCTGAACTGAATGATTTACCAATAACATCCGTTTTTACAGTCTTCATAAAGTCTGTTAACAACGGTTTACAAGCATGATCAAATAAATAGCACCCATATTCTGCCGTATCAGAAATTACACGGTTCATTTCAGCTAATTTCATTCTTGCAATTGTATTTGCAATTAATGGCGTTTCGTGCAAAGACTCGTAATATGCAGAAGCGTCAATAATGCCAGAATCTGTCATTGCTTCAAAAGCTAATTCAACACCAGCTCTAACAAAAGCAACTAATAACGTTCCGTGATCAAAATATTCTTGTTCTGTAATTTCTTGTTCTGTAATTGTTTGCTTTTCAAAAGCGGTTTCTCCTGTAGCCGCCCTCCAAGTTAATAAATTTTTATCATCATTCGCCCAATCTTCCATCATTGTTTTAGAAAAATGACCCGTCATAATATCATCCATATGTTTTTGGAACAATGGACGCATAATCTCTTTTAATTCTTCAGAAAGTCTAAATGCTTCTACTTTTGCAGGATTCGACAGTCTGTCCATCATATTGGTAATACCTCCATGCTTTAATGCTTCGGTCACAGTTTCCCATCCGTACTGAATTAATTTAGCAGCATATCCGGCATCAATTCCTTCTGCCACCATTTTATCAAAAGATAAAATTGCTCCTGTTTGTAACAACCCACATAAAATAGTTTGCTCTCCCATTAAATCAGACTTTACCTCAGCAACAAATGAAGATTCTAAGACCCCAGCTCTATGCCCCCCTGTGGCAACTGCATAGGCTTTTGCTTGCGCCCAGCCTTTTCCTTCAGGATCATTTTCTGGATGTACTGCGGTTAATGTTGGCACTCCAAACCCTCTTTTATATTCTTCTCTAACTTCAGAACCAGGACATTTTGGTGCGACCATAATTACAGTTAAGTCTTCACGGATTTGCATTCCCTCTTCAACAATATTAAAACCATGAGAATAAGACAATGTGGCTCCTTTTTTTAGTAAAGGCATAATTGTTTTTACCACATTTGTGTGTTGCTTATCTGGGGTCAGGTTAATAACTACATCTGCAGATGGCAATAATTCTTCATACGTTCCAACATTAAAATTGTTAGACGTTGCATTTACATACGACTCTCTTTTTTGGTCTATCGCAGCTTGTCTAAGTGTATAAGAAATATCTAAACCAGAATCTCTCATATTTAAACCTTGGTTTAATCCTTGGGCTCCACAACCTACAATAACAATTTTCTTGCCTTTTAGTGCGGCTACTCCTTCTTCAAATTCTGAAGCGTCCATAAAACGACATTTCCCTAATTGCTCTAATTTTTCTCTTAATGTTAATGTGTTGAAATAATTTGCCATTTTGTTAATTTTTGAATGCATTTAGCATTTCCGTTATTTTTAATTTGTCTTTGGTTATTGCAATACGTCCCGATCGTACAAACTGCATGATCCCGAATGCGCTTAATTCTCTATGTAATTGTTCTAGTTCACTTCTGCGTCCCGATTTTTCAAGTACAAAAAACTCTTTGTTTACAGTAACGATTCGTGCATTGCTTTCTTTGATTATATTTTGAATTTGACGCTCTTCAAACAATAAGTCTGATTTAATTTTAAACAAGCATGATTCTTGATAAATCGTATCTTCTTCGTTGTGGTAATAGGCTTTTATAACCTCCACTTGTTTTTCAATTTGCCCAAGAATCTTTTTGATTTGATCTTCGGTCATACTCACCAAAATAGTGAATCGCGATACACCTTCAATTTCTGAAACAGAGGTATTGATACTTTCAATGTTGATGTGTCTTCTCTGAAAAATTGCTGAAATACGATTGAGCAATCCTATATTGTTTTCAGTATATATTGAAATTGTATAAAGTTGTTTTTCTGTTCCCATTCTTATTCTAATCTTATCTCTGAAACCGATGCTCCCGATGGAACCATTGGAAATACGTTGTTTTCTTTTTCTACACAAACTTCTAAGAAGTACGGTTCATCACTGGCGATCATTTCTTTTACTGCCGCTGCCAGATTCTCTCTTTTGGTTACTTTTTTTGCTTCTATATAATAGCCTTGTGCAATCGCCACAAAGTTAGGGTTCACCATTTCGGTTGAGGCATAACGCTTATCAAAAAATAGTTGTTGCCATTGACGTACCATTCCTAAAAACTCGTTATTCAATACGACTATTTTCACAGGAACTTTGTTCTGAAAAATAGTACCTAACTCTTGGATTGTCATTTGATATCCGCCGTCACCAATAATCGCAACAACTTCCCTTTCTGGAGCCGCCATTTTAGCACCAATTGCTGCTGGCAATGCAAAGCCCATAGTGCCGAGACCACCGGAGGTGATGTTGCTTTTACTAACGTTAAAGTCCGCATAACGACAGGCAATCATTTGATGTTGCCCCACATCTGTAACAATCGCTGCTTCGCCTTTGGTTTGACAGTTTATTTCTTTAAGTACTTCGCCCATAGTAAGGCCTTTGGCTGTTGGATGAAGGTCATTTTTGATCACTTTATCGTATTCAATAGTATATAGATCCTTAAATTTCTGCAACCAATCTGGATGTGAGTTAGTATTTAGCAATGATACTAATTTTTTCAAACTTGCTTTGGCATCTCCCAAAACTGCGACATCTGTTTTTACATTTTTATCAATTTCTGCGGGATCGATTTCAAAATGAACAATTTTGGCTTGTGTTGCATACTCGTCTAATTTCCCTGTCACACGATCGTCGAATCGCATTCCAATTGCGATCAATACGTCACATTCATTTGTCAGCACGTTAGGAGCATAATTTCCATGCATTCCAACCATCCCAACATTTAATGGGTGTGCGGTAGGAATTGCTGAAGCGCCCAAAATGGTCCATGCGGATGGGATCCCTGTTTTTTCAATCACAGCCTTCAATTCTTCTTCGGCTTTCCCAAGAATCACGCCTTGACCCCAAACAATCATCGGTTTTTTGGCAGAATTGATAAGCGTAGCGGCAGCGGTAATAGAATTTTCATCTATTTCTGGAACAGGCTTATAGCTACGAACACCTGTACATTTTTTGTATTGGAAGTCAAATTCTTCGAATTGGGCATCCTTTGTAATGTCAATTAAAACAGGTCCTGGACGACCACTTCTAGCAATATAAAAAGCACGAGCAATCACTTCTGGGATTTGAGATGCTTTTGTGATTTGGTGATTCCACTTGGTAACAGGGGTAGAAATTCCAACAATATCTGTTTCCTGAAACGCATCACTCCCTAACAAATGCGATGGCACTTGCCCTGTAATACATACAATGGGTGTTGAGTCTATTTGTGCGTCTGCTATTCCTGTAATTAAATTGGTTGCACCGGGTCCCGAAGTGGCCATAGCAACACCTACTTTTCCAGAAATACGGGCATAGCCTTGAGCGGCATGAGCGGCACACTGTTCGTGTCTTGTAAGGACGTGGTTTATTTTGCCTTCATATTTATAGAGTTCATCGTACACGGGCATAATAGCTCCGCCAGGATAACCATATAAAACCTCTACGCCTTCGGCTAATAAACATCTTACAATCGCTTCACTTCCTGAAATACGTTCTTTTGGTTGCTCTAAGTATTCCTTTTGTTTGGAGGTTACTGTTTCCATAATTATATTTTAAAATTCATCGGTTACACACCCTTCAGATGCCGATGAAACCGTTCTTGCATATTTATATAATACCCCTCTAGATACTTTAAGATCGGGTGCATTCCACTGGGCTTTTCGTTCTTGAAGTTCTTTTTCAGAAACCTCAAGAAGAATTGAATTTGTTTCGGCATCGATAGTGATGATATCTCCATCTTTTACCAGAGCTATCACTCCACCTTCTTGTGCTTCTGGTGTAATATGGCCCACAACAAATCCGTGTGTACCGCCTGAAAAACGTCCATCAGTAATTAAAGCGACATCTTTTCCTAAACCAGCGCCCATAATAGCTGCCGTTGGTTTTAACATTTCTGGCATTCCAGGTCCTCCTTTAGGACCTTCGTAACGAATGACAACTACATCGCCTTTATGAACTTTTCCATCACGAATGCCGTCATTAGCATCGTATTCTCCTTCAAAAACTTTTGCAGGACCTCTAAATTTCAAGCCTTCTTTTCCTGTAATTTTAGCGACACTTCCTTTGGATGCTAAATTCCCATAAAGCATTCGTAAATGTCCTGAAGTTTTGATTGGCTCTTCAATTGTTTTGATTACATCTTGACCTTCAGAAAGATCTTGTACTTCAGATAAATTTTCAGCAATTGTTTTTCCGGTCACAGTCAAACAATCTCCATGAAGGAGTCCTTTGTTTAATAAGTATTTCATCACGGCTGGAATTCCTCCAACACGGTGTACATCTTCCATTAGGTATTTTCCACTGGGTTTCAAATCTGCTAAAAATGGGGTGCTATCACTAATTCTTTGAAAATCTTCAAGTGTAAATTTTAATTGGGATGCTCTTGCGATGGCTAAAAAATGGAGAACTGCATTGGTAGAACCACCTAGAATCGTCACAAGTCGAATGGCATTTTCAAGGGATTTTTTGGTGATAACATCTGATGGCTTTATATCTTTTTCGAGCAATATGCGCATGGCTTCTCCTGCTTTAATTGCTTCGTTCTTTTTTTCTTCGCCTGTAGCTGGATTAGAGGAGTTAAAAGGCAAGGCCATTCCAAGTGCTTCAATGGCAGAGGCCATTGTATTAGCAGTGTACATCCCTCCACAAGCCCCAGCTCCTGGACACGCTTTCTCTACAATTTGATCGAATTCAGACTCAGACATTGTGCCTGCTACTTTACTTCCCCAAGCTTCAAATGCGGAAACAACATCTAGTTTTTTTCCATTATGACATCCCGAATCAATCGTTCCTCCATATACCAAAATGGCAGGCTTGTCAACCCGAATCATGGCCATTAAAGCGCCTGGCATGTTTTTGTCGCAACCCACAACCGTGATCAATCCATCATAACTCATTGCTTGAACAACAGTTTCCATCGAATCTGCAATGATATCTCTTGAGGGTAAAGAGAAACGCATTCCTGGTGTTCCCATTGAAATTCCATCGCTCACACCTATCGTGTTAAAAATAAGCCCTACAACTTCTTTGTTTAAAGTGCCTTCTTTTACCAACTTGGCTAAATCATTGAGGTGCATGTTACAAGGGTTGCCTTCATACCCTGTACTTGCAATTCCAACCAAGGGTTTTTCGAAATCCTCTTTAGTAAGCCCTATGGCGTGTAGCATTGCTTGCGCTGCTGGCTGTGTTGGGTCTTGAGTTACCGTTCGGCTGTATTTGTTTAGTTGTTTCATGTGTCGAAATTATATTTTTACGCAGTTAGCGGGGAGATTATCTCTTTAAATGATCTAAACTCAACTGTTTAGAGTTGCTGTTAAACTCTTGTTTTTTAGACAGTTACCCCACATATTGTATGACGTTCAGTGCTCAAAATAATATTAAACACGTGGCAAGTCACTATCGTCTTTTAGAGGCAATACGGAACTGCCCATCAAATAAGCATCTACGTGGTGTGCCGCCTGTCTTCCTTCAGAGATAGCCCAAACAATTAAGGATTGTCCGCGTCGCATGTCTCCTGCTACAAATATACCGGGTACATTCGTAACATAATCTTTAGTGGTGGCTTTGATATTGGTTCTAAAATCTATTTCTAAACCAAATTGATCTGCCAATGTTTTTTCAGCACCTGTAAATCCTAGTGCCAATAATACTAAATCACAATCCCAAAGTTTTTCAGAATTTGGAACTTCATTTAATTGTGGACGTTCACCTTCTTTAAAAATCCATTCAACCTCAACGGTTTTTAAGGCTTTTAAGTTGCCTTTATCATCTCCAATAAATTCTTTGGTAGAGATGCTAAAAAATCGTTCTACTCCTTCTTGATGTGAAGAGGTTGTCTTTAGCTTCATTGGCCAATAGGGCCACGGTTGATTTGCAGGACGTCCTTCTGAGGGTTTCGATAAAATTTCAAAATTCGTAACAGATGTTGCACCATGACGGTTGGACGTTCCAATACAATCGGAGCCTGTATCTCCTCCACCTATTACAATAACGTTTTTGCCTTTCGCTGATACAATGTCTTTAAAATCTACCAACCCATCCACATACTGGTTGTTCAGTTTTAAAAACTCCATTGCTTGATGAACGCCTTTTAAATCTGCACCTGGTATTGGAATGTTTCGTTTTACAGTTGCCCCACCACATAATACTACGGCGTCGAAATCTGATTTTAATTGATTTGCATCTATGTTTTCACCAACATGTGCATTGGTTTTAAAGAGGATTCCTTCTTCTTCCAAGACTTTAAGGCGACGATCAATCACATTTTTTTCCATTTTAAAATCTGGAATTCCATAGCGTAATAATCCTCCTACTTTTTTGTCGCGTTCAAAAACAGTGACGGAATGCCCTGCTCTATTTAACTGTTGTGCCGCAGCAAGTCCAGCAGGTCCAGAGCCTATCACAGCAACTGTTTTATCGGTTCTTACCTTTGGTGGTTGTGCTGTAATCCAGCCTTCCGTAAAGGCAGTTTCAACAATGTTTTTTTCGATGTTTTCAATACTTACAGGGTCTTCATTGATTCCTAAAACACATGCTTCTTCGCATGGTGCCGGACATAATCTGCCTGTAAATTCTGGAAAATTATTGGTAGAATGTAAAATTTCTGCCGCTTCTTTCCATTTGCCTTTGTAAACTTTATCGTTAAAATCCGGTATTAAATTTCCAAGTGGACAGCCGCTATGACAAAACGGAATTCCGCAATCCATACAGCGTGCACCTTGTTCTTTTAATTTAGACGTTTCTAATGGAATTGTAAATTCCTTGTAGTTTTTTATTCTTTCTTTTGGCGCTTCATAGGTTTCGTCCTGACGCTCAAACTCTAAAAATCCTGTGATCTTTCCCATCCTTAAACTGTTTCTAGTTGTTCTTTTTCTAATCTTAATAACGCCTGTCTGTATTCTTCTGGCAGTACTTTTTTGAATTTAGGAAGCATTGCCTCCCAGTCTTCTAAAATCCGTTTTGCTAATGGACTTGACGTCGCCACAAAATGATTTTCGATTAAGGTTCGTAGTTGATTTACGTCTTCCTCAAATTCGATTGGGTCGATATTTAAATCGGCACCATTACAATTGTGAGTAAATGTGTTATCGGAATCTAGGACATAGGCAATTCCGCCACTCATTCCTGCTCCAAAATTTCTTCCAACACTTCCAAGAATTACCGCAATACCTCCAGTCATGTACTCACAACCGTGGTCCCCAATTCCTTCAACAACGGCTTTAGCACCTGAGTTACGAACACAAAAACGTTCGCCAGCTTTTCCGTTGATATAAACTTCTCCAGCTGTTGCGCCATAGAGTGTTACATTTCCTGTGATGATATTGTCTTCTGGAACAATTGTACTTGTTTCAGGAACTTTGATGATTAGTTTTGCACCCGACAATCCTTTTCCTAGATAATCGTTGGTGTTTCCATGAACGGTCATGGTCACCCCTTTGGTTGTAAAGGCTCCAAAACTTTGTCCTGCAGAACCATTAAAATCTATGTTTATGGTGTCTTGTGGCAAGCCATCTGCGCCATAAATTTTTGAGATTTCATTACTTAAAATCGCTCCAACAGCTCTGTCAATATTTGTAATTGGAAGCTTCAAATGTGTGCGTTGTCTTCTAAAAATTCCTTGATGTGCTTGTTTGATTATTTTGAAATCTAAATGGACATCGAGGTTGTGATCTTGCTCCTCAGTGTTGTATAACTTTACATCGTCTGCGACTTCAACTTTATGTAGAATAGGTGTTAAATCAACACCTGAAGCTTTGTAATGTTCAATGGCTTTATTGCGGTTTAATTTTTGAACCTGACCCACCATTTCATCAACGGTTTTAAAGCCTAATTGTGCCATGATTTCACGCAATTCTTGCGCTACGAAATACATATAATTCACCACGTGCTCTGGTTTTCCTTTGAATTTTTTACGCAATTCTGGGTTCTGAGTTGCGATTCCTACAGGACAGGTATTTAAATGGCAAACTCGCATCATAATACATCCCGAAGCGACTAAAGGAGCAGTTGCAAAACCAAACTCTTCAGCACCTAATAGACATGCAATCGCAACGTCACGTCCGGTTTTTAACTGCCCATCACATTCCAAAACAATTCGATTTCTCAAATTATTCATCACCAATGTTTGTTGTGCTTCGGCAATTCCTAATTCCCAAGGAAGTCCTGCGTGTTTTAAAGAGGTTAATGGTGACGCTCCTGTGCCGCCATCAAAACCAGAGATTAATACTACGTCTGCTTTGGCTTTTGCTACTCCAGCTGCCACGGTTCCGACACCAATTTCTGACACCAATTTAACATTCACTCGAGCCGCTCTATTAGCGGATTTTACATCGTATATTAGTTGCGATAAATCTTCAATAGAATAAATATCGTGGTGTGGTGGTGGTGAAATCAATCCTACATAGGGGGTTGAGTTTCTTGTTTTTGCAATTTCGGGATTTACTTTTGGACCGGGTAATTGACCGCCCTCACCAGGTTTTGCGCCTTGCGCAATTTTTATTTGAATTTCATTGGCACTGGTTAAGTAATTTGAAGTCACTCCAAATCGTCCAGAGGCAACTTGCTTAATCGCTGAGTTTCTCCAATCTCCTTGTGCATTTTTATAGAAACGATCTTCATCTTCTCCTCCTTCACCAGAATTGCTTTTTCCGCCAATTCTATTCATGGCAACCGCTAAGTTTTCGTGGGCTTCCTTGCTAATAGACCCATAAGACATGGCGCCTGTTTTGAATCGTTTTACGATTTCGGTCCACGGTTCAACCTCATCAATTGAAATGGGATCAAATTGATCAAATTCAAACAAACCTCTGATGGTCATAAGTCGCTTGGATTGGTCGTCAACGAGCTCTGAGTATTCTTTAAAAGTAGAGGCTTTATTCGTACGAACTGATTCTTGAAGTTTTGCAACGGTTAGTGGATTAAACATGTGTTTTTCCTGTCCACGTCGCCATCTGTATTCGCCACCAATTTCAATATCTGATTCAATATTTGGATTGAAGGCTTTTTTATGTCGTTTTACAATTTCTTTTTCAATTTCTATCAACCCAATTCCTTGAATTCGAGTTGGCGTATTTGGAAAATACTTTTCAACGGTGTTTGAATTGATTCCTACACACTCATATAACTGAGACCCTCGGTATGAATTAAGTGTAGAAATACCGATTTTATTCATCACTTTCAAGATGCCTTTTCCGATCGCTTTATTGTAATTTTTAATCGCAGTGAGGTATTCTAAATCTGCGATTTCAGAGTCTTTAATTTGTTTTTCAACAATTTCATTGACGATATATGGGTTCACTGCGCTTGCTCCAAAACCAAATAAGAGTGCAAAATGATGAACTTCTCTAGGTTCTGCAGATTCTATAATCAAACTGATTCTTGAGCGTTTGTTGAGTTTATGCAACGCATGGTTCACATAGGAACAGGCTAAAAGGGCCGGAATTGGCGCATGATTTTCATCTACAAATCGATCGGATAAAATAATAATATTCGCGCCTTCATCGATTGCTTTGGACGCTTTGTTTACCAAGACTTCGAGTGCACTTTCTAATTCATTTAAGCCACGATTTACTTCATACAGCATCGAAATAGATTCTACTTTGAAGTTTGGGTTTGTGTCATAATTTCTGATTTTATCTAAATCGTGCTTTGAAATTACAGGGTTTTGAATTTTTAGCTTTTTACATGCCTCAGAATTGATATCAAAAATATTGGTGTCGCTTCCAAGAGTTAAACTAATGTCTGTAATTAATTCTTCACGTATTCCATCTAATGGAGGATTGGTTACTTGCGCAAAGATTTGTTTGAAATAATTGTAAATCAGTTGAGGGCGTTCGGACAAAACAGCAATTGGTGTATCACTACCCATAGAGCCTATCGGTTCTTTCCCTAACTGTGCCATTGGGCGGATAATGGTATTTAGATCCTCTTTGGTGTATCCAAAAGCAACTTCTCGTTTCTTTAAATCCACCTCGTCATATTTAATAGGACCTTTTTTGGCAGAGATGTCTTTTAAATGTACTAAGTTTTCGTTCAGCCATTTTCTGTACGGTTGTTTCGCTGCGATTTTTTCTTTGATTTCTTCATCGTTTACGATACGCCCTTCATTCATATCTACAAGAAACATTTTTCCTGGTTCTAAGCGTCCGTGGAATTCAACTTCTTCTGGCTCGATATCCACCACTCCTGTTTCAGAGGACATGATGACATTCCCGTTTTTAGTTACTGTATATCGAGACGGTCTGAGTCCATTTCGGTCTAAAACAGCTCCAATGAAATTTCCATCGGTAAAAGGGATCGATGCAGGACCATCCCATGGCTCCATTAGACAAGAATTATATTCGTAAAATGCCTTTTTAGAATCGGACATGTCTGGATTTTTTTCCCAAGCTTCAGGGACTAACATCATCATGACTTCAGGAAGTGAGCGGCCGGTCATTAATAATAATTCGACCACCATGTCTAGGGTTGCTGAATCCGATTTTCCTTTTAGAATTGTGGGAATTATTTTTTTGATGTCCTCTCCAAAAGCATCACTTTTTATGATTTCTTCTCTAGAATACATACGTGAGACATTTCCTCTTAGGGTATTGATTTCTCCATTATGACATATATATCGAAAGGGCTGTGCCAAATCCCAGGTCGGGAAGGTGTTGGTTGAAAAACGTTGGTGAACAAGCGCCAATCGGGTGTCTAAGGCAGAGTTGAAAAGATCCAGATAATATTCATTGATATGTTCTGGCTTCAGTAAGCCTTTAAAAATGATAATTTTTGTTGAGAGACTTGGAAGGTAAAAGAATTTTGATTCTGATAGCTTAGAGTCATATATTGTATGTTCTGATATTTTCCGTGCTGCAAACAATTTCAAGTTAAAATCAAACTCCGATTGTTTTGGGTCTGATTTTCCAACAAATACTTGCATTACAAAAGGCTCAGTTGTTTTGGCTATTTCTCCTAACACATCACTATTAACAGGAACTTCTCTCCAACCTAAAATATGCAGTCCTTGGTTTTTAATTTCGGTTTCAAAAACTTCTACACAATAGGCTCTTTGGTTTTCTTTTCTTGGTAAAAAAACATTACTAACCGCATAGTCACCAGCTTCTGGCAATTCGAAATCACAATATGCTTTAAAAAATTCATGAGGAATATCGATAAGAATTCCTGCGCCATCCCCAGTCACACCATCAGAGCTAACCGCCCCTCTGTGTTCTAGTTTTACTAAAATTTCTAATGCTTTATGAATAATGTCATTGGATCGTTTACCTGTCAAACTGCATATAAATCCTGCACCACAATTGTCGTGTTCAAACTCGGGTAAATAAAGTCCTTGCTTTTCTAACATACTTAAAAATTATTTCTGGTTTAACCTTAATAAGCCTGAAAGATAATTGGTAAAAACCTATTTTAAAAAAAGCCTAGTCACTTTTTCGAAATTCCAATTTAGAATACCTATAAATGCATTTTGAACAATGAAAACCTTGTTAGACTACCGAATAATCAATAGGGGAATTGGTTGTTTTCTTGATACCGAGTTTAGAGTCACAAATTCTAAGTAAATGAGTTTACAACAAAATTTGAGTTGTTGAAATATTAAAAATATATTAATAATAATTATGATACCCCAAAAATATAGGGGGTCAAACTAATTATTACATAAAAATAATGTAATACCCCTTGTTTTTTTAGGGGTGTGTATGAATAATACTTAGTTTTGAGCCGTTAACTAAAAATATTAACTACTAAAATTAACTATTATGAAAAAAATTATTTTAAGTGCAATTGTTTTTGTTGGAGCCATGACTCTAAACGCACAAGATGAAGCTCCTAAACTATCAATCTCAGGAACGGTGGATGCCTATTACCAAACGTATCTTACAGCATCCGATGATGTTTCTGGTTCTTTTGGAACTTCGTTTGCGGACGAGGCTGGATTTGCTTTAGGTATGGCTAATCTTGTTCTTAGCTATGACGGTGAAAAAACTGGTGTAGTTGCGGATCTAGTATATGGCCCAAGAGGCGATTCTGCAGCAGGCGGTTATAACCTAAATCAGTTATACGCTTACTGGAATGTTTCTGAGTCAACCACATTGACTGCGGGACGTTTTAACACTTACTTAGGGTATGAGGTAATTTCTCCTGCCGGAAACTTTAACTACAGTACTTCTTACTTGTTCTCTAGCGGTCCTTTTTCTCACGTTGGATTAAAGGCTGATTTTGCTTTAAGTGAAGATTTTAGCTTGATGCTTGCTGTGATGAATCCTACTGACACTAACAACAACACCACTGGAGATTATGGATTTGGTGCTCAGTTAGGGTATGCAGGACAGTATTTAAACCTCTACTATGATAATGATTCTGTATTAGGTTTTGAAATTGACTATACAGGTGGGTTTGATTTATCTGAGTCTTTTTTCTTGGGAATCAATGGTGCATACCAAGTTAGTGACGATGCTGGTTTTTACGGAGCAGCACTTTACCCACAATTAACAACATCTGATTCTTTTTCTATAGGATTAAGAGGTGAACTTTTTGGACTTCACGCAAAAGATGTTGACGATTTACCAAGCGTATTTGCTACAACCTTAACTGGAAGCTACACTGTTGAAAACTTAACAATTAAGCCAGAAGTAAGATTAGACTCTTGGAGTGATAACGAGCCATATGTTGACGCTGACGGTGTTGCCTCTGAGAGCTTAGCAGCCTTTACTATTGCCGCTATTTACTCTTTCTAGAACCAATATTAACCAATCAAAATATATAATTTATGTCACACTTAATTAACAACTTACCTCTAGTAATTCAAGATGCCGCTGCGGTTGAAAGTCTTGCTGGTGCAATCAAGGACGACATGGGAATGTTATGGATGCTATTATCTGGTATCTTAGTATTCTTTATGCAAGCAGGTTTTACTTTAGTAGAATCAGGAATGACACGTTCAAAAAATGCAGTGAATATCGCAATGAAAAACTTGCTTGATATTGCTGTAGGATCTCTTACCTACTGGTTTGTAGGATACTCTTTAATGTATGGCGACACTTCTAACGGATGGTTTTTCTGGAGTGGAATCATGCAAGGCGAAGGTGCCGATTTATTCTTCCAAACAATGTTTGCTGCAACTGCTGCGACTATTGTTTCTGGAGCAATTGCTGGAAGAACAAAGTACTCAACGTATGTTATCTTTTCAATCGTTATGACTGCTATCATTTACCCAATTGCTGGGGGATGGCAATGGCAAGGGTCAGGATGGTTGACGGAGCTAGGCTTTATTGACTTTGCTGGGTCTTCAATCGTTCATGCTGTCGGTGGTTTTGCTGCTTTGGTAGCGGCTTACTTAGTAGGTCCTAGAATTGGAAAATTTGTAGACGGAAAGGTAATACCTATCCCTGGGCACAACCAAATATTAGCAACCTTAGGAGTCTTTATCCTTTGGTTAGGATGGTTTGGTTTTAACGGTGGATCTCAACTGGCTTGGGGTGGTGACGATGCGGTTGGTGCTTCTAAAGTAGTACTAATCACGAATCTTGCTGCTGCTGCTGGTGCATTAGGAGCGCTTATTACAACATGGATCTGGTACGGAAAACCACACTTGGCACAATCACTTAACGGTGCATTAGCTGGGTTGGTAAGTATTACTGCAGGTTGTGGAAACATGACGGCTGGTGGTGCTGTATTAGCAGGACTTATTGGTGGTGTTATCGTTGTTTTCTCTATCGAGATTATCGAAAAGAAACTTAAAATTGATGATGCTATTGGAGCTGCATCTGTTCACGGAGTCGTTGGATTCTGGGGAACTATTGTCATCGGACTTTGGGGAATTGACGGAGACACTAACATTGGACTATTCAATGGCGGTGGAGCTGATCAACTTATAGCTCAACTTACAGGCGGGGTTGCTTACGCTGTTTGGGCTGTTGTTCTTTCGTTTATTGTATTCGGAATCCTTAAGAAAACTGTTGGACTAAGAGTGACAGAAGAAGAAGAAGTTGCTGGACTAGATATCTCTGAGCATGGAACTATTGCTTATCCAGGTAAAAGAGAAAGAGGTTAAGAGTAATTTCAATACCATACTGAGCATTTAATGCTCTCAAAAAATTAAAAATTAGTTTGTGATTTTTAGTTTGTGTTAAAAACCCTAGGGGCCATGTGCTTCTAGGGTTTTTATTTTTAGCTATTTTACACGATTTACTTAATATACCTTTATTATAAGTGGGGTAATTTTATTAATATCACAAAAAAACATGTCACCCCCTGTAATTTTATAGGGGTGTCTTTATTTTTATTTATTTTTGAAAACAAACTAAAATTTAATTTAAATGAAAAAAGTAGAGGCAATTATTAGAAAATCTAAGTTTTCTAATGTCAAAAAGGCGCTGCATGAAGTCGGTGTCAATTTCTTTTCCTATTGGGACGTAACAGGTCTAGGAAACGAAAAAGAAGGCCATGTTTACAGAGGTGTTTCTTATAGCACGAGTGACATACAAAGACGTTACTTATCTATTGTCGTAAATGATGATTTTGAGGAAGTGACCATTAAAGCAATCCTAGCAGCTGCATCCACAGGAGAGGTTGGTGATGGAAAAATCTTTGTATCACAGGTCGATGAAGTATATAGAATTAGAACCGGCGAAAAAGGCGGAAACACACTAAAATAACAACAATGGAATTACTTACAATCAATAACGTATGGATGATGATCTGTACAGCACTCGTCTTTTTTATGCATTCAGGGTTTGCATTTCTCGAAATCGGACTTACCCGTCAAAAAAACACGATTAATATTTTATTTAAAAACATCTTTATTATCACTGTCGGACTGTTACTTTATTATATAGTCGGCTTTAACCTAATGTATCCAGGCGACTTTAATGGGGTCTTTGGATTTGCTGGTTTTGGATTAGAGGCTCCTTTAGCAGACGGTACTTTTGATTTAGCTTATAGCGAAGGCTATACCTATTGGACCGATTTCTTATTCCAAGGCATGTTTGCAGCAACTGCTGCGACTATTGTTTCGGGTGCTGTTGCAGAGCGCATGAAAATTGGTGCTTTTATGATTTTCACAGTCTTATATGTAGGTTTCGTGTATCCAATTGCGGGGTCTTGGCAATGGGGTGGTGGATTTTTATCTTCATTAACGATTGGAGAAACCGAAGGCTTTTATGACTTTGCAGGTTCTACACTTGTACACTCCGTTGGCGGATGGGCTGCTTTAGTAGCTGTTTATCTTCTAGGTTCGCGAATAGGAAAATTTAACAACGGAAAGTCACAGGCAATTCCTGGACATAGCATTCCATTGGCAACAGCGGGGGTTCTTATTCTTTGGTTAGGATGGTTTGGTTTTAATGGAGGCTCTGTACTTTCTGCAGATCCAGAAGCTACGTCCTTAACATTAGTAACGACTTGTTTGGCAGCTGCGGCGGGTGGCGTTATTGCGATGCTTACCTCAACAATATTGTATAAAAACTTAGATTTAACAATGTTTCTAAATGGGATATTAGGAGGTCTTGTAGGGATTACAGCAGGAGCCGATCAAATGAGCCCAGGAGATGCAATCCTAATTGGAGCAATTGCTGGAGCACTTATTGTGTTTGCTGTGAGTTTAATCGATAAAATTAAGTTAGATGACCCTGTAGGCGCCATAGCTGTTCACCTTATTTGCGGAATCTGGGGAACCCTAGCCGTAGGACTTTTTGGAGCCAAAGCAGGATTTGATCAATTTGCAATTCAACTAATAGGAGTTTTGTGTTATGCAGTATTTTGTGTAGCAACCTCTTTTATTATTATATACATTTTAAAGAAAACTGTAGGGATCAGAGTTTCGGAACGAGAAGAACTAGAAGGTCTTGATGCACACGAACATAAAATGGACGCTTACCCAGATTTTAGATTAAATGAACATTAATCAACTCGTTTAATTAGTCAAGAAAAAGCCTCTAAATTATTTTTAGAGGCTTTTTAATTGAATATAACTTTTAATTTTATGCCGAGTTTCGACTCGCATTGATATTTCCAAACAAAGATCGCATGACGATTTTTTCATACGTTTGGATTTGAGATTCGTCTCTAGGCGTTTCTTTTTCTAGTTCCTGAATTTTCTTTAAAGCATATTGTTGAATCGTTAATAACGGTAAAACAATTGATTCTCTTACCGAAATTGAAGCCTTTCCTGCAGGTTCTCCTTGCATCAGTTCATCATAGCCCGTCAACTTTAATAACAAGCGTTTTGTAGTCACATACTCGCTATAAATAACATTCCAAAAAGCACCGTATTCAGGATCTTCAGACATGTACTTTGTCAAATCAAAGAATGATTTTGACAAGGACATCATACTGTTTTCAATCAGTGTTTTGAAAAAATCTGAGGTTTCAAACAAGCGCTGAGCTTTGTCAAATTCGCCAATGTCTTCATAATGTTTAAGAGCCGTTCCAACTCCAAAAAATCCTGGAACATTTTGTTTCAATTGACTCCAAGATCCTACAAATGGGATGGCTCGTAAATCTTCAAACACCAAGCCTTCTGATTTTCCTCGTTTTGATGGGCGACTCCCTATGTTCGTTTTTGCATAAAACTTCAACGTACTCATATGTTCTAAGTAAGAGATAAACTTAGGATGAGCCTTAAAGTCAACATACGCTTCATAGCTCAATTTAGACAACTGCGCCATGACTTCTCTGTTTTCAGGAGTCATTCTAAGGTCTTTATCGCTAAGGCTATTGTGAATTCCCGAGCTAATCAATTGTTCTAAATTGTATTGTGAAGAATCTAACGTTCCAAAATTTGAGCTAATTGTTTGTCCTTGTATTGTGAGTTGCACTTCTTTGTCTTCAATTGTAGGTCCTAAAGAAGCGTAAAAATTATGTGTTTTACCGCCACCTCTTGCAGGTGGTCCGCCACGGCCATCAAAGAAAATAACGGTGATGTCGTATTTTCTAGACATCGCAGTTAGCAATTCTTTTGCCTTATAAATCGCCCAATTGGCCATTAAATACCCTCCATCTTTTGTACCATCACTAAATCCAAGCATTATGGTTTGTCTGTTGCCACGTGCTTTTAGATGTGCCATATAATTAGGATTCGAATACAAATCTTCCATTACGGAAGGGGCATTTTCTAAATCTGTAATTGTCTCAAAAAGAGGGGCTATATCAACGGTTAATTCGTCCTCAAACGCTACCAGCTTAAGCATGGCATATAATTGCATGACATTAAGGGTGGTTTGATTGTTACTTATGATATAACGGTTGGCCGCTTTTTCGCCATTGGTGTGCTGAATCGATTTGAGAGCCTCCATTGTTTTGAGCGCCTTCAAAGTGTTCTTGTCTGAAATTAACGACAAATCAAGAGATCCTTTTATTTTTGAAAGAATTTCAACCTGATCGGCTTCTGCCAAGCTGTGGTAATTTTTAGGAAATACTTTACTTCCATTTTCTATCAACGCATCCACCATATCATTAAACACTTTGTTGTGTTCACGACTGTCTTGACGAATATCTAAGGTAGAAAAATGAAATCCAAATAAATGAATTTTATTTAACAGGCTGTTCACTTCGGAGGCGTATAGGGATTGGTGTTTTTCAACAATAATCGATTTAATCGCTTTTAACTCTGTTGTCAAATGCTGTAAGGTTAAAGTCGATTTTTTATTTGTGATAATCTTATAGAGTTCTGCCTCTAGTGCTAATACGCGATCTTCAACTCCCGCAAAAGACAATTTTCTTTTAAGCTTGCGGAGGTCACGATAATAATTTTTTATGATGGTTTCACGAAGTCTCGCGGCTACTTTAAGCGTAATTTCTGGAGTCACAAACGGGTTGCCATCTCTGTCGCCACCAGGCCAAAACCCAATATTAATAATATCATTATCAATATGCTTACCATTAAAAATATTTTGTTGGATGTAATCATAAACTGTCCCAAAAGACTTGTAGAATACATGCTCTAAATACCAAATTAAACTCACCGCCTCATCGTAAGGCGTGGGTTTGGATTGTTTAAAGAATGGCGTTTTTCCAAGTTGTGCTAAAAGTTCGTTGATACGAAACAAATCATTTTCGCGAATGGCTTCTGTCAAATCTGTGATGATTCCCAATACAGAACCTGGGTAAAATTGCGTGGGGTGTGCTGTTAACACAATACGCACTTTAAATTCTTCTAAACATTTTTGAAGATTTTCTAATTTATTTTCAGAAGTCGCAACTTCTTTTAAACTTCGCAAAGTTCCTATTCCGTCCATATTGTTTACAATAGGAAACGCCGCATCTTCAATGGCATCAAATAACACCACTTGACGCTCTATGTACTGTATAAAACGAAACAATAAATTGATTTGACTTTTAGGGGAACGCCTTGCTTGGTATTTTTTAAAAAATGAATTAACGATGGTAGTTGGATCTTCATTGTTAGCAAAGCCTTTTTGACAGGTCTCAAAAAATAGTGGCAATAACGCCCCTGTTTTGGTAATGGAATCAAACGGTAGAGTCATAAATATACTGTTGTATATTTGATATTTTGATAGTACATTTTGTTTAAACCTGGTAATTTTTGGCTGTGTAGACATTGATTCAATTCATTTAATTGCCGTCAAAATTACTAAAGCATCATCAATTCTCATCTATAAAACTGGAATTTTTACGAATATTTATATATTGACTGACTTCTCAAGGTGAAATCTTAGCAAAGCAGAGAAAATGTTCAATATTTTTTAGGGATTTCTACCGCGCTATTTAAGAATTTAAGCGGTTGTTTGCTTTTTTGTATCGATAAATCGTCTGACTTACTGTAAATTTAGGCTTTCTAATTGCTATCTCTTTTTTTATGATTGAAATCGAACGTAAATTTTTGGTAAACTCAAACGACTATCGCGCAGAGGCCTCTTCAGTCATTACGATCACTCAAGGCTATCTAAATTCCAACCCCGAACGGTCGGTTAGAATTCGGCTCACAGATCAGACCGCTTTTATCACTGTAAAAGGAAAAAGCAATGAAAGTGGACTAAGTCGATTTGAATGGGAAAAAGAACTCTCTAAAACAGAAGCGGAAGTACTTCTAAAACATTGTGAAAAAACTATTATTAGCAAAACTCGTTATGAAGTTCCTGTTGGAGCTCACTTGTTTGAAGTGGATGAATTTTTAGGAGCTAACAAAGGTTTGGTTGTGGCTGAAATTGAACTTCGTTCGGAGGATGAAACATTCTCCAAACCCGATTGGCTTGGGGAAGAAGTAACAGGAACTACAAAATATTACAATTCCAACCTCAGCAACACCCCTTTTTGCGATTGGAAATGATTGCGTAATTAGCATTAAAGTGGGTCTAAAATTATTATATTCGTAACTTAAATCGATTTTAAAAACCATACAAATGAACACAAACTCAAGTGATTTTAAAATTCAAGAAGTACTGGATGCTCTTGGTGTAAAAGCTATAAATTTAGGAACGTCCACGGGTACAAATAGTTTTTCTAACGGCGTTAGTATCGATAGTTATTCTCCTGTCGATGGCAAGAAAATTGGGAGTGTCATTTGCACTTCTAAAGAAGATTATGAGGCGGTAATGGCAGCAGCAACAGCAGCGTTTCCTATGTGGCGGGCAATGCCTGCACCTCAGCGTGGCGAAATTGTACGTCAATTTGGAAATAAACTAAGAGATTTAAAAGAGCCCCTTGGAAAATTAGTGTCTTATGAAATGGGGAAATCCCTGCAAGAAGGCTATGGAGAGGTTCAAGAAATGATTGACATCTGTGATTTTGCGGTGGGTTTGTCACGACAATTAAACGGACAAACGATTCCTTCAGAGCGTCCAGGTCATGTGATGCGAGAGCAATGGCACCCGATTGGTGTGGTGGGTATTATTTCTGCGTTTAATTTTCCTGTTGCGGTGTGGGCATGGAATACGGCATTGGCGTGGGTTTGCGGCGATGTCTGTGTTTGGAAAGGTTCTGAAAAAGCTCCTCTGTGTGCTATTGCCTGTCAAAATATTATTGCCGAAATTTTAAAACAAAACAACTTGCCAGAAGGCATTTCATGTATTATTAATGGCGATTATACCGTTGGTGAGATGATGACAACCGATACCAGAATTCCTTTAGTATCTGCAACGGGTTCTACAAGAATGGGAAGAATTGTGGGGGCTACTGTTGCCCAGCGTTTTGGAAAATCGCTCCTAGAGTTAGGGGGTAACAATGCCATTATTATTACTCCAACAGCAGATTTAAAAGTGGTCGTGCCTGGCGCTGTATTTGGAGCTGTTGGCACCTGTGGTCAGCGTTGTACTTCGACTCGCCGACTCATTATTCACGAGTCTGTATACGATAAAGTAAGAGATGCAATTGTGGGCGCTTATGGACAATTGACCATTGGAAATCCTTTGGATGAAAAAAATCATATTGGACCTTTAATCGATCACGATTCTGTAAACACCTATTTAGCAGCTATTGAAAAAGCAAAAGCTGAAGGCGGTACTGTGTTGGTCGATGGCGGTGTTTTAGAGGGTGAAGGCTATGAAAGTGGCTGCTATGTAAAACCTGCCATTATTGAGGCTGAAAACCATTTTGAAATTGTGCAACACGAAACCTTTGCACCGATTTTATACTTAATGAAATATTCTGGGGACGTAGAAAACGCCATCCAAATACAAAACGGAGTTGCGCAAGGCTTGTCTTCTGCGATTATGACCAACGAGCTGAAAGAAGCCGAAAAATTCTTGTCTTATGCCGGATCCGATTGTGGTATTGCGAATGTGAATATTGGAACTTCTGGTGCCGAAATTGGCGGTGCTTTTGGTGGTGAAAAAGAAACAGGGGGTGGACGTGAGTCGGGCTCAGATGCTTGGAAAGTGTACATGAGACGCCAAACAAACACCATTAATTATTCGGATGAATTGCCATTGGCACAAGGAATTAAATTTGATTTATAGACTCTTTATATTTTACTAGGCTAATAATGTAACTCTAAAAGCAAAGTCTCCTAGCTTAACGGAACTCCTAAGAATAAGATAAAATGTAATCCGTTTAAAGTATCTGTTTTGGAATAATACTATGTGATAAATTATATGGCTCAAAGTTGGGAAACTTTGCGCAGTAGGCGTGACAGATCGGACTTTATATCTGTGATTTATTTGCTAAATTAGGTGCAAAAACCGCTACCCCCATCAACCCTAACATCAAATAAAAATGAAAGTTACTCTTGAAAAAAATGAAAAGCTGGGAGCTATGGTCTTTGCCTCTATTTACCCCCTTTACTGGAACAGGTTGCAAAAACATGGAAGAACCAAAGAAGAGTTCCATAAAGTCATAGAATGGTTTACTGGTTTTAATGAAAGCCAACTACAAACCCTTATTACTGAGAAAGTCACGTTTAGGACCTTTTTTGAAAAGGCCACAATTCACCCCAATGCTCACCTAATTAAAGGTGTGGTTTGCGGGTATCGAATAGAAGACATTGAGGATGAATTTGAAGTGTATAAACAATGTCGACGCATGGAAAAGCTAATTGATGAATTGGCTCGAGGTCGTAAAATAGAAAAAATTTTGCGTGAAGAAAACAAATAGAACCTTCGGCTTAAGCCTTCTAACTATACTTTGCCTTTCTTAAAATTCGTATGCTTTCTTTATAGAGTGCATACACCTCGTCGCTGTGTTTATACAATAAGGGCTTTGCGGCTTGAAGTTGTGAGAGTGCTGCATCAAAACCATTAAAATAACAGATTAAATAAGTCGCAGGAACATTTTTTAAATCTTTGAGCTGCGCAGCTGTCAGTTTCATCCCTTGCTTCAGTCGGTCTATAAGCGCATTATTCGCATTAAAAATATGGTGTAGAATTTTTTTATCGTACTGCGGTGGCTTAAACAACAATTTGGAGTCAATGCTGTAAATGGCATTATTCCCAAAAGTAATGACCGTTTCCTCCAACTGGTAATAGGTGTTTTTACCGTTCAATCCCAAATTCACATACTCAATAATTTTAAAAGAATCGTTGTCGTAAGAGAGTTCCACAGCATCCAAAGTCGAATAAAACAAACGCACTTGCTCATTAATCAACTCAATATCCACCCGCGAATAAAACGTTTGAGTCTTAATCTTCTTTTTCTGACCAGACCAACACATCACAAAATATTCTTTAAAAACCTTATACGTTGGATTATAGTCTTTGCGTTGTGTCATAAAATCAAACACCCCGTCCAAGGTATATTCAATGTTATTTCGGGAATGGGACTCAATGGCCGCCACAATTTCAGAATTGGAATCCGTCAATTCAATATCAAACACCTTTGGCACACTCATACTGCCCTCTCTAAAAAACACATTTCCTCCATAATATTTCCAAATATTTTTTCGAAGCGAAGTAATTTCTTGGGATTCTTTTGGGCGAATGGTCACCAATCCCACCACCTTATCGTTGTCTAAATGTGGAAACGGAATGTTTTCGTACTGAATAATTGGTGGGTGACTTAAATAGGCGTTCACCAAATTTTGAATTTTACTATCATCAAAAAAATCAACCCCAATAATGTGGCTGTACTGATCGTCCACCCCAATCACGATGTACGAATTGTTATTTGGGTTGCTATTGGATAAGGCACAAATGTGTTTCAAAAACTTTGCTTTACCCTCTTTGCTGCTGATGTTAATTTTTAACTTTTTATCATAAAAACTACTCTCGTCATTATGGGCAAGAAGATTTTTGATAAGCAGTCGTTTATTAATCATTTTTAAGTCTTTTAGGGAACCTCATGCCCTTGGCTTGATTCCAGTATTTTAAACCAATCTTGAGTTGATAAATGTATAGACACGGCGTTCGAAGCCGCTTTAATACGTTCTAAATTTGTACTCCCAATCACAGGGTGAATCCCTGAGGGGTGTTGTAAGATCCAAGCCAACATTAACTGATCTGGTGTGGCGTTATACACAGCAACTAAACTCTCGAGTTGGTCTAAAATACGTTTTTTTTGAGGAGTGGTTTCTTCGCTAAAAATGCCGCCTAAAGGTGCCCATGCCATCGGTGTGATTTTTTGTGTTAACATCTGGTCCAAACGTCCGTCAAACAGGGCCTGATACTGCACAGCAGAGAACTCAATTTGATTGACTGCAATAGCCACTTCACTTGCAATAAGATCCACTTGTGAAGGTGTAAAATTAGACACTCCAAAATGATTTATTTTTCCTTCTTTTTTTAGCCGTTCAATCGCCTCCATAACTTCGTAAGGATGCATTAACGGATTGGGACGATGAATCAAAAGCACATCCAAATAGTCTGTTTTTAAATGCTTGAGAGATGCCTCTGCAGAAGCAATAATATATGCTTTTGAACAATCGTAATGTTTGAGTTCGTTTGAACGGTTTGGAGTTTTTAATTGAATCCCACACTTAGAAATAAATTGAACGCTTGAGCGCGATATCCCTGTCTTGGAAAACGCCGTTCCAAAAGCAGATTCTGTAGTATAGCCGCCATAAATATCGGCATGGTCAAAAGAACTGATGCCTAAATCGACCGTTGTTTGAATCATGCGTTGTATCTCATTTGTGTTGAAGTTTTTACCCCAAACGCCCCAAGACATGGTCCCAGCAATAATTTTTGAAAAGTGACTTTTATTCATTTTTGTAAAATAGACTCTAAAATTAACAAACAATCATTTATTATGTTCTAAAACAACCTTAAGTTTTAACCAATTATTAACAAGGAGAACGGAAATATTTTAACAAATTGCATAACCAATAAAAAATAGCCCAAATACAATTACATAAATTATCACAATGGAAGAAAATAACACCGCTGTTGACATTGCGTCAATAAATAAAAAAATTGAAAAAGAAAGTGCTTTTGTGGACTTGCTAACGCTCGAAATGGGCAAGGTGATTGTCGGACAAAAACACATGGTTGAACGTTTACTTATTGGCCTTTTAGGTCAGGGTCATATTCTCTTAGAAGGGGTTCCTGGTTTGGCTAAAACACTTGCTATAAACACCTTGTCACAAGCGGTTGCAGGAAGTTTTAGTCGGATTCAATTCACCCCAGACCTCTTACCTGCCGATGTTATTGGGACCATGATTTATAACATCAAAGCCAATGATTTTACGATCAAAAAAGGCCCTATTTTTGCAAACTTTGTACTGGCTGATGAAATCAACCGTGCGCCCGCAAAAGTTCAGTCGGCACTCCTAGAGGCAATGCAGGAAAAACAAGTCACCATTGGCGATGAAACCTTTGTTTTGGACAAACCCTTTCTTGTCATGGCAACTCAAAATCCAGTTGAACAAGAAGGAACTTACCCGCTTCCTGAAGCTCAAGTGGATCGATTCATGTTAAAAACAATCATCGATTATCCGAAAATTGAAGACGAACAGCATATTGTTCGAGCCAATTTAAAAGGTGCGTTTGAAAAAATTAAACCGGTTGTAACGGTCAAACAAATTTTGAGTGCTCAAGCCGCAGTTAGAGAGGTTTATATGGATGAAAAAATTGAAAAATATATTTTAGACATCGTGTTTGCAACGCGATATCCAGAAAAATACCGCTTGGCAGAACTGAAACCTTTAATTTCTTTTGGGGCCTCTCCAAGAGGAAGTATCAACCTAGCAACCGCAGCAAAGTGCTATGCTTTCATTAAACGCCGTGGATATGTGATTCCAGAAGACGTTCGTGCTGTCGTCTATGACGTATTGCGCCACCGTATCGGAATTACATATGAAGCAGAAGCAGAAAACGTAACTTCAGAAGATATTATTAGTAAAATTGTTAATGTTATTGAGGTGCCTTAATTCATAGTGACTTTTTGTGAGATTTATAAATCATACACACCCAACAGCACACTTATCAAATGGATACCAAGGAATTACTAAAAAAAGTTAGAAAAATAGAGATCAAAACACGGCGGTTGTCCGACCATGTGTTTGGAGGCGAATACCACTCGACTTTCAAAGGCCGTGGAATGACCTTTTCTGAAGTGAGACCGTATCAATATGGGGATGATGTTCGAAACATTGACTGGAACGTTACGGCTCGCTGCAACGAACCACACATTAAAGTATTTGAAGAAGAGCGCGAACTGACAATGATGCTAATGGTTGATGTCTCGGGATCCAAATTGTTTGGAACCGAACCACAGTTTAAAAATGAAATTGTCACTGAAATTGCCGCGACCTTAGCATTTTCAGCAACACAAAACAATGATAAAATTGGGTTAATTTTATTTTCTGATGGGATTGAATTGTACATCCCACCAAAAAAAGGGCGTTCTCATGTATTGCGAATTATTAGAGAATTGATTGAGTTTGAACCTAAAAGTAAGCTCACAGATATTGCAGAAGCCCTAAAGTTTTTGTCAAATGTGATGAAAAAGAAAGCCATTGTCTTTTTGCTTTCTGATTTCATGTCTGAAGACTATCAACACAACTTGAAAATTGCTTCAGGAAAACACGACATCACAGGAATCCGAATTTATGACAAATACGAGGCTGAAATTCCAAATTTAGGAATGGTGCAAATGGAAGACCAAGAAACTGGCGCCTCATTTTTAGTGAATACCGCCTCAAAAACAGTGCGTAAAAACTACCAAACAAACTATCAAAACAAGCTTCATTATTTCTCCGATAGTTTTAAGAAATCGGGAGCTGGAGCGCTCGGGTGTAGAGTCGATGAAAGTTATGTAAAGAAATTATTGGGTTATTTTAAACAACGTGGATAAGTCGTACATGAAAACAGAAAGAACCATAAAACAACGTTCCACTCAAAACATCTTTTTGAGTCTTTTCTGTGTACTTATTTCTCTTATAGGCTATAGTCAAGTAACGTCTAGTATCGATTCAACTGCCATAAAAATTGGAGCCGAGTTGTTTTATAAAATCCACGTGAAAACCGACTCCACCACGCTTGTGGTATTCTCTGAAGAACAAACATTTCAGCCACTTGAAATGATCAACAGTTATTCTATTGACACCACCAAAAAAGAGGGCTATTATCAACTCACTAAAACCTATGGACTTACTCAATTTGACTCTGGAGTTTATACCATTCCAAAACAAAAAATTAGGATTGGAGATAATATCTTTTTCACAGATTCTTTACAAGTTCAGGTTAATCCAGTTGTTGTAGATACAAGCAAGCAAAAGCTGTTTGATATTAAACCGCTTATCGAAGTTGATAAAAAACCTTCTAAAATTTGGAGAACTCTTGGGTTCATCTTACTCGCCTTACTTGGAATTGGAGGGGTTTTATACTGGTTTATATGGCGTAAAAAACCCATGTCCGAAGCAGAGAAAATTGCAGCTCTAAAACCTTATGAACGCGCCAAACTAGCGCTTGAAAAGTTAGACGAAGAGCGGTACTTTGAAAATGAAGAAATAAAAACATATTACTCGGATTTGACCTTAATCTTAAGACAGTATCTAGATGAAAAAGTGTACGAACAATCGTTAGAAAGTACAACAGACGAATTGATATTCCGCCTAAAAACACTTGAAGCCGCCAATCAAATTAAGTTAAGTAAAGAAACCATTCAGAATATTGAAACTATTTTGAAACGTGCCGATTTGGTGAAATTTGCTAAATCGAAACCCGATTATCAACTCGCAAAACTCGATAAGAATACCATCGATTTGGAGATTGACCATGTAAAAGAAGGACTTCCTGAACCTACCGAAGAAGAGTTGTTACAAGATTTAGCCTACCGTGAGGCACTCGCCCGAAAACAAAAACGCAAAAAAATTAAACAAATCACTGCAGCCATTCTAGGTGTGTTTTTAATTACCATGATTGGGCTTGTAATTCGATCTGGGTTCACAGAAGTCAAAGACACCGTGCTTAGAAACCCAAGTAAACTTTTATTAGAAAAAACGCCGTGGGTGACAAGTGAATATGGTGCTCCTGGAATCACCATTTCAACACCTGAAGTTTTGCAGCGTCAAATCGTAGAGCTTCCCGAAGAAATGAAAGGCAAGGTTCAAACAGTCACTTTTGCTTATGCTGGAACCGACACACCAATTGATGTGGTGATAAACAGCTCGAAATATGCGGCGGAAACCGACGAAGAGGGCAAGCAAAAAGATGTTCCAATTGACCTTTTAAAAGTAGCGGAAGGGGTCTTAGACCGTTTTGAAGAAAACGGGACTAAAAATATTATCACACGCAACGAACAGTTTATAACGCCCAATGGACAAGAAGGAATCAAAACGTTTGGAACCGCAGAATTTCTTGTAGAAGACAAACCCGTAAAAGGGGCGTATATACTATTAGGATTCTCGACACCCAATTTGTTACAACAAGTTATTTTGACTTGGAAAGAAGAGGATGTATATGCCGACCAAATTGTCGAGCGTATTTTAAATTCTATCGAACTCATTAAACTCACAAAAGACGACAAGTAATGTTTAACGGAATCGATTTTACTCAAAAAGAATTTTTATGGCTGCTGCTTGTGGTGCCTTGCTTGGTGTTTTGGTATGTGTTGAAACACAAAAAACAAACCGCTCAATTGAGCATTTCAAGCACGCAGGGCTTTCAAAGAAACACGGTTTGGAGTACGCTCAAACACTCTTTATTTATTTCCAGAATGGCGGCGATTGTTTTGGTGGTTTTGGCACTTGCACGTCCTCAAACGGTGGATGTATCTTCCAAAACAAAAACAACTCGCGGAATTGATATTGTGATGGCCATTGATGTTTCAGCGAGTATGTTGGCAAAAGACCTAAAGCCAAATCGACTTGAAGCACTAAAAAACGTCGCTGCTGATTTTATCAAAGGGCGTCCCAATGACCGAATAGGTCTTGTCGAATATGCAGGAGAAAGCTATACAAAAACTCCCATTACAAGCGATAAAAGTATTGTGCTTCAATCATTAAGAGATATAAAATATAATACCGTAATCACAGGTGGAACTGCCATTGGAATGGGGCTCGCAACCGCTGTAAACCGCATCAAAGACAGCAAGGCAAAAAGTAAAATTATTATTCTTTTGACAGATGGGGTCAACAACGCAGGGTTTATAGACCCCCAAACAGCAAGTGAATTAGCGGTAGAATATGGCATTAAAACCTACACCATTGGGCTGGGCACCAACGGCATGGCATTGTCGCCAATTGCCATTCGAAATGGCGTGTTTCAGTATGGAAAAATTCAAGTAGAAATCGATGAAGAGCTCTTAAAAGAAATTGCTGAGGTCACTAGTGGAAAATATTTTAGAGCAACAAACAACCGTAAATTAAAGGAAATCTACAAAGAGATTGACAAACTGGAAAAAACAGAAGTAGAAGAATTCAAGTTTTACAATTATGAAGAGAAGTTTAGACCTTTAATTTGGTTCGCCCTTGGGTTGTTGTTGTTTGAGTTTTTATTGCGATTTACAATATTTAGAAGTTTTATTTAGATGTATCAATTAGAAGAAAAAATATGGTTTTGGTTGTTGCTCATCCTTCCTGTGATGTTGGTAGTATTTCTGTGGACACTTCTCTGGAAAAAACGCGTCCAAAAAAAGTTTGGAAACACAAGCACCTTAAAACGGCTTAGTCCTGATCAATCTGTATTTAAATCGGTACTAAAATTTTGTGTGTTATCGCTTTCTATAAGTTGTTTTGTGGTTGCTTTGGTCAATCCAAAAATTGGCACAAAACTTGAGACCATCAAACGTGAAGGTGTTGATATTGTTTTTGCAATTGACGTTTCAAAAAGTATGCTCGCCGAAGATGTGGCACCCAATCGATTGGAAAAATCCAAACAACTTGTGACACAAATTATAAATAATTTGACAAGCGATCGCATCGGAATTATTGCCTACGCTGGTAAAGCATTTCCACAACTGCCAATTACAACGGATTATGGTACGGCAAAAATGTTTTTACAAAGCATGAACACTGATATGCTTTCCTCACAAGGAACAGCCATTGATGAAGCCATTCAGCTGTCGCGAAATTACTTTGATGATGAAGAACAAACCAACAGGGTTTTAGTGATCATCTCTGATGGAGAAGACCATAACGACCTCAGTGTGGAGGTGGCGGAAGCTGCTTCGGAAGAGGGTATCAAAATATACACCATTGGAGTGGGAAGTGAAAAAGGAGGGCCAATCCCACTCAAAAGAAATGGGGTGATTATGAGTTATAAAAAGGATAAAAATAACGAGACTGTTATTACAAAACTTAATTCAGAAACCTTAAAGTTAATCGCAGAAGAAGCTAAAGGGGCTTATATCGGTGGAAATTCTACCGCGGAAGTAGTAGAACAAATTCGCGATGTTTTGAATAAGATGGACAAAAAAGAATTTGAAGCCAAAGAATTTGCAGAATACAAAGATCAATTTCAATGGTTTTTAGGGTTGGGATTATTCTTTCTAATATTAGACATCTTATTTTTAGAGCGAAAAACAGCTTGGTTAAAACGCTTAAATTTATTTAACGAAAACCTATGACGTACTTAAATAACATACTTGAAACTCTGGGGGTTAAAAATAACCCAACCATATCTATTCGCTATTCATACCTTACTTTATTGTTTTTTATGACCCTGTTTGTTGGGACTGCACAAGAAGCAGATCTTCAATTAATTGAATCTAATGCGTATGTCTTTGAAGGAAATTCAATCGTTGGGGAAGATTTTATAGAGGCCGAAAAAAAATACCGTCTAGCAGTTTCGACAAAACAAAACAACGTTGCTGGTTCTTTTAATTTAGGAAATGCCTATTACAATTCTAAACTTTATGATGAAGCATTGTTACGCCATTTGGGTGCTGTAGAAAACAGCAGTACAAAAGCTGAAAAACACAAGGCATATCATAATATTGGAAATATTTTGATGCAAAAAAAACAGTGCAAAGAAGCGGTTTCAGCGTTTAAAAATGCACTTCGAAACAATCCTTCGGACGATGAAACTCGGTACAACTTAGCCCTTGCTCAAGAGTGTGCAAAAGAACAAGGCGACGGAGATGGAGATGGAGATGACGAAGATAAAGACAAGGATAAGGACGAGAACAAGGACGAGAAAGACGACAGCGACGAAAAACAAGACAAAGAAGATAAAAACAAAGATAAAGGAGACGAAGAAGATAAAAACGAAGGAGATGATAAGGAAGATGAAGACGGAAAACCAAAAGACGAAAAAGGCGATCAGAAAAACAAAGACCCAAAAAACGACAAGGGTCAGCCGCAACAACAGCCTGGAAAACTATCACCACAACAAGTAAAAAATTTACTTGAAGCGATGAATAATGAAGAGAAAAAAGTACAAGAAAAAATGAATGCCTCTAAAACAAAAGGGGTCAAAGTTAAAACAGAAAAAGACTGGTAGAGAATGAAACGGAACATACTTTTACTTACATTTTTTATTTCGGGACTCCTTTCGGCACAGGAGGTATCCTTTGATGCGAAAGTGAGTAAAAAACAACTCGGGATTAATGAGCGTCTTCGAGTTGATTTTACAATGAACACAGATGGTGATAATTTTGAACCGCCGAGTTTTGAAAACTTTACTGTGGTTGGGGGACCGAGTCAGTCCATCAATAATTCATGGATCAATGGAGTCCGTTCATTTTCAAAAAGCTATAGTTATTTTTTAGCCCCTAAAAAACGTGGTGAATTTACTATTGGTCAGGCAACCATTGAAATTGACGGAAAAACCTATAAAACGCTCCCAGTAAAAATAACCGTTACCGCCGCGATTGATAAGCCTAAAGACCCGAACGATCCTAATTATATTGCTTCAGAAAAAATTCACTTGGTCGCTGAAATTTCAAACGGAAACCCATATTTAAACGAAGCGATTACTGTGGTTTACAAACTGTATGTCGCTCAAAATACAGGGGTTCGAAACTGGCGAGAAATAGACAGTCCAAGATATAATGATTTTTGGAGTCAAAATATTGATGTTAAGGGAATCGATATTAAGCAAGGCACTTATAATGGGGAAGATTACCGCTACGTTGTCCTGAGAAAAACCGTTTTGTACCCTCAAAAAACAGGAAAACTAACGATTGAACCTCTATCTCTTGATATCACGGTTGAGGTTCCTTCTAATAGACGTGACGTTTTTGGTAGAAGTTTTATGAGTACCGTCAACAGAACCGTTGCTAGCAGAAATAGAGTTATTAATGTAAAACCCCTTCCTGAAAATGGAAAACCAGAGAATTTTTCTGGTGCAGTAGGATCTTTTGACTTTAAAGTGACCACCAATAAAGAATCTTTGAAAGCTACCGAGGCACTTGAATTAAAAGTGAGTGTGTCAGGAAAGGGCAATTTAAAACTCTTTAGACTTCCAAAACCTACACTTCCAAGTGCGCTAGAAGTTTATGAGCCTGAGCACTCTGAAAAGGTAAATACAAGAACCTCGGGGATGCAAGGAACCATTAGCGACAGCTATACAGTCGTGCCAAATTTTCAAGGAAGTTATCCAATTCCAAATGTGTCCTTTTCTTATTTTGATTTAAAAACAAAGCAATATAAAACACTCACTTCAGAACGCCTCATTATTGAAGTTAATGAAGGGCCTCAAAGTGCTGGAAGCACAAACAACACCCCTGGAGTCCTTACAGAAAATATCATCCCTGCTAATTTAAATTCATTTAGTTCCTTCAAAACAAGTACTAAATTTCAACCGATTATTTCAGAGCCCTTTTTTAATTCCAACTTGTTTTGGTTCTTATTATTAGGTCCATTCCTTTTAATACCATTTATTATGTTTGTGGTTAAACGCCGAACGACACGCGCTTTGGATGTGACCGGAAATAAAATACGTAAAACAAATCGATTGGCCCGTAAATATTTAAGTAACGCAAAAAAATCTCTCGGTCAAAAGGAGCAGTTTTATAATGCACTTGAGCGTGCACTTCACAATTATTTAAAATCAAAATTACGCTTAGAAACAAGCGAATTTAATAAAGAAAAAATAGAGGAGTTGCTCGGTAATAAAAACATAAACAGTGCAACCTTAGAAGGGTTTATTTCTCTTTTAACCTCCTGTGAACTTGCGAGATACACACCGCTTTCAACAGTTGACATGCAAAATGATTACAAAAAAGCAGCGGGTGTTATTAATGATTTAGACAAACAATTAAATTAAACAGATGAAGAAGTTTCTTATTTTTTGGTTGCTGTGTTTGGTTGGTTTTTCTCAAAACACAGAGTCGTTTAAGCAAGCAAATGACCTCTATAATTCAGGCTATTATAAAGAAGCCATCGTGCGGTATGACTCGATCTTAGCGTCCAATCAGCATTCTGCAGAACTGTATTTTAATCTTGCCAATTGTTATTATAAATTAAATGAAATTGGACCGAGTATCTTTTATTATGAAAAGGCACTTCAGTTATCTCCAAACGATTCTGATATTTTAAATAACTTAGGGTATGCTCAAAAAATGACAATTGACGCCATACAAGAGGTTCCCGAAAGTGGCACTTCAAAATTGCTAAACAAAATCCTCAACAGCTTAAGTGTAGATGGCTGGGCAGCTCGATGTGTTGGGTTGGCATTTCTTTTTGTTATTTTATTTTTAGGATATTACCTCTCCTACTCAGAAGCTAAAAAACGCCTGTTTTTTGTTTCGAGCTGCGGGGTTTTAATCGTTCTATTTATATCATTAGGATTGTTGTTCAAAAAAGACAGTCTTGATAATAATACACACCCCGCTATTGTTTTTGTTAAAGAAGCGGGGGTTAAAACGGAACCAAATCTAAGGTCTGAGACCTCGTTTACTCTTCATGAAGGCACCAAGGTTTTGGTGATTGAAGATTATAACGATGACTGGATAAAAATAAAGCTGCTTAATGGTGAGACCGGATGGATGACGCGTTCGGAATTAAAGGCGCTTTAGTTTATTTAAGAATAAATGTCATTTTTTATTCTATCTTTACAATTATCAACAAAAACACAATCGCTATCATAAAACATATTGCCCCTTTGTTCTCTCTTTTTTTTCTGCTAAACATAGCGGGGCCAACCCTTCTGCTTTTACAATCGAACAGTGAATTCTCAAAGGTTGTTGTTTCAACAGAACAAGAATCCGATACAAAAGACATCGAGGATGTTAATGAACTTGTTTTGAACAAAACACCTCTTCAAAGTATGAATCCACGTACAAGAGGTCAAGCGTTGTTGTTTGTATTTTGTAATAAATCTTTTTTAGATGTTTATTTAGAGTGTGTTTCACCTCCTCCAGATTATATTTAGATTACTTCCCTTATTCACAAAAAGATCTCATCTCTTTTAAATTATAATCTAATATCAATACAATGAAACAACTTTTTTCAAACATAAAAGGCGATGCCTTTGGTGGAATCACCGCAGGAGTCGTCGCATTGCCACTGGCTTTAGCTTTTGGAGTCTCTTCTGGACTCGGACCTAGCGCGGGTCTTTACGGCGCTATTTTTATCAGTTTTTTCGCCGCACTTTTTGGAGGGACCAACACTCAAATATCAGGCCCTACAGCACCAATGACCGCTGTAAGTATGGTTGTGATTTCCGGAATTATAGCTGCCAATGATGGCGACTTATCAATTGCACTGCCCGCCATATTAACCGTGTTTTTAATTGCGGGGCTTTCTCAAATTGGACTCGGTATTTTAGGCTTCGGGAAGTATATTAAATACATTCCTTACCCGGTCGTTTCGGGGTTTATGACTGCAATCGGTGTTATTATTTTACTAACACAAATCTTGCCTTCTTTAGGGTATAGCCCAAAAGAAGACCTTCAATTTGTCAATCAATTCAAGGCACAGGCCGAAGAGGTGATTCTTGAAAATATTTTAAAAGAGGAGGCTGGTGAAGGAATATTGGTCTTGGAAAATTTTCAAGAAACCATTGATCGCGCTTCTTTAATTTCGCAAGATGATATCCAAAAAGAATCTGAAAACTTAGCTTCTAAAGAGGCCTCTGGAACAATCGGCGCACTAAAACTTATGCCAAGAGCACTTCAAAATATCAACTGGCTAGAACTGCTGCTGGCTTTGGGAACTATTTTTATTATTTATGGGTTTAAACGCATTACAACGGTAGTGCCTAGCACACTCGTCGCTTTAATCATCATGTCTGGAATCGCAATTGGGTTTGGGCTGAATTATAAGCCTATCGAAGAAATTCCTAGCGGGTTGCCCGTTCTTCAACTAGAAATTTTTACTAAGTTTAAATTAACGACCATTACACCCTATATTTTCACCGGGTTTACACTCGCGTTATTAGGAGCAATTGATTCCTTGCTAACGAGTATTGTGGCGGATAATATGACCAAAACAAAACACGATCCAAACAAAGAACTTATAGGTCAGGGAATTGGAAATAGTATTGCGTCTCTTTTTGGAGGAATTCCGGGTGCTGGAGCCACCATCAGAACGGTAGTAAATATAAACTCTGGAGGGAAAACAAAACTTTCTGGAATGATTGCCGGCATAATGCTGTTGTTTATTTTATTGGCCTTAGGTCCTATCGCTTCAAAGATTCCTACCGCCGTCCTTTCTGGAATTTTGATAACCGTTGGAATTGGCGTGATGGACTACAAAGGTCTAAAAGCAATTCCGTCATTACCAAAAGATATGTCGTTTGGTCCTTTAAAATTAAGTTCTGAGGTCATCATCATGCTCGTTGTGTTGTTGCTCTCTACGTTTTGGGATTTAATTTTTGCTGTGGGAATTGGCTTAATTATATCCTGTTTGATGTTTATGAAAAAAATTGGAGATTTAACTTCTGAATATTCCAATGTAAAAGTGTTAAAAGAAAAGAGTTGGCCGGACGAAAAAAACATTCCAGAACGCTTGAAAAAGTCTGTGTTTATTAAGCGTATCAAAGGGCCTTTGTTTTTTGGATCAACTTCAGACTTTCAGCAACTTTACAAACAAATTCCAGATACTGCGACCACTGTAATTTTGCGCTTGGAACGTATGCAATATATGGATCAATCTGGGCTTTATGCTATGGAAGACATGATTCAAGAGCTGCAAACAAAAAATATCGAGGTGCGGTTTGTAAACCTGTTAAAACAACCGCGATATATGATGGAACGGATTGATATCATCCCAGATTTTATTCCGGAGGGACATATTTATGACAGTTTAAAGGCTTGTATCCAAGAGCTGTCTTAATCTGTTTTAAGTTTCGATTATTCGCTTAAGGGAGCTGGGATAGTTGGGAGCTCCAGTGGTGTTTCTTCATTTATAAAATTTGGAAAAATCATTGGAGCTAACGACTTTACTGGATTATAAAGGATGGATGTTTCGATTTCTTCGTCAGAGACAAAAGGAATGGTTTTGTTTAAGGAATTAAAAATCAATAATAGAACACTGAGTATTAAAGCAATTTTAAGACCTCCAAAAAGACCTCCTAATAATTTATTTAGAATTCCTAGAGCTGCAAAATCGGCAAGCTTGGTTAATGCTTTTCCTGCAAGAGAAACCACTAAGACAATGACGACAAATGTAATGGCAAAAGCGGTGATATTTATTGTTTTTTCACCCCATTCAAAACGGTTTGACAAAAATTCTGCTGCATAATTACTAAAGTGTACCGCTCCATAAACACCTACTAGCAGAGCAAGTAAGGAAGTAACCTCAACAAAAAAACCTTTTGACAATCCTTTGATGAGTCCATAAAGAATGAGTGCGCTTAAGATAATATCAATGATTGCCATGCTGATTGATTTCTTTAAATGATTTACAAAAATTAACACTGATTGCTAACTTAATAACTCAAATGTTTCGTTTCTATTTTAATACACCCTAAATTTACGAAATAATTATGGCTCGAGACGAAGAACTTAAAAAACGATGGGAAGAGGTGGTTAAAAAACTATCCGCTCAATTTTCAGATGGTGACCCCTTAGACCTAGATGGCATCATCTATCTTATTGGGGTACAAGAACTTGGGCAACTACACAGGACATTCAAAAAGGACGAAAAGCTAAACCTAATGCACATTGCCATCTGTCGGCTTTTAGAGCCTTACGGCTATTATGTGTTTGATTATTTCGATGAACAGGGTTGGCCACATTATACGATAAAAGAAGCCTTGCCTAATTTAAAGGCTGGCGAACAAAGCATTCTAATGAAGGATGCGATTGTAAACTATTTTATTGAGGCGAAGTTTATTAGTTAAGATTTCTTAAATTTGGCCATTATTTAAATTAATCATGATAGAGAAAATCCATAAACTTATAGAGGAGGCTGAGGCTTTTTCAACACAGTCTTTAAAAGAACTAGAAGAATTTCGCATTAAGTTTCTTGGAAAAAAAGGACTTTTAAATGATTTGTTTGCAAGCTTTAAGGAGGTTCCAAACGAACAAAAAAAAGACTTTGGACAAGCCATCAATAAATTAAAAAGTGTCGCTCAAGAAAAAGTAAGTTCCTTAAAAGCGATTTTAGAAAACACTTCGAGTGAGGCATCTCTTTTTGGCGATTTATCTCGTCCTGGCGAACCTTTTAATATTGGGGCTAGACACCCCATTTCGTTAGTAAAAAATCAAATTATTGATATCTTTTCACGAATTGGATTTAATGTAAGTGAGGGTCCAGAAATTGAAGATGATTGGCATAATTTCACGGCCTTAAACTTACCAGAACACCATCCTGCAAGAGATATGCAGGATACGTTTTTTATTCAAACTGATCCAGATATATTATTACGTACACATACAAGTTCGGTGCAAGTGCGTTATATGGAAAATAATCAGCCGCCTATCCGTACCGTTTCTCCAGGAAGGGTCTATAGAAACGAAGCTATTTCGGCACGCTCCCATTGTTTTTTCCACCAGGTAGAAGGGTTGTATATTGACAAAAATGTGAGTTTTGCTGACTTAAAACAAACGCTACAGTATTTTACAACAGAGCTTTTTGGAAAATCAAAAATAAGACTACGACCTTCTTATTTTCCGTTTACAGAACCGAGTGCTGAGGTCGATGTATATTGGGGACTAGAAACTGAAACAGACTATAAAATGACCAAAGGCACGGGTTGGCTAGAGATTATGGGCTGTGGAATGGTTGACCCCAATGTCCTTGAAAACTGTGGCATTGACTCTAAAGAATATTCAGGCTTTGCCTTTGGTATGGGAATTGACAGAATTGCATTGCTATTACACCAAATTAGTGACATCCGATTGTTAAGTGAAAATAATGTCCGTTTCTTAGAACAATTTAAAAGCGCACTTTAAATCTCTTTTTTGAAAAAAGACATTCTCATTCCAAAAGTAAAAGGCATTTCTTTAGCGGTTGTTCATGAATACAACAACACCTATAATTCCTATGATTGGAACGCATATATCATCAACGAAAGGTCTATTGATTTAGAAATGGTGATTGTTGTAACCAAGGGCTACTCTGAGACTAAAAAAACAGCGACTTTTAGAAAAAAAATTGACGTTCTTCCCGCTAAAAGTTTTGCAAAAATTGGAATGCTTTCGGAAGATGTTTTGTCTATAAACAATCGTTTTAACGTTTCTTTTTTTGAAGGTAATACCCTATACGAAAAGTCCTTTGAGTTTAAAAAAAATACGATTAACGAAAAGGCACTTCAGCAAATTCCTCTTATAAACCTGAAGGGTGTTTTAAAATCTTAACCCAGTTTTTCTGTAAGTTTCTTAAACGCTTTTTTAGCGTCTTTATTCATGTATAAAATGTCATAAACAGTATCAATAATCGGGGTTTGGGCTGGTTTTTCTTTGCCTTGATTTATTTGGTGTGCACTTTTTGAGGCATAATACCCTTCGGCGATCATGCTCATTTCCATTTGTGCAGATTTCACGGTATAGCCTTTACCAATCATGTTTCCAAACATTCTATTCCTTGAAAACAAGGAGTAGCAAGTCACTAATAAATCTCCTAAATAGACCGTTTCGTTGATGTTTCGTTTCATTTTATGGACTTTTTTAATGAACCGTTTCATTTCGCGTGTGGCATTACTCATCAGAACACTTTGAAAGTTATCACCGTAGCCTAGGCCATGGGCCATTCCGGCAGCAATTGCATATATGTTTTTTAACATGGCTGCATATTCTGCACCTACAACATCGTCATTGGCGCTGGTTCTTATGTAATTACTAGAGAATTGATCCGCTACAACGTTCGCAATATCAAGATCTGCACAGGCAATCGTCAAATACGAAAGCCGTTCTAAGGCAACTTCCTCCGCGTGACAAGGACCTGTTAATACAACAATGTTATTTAAATCAACTCCGTATTTTTGATGAAAATGTTCGCCTACTAAAAATCCTGACTCCGGAATAATTCCTTTCACAGCGGACATAATTATTTTAGAAGAAATATCGATCGTTACTTTTTGAAGTTCACTCTCAATAAATGCAGATGGAATCGCAAATATTAATACATCTGCAGCCTCTGCCACTGTGTTAATATCTGTATTTAAGCGCAGCTGGTCAAGGTTTAATTCTACTAAACTCAAGTAAGAAGGGTTGTGTTCTTCGGAAATAATATAATCTATTGTCTGCTGTTTTCGAACATACCAATCCACTTGATCGCTGTTTTCACAAAGCATCTTAACGATTGCCGTTGCCCAACTTCCACTTCCAAAAACTGCGTATTTTAAACCTGAAGACATTTAGATGGTTGTTTTAGCGTTCAAAAGTACTAAAAATATATGTTCTGAACTTTGGCACCCTAGGGTTTACTTAAATTTGTTTTCTATGATTTCCAAAAATCGAGCCTCTATTTCTTCTTGTCCCTCCCAGTTATTGTAGTCTGGCTTGATAATTGACTCTAATAAATTTGTCGCTTCTTCATACGAATCTAAAGTACTTAGTTGAGACAATACCCGCTCATAATCTTCATTATTGTTTTCAAATAAGTTTTTGACAAAAGCAAGACGGTCGTTTAGTCCTATTTGAAACCCCTGTGTTTTTAGCTGATCGTTTAAAGAGGTTTGTGGCGAATCCGTCTCTACGGCATCAAAAATAGGAAGCTGTGCATAGCTTGGTGACAACTCATTGAGGTCATGCTCTACGACTTCTGAGGGCTCTTCTTTAGGTTCATTTATAGCCTCTATGATTGTGTCAACTTCTATTGTTTCTTCTGGCATTTGAGCAACCATATCCTTAATTTTCTCGATGGCAGGTTCCATAATCGACTCTTCTTCCTCGGAATCTATATTTACAAACGTTTTGTCGGCGACTTCAACGGAGTCCGTAATTTTATTATTAAACGCCCCTTCAAGTGAATTGAAAAACGAAGTGTCCATTCCAGCAAAATCAGACAATTCTCCTTCCTGATTGTTTTCAATAAATTTTAAAACTGTAATTTTTTGATAAAGCAACGCTATTTCAGAGTGCATTTTTTCAAGGTCTTCTTTCCCTGTAAGTTTAAGGACTCTATGAGCAATACTTATTAATTCGGACTCTAATTTTTTTTTCATGTGTATGTTTTTTTTGTATTCACTTGGGTTGGCTGTTAATCATTCTCTTATTTTAAAAAGCGTTTGACATGTGCGCTTCATGGAGTTATATGAATTAATTTATCCTCGTTTTTCGTTGCTTGTAAACTATTTATTAATACCCTTTTAAAACTTTTAAATTTTTACTTTTGATTTTTAATAAATTTGTGTCACCTTTATAAAAACGAAAGTAATTTCGTATTGGTGTTAAAATTACAAAATGTTTCTCGAAAATACAGTAAACCCTAAAGAACAATTTGGTTGGATCGAAGTCATCTGCGGATCGATGTTTTCTGGAAAGACCGAAGAATTAATTCGTCGCTTAAGACGGGCTCAGTTTGCAAAGCAAAAAGTTGAGATTTTTAAACCTGCGATTGATGTCCGTTACGATGATGAAATGGTCGTTTCTCATGATTCCAATGAAATTCGTTCGACGCCAGTGCCCTCTGCTTCAAACATCCCGCTTTTAGCAGATGGATGTGATGTTGTGGGTATTGACGAGGCACAGTTTTTTGATGATGAAATTGTAAATGTGTGTAATCAACTTGCTAATAAAGGGGTTCGGGTGATTGTTGCCGGGCTAGATATGGATTTTAAAGGAAACCCTTTTGGGCCCATGCCTAATTTGATGGCAACTGCAGAATATGTTACCAAAGTGCATGCTGTTTGTACGCATACAGGAAACCTAGCCCAATATAGCCACCGTAAATCTAAAAACGACAACCTCGTTCTTTTGGGGGAGGTTGATGAATATGAACCCCTCAGTAGAGCTGCTTATTATAAGGCGCTCACAAAAGAAAAGTTGCAAGACATGGATGTGGTTAGTCCTGTGGATGTCAGTGCAAACAAAAAAGATTCTAATGTCTAAAGTAACTGAAACCACTTTAGAAATTAACTTGGCTTCTTTAAAGCATAATTTTGAGTTCCTAAAATCAAAACTCAAGGATAAGACACTTTTTTTAGCGGTCGTAAAAGCGTTTGCTTATGGAAGTGATGCTGTTGTGGTTGCAAAATGTCTCCAAAAAATGCGAGTGGATTATTTTGCAGTGGCCTATATTAGTGAAGGGGTTGCTTTGAGGCAAGCCGGAATTAAAACCCCTATTTTAGTGCTTCACCCTCAGGAAAAGAACTTAGAACTTGCAATAAAACATTGTTTAGAACCTAGTTTATATACTTTAAAAATACTGCAAACTTTTGAACGCATAGCACAGCAACACAATCAAAAAAATTACCCTGTTCATATTAAATTTAATACCGGTTTAAATCGTCTTGGGTTTGAACCAAATGAACTCGATTTGGTGGCGGAACAACTTTCCAAAACTAGTGCCTTAAAAGTAAGGTCCGTGTTTTCTCATTTAGCAGCGAGTGAAGATTTGGAAGAAAAACCATTTACTTTAGAACAAATCAAGCTTTATAAATCACTTTTCACATCATTTATTGAAACATTAGGATACCCTATTATCAAACACTTGTGTAACACTTCGGGGGTGCTTAATTACCCAGAAGCACATTTTGATATGGTGCGCTGTGGAATAGGACTGTACGGATATGGAAATTCTGATAAAGAAACTAAGAACTTTCAACCTATAGCGACCCTAAAGTCTGTAATTTCACAAATTCACCTTGTTAAAAAAGGGGAAAGCGTGGGGTACAACCGAGCGTTTATATGCTCTGAAGATTCAAAAATTGCAACAATTCCTATTGGTCACGCCGATGGAATTGGAAGGCATTTTGGTCATGGCGTTGGGGCTGTGTCAATTGGTTATGAAAAAGCGCCGATTGTTGGAAACGTGTGTATGGATATGATAATGATAGATGTGACAAACATTGAATGTGAAGAGGGCGATGAGGTTGTATTCTTTGGATCTGAATATTCCGCTGAAACAAGTGCAGCTGCAGCAAACACCATTTCTTATGAACTCATAACGGGTATCTCTCAACGGGTGAGGCGCAAGGTCTTGAATATCCCTTTAGATGAGACATCACTTTAGGTGATATTACATTGGAGATTTACTAAAAAAAAAGCTCTTTTTAACGAAATTCATAAAGACAGATTGATTCGTTCTTCTTTTTTTATTTTACTTCTTTTCTTTTCAGTTTATTTACTAATTTTATCCCCTTAATTAAAGATGTAAAAATAATGAAAATTGCAATTGTAGGAGCTACCGGAATGGTGGGCGCTGTTATGTTAAAATTACTCGAAGAACGTCAATTTCCACTCACGGAATTGATTCTTGTTGCTTCGGAGCGTAGTGTTGGTAAAAAATTAAGTTTTAAAGGAGTTGAGCATACGATTGTAGGTCTTGCGACAGCGGTGGAAATGCGTGCAGATATTGCTATTTTTTCTGCGGGTGGCGATACTTCTCTTGAATGGGCTCCAAAGTTTGCTGAGGCCGGAACGACCGTCATAGACAACTCTTCTGCATGGCGGATGGATCCCACAAAAAAACTAATTGTTCCAGAAATTAACGCTTCTATTTTAACGGCCGAGGATAAAATTATAGCCAACCCTAACTGTTCAACAATTCAGTTGGTTATGGCGTTATCTCCTTTACACGATAAATATAAAATGAAACGCGTGGTTATTTCTACCTACCAATCTGTTTCTGGATCTGGTGCGAAAGCGGTTCAACAATTAGAAAACGAAATCAACAATGTTAAAGGTGAAATGGCATATCCATATCCAATAGGAAGAAACGCCTTGCCACACTGTGATGTTTTCCTAGAAAATGGATATACTAAAGAAGAAATGAAATTGGCGAAGGAGCCACAAAAAATATTAAACGATCACTCATTTGCAATTACGGCCACGGCGGTTCGAATTCCTACCGCTGGTGGGCACTCTGAATCTGTAAATGTTCAGTTTGAAAATGATTTTGATCTACAAGAAGTGCGGTCTATTCTAAGTCAATCGGACGGGGTTACGGTTCAAGATAATACAGATACAAACACCTATCCGATGCCTATGTATGCTAACGGAAAAGATGCCGTTTTTGTAGGGCGTATTCGGCGTGACGAAACCCAGGCAAACACCTTAAACCTGTGGATTGTTGCCGACAACTTAAGAAAAGGCGCCGCTACAAATACGGTTCAAATTGCAGAATATCTAGTGGCGAATATATTATAACTCCTTAATGCTTTCAATAACCAACGTCTCTTATCAATATAACGATCGTCCGGTGTTAAAAGCGGTTTCAGCCCAAGTTCTTAGCGGTGAATGTTTGGCTGTTGTAGGTGAAAGTGGGTCGGGAAAAAGCACCCTTCTAAAGCTCATTTTTGGTCAAATGGATGTGGACGGTGGTACAATCGTTTGGAACGACCAACCCATTTTAGGGCCTAAAAACAAACTTGTTGTTGGACATGATTTTATGAAGTATGTGGCACAAGAATTTGATCTAATGCCTTATACAAGTGTTTCTGAAAACATCGGAAATTATCTTTCTAATTTTTACCCAACTGAGAAAGAGTCTCGTGTGAAGGAGCTGATTAAAGTGGTCGAATTAGAGGGGTTTGAAAACACAAAAGTTCAATTTTTAAGTGGGGGTCAAAAACAACGTGTTGCATTGGCAAGAGCCATCGCAAAACGTCCTGAAATTATTCTTTTGGACGAGCCTTTTAGTCACATTGATAATTTTAAAAAACAATCCTTAAGGCGAAATTTATTTGCTTATTTAAAAAACAACAAAATTGCTTGTGTGTTAGCAACTCATGATAAAGATGATGTTTTGTCGTTTGCAGATCAAATGATGGTGCTTCACAAAGGAGTTGTCATGAGAACAGATTTGCCAAGCACTATCTATTCGAACCCAGAACACCCGCTGATTGCTGCTTTTTTTGGCGAATACAGCACTATTGAGGGCGAATTGTATTATGCAGATCAAATTGTTTTAGCGGACAAGAGCTCCCTAAAAGCGGTTGTAAAACATAGCTTCTATAAAGGTGATTATTTCCTGATAGAAGCAAGCCTGAACGAGAGCGTGGTTTATTTTAAGAATCCAACCGCTCTTGAAGAAAATGCTGTAGTTTCATTGGCTTTAAAACGTTAAAAGGCCTGTTTATAGCACTTGGTATTTCGTTTTTTCATTTTAAAATATTAAATTACATTTTTATAACTTAAATTCATCTTCTATGTCATTCTTTTTTATCCCTTTTTTAGTCATTGGACTCCTTATTTTATTGGCCGCTTTTTTTACGGTCAAACAACAAACTGCTGCAATTGTTGAACGTTTTGGAAAATTTCAGAGCATTCGACAGTCTGGTCTCCACTTAAAAATCCCTTTAATTGATCGTATCTCTGGTCGTTTAAGTTTAAAAATCCAACAATTGGATGTTTTAATTGAAACAAAAACCCTTGATGATGTGTTTGTACGACTGAAGGTTTCTGTCCAATTTAAAGTGATTAAAACCAAGGTTTACGATGCTTTTTATAAGTTGGATTATCCACACGATCAAATAACGTCTTATGTGTTTGATGTGGTAAGAGCAGAGGTACCAAAAATGAAACTTGATGATGTTTTTGTTAAAAAGGATGATATTGCAATTGCGGTAAAATCAGAGCTGAACCAAGCCATGATGGATTATGGGTATGACATCATAAAAACCTTAGTGACCGATATTGACCCTGATCCACAAGTAAAAGAAGCGATGAATCGAATTAATGCTTCAGAACGTGAAAAAATAGCGGCACAATTTGAAGGAGATGCGGCCCGTATTCTGATTGTTGAAAAAGCAAAAGCAGAGGCTGAAAGCAAGCGTCTTCAAGGTCAGGGTATTGCCGACCAGCGTCGTGAAATCGCTCGAGGTTTAGAAGAATCTGTTGAGGTCTTAAATAAAGTGGGGATCAATTCTCAAGAAGCTTCCGCACTAATTGTTGTGACACAGCATTATGATACGCTTCAGTCTATTGGTCAAGAAACAAACAGCAACCTTATATTGTTACCAAATTCTCCTCAAGCAGGAAGCAATATGTTGAATGATATGGTGGCAAGTTTTACTGCTAGTAACCAAATTGGAGAGGCTATGAAAAATGGCCCTAAGAAAGCATTGCCGAAAAAGTAGTGTTCCTTTAAACGCATTAAAAAACTCCCATAAATTGAATTGTGGGAGTTTTTTTTGATTATTAATTAATCAGGGAGTGCTGTCTAAATCTGTTTTGCTATTTCGCTTAACACGGGGTGAGCATCTGTTTTTGCAGTCCCTATAAAAGACTCGATTTGTTCGTTTCTTTGTAAATCATTTTCTAAAAGGACTTGTAAAGTAAGAGCCACCGCTATTCGGGTTCCCACTTTTTTAGCCGCAGTGTTAAATAACGGTTCTAAATCCTCATAGGAAACTTCCCTAGCAAGCGTCTGAATCTCTGCTTTTACTTTTTGTTGTTTTGCTTCTGGAAGGTTTGTGTACTTTTTTCCGAGCTGTTTAATGATGTCAATTGCTTTTCGTTTTGGTGCTTGTGACCGCGTTTGATGAGTGGCGGGTTGCTTTTGCTTTGGTTCTTTTTTTGCCCAAGCGTCTCTTAATCCTACGGTTTTATTAAACACCAGGCGGGTTGCAGAAGTGTCTTTGTCAACATTAAAATAACCGATGCGTTGAAATTGAAATTGTGTACCAACTCTTGCGTCCTTAATGTGGGGTTCTACGAATGCGGTTCTTACTTTTAAAGAGTTTGGATTCACAAACGTTGAAAAATCTTCGGTTTGACTGTCGGGTGCTTCGTGCAAAAACAAACGATCGTATTCTCTTACCTCAGCTTCCACAGCATGTTTAATAGACACCCAGTGCAAAGTTCCCTTAACTTTTCGAAGGCTTTCGGGGGTTCCGCTGCCGCTTAAACTCTTTGGATCGTAACTACAGTGAATTTCTAAAATTGTTCCTTTTTCGTCCTTTACAACGCGTTCTGCTTTAATAATAAAAGCATTTTTAAGACGGACTTCTTTTCCAAGAGAAAGTCTAAAATATTTGCTGTTGGCTTCTTCTTTAAAATCATCTCGCTCTATGTAAAGGTTTTGAGAAAACGGTACTGTTCGAGTGCCTGCGCTTTCATCTTCTGGATTATTTTCTGCTTCCAACCATTCTTCTTTGCCCTCTGGGTAGTTTTGAATTACCAGTTTAATGGGGTCTAAAACAGCCATGATTCGCGCTGCTTTTTTGTTGAGATCTTCTCGGACACAAAACTCTAAAAGAGAAACGTCAATAACATTATCACGTTTGGCGACTCCTACTTTTTCTACAAAATTACGAATAGACGTTGGGGTATAGCCACGACGTCTTAAGCCAGAAATTGTAGGCATCCTCGGGTCGTCCCAACCGCTTACAACTTTATCTTCTACGAGTTTTAATAACTTTCGCTTGCTCATAATGGTATAGCTTAAGTTTAAACGTGCAAATTCGCGTTGCTTTGGTATTAAGGGCAGGGAGTCTTTTTTATAATTAAAGACGATCTTTTTAAACCAGTCGTATAAATCTCTATGGGGTTTGAATTCTAACGAACATAAAGAATGTGAAATCTGTTCTAAATAATCACTTTCTCCATGCGTCCAATCATACATGGGGTAAATACACCAGGTTGAACCAGTGCGATGGTGGTCTGCATGAAGTATTCGATACATTAACGGGTCACGCATCAACATATTCACGTGCTTCATGTCTATTTTAGCTCTTAAAACGTGTGTTCCTGCTTTAAATTCGCCATTTTTCATTTGCTCAAAAAGGGCTAAATTTTCTTCGATAGAACGGTTTCTAAAGGGGCTGTTTTCGCCTGGTTGTGTGGGGGTTCCTTTTTGAACTGCCATGGCTTCGCTTGTTTGGGAATCCACATAAGCTTTCCCGTCTTTAATCATTTGTAAGGCCCATACATAGAGTTGCTCAAAATAGTCGGAGGAGTAAACTTCTTTATCCCATTTATAGCCTAACCAAGAAATATCCTCTTTAATCGCATCTACATATTCCTGATCTTCTTTTGTGGGGTTGGTGTCGTCAAAACGCAAATTGACGGGTGCATTATACGTTTCACCCAAACCAAAACTAATTCCAATCGCTTTTGTATGACCAATATGAAGGTAGCCGTTGGGTTCTGGAGGAAACCGAAAGCGCAACTTGTTTTGCGGCAAGCCATTCTTTAAATCTTGTTCTATTATTTGCTCTAAAAAGTTGAGCGGTTTGTGCGTTTCTGACATAATTCGGTGTATTTCTTGGATAAATACGTGGCAAAATTAATCAAATAAAAAGTTTATAGATATATCTTGGGTATAATTATTATTTTTATCGAAACAAAAAAAGAGAAAATGGGAATTATTAAGGTTGAAAACATAAGAGTGTATGCGTATCATGGGTGCCTGAGTGAGGAAACGATTATTGGAAGTGATTATAGGGTTGATGTAAGCGTGGAGGCAGATTTAGAAAAATCATCGGTTACAGACGCTTTAAACGACACGGTTGACTATGTGACCTTAAACGCAATTGTGGTGGAAGAAATGCGCATTCCTGCAAAATTGTTAGAGGCGGTTGCAAAACGAATAATCAATCGTGTGTTTGAAAATTGTGAAACAGTGGTGTCGGTGTCGGTGTCGGTTTCCAAAATAAACCCTCCTATTGGCGGAGATGTAGAAAGGGTAACGATTGTTTTAAATGAATCGCGCTAAAAGAACGTTAAAGCATTCGTAGAACAGGCTCTTTGAAGGGGTTGTGCTTGATGAGTGTTAAGAGTGTTCTTTTAATGGATTCTTTCCTTTTATCTTGTGTAATGTTTAAATTTGATTAAATTTGCGTTCCTTTTTGGGCGTCTTGGCCGAGTGGCTAGGCAGAGGTCTGCAAAACCTTCTACAGCGGTTCGAATCCGCTAGACGCCTCAAGTTATAAAGACCACAATTTTTAACGATTGTGGTTTTTTTATTCCCTTATTTCTTCAATAATCGTTTGTGGGTTTAACTTGTCTTTTGGTAAAAAACCTTTTGTAATTAGCACCAGTCCACATATGATCAAAATAACGCCTAACAATTTTTTTATTTTTAGAATTCTTTTAAGTGTTAGTTGTTTTTTTAATTGTTTGGCGAGTATTATTTTGAATATGTCTGTAATAAAATAACCAACTATAAGGGATCCAAAAAACACATAAAACCGTTTGATATCGTTTTCTAGGCTAGGCCCTGTGACAATGATAATTCCCAACCAAAAAATCAACACACCAACATTGATAAAGTTGAGTAAAAAGCCCTTGACAAACAGCTCAATATAATTTACTTTAAAAGAACTAGAGAGTTGAGCTTTTAGCTCGTTGTGTTTTGTTTTTTTAAGATAAACGATCAAACCATAGACGGTTAAAATAGACCCTCCAAAGACATATAAACCAGGTTGGTTGCTTAGGTTTTCTAACAATTGAAAGCTGCTAAAATAGGCGAGCCCTATAAAAATAATATCTGCAACGATAACACCTAAATCAAAAGCTACGGCAGCTCGAAACCCTTTTGTAACGCTTGTTTCAATTAAAACAAAGAAGACGGGGCCAATCATAAAAGCTAAGAAAAAACCAAGGGGAATAGCAGTCTGTATATCGTCTAACATAGTGCTTTAGTTTTTGGTGGGTCTGAGTCTATTAATCTTTATAAATAATTCTTCCTCCTACAATTTTAGTTTGCTTGATATTTTTTGGTTTCCCATGAATTATCAAATCACCTCCAGCAACGATTCTAACTTCGATAAGTTCCGAGCTTTTTACGTCTGCAACTCCTCCTGCTTTTATTTTTATTTCAGAGTTTAGGGCTTGTAATGAAGATCCTTCATACACACCACCGGTTCTTATAATTATATTTTGGGAATCTGTGGTACCGCTTGCATTGATAATACCCCCTGTTACTGTTTTAATTGATAATAATTTTGTGTCGGTGATGACAGAAATTTCTCCTCCTTCTTGCGCTTTTAATTCCAATTCATATTGCTTAAATAATGATTTTGAAACTACTTTCGCTCCTTCATTCACATCTATAATATCAACTTTTTTATAAAAAAGTTTTACAAATGTTCTTTTACCATTGAACGGTTTGTTTAGAACCATTTTAATTTTTAAAACATCATTTTTTTGAACAATTAAAACATTGGAGGTTTCTTCTCCTGTTATTTCTATTTTGTTTTCATTAGATTCAACGAGCTCTACATTAATGAGGTCGTAAACTTTCAGTTCAGAGAAATCCCCTATTGATTTACTAACGGGTGTTTGAGAGCCTACTAAAAAGCAGGAGAATAAAAAGAATAAAGTATAGAGTTTCATTTTTTATCGGTGTTTTTAAATGTTTAATATAAAGTCTAAATGTTTTTTTACTAGGTCGGCATGTTTGACGCGAACCTCTACTTCATCTCCTAGTTGATATTTAGTTTTGGTTCGTTCACCTATTAAGGCAAATTCTTCTGCATCAAATCTATAAAAATCTCCTTTAATATCTCTAATTCTTACCATACCTTCGCATTTATTTTCTATAATTTCTACATACATTCCCCATTCAGTCACACCAGAAATAACCCCTAAAAAGGTTTCTTCTTTGTGGTCTTGCATGTATTTGACTTGCATATATTTTATAGAATCACGCTCTGCTTTTGTTGCGAGATATTCCATATTCGAAGCGTGTTTACACTTTTCTTCATAAACGTCTGCACTCGTTGATTTATTACCCTCTAAATAATATTGTAGCAAACGATGTGCCATAACATCTGGATAACGACGTATTGGAGATGTAAAATGACTATAATATTTAAAAGCAAGTCCGTAATGACCTATATTTTTTGTAGAATACATTGCTTTACTCATACAACGAATAGTGAGTGTATCAACAAGATTTTGTTCTTTAGTGCCTTTTACATTTTTGAGAAGGGTGTTTAAGGAGTGGGTGGTAGTTTCTTTATTTTTAAAATTTAATTGATGTCCAAATTGGGAAACAATTCGTTGAAGACCTGCTAATTTTTGATCGTCTGGTTCATCATGAATTCGATATATAAATGTTTTTTGTGGGGTTTGTTTTCCTATAAATTCAGCAACTTTTTTATTTGCTAATAACATAAATTCTTCAATGAGTTTATTTGCATCTTTAGAGGTTTTAAAAAATACACCTACAGGTTTGTTAACAGCATCTAGGTTAAATTTAACTTCTGTTTTATCAAATGAAATAGCGCCACTTTTCATACGTTTTACCCGTAGTATTTTTGCTAATTCATCTAATTTCAAAATAGCATCTTTAATAGCAAAATCCGTAGTATAAGTTTGCCCGCTAATTGCTATTTCTGCTGGAATAACACCCTCTTTAGTTTCGATAATATGTTGTGCTTCTTCGTAAGCAAAACGGGCATCACTATAGGTTACTGTTCTCCCAAACCAGTGATTTTCTATAAGTGCTTTTTTGTTTATTTCAAAAACTGCTGAAAAAGTAAATTTTTCTTCTAAGGGACGGAGAGAACAAGCGTTGTTTGATAGGACTTCTGGTAACATTGGAACAACTCTATCTACTAAATAAACTGATGTAGCACGTTCGTAAGCTTCATCATCTAAAATTGTGCCTTCTTTAACATAATGCGACACATCTGCAATATGAATTCCGATTTCATAATTACCGTTCGGAAGTTCTTTAAAAGATAAAGCGTCATCAAAATCTTTTGCATCTTTTGGATCTATTGTAAAAGTAAGAGTCGATCGCATATCGCGACGTTTTGCTATTTCTTCTTTATTAATAGAGGTGTCTATATTATTAGCAAATGCTTCTACATCTGCGGGGAATTCGTAAGGCAGTCCGTATTCTGCTAATATGGAATGAATTTCAGTATTATGATCTCCTGGTTTACCTAATATTTTTATTATTTCTCCGTTTGGGCAATCTGCTTTGTCAGGCCAGTCTTCTAAACTTACGAGAACTTTATCACCATCTTCTGCTTTCATTGTTTTAGATAAAGGCACGAAAATATCTACAGGCATTTTATTAGAATCAGGTACTACAAAAGAGAATTTTTCATTTAATTGTACAACGCCAACATATTCTGTTCTTGCCCTTTCAATAATTTGAGTGATTTCTCCTTCTTGCCTTCCATTTTTTTTACGTTTATAAATATATAATTCGACCGTATCACCATGCAGAGCTTTATGCATGTTATTAGATGCTATAAAAACATCTTCTTCCAAAGTATCACTTATAATATAAGCATTACCTCTTGCGGCTATATCTACTTTTCCTGTAAAATATTCAGTTGAACATATAATTTGAAATTTTCCTCGTTCAACTTCTTTTATTTCTTTTTGAGCTGTTAACTTGTGGAGATTTTTTATAATTTGGTTCCGACTGCTAGCATCATTTACTTTTAATTTTGCAGCTATCTGTTTATGATTGAATGTTTTTTTTCTATCGGATTTCAATAGATTTAATATACTTTGACTGTAATTATTAACCGATTGTTTTTTATTCTTTTTTCTTTTCATTTAAAGTTTCTAATTAAGCAAAGCTAGTCTTTTAATTTAAGCAAGAGTCATTACTTTTTTTACTTTATTCACATTTAATATAATCATATTAATTTTTTATTAATTTTTTAAAAAACAAATGCTATTTATTATAGTCTGTTAATAGCTATTATAAGTTTAATTTAAATCAGTTGGAATTTATCTTATATACATTTTATAAACATATACTAAACAATTTATTTTTATGTAATATATTGATTTTTAATATTATAGACTTATTTAATATACATTGTTAATAACATATATTAACATAAAAATACTCATAAATAATTAAGTATTTTTTGTTTATAAACCTATTTTTAATTTTCATAAGTAAAGAATGAAAAATAACAACTTTTTTCGTTTTTTAAATTTATTTAATCCTTTGATAAAATTAATTCATAAATAAAAATTTAGTTATCATAATCGTTTATTAATTATTAACAACTAATTAAAAAGGCTATAAACAATATAATTTAAGTACCACTCTTTTTTGTAAATTTACTAATAATTAAAGTTACACCAAATGAATATATCAATAGGAAACGATCACGCAGGAACGGATTATAAATTTAGAATTATAGAATTTCTTAAATCCAAAAATATAGAAGTTACTAATTATGGAACAGACGCTGTTTCGAGTGTTGATTATCCAGATTTTGTACATCCTGTTGCTAAAGATGTGGAATCAAAAAAATCAATTTACGGAATTCTAATTTGTGGGAGTGCCAATGGAGTTGCAATGACAGCTAATAAGTATGCTAATATAAGAGCTGGGATATGTTGGTCGAACGAAATTGTATCTTTAATACGTCAACATAACAATGCTAACATTCTTTGTATTCCCGCGCGCTTCACTGAAATAGAGGATGTTTTAAAAATGGTCGATACTTTTTTAAATACAGAATTTGAAGGGGGACGTCATCAAAATAGAATTAATAAAATCCAGCCCTGCTAATATAATTATTGAATATTAATTTATGTTAGATATTTCTATAAAGACATTCAATCAACTCTCCATAGACGAGCTTTATTCTTTATTACAATTAAGAAGTGAAGTTTTTGTGGTGGAGCAAAACTGTGTTTATCAAGATGTAGATGGAAAGGATCAAAAAGCCTTACATATTATTGGAAAGAAAGACAATATTATTATCGCTTATACACGGGTTTTTAAGCCAGGTGATTATTTTAAAGAAGCCAGTATAGGTCGTGTTGTTGTTGCAGAAAAATGGCGCCATCTAAAGTATGGACACCAACTTATGATTGCCTCTATAAAAGCGGTTGAAACTTCTTTTTCTAAGAAAAATATAAAAGTGTCTGCTCAAGAATACTTAGAAAAATTCTATAATAATTTAGGATTTATAAAAAGTGGCGAATCTTATTTAGAAGACGGAATCCCACATATTGCTATGATAAAAAATTGATTTTACTTTAAAATTGAGGTGATTTTAATCTCCACCCTTCTATCATACTTTGTTTCTTTTCCTAAAGGGTATTTATTTTTTAAACCTACATACCGCATTCTTGTTCTTTTAATCCCTTTTTCAATCATGTAATCATAGATATACCTTGCTCTTGCCAATGATAAATTGCGTTTTCCTGTTCCTTTATCCACAGCATCTCTTTCGTTTCTAGTACAACATACATGGCCTTGTATTGTAAAATAGATGTCGTCTCTTTCTCTCAAAGCTTTCGCCATCTTTTCCAGAACAGGCAACGATTCTTTTTCTACATAACTATAACCTGTTTTAAACAAAATATTATCTAAGGTTATTTTATCTCCAACTTTTAATCCCTCTCTTAAGAAAAGAGGTTCTTTTTCTTCTTTAGGCACCGTCTTTAAATCCGAATCAATATACTCTACATTAATCTCAACTTTTCGGTTTAATCCGCGTATAATATTTATATTGTCTGATGAAACAACTCTCAATAATACTTCTCCTTTTCCATCCACATTACTGATAAGGTTGTCATCGACACCAAATCCTGAAAATATCTTTTTAATCGCATTCGCTCTGTTTTGAGACAATGTTAAATTATAGGAATCTGTCCCTCGATCATCACAAAACCCATAAATAGCGATGCGCTCTATTTCGATATCTTTTAAGCTTTGAATAAACAATACCAGTCGGTTTTTTTCAATTTCAGGGACATTAAACTTACCTGTTTCAAAATAAACCACATGTGTATTATCCGTCTGAGCATGTGTTATGTTCAAAAATAAAAACACTAAAAAGAGTATCTTTTTCATCTTATTTTAATTTTTGGATGCAATTAAACCGTGATCTACTTTAATAGATTGTTATAAGCATCTCTATCGTTTATTATTTCTTGCGCCTTAAATACTTCTTTATTTGTAGCAAGAAAATATGCATACATTCCCTCCCTGTAAAAATAGCGTTTTATTATTTCTTCTTCCAAAATTGAGCGAATTTTAGATTCAAAATCCTCTATTAATTTTAATTTTGAAGTTTGAAGCGCTATTTCTAAGTCCTCAAAATTACTTTCTATAACTCCAAATCCTTCTTCTTTAAACTCCCTTTTTAATTGATTTAGTTTTTCTTGAGTTTCTCCGATTGTACCGTATTTTTCATCCAAACTCATGTTTTTAAAACGCTCAAAATCTTTTTTATTTAATCGAAAAGACTCTAAATCAACAACAGTGTTGTTGAGATAATATTGATTGGAAAAATCAAACACTAACGCACTTTTTAAAAGTGTTTCTATAAATTTGTTTGTTTTTTCATTACCAATAATCACATCCGGATTAATTCCACCACCATCATATACTGTTCTCCCATTTTTTGTTTTAAAAGCGGTGTATTGATTTTCTTCATAACGAATAGCTGCTCCGTTTTTCTTACGATTTCTATAGTCGAGTGCTTGAATACACCGCCCTGATGGCGTGTAATAACGCGATATGGTTACTTTTAATTGTGATCCGTAAGGCAAGGGTTTAGGCCTTTGAACCAATCCTTTTCCATAGCTTCTTTTTCCCACAACAACCGCACGGTCTAAGTCTTGAAGGGCTCCTGCTACAATTTCACTCGCAGAAGCACTGTTTTGATTTATCAAAATAACCAATGGAATATCCAAACTCAACGGTTGTTTTTGTGTTTCAAATGTTTGGTTGTAAGCTTCAACTTTTGACTTTGTAGAAACTACCAGTTGTCCTTTTGGAACAAACAAGTTTACTATTTTAACCGCTTCTTGAAGCAAGCCTCCAGGATTATTTCTTAAATCTAAAATCACCCCTTTTGCTTCGTCTATAAGCATCAGCTTTAGCGCGTTTTCTACTTCCTTAGAAGCTGTTTTTGTAAACCGATCTAATGCAATATAACCAATCCCATTTGGCAGCAGTTTATATACCGGAACAGCTTTTGGTTTTACATCTGCTCGAGCCACAGAGACCTCTGTTGTTTTTCCATTTCGACGGTAAACAAGTTTGACGGTTGTGTTTTTTTTACCATTCAAAAACTGAGTTGCACCTTCTTCTAAATCACTCACTTCGAGCCCCTCAATTTTAATAATTTCATCGCCTGCTTTCAAGCCTACTTTATCAGCCGGCAAATTCTTGTAAACCTCTACAACCACTAATTTATTTTTAGATGAGTTGATTGTTGCGCCAATTCCAACATAAGCTCTCGACTGATTAATTCGAGCCCTTTCAACGTCTTGTTCGGTCATATAGGTTGTGTAGGGATCTAATTCATTTAACATCTGTTTGACACTCTCTTGCATTAAATCAGCGGGGTTTGTTTCATCCACATAATTCATGTTTACCTCTTTAAATAGTGAGGTGAAAATATCCAGTTGTTTCGCAATTTCAAAATAATCATTTTTATAGGCTGTGGTCGCTAAAAAAACCAACGCTATAATTCCCATAAATACCCCTCTTTTTTTAAGATCAAACTTCATGCGACTCTTTTTTATTAAAACGTTTTATCAGCAACTCAAATGGTTCTTTTAGTTGATCAGAGTCAGGCATTTCTTTGCCAACATACAACACCATTAAACAGTATTTTGAGTCTAATTTATCCAATACAGAATTAAGTTGTTTTTCTACAACCACCCTCAAAAGGCGTTTAATTCGGTTCCGATCTACGGCATTCTTAAACTGTTTTTTACTCACAGAGACCCCTACCAAATTTTTGTCTTCCCTCTTTAAATAGACCATTCTTAAAGGAAAAGCACCCACCGAAGCTCCAGCCATGAACAACTGCTCTATTTGTTTTTTTCCTTTTAAACGCTCCATTATATTATTATATTTTAAGCTGATTATTTTCTTTATTAATGTCTGCCGTTTCCTTGTTAACATCAATTGTAATAGATTCAATCTTTGCGGGGTTTACATCCACAGTAAAACGGTATTCAGGATACGCCCACGCCCAGTCTTCTAATAGAGTTTCATTATTTCGAAGCGGTCTTTCGCCTCGCATCATTTGTAAAGGAATGTAATATTTTTTCTTTCGCCCATCCTTCATAAGCACTTGAACCTCAACTGGCATTGGCATTAATCCAATACGCTCCAATGTAACAATTGTTTGTCCTTCTAAAGCAACGGCGTCTTTAACGCCATAATCGATTGTGTTTGTGGTTTGTGTCCAATCGGTTAAAAACCATTCTAATTCCATTCCAGATGTTTTTTCGGCACAACGCATAAAGTCATTTGGCGTAGGGTGTTTAAACGCCCAGTCGTTATAATATTTTTTTAAGCTTTCCCAAAAATTATCTTCACCAATAATATATCGCAATTGTGCTAATACTAACGCCCCCTTGCTGTAAGTGGAAATGCTATAAGATTTGTTATATGCAAAACGGTCAGCATGGGTGCTCATAGGCTGTTCTTTTCCGCTTAGTGCGAGATCGAAATAGCGATTGAAATGACGCTTCATAGGTTCAGAGGTTTCTACGCCAAGGATGCTATTTTCAATTAAAGTACAAGTGTATTCTGCAAAACCCTCATCGAGCCACGGGTGTTTACTTTCGTTAGACGCCATCAAAAACTGAAACCATGTATGGCCAATTTCATGAGCGGTTACACCCAACAAACCTTCAAAAGTACGCTCCCCTGTAATCAGTGTACACATGCCGTATTCCATTCCGCCGTCGCCCCCCTGAATCACCGAGTATTGATCGTAGGGATACTTACCCACGTTCTTGCTGTAGTATTGCATTATTTCACTTGCAGGCTTTTGTAGGTCCTTCCAGCGTTTTTTGTATTTACGCTTTAAAGATTTTTTATATAAAAAATGCAACATCGGCCCGTCGGGAACATGTAAGGTGTCGTGAACAAAGTTAGGATCTGCAGCCCATGTAAAATCATGAACGTTAGGAGCAACAAAGTGCCATGTTAACAAGTCGGAATCATTTTTAGTTTCTTTGGTTCCATAGCCATGCCCAATTTCGTTAGGGTTTTGTAAGTACCCCGTACCACCAACAGTATAGTTTTTATCTAGCGTTAATTTGACATCAAAATCACCCCATACGCCATGAAATTCCCTACCAATATAAGGGTCTGCATGCCAACCCTCAAAATCATATTCAGCCATCTTTGGGTACCATTGCGCCATAGAGAGTGCTACACCCTCCTGACTATTTTTCCCAGCCCTGCGAATAACAGGCGGAACCTGCCCCTCAAATCTCATTTCAAATATTGCCGACTCTCCTGATTTGATAGGCTCGTTTAATTGAACCTCTAACACCGTTCCTGCCGTAGTATATTTTAAAGGGATCTTATTTTGGGTTAAAGAAACAACGTTTAGAAAGCCAAAATCTTCTTTTTGAAGTTTACTAATTCGATCTCCGACCCTGGTGTCTGCATCTGCAATCGTCATGGAGCGCACATCCATTTCGCTTCCGGGTTGAAACGCATTGTAAAATAAATGATAAAAAACCTGCTCCAAATTGTCTGGAGAGTTGTTGGTATAAATTAATTTTTGTGTCCCTTCATAGTTGAATGTATTTACATCCATTTTTATGTCCATTGTGTAGTCCACATGTTGTTGCCAGTACTCAAAATTGTTCTGACTGTGAAGGGAGTTTAACCCCATTAAAAAAGCGATTATATAAGAAGCGTGTTTCATAATAGTATAATTATTTAGATAGTTTTGACGCCATTATTAATGCGTTATAAGCGTTCACGATTTTGCCTGACTTCGACAACTCTGAAAAAGGAACAATTGCACCACTTTCCAAAACAACTTTTTTATCAATAGCAATTCCTGATGTCATTAATATATGTTTTACTTGTGCTGCACTAAGGTTTGGATATTGAGAGAATATCAACGCAGCGACGCCCGCCACTAAAGGAGCCGCCATAGAAGTGCCACTTGCAAATTCGTAATCATTCTTAGGATATGTTGAGTAAATTTGAGAGCCAGGCGCAAAAACATCTACGGTATTTTTACCGTAATTTGAATAGCCTGCAACCAAAGTAGAACCATATTTTGAACTATTTGATCCTACCTTCAAAAACGTATTTGAGACTTCAACACCATTATTTATTTGATCATTTGGGAAGTAGTTGATCTCATCGGTGTTTTCACCATCGTTTCCTGCTGCCGCCACAATTAACACATCTTTTTCTGCTGCAAAAGCAATAGCATCTCTTACCCAATCACTGTGTGGGGAAAATTGTTTTCCAAAACTCATGTTAATTACTTTTGCTCCGTTATCAACGGCGTAATACACCCCCAAAGCCACATCTTTATCGTATTCATCACCGCTTGGGGTGTTGCGTATTGCCATTATTTTAACGTTGTTGGCAGCGCCGTCTATCCCAATACCGTTGTTGCGTTTTGCGGCGATTATTCCAGAAACATGGGTTCCGTGGGTGCGCCCATTTTTTGCTCTGACATCCCCGTTCCCATAGTTGCGGTCACTCAAATCATCTGGGTTATCTCCAACAACTTTTCTTCCATCAAAATCGATATTTAGATTGTAGTCTAAACGCTCGTTAAAAGTCTTTAAACCGGATTTTAAATCTTTTATACACGCTTCGATCGTCTCAAACCCGAATCCAAACGCTTGCTTAATGACGTTGATGTGTCTAATCAGCTCAAAGTCGGGTGTAATAATTTCATTCACTTCTTCTTGGGTATAAACAGGTTTTTTTAGAAACTTTGCAACTGCAGCATCGGAGGTTATTATCTGCTCCAAAATTTCATCGTATTGTATTTTCATACGACTGTTGCTCTCGTATTCTTCTGAGAGTAGTTTTTTTGCTTCCAAGTAACGGGGGTTGTTTGTATCTCCACTTGCAACCAATCGCACGTATTCTAGTTGTTCTTTGTCTGCGCCGCTCAAAAAATTCCATCCATTAACATCATCTATATAACCGTTCGCGTCATCATCTTTACCGTTGTTTGGAATTTCATTAGGGTTGACCCAAATACAATGTTTAAGGTCTTCGTGATCGATGTCGATTCCAGAGTCAATAACGGCTACAATAATGGTTTTACTTTTAGGTTTTACCAGCTCTTTATAGGCTCTGTGTAAACTAACGCCCGGAACCGTATCTGTTTTGAGGTCTAAGTGACTCCACTCTTTTTCTTCGATGTCCGTAAGGTTATCTACTTTAAGAGGGACCAGGTCAATGTTTTCAATAGGAGTTGATAAGATTGCAGATTTAGATCCGCAACTAAGAAAGAAGATTAGCACTATAAAATAAGAGCTTTTAAGAAGACGATTGTGTAGGTTTTTTTTCATTTTTAGGTTAAAATAGATTATTAAAATGGTGAATATTATTGAGGCGTACCCCTTTTTCGGTGTGCTTAACGGTAATTAATTCGTTATGAGCGTCATGTTCCAAAAGTAAATAATAATTTTTATCTGCAGCCAGCTTTAAAAAACGTTCTTTCTCATCTAAAGTTAGCAAGGGTCTTGTATCGTACCCCATCACAAATGGTACAGAAATATGCCCAACAGTGGGTAACAAATCCGCCATAAAACAGATGGTTTTTCCTTTGTAGGAAATCATTGGAATCATTTGCTTGTCAGTATGTCCGTTTGCAAAAAACACATCAAACCCCAAGCCTGTGTTGTGTAATATATCTTTATGAGGAACAGGAATGTGTTTTAAGCGTCCACTCGCTTCAATAGGCATAATATTCTCTGTTAAAAAGGAAGCGCGTTCGCGTTTATTTGGGTTTGTTGCCCATTTCCAGTGGTCTTCATTACTCCAAAAAGTAGCATTTTTAAAGGCAATTTCATAAGCTGTTTTGTCCGAATTCCATTGCACACAGCCCCCACAGTGATCAAAGTGTAGGTGGGTTAAAAACACATCTGTTACATCCTCTCTACAAAATCCATGTGTCGCAAGTGCGCCATCTAATGAATCCGTTCCCCAGCGGTAGTAGTAATTAAAAAAGCGTTCACTTTGTTTGGTTCCCATTCCGGTGTCAATCAAAATTAAACGGTTTCCGTCTTCGATTAATAAACAACGAGAAGCGATGTCAATCATGTTGTTTTTGTCGGCAGGGTTTGTTTTGTTCCAAATGGATTTTGGAACGACACCAAACATTGCCCCTCCATCTAATTTAAAATTACCAACATTGATGGGGTATAGTTTCATCTTATGACTTGTTTATGATTGCATTCAACCTGAACCCAAAATCTAATAATGCTTTTATTTCCTTAATGCTCGCGATGCGTTCTTTGCCAAAAATCAACACCCCATCTTTGCTAGACTCGATGTGATAATAGGCGTTGCTTTCAAAAAACAGCACAAGCTCATCTGTAAAAAACGCTCTAATATCACGTTCATTTTCGCCTCTTAAATAAAACCGTTTTGAAAAATCAACATGGTTTTTAATATCAATGTCTTTATAACCAGCTAATGCATACAGTCGTTCTAACAACCCTTCTCGATCTAATTTGAACACAGGAACACTAGACGATGTTTTAATATAAAGCATGGTTGATCGGATCACTTCCTTGGCAATAAATTCTCCTTCTGAATAGATGATGTCAAAGAGCTGGCAAGGATGTTTTTTAGCTGAAAGTCGGTTAAAAACATGTTCAATTTTTTTAGTTTTAAAATAGATGAAGTTTTCCAAAAACGCACTATTCACGCGTCTTGATGGTGCAAAGCTAAGTCCGAAATCATCTGCTACTTGTTCAAGGTTTTTCTGTCGTTTTGTATTATTTTTTGGAATAATATTCTGAAACGGTAACAGACGCCTCAAAGCAAAAGGGTGTTCGGATTTTGTTCCTAAAATGTCCAATCCAATAATTCCAATATTTCCTCCTTTTTTGTAAAATAATTCTTGGTAATCATTAATGTTTTCCATCACAGAATGATCAACAAATTCACACAACGAAAAGTCAATAATAACATCATTTTGTTCTGGAATAACACTCAATTTATCCTTGAGTTTGTTGAAGTTTAAAAAGCTACAAAAATGCTTAACACTGATAAAATAGTTTCCATTTTCTTCTTTGTACATTAACACGTTGGGCTTTACAATGTTTTTAATAAACAATCCTATACTGTTATTTGTAATAACATGAATTATAAAGGTTACTATAAGTCCAGCCACAATACCGGAAATTAGACCAATTTTCAGCGTTACCAGTAATGTTGTTAAGAAAATTAATAACTGCTCTTTTCCTATCAAAAAGACTCTTTTTACCATTTCTGGTGCCGCAAGTTTGTACCCAGTATATACTAAAATCGCCATTAGTGCTGAAAGCGGTATTCGAGTTAATTCTGTGCTAAATAGTAGTATAAAAATCATCAAAAATAGCGCGTGAAATAAATTTCCAAGCCTGTTTGACCCACCATTTGTAATGTTTACAGAGCTTGGCGCGATCACCGTCACAACATTGAGCCCCCCCAACAAACCACTCACAGCAGTTGCAACCCCCAATGCTTTAACGTCTTTATTCACATTTGATCGTCTTTTCATAGGGTCAAGCTTATCTACAGCTTTTATACTCAATAATGATTCTATACTTGCAATTAGTGTAAGCGCTACGACACTGCCCCAAAATTCAAGTGTGTGGATGGCTTTAAAATTTGGCACAGGTAAATCGCTCATGACATCCGTCAAACTGGGGATGTTTGGAATCATATACTTTTCTGAAATAGGGTTAGGAATTTTCAAAATAAATTCACAATAATAGCTCAGTCCAATGGAGCATATTACAATCCACATTGGTGCTGGAATTAATTGAAGGTATTTGTTTCGAATTTTAGAATAAAACACCATAATGATTAAACTTAAAACCCCAGCAATCGCCGCATTAATTAATCCAGCATCCTGATATTGAAACACGTTCATTATCGTTTCAGGGATGGCAATTAGGTAATCAATAGTATTGTCTTTGACAATTTTATTACCCAACATAATATGAAATTGTTTACCAAGAATTATGAGACCAATCGCCGCTAAAACCCCTTGAATTGCAGAAGATGGAAAATAGTCGGCAAGTTTTCCCAGACGTAAAAACCCCAATATAAGCAGCAAGACACCTGAGCATATAATTGCCGCATAAGTTGTGGTAAGCCCAAGTGTTGATACTGCAACTAGAACCACACCAACCAAGCCTTTCCCAGGTCCAGAAATAGTTACATAACTACCTCCAAAAATAGCAACAACAATACCGCCTACAATAGAGGTTATAACACCAGCAATTGGCGGAGCATCACTCGCCATGGCAAGCCCCAAACTTAAAGGGAGCGCTATAAGACTAACCACCAAACCAGAAAACATGTTTTTAGGGATGGTTTTCATAAACCCAACAAATGAAGTTTCTTTTGTTCTCATTGGACAATTAATACATCGGTTGGTAACTCGGTTAAAATATGTTCAATATCGTGAGGAAATAAGCGATCCCAAAACGTCATTTTCGAGGGAGCATTCATCACTAATAGATCTGCTCGCGCCACTTGTGCATAGTGCCCTATTGAATACCCTCGTTTCCCAAAAATAGGCTGGGACTTTATGGTTATATCTTTTGTATAATCTGCCGGGATAGAATCCAAAACTTTTTTGACCCGTGCTTCTTCTCTTAAACGCAACCGTTCTTTGATAATGGTTGATTTTCTGAGGGTTTTATCGTCATCCACTTTAACACTTACCTCTTCTTGATCAATTTCTTCAACCACAGTAATTTTACCAACCCCTAATTTGTGACCAACCAAAAAGGCTGTGTTCACGGTTTCTTTTGTTTTAGGATCTTTCAAACCATTGACAACAATATGTTCACAAGGGACACGGTCTACAGAGGGGTTGATCAAAAGCAGCACAGAGCAGCTTGCCTGTCTTGTAATTTTTCGTGCGATTGACCCCAGATAGTATTTTAGAAAGTTTTCTTTTTTAAGCGCTCCAATAATAAGCAGATCCACTTTTTTTTCTTTTGTAGAAGTTAGAATCACATCCACAGGATCTCCAGACTTGTAAAACAACTCATATTCTAAGCCTTGGTTCTCGAACGGACTTAAAAATTTTCTAAAAGTATTTGATTTTTCTTCTGAAGATTCTCCAACATGTATAAGGACTAATTTACTACCAAAACACAAGGCTAAGCGCGCTGCTTCATTAATATTAGCCTCTAAATTTGGAGAAAAAGTGACTCCAATTCCGATTGTTTTAAAGGTGATAGCATTCAATCAAATTTATGTTTAAAGATTATCCTGAAATATAAGACTTTCTTTAAAAATATAAAAACCAAAAATTAGATTAATCATTAAGCTTCAGAACCGCCATAAATGCTTCTTGTGGGATTTCTACACTTCCGACTTGACGCATTCGCTTTTTACCTTTTTTCTGATTTTCTAAAAGCTTTCGTTTTCTAGAGATGTCTCCACCATAACATTTGGCGGTAACATCCTTACGAACCGCCTTAACAGTTTCTCTTGAGATAATTTTTGCACCAATTGCAGCCTGAATAGGAATATCAAACTGTTGTCTTGGAATGAGCTCTTTTAGTTTGGCACACATTTTTCTACCAATAGCGACTGAGTTGTCAATGTGGATTAAAGCCGAAAGCGCATCTACAGTTTGTCCATTTAGCAAAACATCAACCCGAACCAACTTTGAAACGCGCATGCCAATAGGAGAGTAATCAAACGATGCATAGCCTTTAGAAACAGTTTTTAATCGGTCATAAAAATCAAATACAATTTCCGCTAAGGGCATGTCAAAAGTTAATTCAACTCGTTCTGGAGTTAAGTAATTCTGGCTTGTAATTTGTCCGCGTTTTTCAATACATAACGACATCACATTCCCTACAAAATCAGACTTTGTGATAATCGAGGCTTTAATGTAAGGTTCCTCAATACGCTCTAAACCAGAGGGGTCTGGCAAATCAGAGGGGTTGTTCAGTATGACAATGGTATCTGGGTTTTTACGTGTAAAGGCGTGATAGGATACATTGGGAACGGTTGTAATCACGGTCATATTAAATTCACGCTCCAAACGCTCTTGAATAATTTCTAGATGCAACATTCCTAAAAACCCACATCGAAATCCAAAGCCTAAGGCTGCTGAACTTTCAGCCTGAAACACCAAAGAGGCATCGTTCAGTTGTAGTTTTTCCATGGAGGCACGCAACTCTTCGTACTCCTCAGTATCTACAGGATACAATCCTGCAAAAACCATTGGCTTGACGTCTTCAAACCCTTCAACGGCTTCGGTTGTTGGAAACTTTGCATCGGTAATGGTATCACCAACCTTTACTTCACGCGCATCTTTTATGCCTGTAATTAGGTATCCAACATCGCCAGTTTTAATTTCTTGTTTTGGCGTTTGGGTAAGGTTGAGTGTTCCGACTTCATCCGCACCATAGGTTTTTCCTGTGGCAATAAACTTAACCTGTTGATTTTTTTTAATGCTCCCATTCACAATTTTAAAATAGGTTTCAACCCCTCTAAAAGAGTTGTAAACAGAATCAAAAACCAGTGCTTGCAAAGGGGCTTCTGGATCTCCTTTTGGCGGTGGGATGGTTTCTATAATGGCGGATAAAATGGCTTCAATTCCAAGGCCTGTTTTAGCACTTGCAGGAATCACCTCTTCAGGCTCACACCCTAAAAGTTCTACAATATCATCGGTTACTTCTTCAGGATTTGCACTTGGCAAATCTACTTTATTTAGAACGGGAATGATTTCTAAATCATTTTCCAGTGCGAGGTATAAATTTGAAATGGTTTGTGCTTGTATGCTTTGTGCGGCATCTACAATCAACAACGCACCTTCACAGGCGGCAATGGATCGCGAGACTTCATAACTAAAATCGACATGACCAGGCGTGTCAATTAAGTTCAAAATATAGTCCTGCCCTTTGTGGGTATATTCCATTTGAATGGCATGCGACTTGATGGTAATCCCACGCTCACGCTCCAAATCCATGGAGTCGAGTAATTGGTTTTGTTTTTCACGCTCAGTAACAGCGCCTGTAAAGTCCAACAGCCGATCTGCCAAGGTGCTTTTACCGTGGTCAATATGGGCGATGATACAAAAATTTCTAATGTGCTTCATTTACTGTTGTTCAAGATGCGTTGTATGCGAAAGCAAAAGTAATCAAATTTCTCACACAAGGTTTAGATTAATTAATGATGGTCAATGAGGGTCTGAATTCGCTTGACGGCTTCGTTTTTACCTATTAAATAGATGATGTCAAAAACATCAACCCCTTCTAATGCGCCAACAAGCGCCACTCTTAGCGGCATCATTATTTTTCCAAAACCGATTTCGTTTTCGGTAATCCACCCCTTTACTGTGGTTTGAATCCCATCAACACTGCTGTCGTCTGCGGTTTCGAGCACGCCAATTAGTTGGGACATTAAATCTTTAGAATGTTCTTTCCATGCTTTCTTAAGTGCTGCTTCTGCAAAAGTTTCAGGGGCTTTAAAAAAGTAGTGGCTTAATCCCCAAAATTCTGAAGGAAAGGTTGCACGTTCTTTGATGAGGTCAACAACCAACGCCACACAATCAGGGTCTATAGCCTTGAGTTCTGGTGTTGTGTCTATAAATGTTTTGGACAATGTTTCGGCACTTTGTTTTTGCATGTACTGATGGTTGAACCATTTTGTTTTGTCGGGGTCAAAACGAGCACCGGCTTTATTGACATTTTTCATGTCAAACGCCTCTACAAGCTCATCTAATGAAAAAAGTTCTTGTTCTGTGCCTGGATTCCATCCTAAGAATGCTAAGAAATTCACAACGGCTTCCGGAAAGTAGCCACTTTCTTTATAACCTTTGGAAATGCTATCTGTTGAGGGGTCTTCCCAGTTTAATGGAAATACAGGGAATCCTAATTTATCGCCATCGCGTTTGCTGAGCTTTCCTTTTCCTGTTGGTTTTAAAATCAAGGGTAAGTGTGCAAATTGAGGCGCTTCCCACCCAAACGCATTGTAAAGTAATTGGTGCAACGCCAAGGAAGGTAACCATTCTTCGCCACGAATGACGTGTGTAATGTTCATTAAATAATCGTCCACCACATTGGCAAGGTGGTAGGTGGGCATGCCGTCCGATTTAAACAGCACCTTGTCATCTAGAGTGTTGGTATCAATTGCGATTGTTCCTCTAATTAAGTCGGTAAGTTCAAGCGTTTCATCCTGAGGTGCCAAAAACCGCACCACATAGTCCTCGCCATTTGCAATTTTTTCAGCCACTTCTTCTTTAGACAAGACTAATGAATTGACAAGCCTTCCACGTGTTCTGTTGTGCCAATTGTAGATAAAGGTTTTGCCTTTTGCTTCGTGGTTTTTACGCTCCAAGTCCAGGGCTTCTGCCGTATCAAAAGCATAATAAGCCTTGTTGTTTTCAATTAGTAAATCGACATACTGCTTGTACAAATGCTTGCGCTCACTTTGTCTGTACGGACCAAAATCACCGTCTTTTCCCGGGCCTTCATCAAAAGGAATGTTGCACCAGTTGAGTGCGTTGGTGATATAATCTTCTGCACCATTCACAAAGCGTTTTTGATCGGTATCTTCGATACGAAGCACAAATGTACCGCCGTGTTTTTTGGCAAATAGATAATTAAATAGAGCAGTTCGCACGCCTCCAATATGGAGTGGCCCCGTGGGGCTTGGTGCAAATCGTACGCGAATGGATTTGTTCATGCTTTTGTATTAATACTACAAAGATAGAACTGCTGAACGCATTCCCCAAAGAAACAGGCAGCGTTTTTAGGAAAGCATCACTCATAGATAGAGACTTTGCGTAGCAGAGTGATTGAGGTTGGGATAGCGAGGTTTTCTTTTTTGGATTGTGGCTAACGTTGATGGTATATGATTTCGGTTTTTTAAATAACTAAATAAACACTAAAAATGACACAAGTAGAAATAGAACAACTAATATTAGAAAATGGCTTTAAGTTAGAAGACAAGGAAGGACATATAACTTATGAATTTGGTACTGGCGATATTTATAGAATTAGCCAACTGCTAGTTAAAAAAATGAATTATATACCTTGTTGTACGGAGTTAAAGGTGGATAAAAATTACATAGACTTTGAGGATTGGAAGAAAAGACATTTAATAGATAGAAACCATTTTAACAACACTTACTTACACGACACAGAAGGTTGGATTGAGGAACATAGATTGATTGATAAGTATAATAGCGAGGTAATGAACCTTTAATTACTTACAACTACTGTATATCGGAACTGGTTCCGATATATCCAATATGTTTGATTGTTAAGATTGTTGTTTTAAAAGATTGATTATCATATATTTAATTCTTAATAATTGATCTTGTAGAACAATATTCTCTATCATAAATTATACACATTTACGATGTGTTTATTTATAGAGCTATGTCCTAATAAAACCTTAACCAGACGTATATCGGAACCTTTCCAATACGGCAATCAAAAAAAATAAAATCTAAAACTTCGGTTAAACTCTTTTGAAGATTTAGACTTGGGGTCAAAATCAGTGTTAAACTTATAATTTTTTTTTGAGCTATCCAAAAAAGAGTCCCATCATATGGATTATTATTGTAATTTTAGGTTCTTAAATCAAACCTCAGTTGAACGGCTTTCATAACATAGAACAAAAATTAGAACAATTCATCAAGCGCTACTACCTAAGTGCTTTGTTGAAGGGCATGGTATTGTTTTTTGCGATCGGACTGCTTTATGCCTTGCTGCTATTGGCAATTGAGCATTTCTTTTGGCTGGGCACTTCGGGTCGTTTGTTGTTATTTTGGGGTGTTTTTGGTTTTGAAGCCATTCTTTTTTATGGGCTAATTTTTACTCCCTTAGCCAAATATTTTAAGATTCAAAACCGCATTGATTTCGAAACCGCTTCTAAAATTGTAGGCGCTCACTTTCCGGAGGTCAAAGACAAACTTTTAAACGTCCTTCAACTCAACCAGCAGTCAGAACACAGCGAATTTCTTATAGCGAGTATTGAGCAAAAATCCAAAAACTTAAGCGTCATCTCATTTAAAAGTGCTGTCAACTTTTCTGAGAACATTAAATATTTACGCTATGCCGCAATTCCGATTGTGATTCTTTTTCTTTGTATTGCATTTGGAAAACAAGCAATTTTTACCGACAGTCTAAAACGGGTTGTCAATTACAATACAGCCTATACACCCCCCGCACCTTTTGAGTTTTTTGTGATCAACCCCAGTTTAGAAGCCATCGAGAACACCCCCTTTACCTTAGTCGTCAAAACACTTGGATCGGTTGTTCCAGAATCCGTTCAGATTGAATATGGCAAAGAAACATACATCTTAAAACAAACCCAGCTAGGCGTTTTCGAATATGAGTTTTCACAACCCAAAACAGCTATTGATTTTAAATTAGTTGCTGATGAGGTGATTTCCAAACCCTACCGCCTAAATGTTTTACCCACCCCCGTTTTGTTGAGTTTTGATATGTATTTAGACTACCCATCTTATACAGGCAAGTCCGATCAAAAAATTGCAAACAATGGAAATGGGTTGATCCCTGAGGGCACCAAGCTAAAATGGGAACTTCGCACCAAATCCACCGATTCGGTTGCGTTTACCTACAAAGACAAGCGCTTATTTTTTGAGAAGATCGATCAAAATTTTCATTTTTCCAAACAGGTTTTTGAATCGCTTAACTATACAATTCAAACAAGCAACACCAAGCTAAAAAATTACGAGAACCTCGCCTTTTCATTACAAACAATTAAAGATCAGTTGCCGGCTATAAAAGTCGAAATGAAGCAAGACTCAACGTATCAGTCCTCGCTTTATTTTTATGGACAAATTTCAGACGACTATGGGATTCACCAGTTAAAATTGTTTTATTATCCCTCGGCAGATGCCTCTCAAATAAAAGAGTTGACCTTAGCGTCCAATACATCTCCCTTTCAAGAGTTCACCCACGTTTTCCCATCAAACTTAGAGCTCCTAGAGGACACTGCTTACGCACTCTATTTTGAGGTTTCTGACAACGACCCATTTCACAAGAATAAGACGACTAGAAGCCGCATTTTTAATTACAACTCCAAAAGTGAAAACACCATTCAAGAGCTTCAACTAGAAGAACAAAACCAACTCAGTACCGCTTTTCAAAAGGCATTGAATACCCTGTCCGAACAAGACAAAAACTTAAATGAAATCTCTCAAACGCAAAAAGAAAAGGAGCAGCTTAATTTTAGCGATCAACAAAAATTAAAATCGTTTATAGAACGCCAACAGGCTCAAGACAAACTGCTGAAAGACTTCAACAAAAAAATGAAGGAGAATCTCAATCAGTTTGAAAAATCAAAAGAGGAAGACCCTTTTAAAGAACAGCTCGAAAAGCGATTGGAAGCACAACAAGAGGCCCTTGAAAAGGATGAAAAATTATTAGAGGAATTAAAAAAGATTACTGACAAGATCAATAAAGAGTCCTTAGCCGAAAAACTTGAGGAACTCGCGAAACAAAATAAAAATAAGCAGCGCAGTTTAGAGCAGTTGTTAGAGCTTACCAAACGTTATTATGTGACCCAAAAAGCGGATCAACTTCAAAACAATTTGGACGAACTCGCCAAAGAACAATTGCAGTTGGCGGAAGAACCAGAAGACAAAAACACACAAGATAATCAAGACAAGATAAATGAAGATTTTAAAGAGCTCTCCAAAGAATTAGACGATTTAAGAAAAGAGAATGAAGCCCTCTCAAAACCTCTTGAATTGCCAGACGACCCTGATTTGGAAAAATCCATCAAAAAGGATCAAGAAAATGCGAGTAGTGACTTAGGCGAAAAAGAAGAATCTTCAGATCCACAGGATAAAAAAGAGAAACTCTCAAATGCTCAAAAAAGTCAAAAAAAGGCGGGTCAAAAAATGCAACAAATGAGCCAGCAAATGGCACAGCAAATGAGCAGTGGCGGCGGTCAACAAATGAGTGAAGATATTGATGTGCTACGCCAAATCTTAGACAACCTATTGCTTTTTTCATTCGATCAAGAGGCGCTAATGAAACGTTTTAGGGAATCCACAACAAACCCTGCTGGCCATGCCAAACGTCTTGTAAAACAAAACGATCTGCGTGAACATTTCGAGCATGTTGAAGACAGTTTATTTGCACTATCGTTACGCCAGCCGATGATCTCTGAGTCCATTAACAAAGAAATTACAGAGGTCTTTTTTAATATTTATAAAAGCATTGACCTCCTCTCAGAAAACAGTGTTCGAGAAGCGGTTGGCGCACAACAATTTGCCATTACAGCCACCAACAAATTAGCGGATATGCTAAGCAATACCCTAGACAATATGGAGATGCAGATGCAAATGTCTACCGGACAAGGCGAGGGTGAAATGCAGTTGCCAGATATCATTATGAGTCAAGAAGCCTTAAGCAAGCAAATGGAGAAACAACTCGGAAAAGGTGAAAAATCTAAGGGAGAACAAGAGGGTTCTGAAAAGGGAGAAGGCGAGCCTAAGGAAGAAGGACAAGGGTCCAAAGAAGCTCAAGGAACGGAGGGAAAAGAAGGTAAAAACCGCACGCAAGGACAAGAAGGAAACCCAAGCGGACAAGGAGAAGGCTCTGAAGAGGACAACGGAGAATTGTTTGAGATTTTCAAAAAGCAACAAGAGTTGCGGAATGCTTTACAAGATTTAATAGATAAAAATGGCATTGGAGACAAGGGTCAAAAACTGTTGGATTCAATGGAAAAAATAGAGCAAAGCCTTATAAATCAAGGTCTTACAGAAAGCTCTTTGCAAAAAATGCAAGACCTTAAGCACCAACTTTTAAAGCTAGATAAGGCGGTTCAGCAGCAGGGAGAAGACACCAAGCGTGTTTCTAATACAAGTAAAGCGGATCGTTTTCAGGCACCGACCCCAAGTGCGGAGACCATCAAACAATATTTTAATACCATTGAAATATTGAACCGACAAAGCTTACCTTTGCGTCAAGAATTTAAGCAAAAAGTTCAAGAATATTTTAAAATAAAAAATGATTAGTTTTCACTCAGAAGTTTCTTTTGAAATTCCTAACGCAGACGTTACGGCTTCGTGGCTTGCTGCCATTATAACTCAAGAGCAGTATAATGAAGGCGAGGTATCTATTGTGTTTTGTGACGATGTATTTTTGCACAAACTCAACGTGGAGTTTTTGAATCATGACACCCTAACGGACGTAATTAGTTTTGACTATTCTGTGGGAAAAGAAATCCATGGAGAAATTTTTATATCTATTGAACGTGTACGGGAAAATGCCAAAGAATTTGGTCAAAGTTTCGATGCCGAGTTATCAAGGGTGATGGCACATGGTATTTTGCATTACTGTGGTTATAAAGACAAGACTCCATCGGAAGCAACCACCATGCGCTCTAAAGAAGAGTTCTATCTTCAACAACGTTCCAATTAATTTTCTAAAGCCTTATATTTGCAATTGCAAAACGATTTGTTCCACGTGGAACATAATACATGTAATCAATGTTTGATAAAATTTACGACGTAATTGTAGTTGGTGGAGGTCACGCAGGAAGTGAGGCAGCGGCAGCTGCAGCCAATATGGGCAGTCAAACCCTGTTGGTTACAATGAACCTTCAAAACATAGCGCAAATGTCATGCAACCCCGCAATGGGCGGTATTGCCAAAGGACAAATTGTTCGTGAAATTGATGCCCTTGGGGGATATAGTGGAATTGTTAGCGATACCTCAGCCATCCAGTTTAAAATGCTGAACAAATCTAAAGGTCCAGCAATGTGGAGTCCTCGCGTTCAGAGTGATCGCATGCGTTTTGCTGAAGACTGGAGATTGTTGTTAGAGCAAACCAAAAACTTAGATTTTTATCAGGAAATGGTTACAGGACTTGTCGTTGAAGGCGATGAGATCAAAGGCGTAAAAACCTCTTTAGGGTTAGAGATTCGAGCAAAAACGGTTGTTTTAACCAACGGAACATTTCTAAACGGATTAATTCATATTGGAGATAAAAACTTCGGAGGCGGACGTGCTGGAGAAAAAGCTGCGACTGGGATTACAGAGCAACTCATTGATTTAGGTTTTGAGTCTGGCAGAATGAAAACAGGAACTCCGCCAAGAGTTGATGGTCGCTCGTTAGATTTTTCTAAAATGATTGAACAGCCTGGTGATGCCGTTCCTGAAAAGTTTTCATATTCAGACATTACCAAACCGCTTAGCAATCAGCGTTCTTGTCATATGTCTTATACAAGCTTAGAAGTTCATGATTTATTAAGAGAAGGGTTCGATCGTTCTCCTATGTTCAATGGTCGTATTCAAAGCCTAGGACCGCGCTATTGTCCTTCTATTGAAGATAAAATAAACCGCTTTGCAGACAAAGACCGTCACCAGATTTTTGTGGAACCAGAAGGATGGAATACAGTCGAATACTACATCAATGGGTTTTCTACATCGCTTCCAGAAGATGTTCAATTTAAAGCGTTAAGTGCCGTTAAAGGCTTTGAAAACGTTAAGTTTTTTAGACCTGGATATGCCATTGAATACGACTACTTCCCTCCTACTCAATTGACACACTCCTTAGAAACTAAGTTGGTTAAAGGGCTTTATTTTGCAGGACAAATTAATGGTACCACAGGGTATGAGGAAGCAGCATCACAAGGGTTGATGGCTGGAATTAATGCCAGTTTAAAAGTCCAAGAAAAAGAGCCTTTTATACTGAAACGAAATGAAGCTTATATCGGAGTTTTAATAGACGATTTGATTACTAAAGGCACGGAGGAGCCATATCGAATGTTTACTTCACGGGCCGAATACCGCACACTTTTAAGACAAGACAATGCAGACATCAGACTGACTCCAAAAGGCTATGAACTTGGTATTGCAAGTGAAAAGCGCTTGAAACGTATGGAGGAAAAACTGTCAAAAGCTGAAGCGTTTGTGGGGTTTTTTAGAACTCAAAGCGTCAAACCAGAAGAAGCAAATCCGATTTTAGAAAGTAAGGATTCGCAACCGATTCGTCAGTCTGACAAAATGTTTAAAATATTTTCTAGACCCAATATTGACATTGCCGATGTTCGAAAATTTGAAGCTGTTGAGGCGTATATCCAATCCAATGATTTGGACAATGAAGTGATAGAACAAGCTGAAATTCAAGTGAAGTATTCAGGATATATAGCGAAAGAAAAAAACAATGCAGACAAACTCACAAGGCTTGAGTATGTGAAAATTCCTAGTGGATTTGATTATTCTCAAATCAAATCCATGAGCTCAGAAGCGCGCGAAAAACTTAAAAAAGTACAACCCACCACAGTTGCACATGCTTCTCGTATTAGCGGGGTTTCTCCGAATGATATTTCAGTGTTGCTGGTTTATATGGGGCGTTAATTAACTTAATTGTTCCACGTGGAACGTGACCTATGAAAGCAGATAAGCAATATCTTAAACTTAAAGATTATTCAGTAAGCGGAGAGCCTTTTGAACTCCTTTATGACGCATCTAGAGAACTGCTTTATACCCACCCCAAGCCACCACAATCCAAACTTTCAAACTACTACCCAAACACAAATTATATTTCCCATACCAATCAACGAAACTCTCTTTTTGATCTTTTATACCACGCCGTTAGATTTGTTTCTGTGCGTAGAAAGTTGCGACTTTTAAAACCTCATCAGCCCAAACAAGGAAGTCTATTAGACATCGGAGCTGGCACAGGATTTTTTTTAAGAGCGGCTAAAAAAAGAGGATGGTCCGTTATGGGTATTGAGCCCAATTTGTCTGCACGAACCCTTGCAAATTCAAAAATCCCCAACACTGTTTTTGACGCCGACACATTGCAAACACTGCCCGAAAAATCGTTTGATGTAATTACACTTTGGCACGTACTTGAACACTTGCCAAATTTAGAAGAGGACGTCAAAACAATCCACAAACTTTTGAAACCGAATGGCCGCATTGTGGTAGCCGTGCCAAATTTTAAAAGCTTTGATGCCGATTATTTTAAGAGCTTTTGGGCGGCATATGACGTTCCAAGACACTTATGGCATTTTTCACAGAATTCGATTTCAAAGGTTTTTTCAAAGGTTCAAATAGAAACAGAATCTACACTTCCTTTAGTCATGGATGCTTATTACGTTAGCTTGCTTTCTAATAAACTAAAAACAGGGTCTTATCGAATTTTAAATAGTTTGTGGATCGGATTCCTTTCAAATTTAAAGGCTTTAAAGTCTGGTGAGTATTCGTCACTTATTTATGTCCTTAAAAACAAGAATTAGCGTTTTAAGACCTTTTCTGGAGCTTTTTTCGCTAAACCCCTAACATTGCCCTCTGCTTTTGTTTTCTGTGATTTAACCCCTATCTACACAATTCAAAATCAATAGTTTTTTGCAATTGCACCAAAACAGTTTGATAGGTTTTCCTTATAATACAACTCCACCATTTATTTTCATAATTTTGCAATTAGTTTTTTTACTTTTGCATCCACTAACAAATTAAATCATCATGAAAAAATTAGCGATTGTATTTTTAACAATTATAAGTCTTACAGCCTGTCAACAACAAAAAATAGGTTTTGTGGACAACAGCGTACTTATTAACGAGTATCAAGAACGCAAAGATGTTGAAGCGAGCTTAAATACAAAAATTGAAGCTTTCAAAACACGCACAGACAGTTTACGGTCTGCTTTTGAATTGGAAATTAAAGAGGCGGAATTGAAAGCAAGTACGATGTCGCAATCTGCAATCCAGACACTTTCTCAAGAGCTTCAACAAAAAGAACAAGTATTATCTCAACGCGTTCAGTTTGAACAACAGCAAATTGCTCAAGAAAGTCAAACCTTAAATGATTCTATTATTAATAGAGTGAAAGCGTTTGTTCAAGACTACGGGAAATCAAACAACTATAATTTTATCTTAGGGAGTAATGAAGCGGGAAGTGTTTTGTATGGCGAAGAGGCATCGGACTTAACTCAGGAAATTTTAAAGGCCCTAAACGAAAATTACAGTCTTGAAAACTAGACTTTTTTAAGGTGTAGGAGTCGGGTTAGTTTAATGGATAAATCTGTTAATACGATCTTTGGATTTGCATTGCGTTCAATGTGGTAGCTTGCCAGTTCGATTTCTTTTGAAATTTCAGCAATGTTAGTAGCGTCTATAAAAGG